>Ga0209080_1000402_pt1 | contig 29748 bp, 26 predicted proteins | sample JNZ110809AmetaG_FD_184123 | JGI IMG/M metagenome (GOLD analysis project Ga0209080, IMG submission 184123) | Hot spring microbial communities from Jinze hot spring, China to study Microbial Dark Matter (Phase II) - JNZ 110809A (SPAdes) (version 3) ...
GAGTAGCATATATAGTATTGTTAATACATTTTGTATAAGGATTGTCAATACTGTATTACCAATGGGTATAGAGATCTATAGAGCGATATTTATAGAGAGACTCTATCGCTTATGGTTATCGATAGATACATCCTGTAGCAGATCCTGTGATACTTCATTATCTTTTGATGTTCTTAGTCATTTCTTTTCTTATTTTCTCGAGTTGCCTAGTGATTCTTATCTCGAACCTCTTTATATATAGTGATAGAACTGCTACTACAGATGATATAAGACCTGTTGCTGTAAGTATTACTGCTATAACTCCTTTAACATAATGTTTTATGCCTGTAAAGAAGTAGTGATATGCTGTATATCCTCCTAAAACAAGTCCTGGTATAAGCATTAGAATTCCTATTGATGATATGAATAAAGTTGGATTATATCTCCACATAAGTCTAACAATATCTTTTGCTATCTTGAGTCCGTGAAGAACATTTAATTTCTTTGCTTTTGGATCTACTCTAGATCTATACTCTATAGGTATTTCACATATATTTCCAAAACTAGCGAAATGACTAACTATCTCAGATTCTAGGCTAAATCCATCCATCTCAAAATCAATAGTGCTTAACTCATCTACTCTAGCCATATACATACCGCTTAATACATCCCTTAAATTAGTACCAAAGAGTATATTAAAGAATTTTGTAAGAACCTTGTTCCCAAACCTGAAAACAGGTTTTTGAGATCCATGACCATAGATTCTAGCACCTATAACTAGATCACATCCATTACTCTCTAAAGCCTCAACCATAGCAGATATGTATTTCGCTGGATACGTCCCATCACCATCTATAACAACTACATATGGAGTTGAAACATATCTCAATCCAGTTCTAACAGCATCAGCTTTACCTCTACCTTCTTGAGGTACAACAAGAACTTGACGTGATCTAGCTATCTCTACAGTTCTATCGCTACTTCCCCCATCAACAACAACTATATTGACTCTAGAGATACCTATAGAAACTATCTCATCTATCACCATACCTATAGCTTTTTCTTCATTAAGTACAGGTATGATTACTGAAACCATAGATAGATCTACAGCACTTCTATATATACTCTTTAAAGAAACTATCTCTGCTTGATTTTCAACACATATACTTTGCATCACCAATTCCACACCCTATATACATAAACTTCTTCAGCACATGATTCCAATAAATTCTACTGAATACACATAGATACCCCCAAGGATATGTTTATCGATAGAGATAATCATATATCCATCTATAGGTATACTGGATAGAGCTAGATATTTAGAGCTACTACCACTAAAAACATTAACTACTGTATTGGTAAATTCCATACACTGCTAAGCCCTTCTACTGCTCTCCTCACTACTGCAATTCCCCATTTAAAAACTTTACTATAGTATTTAAATATACTGGCTAGAGATGCGTATTAAGTAGTATCGCAGTAACTAAATAACTATGTACATTAAGTATATAAAATCTATCCGATAAAAATTTAGGTTATATCACTTCAAGCTCTATTTACTGAAGTACATGAATACCATATACTATCTAGTACCCATATATACATTCTAATGTAGTACATCCTCTAGAACAAGTAGAGATATTTAGTAGAATTCTCTATATGTTTTTCAATATAAAATAAATTTGATTGATTATTGATATAGAATTGTTGTAGAGCTTACCACTCTAACTCTATAGCTAGTTTCTTATTTACGTAGAATGGCTCAATACGTATACTATCGATTGATGCTCTACTGCTTGTTACATGTACTGCTAAAGCTATAGTATTCAATCCGTTTTTAAGTAGGGGTTCAGGTATGTAGAATTCTCTCTGTGGACCTTCATCAACATATCTACCAATAATCTGTCCATTGAAGAATACCAAGATCTTGACATTACTAGCTTTAATGATGAGCTTTAGTGGAGCTACAGTATCTATTGGATAATCTATATGTATCTTGTTTCTGATCCATAGAACTCTACCTTCGGTATCCTTAAAGATCTTGGGGATCTCTATACAGCTCCACGAGCTATCATCTAGATCCTCTGTATACCACTTCTCCTCTAGTCCTTTGGTATATGGTTTAACTTTCCATAAACCATTGACCTTATACTGATATATCTTTAGGATTGGGTGTAGAGCTATACGAGACCAATCTATATATACAGCAATTTCGTTAATACCTTCAGTAAGATACTCTGTTATATCTATAGGTCCTGTATATATCGAGACATATCTCTTGTTCACAAATATTAGGGCTCTTGGATAGTAGAAGTAGTTACTATAGTATGTAGCTTTACCTAGATCTAGAATATATCTACCTCTCTTTTTATCTATATCTAGATACTTTATATAGAGACCTTGTTTCTCAAGAGAATTAGCTGTATCACTAGAACTCTCTGCATCTATATTATTCAGTATCTTTACCACTTCCTCAGGATTGTTAATGAATCTAGCCATACTGAAGTCTCTACCATATCTAGTCTGTATCTTTATGTATCTCCAGTCGTTTAGCTGAATCTCTTCAAGTTTACCTAGGTATATGCCTCCAACAATACCATTGGGGATATAGACAAGACCATCATTTGGATGACCAGTAGCTTCTAGAAGTATAGTTAATCTATTTGCACCTTCTTTCAGTATATTTGATGCATCTATTTCTAGAGTATGGTATCTTGATCCAAGTGTTTTTCCATTAAGTATAGCTGTAGCATAATCGTTAAAGTAGCTTATATAGATATAAGAATTCTTGAGGTACTTAAAAACATCTCTATCTATATTGAAGTCTATTGTATATATGTAGTAGCCATTAGATGTATATCCAACAATCTCTAGAGGCTTCATTGCCTCTATCTCTCTCCCATCGACATCTATGATATCCTCTCTATATCTCCACATATGTCCATACATAATTTTGTGTTGATCTATATCTCTACAGAAATCTTGACTAAGACTAGATCTATAGAGAACTCCATGCATATTCTCAAACTCTATAGATCTACCGTTCACGTATATAGATGAGAGAGGTCTAGAAGATACAAGTAGTATAGATCCACAGCTCTCTTCATCAACTTCTGCTTCTAGAACCAAGCCATCTTCTCTAGATGTTGTTCGCCCAATGAAGTATATATTCGATACCACAATAATTGGAGGATCTACATCATCTATATACCATGTTCTACTAGCTCTATCTCTAGATAGAGCCACAATATATAACCTCCTACCTTCTGATTCTAGAATAGCTATAGAGTCTATGTAGCTATGCACATAACTTAATATAACTAATCTATCGTTCCTCTTATCCACATCCATACCTTCTGTATACACAATAGATATAGGTTTACTAGACTCTATACCTATTTCTCCAACTTCAGATACATCACCATAAACCATGATGAGAGTATCTACATCGAATCTCTCTATGAGTAGCGGTTCTGATAATGTATAAAGAATCCTGAATGGAGTATCCTCTATCTCAGTATCTAGGAGAACTATTTTAGCATTTCTATGAGGAACCATAACAATGTTTCTGTATGGATATACATGACCTCTGTAGATAATCTTCGTGAGTTTAGGGTATATATCTAGATTCCTTAAGATAGCTATAGCTCCACTATCACTAACTCTAGCAAATACCTCAACATCTTTATTGCTCACCTCTACAGCACCATCAACAGGGACTGTTTTTGTTAAAAGTTTGCTGAATGACTTGATGAACATAGCTATCCTCTTCAAGACATAGTATCTCTGCGATAGCTCTCCCCACTCTCTTATTGGTGCTTCATAGTCATACGAAGACGTTATATATTTACCTGTATAGTACCCTGGATTTGTTCCTCCATGAAACATGTATATATTTACTGAATTGATTCCTAATCCTATTGCTGTCTTCAATAGAGTTTCACTCCATTCAGCAGGAATAGATCCTCTACTAGTGGGATAGAGTGAGCCAAAGTATGTAAACCATCCACCCTCTAGCTCCATAAACATCTTCAAGAAACCTTTCCGCATCTTCATATAGCTCTTGATCTTATTGTCGAATTCCTCTATATCCCATGGTACTGGATAATCATCTATAGTGTTTGCAATAGGTGTATCCTCTAGAAACCAATCCTCATTTGTAACTATAGGTATATCCTCTACATATTTTCTAGCTATCTCGTAGAGCTTCAATATGTATGGAGCATCACCCCAGAAATACTCGTTCTCGATTTGGAGAAGAATCGTAGGACCATTACGTGGAACTGTGTATCGAGCTATTATCGGTAGCACAACTCTATACCATTTCTCAACAGCTTCGATATAGTCTTTATCAATAGATCTAAGCACCTTTGTTTTTCTATAAAGCCAGTTAGGATGTCCACCACTATCCCATTCAGAACATATGTATGGCCCTGGTCTAGCTACAAAAAACATACCCAAACTCTTGATCATCTGGATATAGCTCTCTAAATCTCTACTAAACAAATTTGATTCATAAGGTGAATCAAAAACCCTATTGCTAAATATTGCACTATCTTCTTCAGGTTCATGCCAATTCCATGGAATATAGCTAGCAGCGCAATTAAAACCAGCTCTCCTAACCTTCAGCAAACGATCATACCACAGAGCTCTAGGCACTCTAAAATAATGAACTTCACCACACATCAAAAAGACTCTAGAGCCATCAATAGATAGAAAATCATTATCGTACGAAATCTGTATAAACCATCACCTACGATCTCCATTATCCACTAGATCGATACTCTGTATCGAACTCAAATACACATATAAATATAATTTAATTAATAGATAAACAATACAAAAAATATTGCATCTGGATATATCTAGTTTCTATATCTTCTCTATACCTATAGCTTTAGCTAGCTCATATATTATTTGTGGCTTCCACCACTCAATATTCAACGCTTTGATTATACCTATAATCCATATCACCAAGAGACCTAACGATATAAGCACCTGTAGGATCCAGCCCAAAATCGGTACAAGACCTACTATACCACCAATGATAGAAGCAATAATAGCTATTATGAAGAAGGATATCGATAGATATGACCAGTATTTAGCGTATCTATAGTTAGGTTTGAGTGCTAGCGCTAGTATAGCTCCAACAATAGATAACAACCATGCTAACAATCCCCACAACTTCTCGTCATCACTAACACTATAGCTACTTTCTTGAGACATGAGATTCACCACTACTGCTTCTAACCCTCCAACCACTGAATTTAAAATCTTTTATTAAGTCATCAAAGATTATCTAATGTAGATACGAGTTTAAGGTCTTATACATAGAGGTTAATTTAGGGAATAACTTATCGGTAAGTCTCTTCTTAATATAATAACCTTTATGATAACACACTCTACTTGGTTCTGATGATCTCCAGTAATAGTCATCCTCTTTAATTTCTCTGAACGGATACAGCATCTCTAGTAATGCTTATTGATTTATATTAATTTGATACACTTTAGATTATTAATTGAATAGAGTTTGCTCTATATTAAACTCTTGTTGTTTATTGATGATTTTATTTGGTATAACAATTGGTTTTAACTTGATTCAGTAGATACTACTAAACTTATTAATTAGAGTAGCCAGAGTATTCTGTGGTGGAATTATGGAGGTTATTGTTAGGATAGATGCTAAAGGCTGTATTATGATACCTAGCGATATTAGGAAAAAGCTAGGTATTGATAATATTGTTCGTCTTCGTGTTGAAGAAGATAAGATTATTGTTGAGCGTATTAAAGATCCTATAGAGTTTCTAGAGCTATCGGTTGTTAGCGGTACGAATGATGTAGAGATGGAGATCGGTATGCTTAGAAAGGCTATCGATGAAGAGATAGAGGGAGGTATATAGAGGTATGGTGGTTATAGAAACAGATCTCGTACTAGCTTTAGCGTCTAAGACAGATAAACGCCATCTAGAAGCAATGAACATCGTCAGAAATGTGAAGCATCTGATGTTATCTCCCTACACATTAGTTGAGTTAGAGATACTGATAAAGTCTAACAAGATAAAGGTTATTCTACCAGATTTTTATAAAGCTCTAGACCAAGTCATACAGTTCTATAGCATAGGGATCATCCAGGTGAAACCTATCCACATGGTTATAGCTCAGAAACTTAGAGAAACATATGGTCTCACCCATTTCGATAGCCTCCATGCATCAGTAGCTATAGCTGAAAACGATGTTCTATTGAGCTACAATAATGTGTATAGCAAGATAGTAGAGCTAAAATATCTTCATCCAACCAAATTATTGAAATCCAATAGCTATCACTAAGCATTTTTCATAAACTACAGATAGCTAGGAGCTATCTGTATTAAGCATTAAGTTGATGTTATATGCTTATATCTGTGCTCTACTTCTTCTACTTGTTGTCTATTTTCTAACTAGAGAAGTATAGAATTACTAGACAGATTTCTGAACCGAATCCATATAATTCAATTCATTTATTCTTCATAAACTATGTAGCACCACAAACTTCACTTCTACTGATTATGAAGATATAGCACCAATACTTGAAACATATATTAAACAACATTATCTGTTCATCTTTCATAAACAATCTCTACATAAAGATCACACTTTATATCTCTAGATCTCTTAATGATACATGAACCTTTAGTAACACAAATACCTGCAATTATGAATATGATGTAATTCAAACCTATAGACATAGAATACTTACTTCAATTGTATCTTATCTTAACTACAGAATTACTAAACCTTATACAGAGTTCTTGTTTCTGAGCTAAGTTCTTTGAGAGATTTCTTTCCTTAACAAATATATTGCTAGAGAATAACTCAGACATTTAGAGAGTATAGTGAAGTGTTTCCTGTATATAGTGGCCATGTATGTAACATTAGTTAGTAGATCTATTGAAACTTTATTTTAATTCAGATCTTATTGCTATATTTTGTAGAGGGGTATTAGTAAATGGTTCAACTTGTTGAAGAGAGGACTCTATGTAGAGGTAAACGTGTCGAGCTTATCCAGAGAGTATACATGTATAGTACTGAGGTTTTTGTTAAAGACGTTGTTAGATTTGGTCAGAGTGTGGCTATTGTACCGTTTAAAGATATGAGAAAAATTGTTATGGTTAAGCAGTTCCGAGCTCCTATCAATAAATGGATCCTAGAGATTCCTGCAGGTAGGATAGAGTTTGGTGAATCACCTGAAGAAGCTGTTGTAAGAGAGCTTAGAGAAGAGGTTGGCTATGTACCTAAATATGTTCAGAAGCTTGTCTCGGTATATATGTCACCTGGATATAGTGATGAAGTTATACATATATATGTAGCTAAAAATCTTGAGTATGTAGGTGCATCTCCTGAAAAAGGAGAGCTTATAGAGATTGTTGAAGTTGATATTGATAAAGCTCTCGAAATGATTCTAGCAGATGATGCTGCTGATGCTAAAACACTTATAGCACTTCTATCTGTTAAACAACTTAGCTAAAATGAGGATACAGAAAATTAGTTATTGTATAATAAATAGAGATGATAGATAGAATAAAACTCTGGATAGCTTTGTGAAGTACTGAATGAAAGCCCTAGACCTGGTATAGAGATGAGCTAGAGATTGTGAAGATTTTGGAGAGACTAATGCCATAGATTTCGTCAGAATATAATGAAATATTTCTGAGATTAGTAAGCCATGGACTCATTAACAAGTTTTAGATCACTAGAATTCTTTAAGATATTTTTACTCTCATTAATTAGCTATTCGAGGTGATAGCTTGTTAATAGGGATATACGGGTTTGGATCTATAGGAAGACTGGTGGCTAGAGAAGCTATTGAGCGTGGTTATGAGATTGCAGGAGTTATTGATGTAGATAGAGCTCTGATAGGTAGAGATATTGGAGAGATACTGGGAATAGGGTCCATAGGGCTAGAGGTTTCTGATGATGTGAGTGTTCTTGGTGATGCAGATGTTGCAGTACATGCAACAGGATCTTATTTAGACAAGGTCTATAACCAAATAGTCTCTGTACTGGATATGGGGATAGACGTTGTATCTACATGTGAAACTCTTGCATATCCTTACTATAGGTATCCTGTCTTAGCTGTTAAGCTCAACGAAATCGCTTTAGATCAAGGTGTATCAGTTTTAGGCACAGGTATTAATCCAGGGTTCCTCTTAGATACTCTTACAGCATCTTTAGCTTCATCAGTAACACAGGTAAAGTCTATAAGAGCTGTTAGAAGTGTTGATGCTTCTAAGAGGAGAGAATCGTTTAGGAAGAAGATTGGGATAGGGATGGACTTTAGGGTTGTTGAAGATATGATGAAACGAGGAGAGTTATCGGGACATGTTGGTTATGCAGAATCTGTCTACCTTATAGCTCATGCAGGTGATCTTCAGCTAACAAAAGTTCTAGAAGAACAAAAACCATTGGTAGCTGAGGAAACAATAGAGTGGATGGACTTAAGAATAGAGAAAGGCTTCTGTAGAGGAGTCAAGGGTACCGGTATAGGTTATGTATATGATAAAGAGATTATAAGGATAGAGTTCTACGCTTATGTAGGAGCCCCAGAATATGAAGAGATAACTATCGTGGGGAAGAACTATTCTGTAACATGGAAAAGTAGTGGAACACCAGGTGACCAAGGTACTGTTGCAGTTGTTCTAAACATAGCTGAAAAGATAAAGAGGCTACCACCAGGCCTCCATTTAATGACAGACCACATACCATTTAAAATAAGGTTTCTACAGTAAATACATTAGATTTACTCTCTATACCATAACTTTTTCTGCAACAAAAATTCTATGGAATAGTATAGATAGTCTCGTTCTAGTGATCTCTTAAGCTATTAGCCTACATCATATAGAGAGCGATTTACTGAATGATATCTAAATTCATGAACAATTTTGAAGTGATGTTGTGATATCAAGCTAGAAATGTTAGAGTAATAGAGGCGAGATCTAGTGTTTGTTATTACTATCACATTACATAATGATTTAATACATCTATAGGTATAACAAATCTTATATTGAACTATAAAAGATATGAGCTATAGAAACTATCTCAATACCATCATGATGAACAATACACTAAACTTGTTTGATGATACATATGTAGCTGATCTCGATTGACTTAACAATTTTGTTTAGGAAATAATGCAAAGTTGTTTAAATCTTGATGCGTTTTGAGCCATATAGATATTGTTGAACATTATGTAAATCTCTTCTAAATTTCTAGAGCTAAGATCTTTGACAATTATACATAATCTCTCTAGATCTTCATCTGTGTAATTGTATCTATAGTTTACATCGTGTTCACCTAGACCATGAAGCCTGAAGTAAGCTACAGACTTTACTACAGTTGGAAACCTTTTGAGAGGATCTACAATCTCTACCACATTCCTGAACCTAGATACAATATCGGCTACTTTATCCAGGTTCTGTAGCCATGAACCTCTAGGCTCCCAACCAATAACGAATCTATCTGTATCAACTGTAGAAAAGAACTCTAGAGCATTTCTATAGTTTTCTTCGCTATAACCAAAGCTTGGAGGTGTTTGAATAACCACAACTTTTGCATTTAGAATCTCTACAGCTTCAACAACTTTCTCCCATGCCTCGAAAACCTCTTTTGTTGGTCTTAGAAAACCGTATCTATTGCTAAGAGATTTATCTGGAACATGTTTCGCTTTTCTCCATGTTGGTGAATCTAGTGGATGGGTTATTGCTTGCCAAGCTTTTAGAGAAAATACAAATGATTCAGGAGCTTCATCTCTATATCTCTTAAGTTTATCTGTACCAGGTATATTGTAGAACGTCTCCTGTAGTTCAACAGCATTGAATACCGTGTAGTACTTTGATCTAGCTAAGCAGTATCCACAACAACCCACATATGTCTTCATAGAGCTCACTAGATAGAACTCATACTGAATCGCTATTAAATGTAGAGCTTTATTATGCTTTCTGTCAAATAGTGGTAATACCTAATTAACTGGATTGTATCTAGCCATAAATCCATATGAGGTTTAAAACTTATATAGTGGTATATGCTAGCCTCTCTGGGTCTAAGGTGAACAGAAAAAAGATATATGCATCAATAGCTGTAGTAATTGTAGCCACAATCACTATTGTTATTCTATATAGCTACTTCTCCCAATCAAGTAGATCGACATACCCAGATCATGAAGTTCCCAGCCCACTAGAGAAGAACATTATCTACGCTTATAGAGATGCTATAACAGGCATAGATCCAAGTATAGAGGATGACACAGGTATAATAGTGCTTCACCTAGTATATGAAACTCTCCTGAGATATGATCCTATTAGAAATGAGTATCAGTATGTATTAGCTAGAGAAATCGATAGAGTTGATGAAAACACCTGGAGAATTGTTTTAAGAGATGCACAGTTTCATGATGGATCACCTGTTACAGCATACGATGTCAATTTCAGTATATGGAGATCAAAGCTTATGTATGAAGAAAAAGGTCTAGGACTTGGCTATATATGGGATTGTTTAGATGAGATAGATGTGGTAGACAACAAAACTCTCTATATAACTACACTATACTCATGTGATATAAGGGTATCTCTTGCAGCTGCTTATTCAGCATTTATATACAGTAGAAGGATTCTAGAGCTCAGTAAAGCAGACGATATGTTATCTGAAAAACTTACCGAATGGTTTAATTCTGGAAACTCCCTTGGTTCAGGACCATACAGACTCGAGAGATACGAGCCAGAGAATATAGTGGTTCTACGTAAGTTTGAGAATTGGTGGGGATGGAGAGAGATAAACAATCCAGATGCACCCGATATCGTCATAATAAAGATTGTTGAAGATCCGGGAAGCCAAGAAAGAATGCTTAGAACAGGACACATAGATATTGCTTCATCCGTACCTAGAGGATCGCTAAACAGTTTAGAGAAAGATGGCTACAAAATCCATGTTGTTGATACTTTCCATAACTTCATAATGATGTTTAACACAAAGAGATGGCCAACAAATATAACTGAGTTCAGGAAAGCTATAGTCTATGCTATACCATGGAATAGAATTGTGGAGCAAGCACTCATGGGCTACGGTAGAAAGGGAAGTGGATTAATACCATATGGTTTTCCAGGATATAGCAAGAAATGGGAGTTGAATCAAGATCTAGAGAAAGCTAGAGAACTTCTCGAAAGAGTAAGGCTTCTAGATAAAAAGATAGATTTAGAGATCGTCATAACGCAAGGATATGAAGAAGAAGAAGTTTTCGCCAAAATGCTTAAGGAAGCTCTATCAACATTAGGCATAAACCTCCTTATAAAGCCTCTACCTTGGCAACAAGTCAAACAGCAGGGAGAAGCTGTCTGGAGTGATCCTGAATCAGCACCACACATAATTATAAATGACTGGTGGCCAACATATATGGTGCCTTATGATTACTTCAGTCTTCTTGAGTGTCTTGAGCCTGAAGAAGGTGTGTATAATTACTGGAATTGGGCTGGATACTGCAATAAAGAATTCGATGAACTGCTTTACGAAGCTTACTATACCTCGCTCCAAGATATAGATAAATCGTTATCTCTCTATGAAAAAGTTCTAGAAATTGTTTTCGAAGATACGCCTGCTGTTAATCTTTGGGATATGCAACACATATATGTATACGATCCTAGACACGTGGTGATAAGATATGAAGCAATAAACCCGCTATACACATACACTATATTCTTCCAGTATGTTGAGGTGAAGCTATAGCAAAATGTTGTCACTAAACTATCTTCTGAAAAGATTTTTTGCATCATTATTCCTAATACTTGGCACCATAGTTATAACGTTTCTCCTCATCAATTTTGCTCCAGGTGATCCTGCTCTTGTATGGGCTGGAAAACCTCGTGGACCTCAGGCATCTATAGCTATTGAGAAAGCAAGAGAGTATCTAGGTCTTGATCTACCTCTCTATACCCGTATAGCTATACATGTATATAGATTCTTTACAGGAGATTGGGGAACATCTGTTCAATTCAAGCTACCTGTACTCAATCTTGTTGCTAGAAGTTTTATGGCTTCTCTAGAACTTGTGGTATATTCCTTTATTATAGCTATACCGATAGCACTATGGCTAGGGACTACTGTAGCTCTTCGTAGAGGAAGTTATATCGATAGATTGGTATACTATATATCTGTTGTTTTTGCTGGTAGCCCAAGATTTATGGTGGCGGGAATTCTCTATCTCATTCTATATCTATCTGGATACAGCTTCTTAGGTCTAAGAACTTCACCAAGTTATGCAACATTTAGAGGATTAACAGGATTCATAACAATAGATTCTATCATTAGTGGAAGAATAGATGTATTTGTGGATAGCTTATTGAGGCTTTTACCACCAGCTTTAGCACTATCTACATACCCTATAGGTGTTCTTACTAGAGTAATCAGGGTATCTCTATCTGAAACATTTGAAGAAGAATATGTTAGACAGGCCATATCTCTAGGAATAGACAGAAAAAGTATTGTAAGAAGATACGCATACCCAAACATCATCTCTGTTGTAGCTCAACTAATTGGACTTATGTTTTCTTACTTACTTCTTGAGGCAATGGTTGTTGAAAATGTCTTCGTTAGAGAAGGTTTAGGAAACTTAGTCTCGAGAGCTATTGTTGCTTCAGATTTTCCACTACTTATAGGAGCTACAGTATTTACAGCCATAGTGCTCATAATCACGAACACGTTAGCTGATGTTATTCAAGCTATTACGAATCCTAGGGTGCAGATATGATTAGAAGCATTTACGTGGTTGTACATGATATTCTATCAATATTGAGTAGAACTTGGAGAAAGAGATACTCCTTCAGGATAGCCTCAGTAGCCATGACATTTGTATTCTTACTAGCTATCCTAGGTCCACATATAGCTCCCTATCCTAGGCAAGGTCTCGGTCTAGATGTAGATAGATCTAGAGCACTTCTACCTCCTTCTCCAGAACACCTACTGGGTACCGATAGCTTTGGAAGAGATTTATTAAGCAGAATACTTTTCGCATTAAGTAGAGCTCTATATCCAAGCATTGTTGTGGCTTTCGTGAGTCTTCTACTAGGTATAGCTATAGGGTCTACAGCCACGCTTTTGCCTAAACCTATAGAGATATCTCTATCATACCTCATAGAGCTTCTATTAGCTCTACCATCAGTTCTTTTAGCAGCTCTACTAGCGATACTCATGGGGGGTACCCTAACCAGTATAGTTGTAGCACTAATCGTTACTTGGTTCCCATGGTATGCAAGAATAGCATACATACAGGCACGAAATCTCAAAGAACTAGACTTCGTCAAGTTACCTCTATACTACGGTCTATCAAAAGGATATGTTATAATAAAGCATATAGCTCCTAACATACTTGCACCAATGCTTATAGAAGCTTTAAGCGACATGGGTAGCGTAGTTTTAGAAATCTCTACAATAACATTCCTATTCGGGATAGGTATAACCTCTATAGAGGAGCCAGATCTAGGTATGATGATAGCATATAGTTTAAGGGATCTAGCTAGAGCGCCATGGACATTCTTAGCACCTTCTATAGTTCTTGCCACTATAGCTATAGTGTTTACAGTATTTGGTGAAGCGATCTACGAGGAACACCATCCAGTATTGAAGAAGAGGTGGTGGCTATGGTTCTAGCCGTAAAGAGCTCGAAGCTCTATATAGGCTATGAATTAGACGAAGGTATAGCATGGGTTGTAGAAGACCTCAACATGAGTATAGAGAGTAATATAACGTACTGCCTCATAGGTGAATCTGGTTGTGGTAAATCAACTATAGGGAACGCTATAGCAGGACTATTACCACCTTATGCATATACACATGGTAAGCTCATAGTTATGGATAAAAACGTCATAGATGAAGGTGTTAGAAGATTCAATGGAATTAGAGGAAAGATTGTTGTAAAGATACCCCAGGATCCAGCTTCAGCTCTAAATCCATACATGACTATAGGTGATCAGCTAGATATAGCTGTGAAAAACTATTTTCGGAATCTATCAGATAGAGAAGTTAAAGCAAAGACTCTAGAGCTTCTATCTGAGGTTATGTTAGATAGAGAAGTATATGATATGTATCCCCATCAACTTAGTGGAGGAATGAAACAAAGAGCCGCTATAGCTTTAGCACTTGCACCAGAACCTAAGATAATTGTTGCAGATGAACCCACATCATCACTTGATGCATATCTAAAACATGCAATAGCTTCTCTCCTGAAGAAGCTCCAAAGAGAATGGGAACTAACAATGATCTTTATAACACATGAAATCCCTATAGCACAATATGTATGCAATAGAGTAGCTGTTATCTATGCTGGAAGAATTGTTGAAGAAGGATCTGCTTCTGATGTTCTTCAGAATCCTAGACATCCTTATGTAGAGCTTCTGCTTAAAGCTTATCCAAAGAGGTTAGCTAGAGAAAGATTAACAGATATCCCCGGCATGCCACCTCCACCAGGAAGATATCCCCAGGGCTGTAAGTTTGTCCCTAGATGTCCTTATGTCTTCAATAGATGTAGAATTGAAGAACCTCCACTAATAGCTTTAGGAAACCGTTTGATTAGGTGTTGGAGATATTATGAATGATCCATTGCTTAAAATAGAAGATCTACATATATACTATGTGGTTCCTATCGGGAACCTCAAGTTTGGTTATAGAAAGGTATGGGTTTTAAAAGGTATAGATCTAGAAGTATCCTCTAGAACTGTTCTTGGAATTGTTGGAGGTAGTGGTAGCGGTAAATCAACTATATTGAGAGCTATACTAGGATTTGTTAAACCTGCTAGAGGTAGAATTCTGTACCAAGGTATAAATCTACTCAAGCTCAAGCCTAGAGATAGGAAAAAGATAGCAAAAGAGATAAGCTATGTACCTCAAGAACCGAGTCAATCCATAAATCCGAAGATGAGTATAGAAGATGTTTTAACAGAACCACTAAAATCTCTAGGCATAGCCAAAAGCGATATAGATAGAAGAATAGACCTAGTTCTCGAAATGCTCGATCTAGATCGATCAATAAGGAAGATGTATGCCAAAGAACTTAGTGGAGGAATGCTACAGAGAATAGCTATAGCCAGAGCCATTATCTCAAAACCCAGGCTGGTTCTACTAGATGAACCAACAAGTAATCTAGACATCTCTATACAGGCACAGATACTGAACATGTTGAAAGATCTTAAAGAAGAACTCGGACTAACCTATGCATTCGTTTCACATGATATAGATGTTGTGGGCTACATAGCGGATAGAATAGCTGTAATAGCTTCAGGAAAAATAGTTGAAGAAGGACCAACAGAAGAAATACTGAAAGAATCACTACATCCCTATACCCAACTACTCCTAAACCCAGAGAAAACAATAAACAAAACAACAATAAACAACAATCTATGCCCAATAACTGGCTGGTGTCCATGGAAAACAAATAAATGTGAAACCACATCACCGCCAAAAACCAGAATAAACAATAGATACATATACTGTTGGAGATATACAGATCTTAAGTAATAACTATCAACATAGGTTAATAAGCAAATACTCTAAACACCCCATATACAACACTAGAAAAAAGCACCAAAATCTGTTTATGAATGTTAGAGTACCAGTAAAAATAGTTAAATTACTTATACACTCCCACTCTCTAACTTCTCTATCGCCGATCCAAGACCTACAAACATTAATATCCATGCCACAAACTGCAATATACCCACAAATATACCTATTACGAATAGTATGCCTGCCACCATTAATGAAGTAACTTTAAATATATCGTTGAGTTTAAATGATAGAATTATCAAACCTATGTAACCAATAAAGAGCACTATACCCCCTATAACTGCTAATGCTAAACCCCCCAAAATGATTCCAGGGTTTAACGCAAATGCACCAGCAAGAATGATTATTATGGCTATTAACAGTAGTACTATTCCTCCACCATACCCTATCTTTAGGAGTTTTGAAGATGTAGAGAACTTCTCATTCCATTTCACTAATTTTGATACACCTGGAATCATAAATCCGAATAGACCAACCAAATTCAGTATGAAACCAACTATAGCTAATCCTAGCACCGTAGTTAAACCCATGAGCACCCCCGTCTCGCCTTCAGCAAAGGCTGTTGCCAGTATTGCAGATATTGCCACTATAAGTGTGGCACCTACCAGTAGTGTTGCTACTATGAATATTATGGCTCCTGTCCTGAGTTTCCTGAGCCCCTCTATAGCTATGGACTTACTTTCTGTACTTACAGAAGATTGTGATGATTCCATTTTTCTGTACCTCACTCTCTATCTAGCTATGGTTTCTCTTATATAAACTTTACTTTCTATAGACTGGTTAAGTATTATAGATAGATATATAGATAGATATTGTGATATAGAGCTTTGTATCAATGTGGAAACTTATACTTGACAGAATTGCATAAGTGTGTGACACATAGGTATTGTGTATGTGGGGGTGTGCGACCCCGTCGGCTTCTCTCTTCATTCTCTCCGTATCTACGGAGCGTCTGAGAGCCTTCCCACTTTATCTTTTAAGGTTTGATGTTTAAAAATATTTTCTTTTTACCGGTTCATGCATATTTATTAGCTCTAGATTCATCTATCTTTCAATGGGATCTATTGTTGTTGTTTATGTCTTCAGGTAAGCTTGTTAAGAACTATACAGTATTGGAGAAGTATTTTGATTTGTTAGAGAAGATGGGGGTAGATAAATCTCTGTATTTACCGAGTTCAAGTGATATGGATTTTGTTGTGAGGCTTGTATCCTCTGGTAGAAAAAAGTTTTTAGATGTTTTAGAAGAGCTTATTGCTAGAATTGTGGCTAGAGTGCATAGAGAAGCTGCTAAAGAGGCTGTTAGAGAGGCTTTAGGTAGCGATATTGATGAAGAGATTGCTGTAGATATTGTGGCTAGAGATATTGCTGGATGGATTCTAGAAATAGCTGAAAACATGGGTCTAATAAAGATAGATAGCAACATTATACGCTAAAACTCAGCAAAAGAGTAGTGAGACTGTGTGAGCTAAATTTTTGTAGATCCTTGGCTATGGACTTGTTCTCGAATTATCTTCGCTTCTGATTACTTCTGATAATCTCTCTATCCCTATTCTTATCTGTTCAACTGTTGGGTATGTAAAGTTTAGTCTCATTGTATCGTGACCATTTTCATTGTGATAGAACCCTTTTCCAGGTACATAGAGAACGCCTCTACTGAATGCCTTAGGTAGAAGTTTCTCTGTATCTATATCTCTATTGAGTTTAACCCATACAAACATACCTCCTATAGGTTTTGTCCACCAAGCTTCTTTCGGAAAGTACTCCTCTATGGATTCTATCATTGTGTTTCTCTTTAATCTATAGATAGATTTTATCTTCTCTATATTCTTCTCTATGATTCTTTCCCTCAACGCAAAAGCAGCTATGTATTGATTGAATGAAGGTGTATGTAGATCTGCTATCTGTTTAAACGTCTCGAGACTATCTATAACTTCTCTAGCTGCTATGATATGACCTAGTCTAAGACCTGGTGTCAGTACCTTACTTAATGAACCTATATAGATAACTCTTCCAGATCTATCTAGTGTGTAGAGTGGGGGGACTGAGGTACCTTCATCAAATATCACTAAACCATATGCATCATCTTCGATTATCAGGAAATCAAATTCTTCAGCAAGCTCAATTAGATGCTTTCTTCTCTCAATAGATAGTGTTACACCCGATGGGTTTTGAGCTATAGGAACTGTGTAGACGATCTTAACCTTATCTCCATCGGATCTAAGCCTCCTAAGTTTTTCTACAAGAACTTCTGTCTTCATACCTTCATCATCTATTGGAATACCAATGAACCTAGGTTTTCTAGCTCTAAATACATTAAGTGCAGCTATATAGGTAGGCTCCTCAACAACAACCACATCGTTTTCATCTAAATACATTCTAGCCACAATATCTATGGCTTGTTGAGAACCTGTTGTCACTAAAACATTCTCTAGCGATGCCTTTATTCCCCGCGTCCTATAGAGAAAGTCTACTAACTCATTCATGTATATCGATATACCTCTACTCGGCATATACTGAAGAGCATCAGCTCCATAACTCTCTAGAACCTCTATCACTATCCTCTTGAGCTCTACTATAGGAAATGTGGAGGGATCTGGTAACCCTCCAGCAAAACTTATTATCGATTTATCTTCTAGAAACTGAAGCGAGTATCTAGCTACTATTGAAGCTACATGTTCTCCATCTCTTGATCTATACTTTTTATAGTCTATCATAATTCTTCCGCAAATGTTGTAGAACTCCAGAATAAATCTGTTTATGAATATAAAAACATTTTAAAAACGTTAAATCTACGTAATCCACAAAACTTTAGATCGATATATAGATAGTGCAGGAGATGCTGTAGTACAGATGATGAAGCATGAGTATTATAACAATAGTTCCGAGAGATATCATTGCCCTTATTAAAGCTACTAGATATGGTGAAGAAGTAAAGCCTAGTCAACAAGCTAAAAGAAAGGTATTCGAGGAAGAAGGTATCGCTGGTACATATAAAGATAGAATCTTGACAGCTATATTCTACGATATATGGAGACGTATGGGTATAATAGATAGAATAGCTATAGAGTTTACCAATGTTAGTGATATAGCTGTACTAGATCCTTGGTTAAGAGCTGCTTTAAGAGTAGCTATAGAGCTACTCGTTTTCGAGAAATTCGTTAGAGATAGAGATAGAGATACTAGAAATCTGTTTATAAAGTATTTGAAGGGACCTGTAGCTAGTTTTCTATCCAATATTACACACCCTTATGTGGGTATGTACTTCTGGAAACTTGTTGACCGATTAGCTACCTATAGATATGAACCTAGAGATCTCTACCTTAAATGGGAATATAGATACCTAGTTTCTGAATTCATTATAAAGAAGCTTGTAGAGCTTATGGGCAGAGAAGAGACAAAGAAGTTTCTTCAAGCTGTAAACAGAGTTCCTCCGATAAGTGTTAGAGTCAATATACTCAAAGCATCGGTTGATGAAGTTGTTAAAACACTTAGAGAAGAAGGTTTAGAACCAGTAGTAGGTAGATATGTACCAACTGTAGTGAAGTTTAGAGGGCCTTATGATTTCAATAGATCTAGGCTATTCAATGAGGGTAAGATAGTTATTCAAGATGAGGCATCAGCTGTAGCCTCTATTGTACTTGATCCAAAACCAGGTGAAATAGTTGTAGATCTATGTGCTGCACCAGGAGGAAAGACTGAGTATATGGCTGAGCTTATGAATAATAATGGAACTATATATGCTTTCGATATAGATAAGAACAGGATAGCCAGGATGAAGAAGCTCCTGAATAAAACAGGAATAGATATTGTTAAGGTGTATGAAGAGGATGGAAGAAAAGCTTCAAAAATAATTGGTGAAGATGTAGCAGACAAAGTTCTTGTTGATCCTCCTTGCACATCTACAGGAACTATAGCGAAGAATCATGAAGTTAGGTGGAGAGTTGTCTATGAAAGAATAGATGATGTTCAGAGACTTCAGATAGAGCTTCTAGAGACAGCTATAAAGCTTGTGAAACCTGGTGGAAGAATACTATATACTGTATGTTCTATATTTAGAGAAGAAGGTGAAGACGTTATTAGATACATTCTTGATAGATATAGCGATAAAGTGCTTCTTACACCATTAACTAGACCCTTCGATCCCGGCTTTCTCAAAGGCACAATGAGAGCGTGGCCTCATAAACATTCTGTAAATGGCTTCTTTTACGCACTTCTAGAGAGAAAACAATGAAGATGATGCTAGCTGGATACCAGATACAATTAATATTCAACACGATTATGCAGAGAACGAAGATTATCAATAGACACATCATGATGTTATCCATCCACTATATCTAGAATGCTTCTTAACCCATTGTCTCTTCTACATCTTCTAGGGTATTGATGCTTCTAAAGACCTCTCTATATTCGCTTAATTCTGTATCTATATGTATGAACTGAACATCTACTTTAAGTTTCCTTAACAGTCTCTGTATACTGTATTCAGTACTTGCTATACCGTACTCAATTATATCAATTATCTTATTGGTGTATATTGCTGCAAGAGGCTCCATATATACTCCTCCCCAAGTTGGTATACATGCATAAGCATCTTCACCACATAATTCATCTATCTTCTCTATATAACTACAGCTAATGTTAGGCATATCACCTCCTATAACAAGAACTCTACTGAACATCTTTGTGGCTATATATATACCTCCAATAGGTCCTATACACAGATTGTCTACAACTGTCTCTACACCTAGATCGACTAGATTATGTACATTATATGGGGAAGCTATGGCTATAACCTTCATAACGTTTCTACATAATCCAAGGCGCTCAATTATGTACATAATCAGAGGTCTACCTTTAAAAGGATAGAAGAGCTTATTCACAAAGAATCTAGTGGAGCTTCCTCCAGCTAAAACAGCTACAGATATCATTAAACCACTCCATGGGTTCATCAAACAAGTTTGGGGAAGTATCTATCTATTATAGCTCTATGATTCTCTCTCAATAGTTTCACAGCTCTAGGTAGATAGTTCACTATATCGTCTGGTGTTACACCATCTTCACCAATATCATCTGCTGCTAAATCACCTGCTAATCCATGTATAAGCACACCCATTCTTGTTGCCAATCCTATATCTCTATAACCTATACCATACATAGCCGCTATAGCCCCTGTTAAAACATCACCTGAACCAGCTTTAGCCATTCCGGGGTTTCCAGTCATATTTATATATACATAGCCATCTGGGTACCCTATAAGGCTATGAGCACCTTTAAGCACTATATACGCATTTAATTCTCTACATGATTTCCTAAGAATGCCTATAGGATTTTCTTGGATATTCTTGATTTCGAGACCTATCAAACGAGAGAATTCAGCTAGATGAGGCGTTATTACTGTTTGTGCTTTCCTCTTCCTAATGATTTCTATATCTCTTGCTACAGCTGTTATACCGTCACCATCAACTATAACAGGTCTATCTATATGTGTAATAAGTTCTCTGACAAGTTGTTGAGATTCTTGATTGAGAGATATACCAGGACCTACAGCAACTATATCTATACTGTATTCTTCTACAAGATCCAGAATATGTTCGAGATTATTGAGAGCTATAGATCCTTCAGCTGTTTCTTCAAGAGGTATATAAACTACCTCACTACATCTAGTAGCAATATATGGTACAACTGATTTAGGTGTAGCTAATCTAGAGTAACCTCCACCTGCTTTAAGAAAAGAGTAAGATGCATAGTATGGTGCACCATAGTAATATCTAGAACCAGCAACAGCTAGAAACTTCCCAAACACACCTTTATGTCCCCACTTAACTCTTTCTGGAGGTTGTATAGGTGTATTCAGTTCTGTCTTTATATCTTCTAGAAGGTTACGTGGATACGATAGAAAAGATACATACAGCTTACCACAGTAACTGTATCCAGGGTACAGAATATTTCCATACTTAGGTAGACCCAATGTAACAGTTAGCCAAGATTTAATAGCAACACCTCTAACAAGCCCGTTATTTCCATCGATACCAGAAGGAATATCGATACTTACGACAGGTTTGCCCCACCTATTTATCTCCTCTATAACCTCTCTATATAGACCCCTCACCTCTCCCCTCAAACCTATACCTATAAGACCTACAACCACATATTCACACCAATCAAGAAGTTTCCTCAATCTATCCAATTCTTCTGAAGTAGACACATTTACAACCTCTATACCCAAGGCCTTAACAAGCTCTAGATTCTTTCTACATAACTCAGTAGCTCTCGAAACATCACCAACAACAACCACCTTCACATCTCCTCCAGCTGAGTAGATCCTTCTACCAGCAACAAGAGCATCACCACCATTATTTCCTGTACCAGCTACAACAAGAAATCTCTTATAAAGAACATCACCAATTTCCTTAACTATAGCCGAGAAAACAGCTGAACCTGCATCCTCCATAAGCAGAAGATGATCTATACCACAAATTTTTGCAGTATCTTCATCAATTCTCTTCATCTCTTCAACACTACAGATCTTCAACACATATTTTGACAACATTCAATCACCGAGATATATCTAGTCTACATTAAAAATCTGCGTTCTTCTAAAATTGCTGTGGAACTAGAGTGTATCTACAAAAATATAACCTATATCGATAATCAATAGTAGTGCCATTATACTTGATGATCATCTTAATATACATTAGATGCTACACGAGAACTGTTTAGCTAAAACATAGAGAATGAACCTATAGAAACACGAAGTATCTAATAGAGCTAGAGTCTCTTCTAGCGCTTATCAAAATTCTAAAAGAAAGTTTAACACATCCAGTATCTTGGTTACACACTAGTTCTAGCAATATATTGGGATGCTATATAAACTATTGGGATGCTATATAAACTGCAGTCTATATAGAGATCGTCCTTACGATACTTGTGGAACAGATTTTTATAACCACATTATTCCTAGATATCTATGTATCTGAATATTTAAAGATTTAATATAAGCCATAAAATGTTTTCACTATCTTCGAGATATACATTCTAATGAACCCCTATAACCAGTTCCCTATAATTTAGGGTGATATTGATAATCATATATAATTGTTATAGATCTATTTTCTTAAATATCTTGTAACCTATGATAAAGAGTACTGTAATCCATGCTATAGGTACAGCAATAGATATGTATGGATTAGCTACAGAGATTTCTTGAGTTAGATCGTATTTCAATTTTATGAAGTATTGGACCACATCTATATAGTTTATGGGATTGATGTGGTTAAGTCTGTGACTAAATTCTGTAAACTCTTTACCAATTAACGGTATATTTAGTGCTAAAGCAATTGCAAATTGTATAAAAGTCCAGAGAAATGCGAAAAGTATGTATAGAGCTAATGCTGTAGCTAAATAGGTTTTGCCACGTGTTACTGATGCTAATGTATAACATAATGTATAGAACATTATGAATGACGCTGATAAACCTAGTGCTAAGACTATGTAGCTAGTTATATCAAGAGTTATTCCAAAAATAATTGCAGAAGATACTGCTATAGAAACAACATATAGAGTTGCTGATGATAAAGCTGTTAGTACACCAGATAAATATCTTAGTAAGTATATATCGAATCTAGTTACAGGTCTAGCCAATATGAATTCTAGTGCACCACTTTCTTTAGGTTTAGCGAAAAGTGTATTGACTAGGTATATCATGACTATCGGGAAAAACGCTACGAGTATATTCATTCCTCCAGATCCTAAAGCCATCTCGATATACATTTGTTCAAAACTAATTCCACCATACGATATAGTGTTCATACCTATCGCACCTTCTTTCTCAAGACTTAGAATCATTGTATCGTTGTATGGATCTAGATCAATATGGTAGACCTCAACAATATTTTTGATCTCTAGAGTTCTATAACTCGTAGATAGATTCTTAAAACTATCTTCACTTGATAAGAAAGCTCTATATGTAGAGTAGTATAGTAGTAGATCTGGTTTAAGATCTATGGAAGAAATATTTGCGCTCAATACAATTAGAATTGAATGACCTGTTCTTCTGCTGATGGTAAATAATTTAAAGACAGCAATAGTATCATTGACAAAAATCCATGCATCTGGAGAACCATAAACAGTAAAGAATGTATCTTCAGGAAATTCAATTCCTTTCCATCTCTCCTCTATTCCTGACAAAGATATGTAGAGATGGTATATTCTTTCTCCTCGGTATCTCGTTATATTGAAATTCATTACATTAGTTCTAATCTCTATAGAATCAGGAGTTTCTCCACATAATTGAGAACCAGTAGCCATGTATACACCTTTTCTAGAACTCGTGCTATAGATAGTCATACCGTTTCTAATAATGTTTATTTCACCATCTATTAATGTTCCTTTTCTATCAAATATTGTTCCTATGATTGTGCATTCCCCGTCTTTCTCGATGTGCAGAGCTACACTATTGATTAATTGAGTCCGTAGAAGCATTATGTAGGTAAGATAAGATAGAGATATCCCTAGAGCTATGGCTACCACAAGGATAATTATTGTTGATATTCTTAGAAAAGATCTCTTAAAGTCATAGAGTATAGGTATCTTCATTTTGCTTCACCTATGATTTTGAAGAACACATCTTCAAGACTTGCTTCCTCTTTTTTGAATTCTTCAACTCTATAACCTTTCTTTACAAGATCTTCAACAATTTCTGAAATATCTCTAGAAATGTTCTCTATATGTATGGTATCTCTATCTATATTAATTATGTCTCCATATTTCTTGAGGATATCTATAGCTCTTTCATCAATACTCGGTATCTTGATAATGAATTTAGGTTTCGCCATACTCTTTATCTCGTCTATGGTCATTATCTTCACGATCCTACCTCTATGTATGAACACAACCTTATCCGCTATATCTTCAACTTCTTTAAGTATATGTGATGAGAATAGAACAGCTCTATTCTCTTTCTTGAATCTCTTAGTAAGCTCTCTGAAAAAAGCTATTCCCTGGGGATCTAGACCGTTAAGCACTTCATCAAATAGAAAGTTGCTTGGGTTATTGATCATCGATACAGCTAATGCGAATCTTTTCTTCATTCCTAGTGAAAAATTCTTTAACTTCATGTTTAATGCATTCCCTAGACCTACTTCTTCAAGAAGTTTCCTACCTAGGGATCTAGCTTCTGTATACGATATACCGTAGTAACCTGCTAGATACACAAAATAGTTGAGGGCTTTTTCATCTAGCTCAAATATAGGTAGCTCAGGAACCCATCCAATATATCTAGAAGCAATTCTCTTCTCATAGGTAATAGAATATCCATTTATCTTTACATCACCTGAGTCAGGATTAAGAACACCTATGCATATCCTTATGGTAGTTGTTTTTCCAGCACCATTGAGACCCACATATCCAACTATCTCTCCATTCTTAACAGAGAATGAGACTCTATCTAAGGCTTTTAAAGAACCAAATGACTTCGATATACCATCAATTTCTATCAAAAAGCACCACACTCCTATGCATAACGAATATACTGAGGTATAAAAACTAGACGATTATAGTGATAACACAGTTTGCTACCTATACCTTTTCAGCTGAGATACCCCTATTCCACTTCAGAAACTCCTCACTTCTGTAGAGTATTTTCCGTGATGCTCTATTCCATGAAATAACTATGAGCAAAAACCATTCCTCATAGCTTTCTTGTACAATCTACATACATCTCTAGAGTACCTTTCTACGAATTCTTTATACCGAGTAACAAAAAGAAGCTGGATTATGGAGATTAAAATCTAAACCCTACAGAATCTATGTAACATTATTAACCATTGTGAAGAAATCCACAAAGATGTATCTCGTCAACTTTACCTTACCTCTAAGAATAGCTTCTCTATTATTGTCTGTGAATGACTTTCGATCACTTTTTGCTCCTCAAGTCTATGTGATTGATAACTAATCAGAATTCTCTTTCTAGAAATCTGTAAGTGTAGCAACAATAAGAGATAATATTATTGAAATGAAAGGATATAGTTGTTAGCAACAACCCTAAATACATTGTCTATCTGAAAATAAATGCTCTAACCATGCAGATGGATAGAGAATCCCTAAGGCTAAGGCCAAATCTAGAATAGTCTGATCCATATAAAGATTCATTGTTCTTAGCAATAGAGATAGAACTTCATCTGAAATTAAAACATAGTAGCTCCGAAGTATAAACATTATCTAGTATTTTGCTAGATGCTATGCGGCTCTTTCTTCTTTAAAGTATATTTCTCCTAGTGCTCTAGGTATAGCTAACCTTTTGCTTATTGGCAATGCGCTTACAAATGTTACAAAAGCTATAGATGCTATATATGGTATCATTGAGAGTATTTGTTGTGGTATCCCGTATTCGAGTTGATATATGTAGAGAGATCTCTCTAGATAGCTAAATATTGTTACAGGTATTAAAGCTATTAGGGGATGCCATAGCGATGCCATAGCTAAAGCTAGTGTTAGAAATCCATAGCCCATGCCTATGTACGAAGACCAAGACTTTTTGTATAGAAGTGTATATACATATCCACTAAAAGCTATAACTATGTAACCTAGAGCTAACGCTATAAACCTTGTTCTCCACATCTTTACACCAAGATGATCTGCTGCCTTAGGATTGAATCCACATGCTCTTATAGCCACACCTATTCTTGATCTGTATAGGAATAACCATATAGCTATAGATACAGCTATAGATATCAAGAGTATTACGCCCCAATTTAGTGTTATAGGTGCTACAAGTGTTCTTCTTCTTAAGTATATTGGGGCTAGAGAAAGCCCTATGTTTCCTACAACAACACTTAATCCATAGAAGATCATATTGAGTACTAATCCTGATAATATATGTGATAAATGCATTACGTTTATGAGTAGAGAGATCAGTATGGCGTATACTATAGCAGATGCTAGAGTTATTGCTAGAGCCACGATAGGATTGAACACAACTGTACATGTATATGTTAAAGCTATAGCAAATACTATGAACCCATCTATTCCTAGGTTTAGTACACCACTACGTTCTACAACTATATCACCTAAAACAGCTAGAGCAATAAATAGGTAGAATTCTTCAAACAATATCCCGAGATCTATCATCTCTTTACCACCACTCTATACCTAGCCACGAATATCGATAAAAGCATGAGAACAAATATCAAACCCACGAAGAATCGTGCAACAGCTTCTGTTAACTCTCCAACCTGTATAACCATTCTCAGATAATGAAGAGATGAGACATAGTATGAAGCGAGAGGTACTACAAGAGGATTGAGATCAGCAAACCATACAACAAGAATAGATATGAACCCCATTCCAGCACCTATCTTCTCTCCCGGTACGAGTTTTCTATGATACATAAGCACTTCGTTACCTCCTACAAAACCAGCTAATGCGCCAGAGAGAACAAAAGCTATTATAGCCACTTTTCTCCTCGAGATACCGCTTAATTCTACAGCTGTTCCACTAGATCCAAGAGCTCTTATAGCTATACCTATTCTAGTCTTATAGAGAAACATATACACAAGTGGAACTAAAGCGAACGATATGATTAGAGGATATATGGAGAAGCTATAGCCAGGGAACCACGGAAATCTACATTGAGTAGGTATAGGGTCTGTTTCTGGATATCCATACACAGTTCTTCCTCTCCATGGACCATAGACTAGGTAGTTAGCTAAGTAATACGCTATGTAGTTCATCATTAGGGTTGTAAGAGCTTCATTAACTCCTAAGAAAGTACGAAGTAGTGCTGGTACTAAAGCCCAGAGAGCTCCAGCAATTGAGGCAAAAACAAGAGATACTGTAGCACCTAGAAAAGGGACCTCACCAACTGGTGTAAAGAGAGCTATATATGTAGCTCCTATTGCTCCTAGAACTATTTGTCCTTCAGCACCTAGATTCCACAACTTTGCGTGAAACGCTATTGCTAGACCTAGTGCTGTTGGTAAGAAAACCGTCATATATCTAAGCGCATCTAGTCTAATGAACACATCTATAACTCTACTAGCAACCAAATCTACGGGAATCCCTAATAGAAATGCTAGAGAAGATACCGCTAGAGCTATTCCACCTATAGCTACGCTAATCCTAAGCAGAATATTGCTCCAAATCGGTAGCTCTCTTCTAACTATAGCTACCTTAACCATAGAGAACCATAGCCTCCTCAATTTCTTCTCTAATACTTGGTGAAATTGTATCAAAAATCTTGACAATCTTGCCTCGTGAAATAACTGCAATCCTATTGGCTAGTCCAAGAGCTTCATCAACATCTTCAGTAACAAGCAGAATACCTACACCTTTATCAGCCATATCCTTAAACACCAGCTTCACAAGATTTGAGCTAGCTTCATCGAGCATTCTAGTCGGGTTATAAGCTATGATGCACTTTAGAGGAAGAAGCTTTAGTCTAGATATAGAGATTTTCTGTACATTTCCGCCAGAGAACTTGTACACCTTAATCTTTGGATTTGGTGGATAGATCCTCATACTATTGAGTATACTAGATATATCTGTCTTGCTAATTCCTCTACCTGCTACTAATTTAAGGTTTTCAGCAACGGTCAAATCCAGTACAACACCATCTCTAAACGGATCTTCTGGTAGATACCCAAGACCCATAGCGACTCTTCGAGATGTAGGTGCATCAGTTATATCGATACCATCAAGAAGCACTCTTCCCTCAACTACTTTCTTAAGACCTATAATACCTTCGCAAAGCTCTTTCTGACCATTACCAGCTACACCAACTATAGATAGAATCTCTCCATTTCTAATAGATAGATTTACACCTTCGACAGCTTTTCTACCATAGTCATCAAGTACAGCCAGATTCTCGATCTCCAGTATACCCTTATCGAAGGTCTTAGGAACTGGTTTCCCAATATCATCGCCGGAGACATTGGGAAAAGATGTTATCACCTCTCTACCTTTATTAAACATAGTTTTTCTTAAAACTTCAACAGAAAGTCCACCATTATTTGGATAAACATCTACGAGCTTCCCTTTACGAAGAATAGCTATTCTATCGCATACTTCTACAGCTTCATTTATTTTATGGGTTATGAATATAGCTGAACTACCGAGAGATATAAACATCTTTAATGCTCCATAAAACCTTTCTCTAACTTCTTTAGGAAGGTATGTAGTAGCTTCATCAACTATTAACAGTTTTGGTTTAATGCTTAATGCTTTCACAAGTTCTACAAACTGTTTCTCTGTATAGCTAAGAAGATTAACTGGGACATCTGGCTCTATATCTATCTCAAATCTCTTCGTAATAGATTGAGTCACTTTTTTGGCCATAGAAGGTGAGATCTTCAAGAATAATGCAACATTATCCGCTATGGATAGATCTTCAACTAGTTGAGGTCTTTGGCTAATCATTACTATGCCGTTCTCTATAGCGTCTCTAGGAGATGAAAGATTCATCTTAACTCCATTGAATTCTATATAGCCGCTATCAGGTGTATAGATGCCATAAATTATTTTCGCTAACGTAGATTTACCTGAACCGTTTTCACCTAAAACACCTAGGATCTCACCTTCATAGACATCTAGTGTAACTCTATCTAGAGCAATAATATTTCCAAAACGTTTAGTTACATTAACAATCTTCAGAAAAGCCATTTTTATACCCAAGGCAAAAAATATTTGTAGCGGCGATTATTGTCCTACCTCTTACCCATATATTCTACTCCTTTGATGAACCAATCCATATCCCATAGATCTTGGTGTGTAAGTCTTACACCAGCTGATACTGTAACAGTGGCTCCAATAGCTCTACCTTTGCAGAATCTTGAGTAAGCTTCTTCACCACCCTTTATACAGTAACCTTCAAGAGGACCTATGAATGGATCGAATACTGGAGCTACTATATGTCTGGGTATAGCTCTTATATCTATATCTACATACGCTACAGATTCATGCTCATGGGTAACCGCCGTACCTTGGAGTGACTGTAGTATTGGAGCATTTTTCATCTGTTCATATCTCTTCATAACGTATTCATACACCGATACCTCTCTTCTTGTCTCAGGGTCTCTGAACCTAATGTTCTGTAGCATCGGTATATACTTGGGGTTTATCATCATAACAGATCCGTTGGGATATATGTGGGCTCCAAGTTCAACAGCACCTGTATTGAGTAGATACCAG
>Ga0209080_1000404_pt1 | contig 29533 bp, 28 predicted proteins | sample JNZ110809AmetaG_FD_184123 | JGI IMG/M metagenome (GOLD analysis project Ga0209080, IMG submission 184123) | Hot spring microbial communities from Jinze hot spring, China to study Microbial Dark Matter (Phase II) - JNZ 110809A (SPAdes) (version 3) ...
TCGATATTATCATGCCGAGCCTGCCGCCGTTCTTCAGGAACCTCGTCGCGTGCATTATCCAGTAGGTGTATATTCCAGGCTCTATCCCCTTTGACAGCTGCGGCGTGAGCCCGTATCTCCTGATCAAATCCCCGAGCCTCTCCCTGATGGCCTTCTTAGTGGGCTCCGGTATCTCGACCCACCGAGTGTAGGGCGGATTTCCTATAACGGCGTCGAAGAGCGGCACCACAACCTCCCTCCTGAACTCGCCTGCCGCCGTCTTGACTACGAAAGGCGACAATATGCTTACCCGCGGCTCCAGGAGGAAGAAGTCCCAAACAATTACGTTCAAGCCCGTGGACGGCGACCTGATGTCCTTCATCGAGAGGCTCATGGCGGTCAGGTGGGCCGGAAAAGCATTTATATCAACCCCGTAGAGCTGGGCCAGCACCCTCTCGTGGACGCCCCTGGGCGGCGGGATCCTCACCTCGCCGACCTTATGCCTGACGAGCTCCCTATAGGCCGCTAGAAGGAATCCCCCGCTCCCGCACCCGGGGTCTAGGACCAGGTCATCTGAGCTCCTTATCGCCCACTTGGCTATCAGCTCGCAGATCGCCGGAGGGGTGTAGAATTGGCCGAGCTGATGCCTCTCGTCGGGCGGTATGAGCTCCTCGTAAATGTAGCCGGCGTACTCGCCCATCTCCTCGGCCCTGTACTCGTGCACGGTTTCCACGAACTCGTTGACGTATTCCAGGATGTCGGGCAGATCCGGCAGGTCTATCATGTCGTATATCCCCGTCCTGAATATTGGCTCGAAGTCTCGAGTTTCAGCCACGGCTCTTTCAAAATAGCTGTTAAGCTGCCTGAGGAATGCATTCTTGGAGGAGGTATCCAGGTTTAACATCGGAGGAAGGCCGGCATACCTCTCCTCGAGAACCTTGTAGAAGATTATCTTGTTCATCAGGACGTAGGACATCATCCTGGCGAGGTTTTTGGCGTCGGGAGCGAATCCGAGCTTTCTCCCCTCCTCCTCGAGCTTCAGCTTGAATGCCTCATCCCTCTCCATCTTGACTCTGATTATGGGCTCGATTTCCTTGCTCAACGTTTCCACAAAATTCCTGAGGAAGGCTATGGTGGACCACTTAAACGAGACCTTGTGAACCCTCTCCTTGCTGAGGTACTCGTCGACGAGCGCGTTCAGGACCTCAACGAGCGCTCCCTCATCCAACCCCCTCAGCTCCTTATGGACGACCAAATGGGCTGATACGAGCTCGCTCAACTTGCCCGGCCTCACAACCTTCTCGTACTCCCTCGCCCGCACGGCGTCCATGCTCACGTAGTCCAGAACGTTTTCAGGAGTCCTGAAAACCGCTATCTCCATGGGATTCGCGGTGGAGAAGAACGGTATGCTGACCCCGTATCGATGATAGTACAGGGCTGGGTAGCTTATGGCCTGGCCTATGGCGGCTTTTCCAAGCGGCTCGAACAGCCCCCTAGTCCTACCACGCTCCTCGATCTTCCTCTTAGTCTCGATTACCAGGAAGGGCTTATCATCGGGCTTCAGGAAGAGCACTATGTCCGGTTGCCGGGTGTCCACGAGCGGCCAATCCCTCTCAACCCGAGAAAACTCCAGCCCACCAAACCTGAACCTGCCTATAATCGCCTCAAACACTCTTTTAAGCTCGTCTTGAAACGCCCTCTCAGACATCTCCTCAACAATTTTAATGCCGCTACTCTTTTAACCTTTGAGGAAACATGAGGATGGATGCGGGCTCGAAGAGCTCAGCGCCATCGGGCAAAAATTTAATTGTTTCCGGCGCCATGTTAAAATTGATGGCGGAGCAGGACGTCTGCCCATTCTGCCTGAACAAGGTCACATACGTGAAAACCACGTTCAGGGGCGACGAGGTGGAGGTCGCCATATGCCGGAGATGCGGCAGGTGGGTTTGGTTCACGCTGCCCCTTAACATGGTGGACGAGAGTGGCGAGGTGGTTGATCCCGAGGAGTTCCGCGCGCTCGAGGACCACGTGGAGAGATTTGTCAACGAGACCCTCCGCGCGCCGATATCCGACCCGCCTTACATCGCGTAGCCGAGGAGGAGGGCGCGCACGAGGGTTAGGCGGTACTTGGTTGGCCCCCTACTGGGCCCCATACCGCATGAGGGGCGCCTGAAGTTCCTGGTCCCGACGCCGTTAATCAACAATATACGGGAGTCGGCTCTGAGGGGCGGCCTCTCGATCTCCCCAACCGCCATCGTCCGCGCCTACAAAGCGCGCCCGGCCCCCGACGAGGTCTCGCCCGACGAGCTGGATTGGGGCCACCTCTACTGGTTGCTGATCGAGTCCCCTTCACACGACTACGTGAAGCATTTCAGGGGCCGCGCCCGCAGGGGGGCCTATAGGATCCCGAGACTGCTGGCCAAAACATGCTCCAAGTGCGGGACACCCCTCTTCGCCGGCTTCTGCGCCGAGTGCGGGGAGAGGATGCCGGCCAAATACGTTGAGGTCTGGAGGGATAAGTTTGCCGCGATCAAAACGCTCGGGCCATTCAATAACGTGGAAAGGGACTCGCTACATGTTAAGTTCGTCGGGGAGGCGGGGGAATATAGGATACCGAGGCTCATATTACATGAGGTGCTTTTATCGGCGAAATATTTCAAGTCGAAGTTCTACATCAACATACTGGCCTTTGAGGAGGAGCGCCGCAGAGAAGGTGTATGAGACGGCGTCCACAACCACAGCTATACGGCTATGAAGCCCCATGGTTATGATCAGCATGAGGAGAGCGAGGCCCATGAAGGGTGTGATGTGGTGATGAGCTCTACGCAAAGATAGTTATTTATCCACCTCATAGACGAATAAGTATTTGAAGGTTGTTGCCGAGCGCCTGCGTTAAGTGTGGCAGTCCAGCTGATAGGACTAGCATGGTCGAAGTGGGACTGTACAAGTTCTCGGAGGTGCCCATGTGCGGCCCTTGCTACAGCCGGTACATCCCAGTTTATAGGAAGGGGAAGGTTGAATTTAGAAGGCGGAGAATAGTGAACATTACCCCCCTGAAAATAGTCTACATGGTGGAGGTCAGGGGGGCCGAGAAGCTGGTTGAGCGGCTTGGTAAGAGGCTGGGCGGGCCGATCGTGAAGATTTCAGCGGTCAGCATATTCATAACGTTATTCGTGACGGCATTCGTGTTGTGCGCAACCGCAATCTACGCCCTGCACCCCGAGATGGTGCATCGCGCTAGGGACCTGTGGGCTAGCCTACCCACCGGCTACGGGCTAACCATCATACCTGGAATAGACCCATTCCTTCCGCTCCTCCAAGGCTGGATCGCGCTCACGATAGCGGTGGCCGTCCACGAGCTGGGACATGGGCTCGCCGCCGCGAAGCTCGGATACACGATTAGGTCTATCGGCCTAATATTCGTCGGCCCCATCCCGATTGGCGCGGGCGTAGACGTTGACGGGGGCAGACCAAGTGATAGAGTTTATGGAGCCGGCATAGTAATGAACATCATGGTTGCGCTCATGGCGCTGACCCTATTGCTCTTGCTGGCCAACCCGGGGATCGGGAACCCCGTGCTCCTCCTCATCCCGCCCGAGATCTCCAGGCTACATGGATACGAACTGGCGCTAGGCCCCATAACCTCAATCCTGTTCTACATATGGCTGGTGAACATCATGCTGGCCTTGGCAAATGCGGCGCCGCTACTAATCACTGACGGCAGTTACCTACTACTGAGCCTCCTAGAGCGCGCGGGCGCGCAAAATCCAGCCCGCATAACCACGATAATCTCTTGCCTGGTGATCACTGCGGCGCTGGCGGCCGCGCTAGTCCAGAGGATTCCATGGGCCTAGCCCGGTAACATGAGCATATATCGGCGACCCCCATTTTCGCGATACCGTATAAGATTAATTTAATTCTCACCCTGTGATTACTATTGTGAAATGCTGTGGAGAGCGCAGGCTTAAGGATGATGAATTAGGCGAGTTCATGAAAGCATTGAGGGAGTGTGAGGTACCCTTGGACCGGAAGGAGCGCCAATTGCTCAAGAAACTCTTCATCACGATGATCCGGTTCAAGGAGGGTGGAGTCCAGGCTTAGATTCTTGGAGGAAGCTTCCAGTAACCCAAAATCACCATTAAAGCTGAGAAATAGTAAAGCGAGGTCACGGTCCTAAGTATGCCCTTCTTCTCTAAGAAGGCTTTGATTTCGTTGTAATCATCATCAGGAATATAAACCTTTCTCACGGCTATACCTCGCTTCATGGGCCCGTCTTTGACCTCGAACCCCCCATCAGAGCAATCTCCGAACGCCATCTTAAGGTTATACAGCCCGAGCCTGCCACACCTCCTGATAAACTCCTCGACATCTTTGGCGACCTCCGGGTTCTTACTGACATACTCTTCACATTTTTGCACGAATTTCTCGGAAAATTCCACCATCATCGACGTAAAACATGGCCTTTTTTTTTCTCAAATAAACTTATCCTCATCCTCGATCTCGTAAGGAAATTCAAAAATGGTTTGGAAACCATATTAGAAACATGGTAAAAATGAAGCATTATCGTTGTAAAAAGTTTAAATATAATCTCAGCATAGTGTTACAGTGCAGGGCATGCGGGGGAAGCTCGACCGCAGGAAAGCAGGCATATCCACGGCCGTAATAACCCTAATAATATTGGTAATCGGAGTCGCCCTAGCAATCATCGCCATGAGCATCGCGGGCGGATTCCTGCTAGGTTGGGGCGGCGCTGCGAGAGTAAACATCGAGCGCGCGGATATACTAGTCGACCCCCGCACTGGCACAGCTTATATAACGGTGGATGTGAGAAATGCCGGCGGCGCCCGTCTCACGGGCTGTCAGGTTACAGTGATAGGAGCTAACCTGAACTTGCAATCAGCCACCACGGACCTCAACCCGGGTCAGACCGCGAGCTTCAGCGGACAGAGCAATAACATTGTTGCGGGCAACACCTATGTGATACAGGTCACTTGCAACACGCCCGGCGGCGGCGGACAAGTATCCGACCAGAAATCGGTGCTAGCGCACATCTAAGGGGGCGAAAAACATGGTAGCTTCCTCCCCTCCTATTTTTTTGAAGAAGCGGCGCAGCAGGATGGGGATACAGACGGCCATAGTCACGCTCATATTGGTCATAATAGGCATAGCGGTCGCCATGACCGTCGCGAGCGTAATCTACTCGAACATCGCGGCCTACTCGGGGAGGGCGAGCATAAGGGTTATAGAGGCAAAGGCCTACATGCAACCAGGCGCGACAACAATCTACTTCTCGGTTAAGGTGAGAAATGATGGGGGCGCGAGAATAACTAGTATCGCGGTGGAGGCCTCGACGACGGGCGCCTCCTGGACGTCGGTGGGATCGATTTCAGCGCTAGACCCCGGCCAAGAAGGGATGGTCTCGGCATCCGTCGCGCTCTCCGGAGCAACTCAGGGAACCTACATAATGATTAGAGCGAGAGGGACCGCCCCATCTGGTGGTGCCCCATCTGGTGGTGTTATGGTCGAAGACGTCATCAGGGTGGTGGTAGTATAGATGCCCCACCTTTCTTCCCGCTCGGAGGCGATAACACCCGTCCCCTCGGTGCTGATACTCACGGCAGTATCGGTTCTGGTTTTACTTGTGGCATTCCACCTCGCCGCCGCAAAGATATCGTCCTCGAACCCGGAAAGCTCGCTCGAGGTTTCGGCGCAGCTGACCCCCTTCGGCTCCAGAGCGATCCTGACCGTCCGCGTCTACAATACGGGATCCACGGACTTAAGACTGGATAGCATAAGCCTCCGATGCGGCGCGCAAAATATTCCCCTAAACCCGAACCCCGTAAACCTGAACATACTCTTGAGACCTGGCAGATACTTTGAGAACAGCTACGTGGTGACGCCCGCGAGCATCAACCCTGGAGATGAGTTTCTCGTAGTGGTCAAAGCGCGCACGCCAAGCAACGTCATCATCGAGGGGGCTTCGGAGGTGAGGTTGCTGTGAACAGGCTCGGGACGTCCTACGCCGTTTCAGCGCTGATCGGGTTCGTCGTGGCAGCCGCCGCAGCCGCGATCGCCTACGGCGTACTTCTCCCGAAGTTCAACATGGCGGCCGCCGCGGCTGAGGACGTCGCCGCAAGGTTGCAGGAGGCGGGCGAGGTCAAGATAACCGTGATATACCACATCGGGACAACGATGCTCATATCGAATGATGGCTCATCCACGATCCGGATAGTGAAGTTATATGTCGGGGTGCCGCCGAACCCGCCAAACCCCCAGACGTTCAACCCGCCAATCGTCCTGAAGCCGGGAGATAAGTATCAGCTATTCATCCCAAGCGGCGCGAAGGAGGTCGCCGCCGAGCTGGATAGCGGGGTAATCGTGGTCCTCAAATCCGAGAGGTGACCATCATGAGGGGCAGATCCGGGGCCTCCTACGCCGTTGCCGCGGCCGTCGGGGTGCTGGTGTCGGCCGCAATAGCAGCCCTCTTGATCGCCTCCAAAGCCCCCCTCATGGCTTTGCGTCAAAGCGTCGCCGACAGCGCCGTTAACGCGCTCGAGAGGGAGGTTGGGACGAGGCTCTCCATAATCTACCGCGTAGGCGGCAGCATCGTCATAAGCAACGACGGATATGTGCCCGTTAGAATAATCAAGCTGATGATAGGCGATGAGGAAAGGATCGTCGACATCTACCTGAAGCCGGGGGAGAAGTCGGGCGAAATATATGTTGGCTTCAACAGCCATGTTGCAGCGGTCCTAGATGATGGAAGAATAATCCCGCTACTATCAGCGGGGTGAGGGTGCGTGCCGGTCTCCAAACGCAACATGGGCGTAAGCGGGGTCGTGGCCGCGCTGGCCATAGCGCTACTGGCCCTAATGACCTCGGTATCCATCGCGCTCATGATGTATAAGCCGAGCGCGCTCACCGTTAACGCTCTCCGAACCGATTTGGAGAAAAGGGACGAGCTCCTCCTGATATACCTCTACAACCTCAGCTTATGCGAGCTCAAATCCAAGAGGGTTGCGCCAAATAATTGGAAGGTCGTGGTGTACAATGCCGGGCCACTCGAGGTAGAGGTAGACAACCTCTTGATCGTGAAGATGCTCGGAAAGGTGCACGAGAGAAAGAACATCCGGTTGCAGCCCGGGGAATACGTCGTCATACCGCTCGGCGCGGGAGACCACCATGATGCGAGGATCTACGCCCATACCACCAGGGGGAGCCTATTCACCGGCGGATACAAGATCCCCGACCCCTACACGTTGATCGAAATCGACTCGAATGGGAGGTGCAGTGAACCATGAAGAAGAGGGGGGTCTCGGCCGCGGTGGCGGCGCTGATCGCCATGACCTTTCTGGTCCTAGGAATATACATGTCGGTCCTAGTAACATATAGGACTGGAAGGGGTGGGGAGGCGCAGCTGGCCGGGATCCATAAAGCCGTAGGCGAGGAGCACGTGGGATTGAGGATATTCATAAAGCCAGCGGACGGCGATGCGGCTCGGATAGAATTCATAAACGAGCTGGGCGACACAATAAGAATAGATTACATAGTGGTCTTGGACAAGGCTGGAAACGTTAAGATAAGGCTGGAGGGAGACCAGGTTCCAGCGCCCCTCAAAGCCATACCCCCGGGGCTCCGGGTGACCCTTAAGCCGAGCGAGCTGGGGCTCGGCTCGGCGTACGATAACGATTACTGGAAGATGAAGCGCGAGATACTCAGGATAATGGTCCACAGCGCCGATGGGAACGTGTTCTCGAGCATCTATGGGAGGCCGCCGGGAGAAGTCGCCCCCGTGTACATAGGGACCACGATGACCACCACAACCACGACCACGGTCGCGACCACGACCACCACAACCAGCAGGACAACCGTCGCCACGACAACTAAGACGACAATTACCTACGTCTAGCCCCACGGACCCCCGCTGAGTGGGGGCCGGAATGGGGTGAATGGAATGGGCGCGGGAGGGCCCGCCAAGGCGGGCGTGACCCAATCCCTGTCAATAATAGTGATGATAATAGCGTTATCTCTAGCAGTAGCCTCCCTCAGCCTAGTTCTAAGGCAGGCGAGCACCGTCCAGGGAGCGCAGCTCACGGCCGCTTACGAGGAGGTTAAGAGGTCGAAAGAGGACATCAGAGCGACGTTCTACCCCGAGCACGTCTGGCTGGGGCCGCCCGAAAACCGCTTTATAAACGCGACCAGGGTAAGGATATCCAGCAACTGGGCCGGCGAGACGTTCATCGACTACGTGGTTATACTCTGGCGCGATGGGAGCAGGCAGGAGGGGGCGGCCGACATCAGGGTGGGAGCATTCGAGGAGAAGGAGGGGATCAAGCCGAGCGAGATACACTCATCCCTAGCGAGGTACGACAACGATTACGAGTCCCTCGTCGATGACGTGGCTTCAGTTTTATTGCACACGAGGCTCGGAAACGTTTTCCGGGCGTCGATCGGCGGGGCCCCGGGCCAAGACGTGAAAGCGGAAATAGCGACGACGACGCGCACTCAAAGCTACGTGACGACGCTGACCAAGGTAGTTCTATCATCTGTCACGGCAACGACCACGATAACATTATGCAAGTATGGTGAGACGTTTCTTGGAGTAGTCGTGACGCATGGGCCCCTCATCACCGCCTCGACATCGGCAACAATGCTTTCCGGAACCGGGTACTTTACTCTATACGCGCCAAGCATGCCCGCCTCAACAACAATATATTCGACTACTAAAAACTCGCATACTGTGGGGAGATGCACTTACGTTACCACCCACGCCTATCGAGTAGCCGGATCACTGGTAGGCATCGACGCCTTCGAATTCGGGCCGGATATCTATATATGCACGATTAATCCCACTCTCTGGGGTGGAGGGTGCTATTGGCCTGTAGATGGGAGGTACGCTTCCTACACGTATTGGAAATATTCTAGCTCCGTCGTAGTATCGTACTCTTTCGGAAGAACGCGTCTCGCGGGCAAATATTATGATGTCATAGGCAACGTGCACGTAACCCAGATTTTTTATGGAAAATACTCCGGAGGTAAGTGCTACACGTTTACCATCGATGTCCGTTGTGGCGGAGGAGGTACCAGTAGCGGTGGATGCCCACCTCCCGGCTGCAACGAGGGGGATGTGAAATGCATAGGCGTGGACCTCTACTCGTGCACTTGGGTGTATAAATGGTATGATCCCGCGAGGAGCTGGTGCCCCTTCGGCGAGTGGAGGCTGATAAAGGAGAACGCGCCGGAGTGCGGGGCGGTATGCCAGACGTCGACGACCTGGGTCACCAGGACCACCACGATCACCGAGACGGAGACGGTGTATGTGGGCGGCACGACCACGAAGACCGTGACGAAGCTGATCGTGACGTGGAGATGCCTAACCGACACCAGCAGTCACGAGTTCAGCGTCTGCGGGCCCACCACCTTTGCCACTACTGTAGTTGTTGGTTCGCCGTTCCTAAAGTGCACGGAGTATGTCTCCGGCGCCACCTGGTCGCCCACGCAGCAGAGCAGGGCGCTGGCCCCGAGCGCGGAGGCGAGCCCGGTCACGCTCCTGCTAATGATTCTAGGCGTGATCGCGTATTCGCCCGGCAGAAGGGCTAGGAGCTGGCTGCCGATAATCCTCGTCGTGCTCCTATTATGTGCAGCCCTCTCGGCAACACCGCGCACAGCGGGGGCCTCCGGGTGCACCACCACCGTGACGTCGACGACCACCGTGACGTCGAAAACCACCACTAAGACCACGATCAGCACGACTGGGACCGCTTGCACCACCACGACCGCGTTGAGCACTTTGGACACGACCGTCGCCAGAGTGTACATAGCCACCAAATACTCTTATTCGACGTGTTTACATTATACGATGGTCTCGACCGACGCGTTGTGCAAGTGCAGCGTGAGCGGCAAGACCACGCTTCCATTCGACTGCGATTTAGAGGTCGTTACCCGATCCAGTAGCAGCATGACCGGGTTCGCGGGCACATCGGTCACGAGCACTATGAGTAGCATCGGAACCTGTCCATATACCACCTCCTCCACGATTATCGGGGCCTGCCCCTAGGAGGGTGTGGCCGGCGTGCCACCTGAGCGGGCCCTGCGGAGGCCGTGGATGGGGGCGCTACTGGTCGCCCTACTATTCCTAGGGTTGAGGGCGGCGATAATCCCGTCGGTGTGGCCCGAAAAACCTCCGGCCGAGTGCATCGACCCGCCCTACGACGGGTGCGGCTTCATCTTCGACGAGGCCCACTACGTCCCGGCGGTACGTAGGTACATGCTCGGCGAGCTCGCGCATAATCCGGAGCACCCTCCCCTCTCCAAGTGGATCATCTGGGCCGGGATCTTGATCTTCGGGGATAACCCCTGGGGCTGGAGGCTCGTAAACACGATATTCTCCGCGGCGACGGTGCTCGCGGTGGGGCTACTCGCCTACGAGCTGTCGAGGAAGGCGAGGGCCGCGGCGGCCGCCGCCACCTTGATGGCGTTTGACGTGACGTTCTTCAATCTTGGCGGGACGGCGATACTGGACCCGCCCGCCCTCTTCTTCATGACGCTTGCCCTCCTCCTCCACGCCAAGGGGAAAAGAGTGGGCTGCTTCATTAGTCTGGGCTTAGCGATGCTATCGAAGGCGAGCGGGATCATAGCCCTCGCGGCGATAGCGGCCATAGAGGTCGGATACCCCCTAATAAACACGATGAGGGTTGACGAGGCTTGGCGCGCCCTCAAAAGATATCTCAGGGAGGTCTTCTTCCCCGCAATGCTGCTCCTAATAATCGGGTTGGCGGCATGGGATGCGCAAATCGGGCTATACCCGACCCCGCTCCATCACCTGGAAACCATGTTCACCTATCACACAAAGTTGACGTATTATGATCCGCTAGCGGTCGAGCTACCCTTATCCTGGGTGATCCCGCCTATAAGCAGAGAGCCGGCACCGTACGCGGTATACGCGCCCAGTCCAACGAGCTTGAGGCCCATCGCCTTCTGGGGCGCCTCATCGCCGTTATGGTGGAGCGTCTGGATGATCCTGCCTCTAGCGTACTTGGCCATACGGGGCGAGAGGCCCCTGCGCAACCCCAACCCGGAGCTGATCCTGCTCGCCTGGTTCGCCGTCACGTACGGCTCATTCATCTACCTGGCATACGTGGCGCGGAGATGGGTGTATTCATTCTACTTCCTCCAGGTGGCGATAGCTCTGGCGGCCACGGCCCCAGTGATACTGGAGAGGAGGGGTTATGGGTTGCTGATGGGAGTGCTGTTGGCTTCCCAGATCTTCTGGTTCCTTCTCTGGTTCCCGGTGAAGCCGGACTGGCTACTACAGCTACTGAGCAACCTGGGGCTGGGCGACGTTCCATGGATCTCGATCCCGAGAGGGGGCATGTGCCAGTGAGGTGATGGCGGTGGCCAAGATCTACCTATGCCCGAAATGCGGGGGCGACGTAACGTACCTGATCCCCTACTTGAGGGGACGAGGAAGCATATGGTGCGGCTACTGTGGATCGGCGTTAACGCTCAGCGAGCTGATAGTCTACGAGGAGGATGAGGAGGAAGCCGACCGGGGAGGGGAGGGGGCGAAGGCGGCACTAAGGCAGGTTACTGAGGTAAAAACTATTGAAAAGGAGAGGGCTACCGCAGTGACGAAGCCGGCCCCACCCAAGCCGGTTAAGCCTCCTAAAGTCGAGAGATCGGCTGAGCTGAGAAGGGCCGAGGAGCGGCTGAGGGCGCTTGAAAGGTTCCTCGCAACGGCCGCCCGAATACCATTCGTGGCCAAGGATGATGGTAGGGGCGAGACCATGGCCTCTTACAAGGTTGGGATCGCGGGCGTTAGGATCGCCAGGGTCGACGAAGTTACCGCCTATTACATGGTCTCGGAGCCGCCCCTCGACGCCGAGGACCTGCTGGCCTACGCGACGGCCCTGGAGGCGATTTACAGAAGGGCTGAAATACCCGAGAGGGCCGTGGCCCTCCTCTCTAAAAGAAGGCATGTGACGGACGTTGAAGAGGAGGAGGAAGTGAAGCCGCTCGCCGAAATAATCAGGCCCTATGTCGTCGAGGCCTATAAAACGATCGGCATCAACCCAAGCGAGGACGATGTGCAGACGCTGATGTACTACCTCAACAGGGAGCTATTCCGATTCAGCCAAATAGACGTGTTGATCGAGGACCCGCGGATAGAGGACATAAACGTGATCGGGCCGAGGATATACGTGGGCGTTTACCACAGAGACTTCTCGCAGTACCGGTGGCTTTGGACGAACATATACTTCAGAGACGACGAGGAGCTGAACGATTTCATGAACAGGCTCGCCCACACCGTTGGCCACGGCCTAACTATAGCGAAACCATACGCCGACTTCGCCTTACCGGGCGGCGAGAGGTTTGCGGGGATAATCGGCAGGGAGATCACGGCCAGGGGCCCATCCCTGACGATAAGGAAATTCGCGACAAGCCCTTACAGCCTACCTTACCTGGTTCGCGCGGGAATGCTCTCCCCGCTAATGGCAGCATACATCTGGTTCGCCTTGGAGCAGAAGGCGATCATTGGGGTGGCCGGGCCCACGGGATCCGGCAAGACAACCCTCTTCAACGCCCTCTTAGCATGCCTTCACCCCAACTCAACCATCTACACGATCGAGGACGTCTACGAGTTATATTTACCGCACAGGGGCTGGAGGGCCACGACTACGAGGAAGCCCTCGATGCTCACCTCGCAAGAGCTGGTGATCTCCGAGACGGAGCTCCTCAAAATGGCTTTGCGGATGAGGCCGGATTACGTGATCATAGGAGAAGTGAGGAGCGAGGACGCGGTATACCACCTGCTCAACGCGGCATTCACCGGGCATGGCGGGGGCTTCACCTTCCACGCCGGATCGGCTAAAGAATTTTACAACAGGCTGGCGATAATGCTGCAGAGGTCTGGAATGTCCGAAACCCTGCTCAGCTTCTTTTGGGGCTGCGCCATCACGAGCTATTACGACACCCCTAGGGGCAGGCTTAGGAGGGCGATCGAGATCGCGGAGATAGTTCCTGTGGAAGGGGGAGCTCGGTTTGAGCCCCACAGAATCTTCTCATGGAATGCGGAGGGGGATTCATTCGCCCCCGACGACGCCTTTGAAGTCTACAAAAAGAGCGTGAAAATGCAATGGCTCACCAGCATGATAGGCATAAGCCCAGAAAAGCTGGTGAGGGATCTCGAGCTGAAGATGGATGCGATAAAGGCGGGCGTCAATAACAGGTTATTCGACGTTGATTCTTTTCACCAATTCCTGAAAAAATACTACTACTCAAGAATCTTTGAGAAAGGAGGGGGGACGCATGGGCTTAGCGGCGGCTCTAGCTGAGAGGTTGCAACCGCTCGCCGACTCGCTGGCCGATCAGAGCATGGCGAGGGAAACGGGATACTCCATAGCGAGGAGGCTCGCGGCGAAAATTGTCACCGCGCTCATAGCTACCACACTACTAGCCGCGACCGGCCTCATCGCTTTCAGCCTAGCGCCGGAGCTCGGGGCCGCGGTGATCGCGGCAGCGATGGCCCCCCTCCTCCTGCCGCTGGCCGAGTACCTGAGGTACAAGTCGGCCATAAGCGGGCGGCAGAAGAGGCTGGACATCGAATACCCCTTCTTTATGGCGCTCTCAGCCATAATCGCCCGCTGCGGCGGATCCCTTTACATGGCATTTAAACTGATCAAGAACGTCAAGGACATTTTCCCGCAAACCTCCAAAGAGGCCGAGGAGGTCGAGAGGAAGGCGATCCTCGCGAGAATGGGCGTTCTCAGGGCCATGGAGGGGCATGCTCAGGGCATTCCGCACAGAGCCTTCTCCATGTCGATATTAACGACCACGAGCGTCTGGCGAAGCGGGGGCGACGTGGCCACCACGCTAGAAAGTTTGTCAGCGGACGCGTTGAGCTACCTATCTAGGAAGTTCCAGAAGTACGCCGATGATATGGCGATCTTCGCGGAGGTGATGTTCATAATGCTGGTGCTCTTGCCCATGGGCGTGGCGATCTCCGGCATAGCGGACCCGTCAATGGCGGCGACGATAGGCCTCCTGATGACGGGTTTCGTGGCGCCGATCCTGGGGCTTGTAGCCTACGTGATCATAACCTCCATGGCCCCCACGATAAACAATTTCTTCGAGATAAAAGCCGAGAAAATAATGTTGGTGGTGTTGGCGGCGGTGAGCGCGAGCCTCGCGCTCACGATCACGGCCTCTTTAATGGGGGTGATGGTGCCCCTCACGGTGGCGATCTCCATAGCCGTCGCATCATCATCGATCGCCCTACACCTCATGATGAGGGAGCAGGTGAGGGAGGTCGAGGACACGGAGATGGAGCTACGAAGATACCTCAGGACCGTGGTCGAGTATAGGAAGCTGGGGCTCGTGATGGGTGAGGCGTTAAGAAGGGCGTCAGCGGAGAGATACAGACAGGGGTTCATGAAGTTCATTAAAGCCGTGTCGTCCAGACTCGCCATGGGGCTGGGAATATACAGGGCTGCCGCGGCCGCGAGGAGCTGGATAGCCAGGATGATCTTCTGGCTCCTCGACGTTGTTGATAAATTCGGCGGCGCATCGCCCCAGCTACTCGAGAAAATCCTCGACCTGCTGGGCAGGTACTCGGAGGCGAGGGACACCGTCAAGGCGAGGACCAAGATATTCGTATACCTGAACTACTCGTGTCCCTTTCTGCTATCCTCCATCCTGGCCTTTCTGCTACCGGTCTTGGAGCTCGGGGTCTCCCTGAGCCCGGCTTTTTCGCCGCAACTAGGCGCGGCACAGCTCTTCGGGCAACCAAGCATCCAGGTGGAGCCCCTCGCGGACATGATCTTTCTAATGCTCCTCATTCCATCCATCTTTCTAGCCTTCTCGACGAGCAAGGGCGTCGAGCTCCACCCCTGGAAGCTTATCGGCGTCGCGATTACCGCCGCCATCTACATACCCGCCTACTACCTCACCCTAGCCCTCCTACCCGTAACACGATCGTTCCTTCTGGGGGGGTGGACGCCGAGGTGAAGGGGAGGGGGTGCGCCATAATAATCGCCCTCCTGTTCTTGGCCCTCGCATCGCTTCCCGCCGCCGGGCGCCAAAGCGTGACGGTAACTCTCACCGCCGAGCCACAAGAGTGCGCTTTAAAGATCCAGGGCGCGGGCGAATATCCGATTGGAGGAGAAGTCACAATCGAGGTGAAAGTCAAGCCGGAATGCAGGTTCGTGAAGTGGGAGATAATCAGGGGTTTAAAAATAAAGGAGGTTGCGGTAAACCCATTCACCTTCTACCCGGAGGAGGATTTCGAGGCCAAGGCGATTCTAGAACCCCTTTACCGGAGGCCCGAGGGAATAGTTGAGAGGGTTATAATCAGAGTCCAAGCAAACGCGTCGGGCCTCACCCTACCGGAGCCGATGATAGTGATTAAGGGCACTCCGGCCGTAATCCCGCTTCCATCGAAGCAGCTGGTGGGAGAATATGAGTACGCATTCCTATACGCCGAGGACTCGGATGGCAACAGGTATTACGATCCCGAGATAAGGCTCATCGCGAACCGAAGCCTAACGGTTGTGGGCTACTACGCCGCCTTCAAACAATTCTTAAACGAATATTACCCCCTCTCCAGCTTCCTAAAACCGGAAATCCCCCCGATACTCGAGTCAGAGGGTGTGCGGCTCTACCCTGTCGGATTCGCCATCGCGAATAAGACGTTCCCCTTGGGCACCGAGGTACCCGTGCAGCTACTGCCTTTAATCGAGCCAATATACGAGAGGCAGGTAAAGATCAGGATCGAAGTAGTGGGTCCAAGCAGGCCCATAGAGCTTGTCCTGCTCGGCGAGCCGATCCGAGTTATAAACGCGTGGGAGGAGTGGGTTAAGGCGGGCTCCCAAATCAGCATTAAGGCTCCGAGATCCTATGAGGCCTACGAGCTGGTCGAGGTTGAGCCATACGCCGCTCTGGAAGGGGGCGGCGTCATAACGGTTAACGCCAGCCAGCCAACGCTATTAAGGCTACATTATAGGGCGAGCGAAATAGCATTTCTACTCGAGGTCCCGGTGTTAGGCCCTCCCCTGTTCCAACTCACGAAATCGGTAGAGGGGATGACGGGGGTGAGGGGGATTCCTGCGCTGGCGCTCGTCGTATGCGCATTCATCATCGCCCCCTCCGGAATAGGATGCGCGGCGGTGATCACCGCCAGAAGGGCGGCGGCTCGAAAGCTCATCAAGGCAACCGCGGCCGAGAGGGGGTTGGAGCTGGTAATGGAGTCCGTCTCGAGCCCCAAACAACCTTTCAAGGCCAAGACGGGCGACGCGCTCAGCGCCAGAGGCCCCCTCAAGCTACCCGAGGACTTGAAGGGAGTCATCGAATCCCTCCTCATCCAGCCTCAAGCCAACCTCAATCGAGATTCGATGGAGCACGAGGTAGCATTGGATGAGGGGGTGATGAGGGACGACGCAGAAGAGGAGCTAGAAAAGGCGCTCATGGGCCGGGTGAAGGAGTTGGCGGCTGAGGTCCTGCTCCACGCGCAATTGGATGAAAGAAAGTTCAACCTCTTAAACGCCGCCCTCTCGAGGGGGCTAAGAATAGTCGGGGATCTAGGCTACTTTGGATACGAGGCTCAAGCTACCGCGCTCATCAAAATGCTGGTGGACCCCTCGATACCATTCTTCGCGGTGGTATGCGAGGATGAGGGGCTCGCGAGAAAGGTGTTGGACAGGGCTGGACGTGAGGCTGGAGTGAGAATATTCTACCTCGAGACGCTAACGGAGACGAGTCCAAAAATGATAGCCGGGGCGTTGAAAGCGGCTACGAAGCGAGGCGAGGCCGACATCATAGTACTATCAGGTCTGAGCAGGTTCATGGAGGAGGCGGTAGTCAGATCGACGCCGCTATTAGAGGTCAAGGTCGCCCTGATAACCAGAACCCCCTGGATCAAGCCAAACGTGACCCTCTCCATCAATGAGGGCTACTACGCTAGGCTGGCCGCCGCCCTCCTAGCAGTAAACGGGCTCACGGGATATGTTAGCTGGCGACACTTGCTGAGGCTGGGACAGCTGGCCAACGGGTGCGGGGGAATCAGCACGATCGAGAGGTTCCTTGAGATCCTAGAAGAGGTTGAGGATGGTGAGGAGGCCCTGAGCAGGCTGACGATCGAGGAGCTGGGCAGGACATTTAAACCAGAGGAGCTCAAACTCCTGCTCTCAGCAACCAGCATGGAGGAGCTCAGAGAAGCATACATGAGCCTGATCAGGCAGCTGAGACCGGGATCGGACCCGATACAAGAGTGGGCTAACTTCTACTTGAGGCTCAAGAAAATGGGGGTTGTGGGGGCTTGAGCCGCGGCGAGCTCCACCCACTCCCACAAATAATCGCGGCGATGGCGCTCGCCCTACTCCTCATGATCGGCGGGCTACAGGCCGAAGAACAAGTTTTCATAACCGTGAAACTGACGGATGAGGGCTGCGCCGAGGCCATCGCCTTCTTCTCACAGTCGAGGATGATCCCCCTGAGCGCGCCAAAAATCGGTGGAGAATACGTCCTAGGGCCTCTTAAAATCGGAGAAGTCGTGGAGGTCTCAATAAAGCCCTCGGAAGAGTGCTACGTCGAGAGGCTTCTGGAGGACGCGAGGCTGAGGAGCATATACGTATCCATCGACCCATCTACGGGCACCGGATCCGCAATTATTCAACCGACCTACAACGGATCATATACGATCATCCTCCGGAGATATGAAAAAGTATACTTGACCATATTGGCGGACCCGCCCAAATGCCTGGCCGAGGTGGTGTCAAACAAACCCGTGAAGAAGCTTGGTGAGGGATACTACAGGGTAGGTCCATGGTACGTGGGCGGCTTAATAAGAGATGCCGGAGAGCTGGCGATAGAGGCCGCGAAGGGGTGTAGATTCCAACAATGGCGGGGCCCCTACGAGTTCACATCCCTCTACGGGGGCCTCATGAAGATATCCGGATTGGCGCCTGAGAAAAACATGACGATAATCCCCGTCTTCGAGAATATGACGGAGCCGGCGGCGCCATCACCGCTCCCAGAGGAGGAGCGCGGCGAGACCAAGCCGACCCCACAGGCCATTATAGCGTTCCTGCAGACGCCGGCTGGAAAGGTGGTGGCGGCTACCCCCCTCATCATAGCGGCACTATGCGCCTCCGCGAGGGCCGCCAGGTGGATGGGGAGGAAAAGGAGGGCGAAAAGGGAGCTCAGAGAGGAGGCCCTCAAGACGTTATGCCTCATGGAGAGGGCGGCAGCCTCGCTGGACGTAGAAGTGCACCCGTGGTTAGGCATCTTCAACCTCATCGTGAAGAACTTCACGTTGGAGGATATGGCCGTGGCATTAGCCAACATCCCGGAAATGAGGAGTAGCATAGACGGGGTGTACATCGCGGATAAAATTAGGTGCGTGCAAAACCTGCTTCAGCTTAAAGAGCGGATCAGGGCGGAGAGCGGGGAGGAGCCGAGAATGCTGGAGCTGATGAGCTACTATGAGGCCGCGATCGCTGGGTACTTGATGCTCGTCGGCGCGATGCCCGCGGGCAGGATGCGCGATCAGCTCCTAGACGAGGCCATCCCGCTCGCGCAAAGATTCCAGGCGATGGATAAGCTCAGCAGGGCGGCCGCGGTAGCTGAGGTGATGGAGGGTTTCTCAGCGCTCGCCCGCAAGTGGATCGGGTCAAGCCCCCTGCGGGCGGCGGGCCAAAAACTGAAGAGGATGCTCCTCGACTCGGGCGTATGGAGTTCATGCAGAAACACGCCGGAAAGAGTGGCTCAGATCTTAGAGGCGGTGGCAGGGCCGACAGCGTTAAAGGAGGCCGGCTTAACAGCCTCCAAAAAGCCGGCCCCCGCGCCCGAGAAAGGCGCGGTCGAAGTAGCCGTTGTCGGGAGGCCGATTCGCCCCGAGGTCGAGGAGGCGTGCTCGAGCTGCGGGGAGCCCATTCCGAGGGAGTTTTTGGAGAGGCTGTCCTTCTGTCCAGCATGCGGAGCGCCTATAAGACGGGAAAAGAGGGTCATCAAACGCGTTTACGAGGATGAGATCGGCGAATTATGCCCCCTCTGCGGGGGAGGGTTGAGGAAGGAGGGTGGCCGGCTCCTATGCGACCGATGCAACGTCATCTACGAGGTAGAGAGAAAGATCGCAATGGAAGAGGATGAGGCCTGGATGATGGTCATCCCGAGAGACGTGTTAAGAGATCCGGGAGTGAAGGTGGTAGTTCTCAAGGGCTACCCATACAACCTCTCGGCAACGTTCACCGTGAGGTGCGAGGGAGTCGACGCGACGGTTTACAGCGAGCTCGTGAGAAGGGGGGTTAAACCGGAGGAGCTCATCGAGAAGATGGTGAGGATGATAGGAGATGATGCGCGGATGGGGAAAGCCTCCATACTGCTTCTGACAAAGGTGGGCACGGATCCCTGGAATAGGAGCAGGATATACTTGGAAAGGGCGATCTCCTTGATCTCCACGCTGACCCGCATCCCCTGGCTCAAGAGCAAGCTTAAGCTGGCGATAATAGTTCCGGATGAAACCATTTTCTGCGAGCGCGTCGCCGAGGAGCTGAAAAGCTCCCTCGAAAGCCTCGGCATAGAAGCCCAGGAATACGAGATGGAGGTCCCGTATGACAGGATCTTGGAGGCGGCCAGAAAGGCCGGTATAAGCAAGCCGGAGCAGCTGATCCGACTTCTAGCAGCCTTCCCGAGAGCCCTAAAGCACCTGAAGCGGGGAAGGGCGCTACCGGACGCCATAAAGCTCGAGCTCGGCCCAGACGCGGAGGAATACTACTACATAGTTGACGCCGTCAAGAAGTTCTGCGAGCTGGGCAGGAAGCTGTCCGAGGAGGAGGCGAAACAAGTGCTCGGCGGAGGGGGGGCGGAGCTCAAGGGAAGGCTTTGGATCAAGATCCAGACGCTGAGGGCGCTGGGCATCGTGGCGGGAGGCTGAGGCAATGGGCGCGGTGCCAGCCCTCAGAATACCCTTCATAATAGGATCGGGGTCGGGCGGCTGCAGAATCGCGTCCAAGCTGGCGATACCCGGCGTGAGGAGGATATGCGTCAACAGCAGCTGGAGGGATCTCGACTCACTTCCAGGCGACGTGGTAAAGGTCAGGTGCGGGGATGGCTCCGGGTCAGGCATGAGCCCGGAAAAGGGCGCGAAAGACTACCTCAAAATGGGAGGGAGAGAGGGGCTACTTGAGGCCGTTGATAGGATTCTGAGCGAAGAGGCCGTGTCGAAAGACCACGTGGACGTGGTGCCGATAATAATCTCCGCCGGCTTCGGCTTCGGCTCCGGCTCCGGGCCCATGATCGTGGAAGACATGAGTAAGGCGTTCCCAAAAGCCGCCGTAATCGCGTGGGTCACCCTACCCTTCTTCTACGAGGGCGAGGAGGTCAGGGGCAACGCGCTAAAGTGCTTCAAGGCCGTCGCCTCGAGGGCCGCGACGATAGCCATAGACAACCAGCACGTCGCGGAGTCCGCGGGCATAAGCCTGACAATAAAGGACATATTCAGCAGGATAAACATGAAGATATCCGACGACATCCTAACGCTCTTGAGGGCCGCGACCTCCACCAACACCCTGACCACCATAGATAGAAGCGATTTGAAGAAAGTTCTGGGTAATGGCGCGATGCTAATGTTTTCCTCGAGCCTCCAGCCCGACGCGAGCGATTACTCGAGATTATTCAACTCGGGCTCCAGCTTATCCCCGTACGCCCCGGGGGAGAGGCGCTACAAGGTCAGGGCGCTCGCCGTGATCCAGGCGCCGAGGGCGCCAAGCCCCGCCGAGCTCTCCAAGCTCGTCAGCCAATGTGAGGAGGCCCTCAACGTGAGGCTCAAGGCCTTCAAGACCGTGATAGCTCTCGGAGGGGAAAAGCTTAAAGTGAGCATGCTCTTGGGGGGCCTGGGCTACTAGGCGGTCGGCGCTCGGATAGTGCTACACGAGCGATTTAATCTAAAGGAGCGGGAAGAGCTATAAGTCATCCAAAAACAGGTGGAGGGGATGGTGGGCGGAGAGCCGTGAAAACACCCCAAAAGGGCGCTTTTGACGGATTACGCCTCGCCCTAGCGATCCTAACCCTCACAATCTTAGCCGTCAAGCTGGTCGTAATCCCGCATCCGTGGCCCAGCCTCCCGCCGGAGGAGTGCACATATGAGGCCAGAGTCGAGTGCGGCTTCATCTTCGACGAGGCCCACTACATCAGAGCGGTGAGGATGATGATGAAGGGGGTGTGGGATGTCAACATGGAGCACCCGCCACTCGCGAAGCTCTTAATCATGCTCGGGATCCTCGTCTTAGGGGATAACCCCTGGGGCTGGAGGCTCATCCCAGCCCTTACCGGGACGGCATCGATCTACCTCACCGGTTTAATCGCATACGAGCTGACTAGGAGCAAGAGGACCTCGCTGATCGCCGCCGCGCTCTTCGGGCTTGACGTCGCGTGCTTCAACCTCAGCTCGATCGCCATCTTGGATCCGATAGCCCTGATGTTCTCGTTATTGGGGGCTCTTCTCTTCCTGAGGCAGCGCTGGCTTCTTTCAGGGCTATCATTTGGCCTAGCGCTCTTATCCAAGCTAACAACAGTATTCATCCTCGCCTCGATCCTGGCGACGTGGCTGGCCGCGAGCTGGCTACGGCTACGCGACCACAAGAAGGCGCTGAGGAGCTGGGTGGGCGGCCTTGAGCGCGTGGGATTCATCGCCTTCCTCGTATTCATCGCGGGCATGTGGCCCTATGAGCTGGTCGCCAAAAAATACGCGACGCCGTTCGAGCACCTGGACTTCATGCTCGAATACCACGGGAAGATGCTCCAACCCAACCCGGAGGAGGGGGCGCCGCCATTATCCTGGACAAATCCCATCCTCCAATTCCCCAGGCAGCCGCTCTACGTGATCCCGGACATGACCATCGCATACTACTGCCTGCAGACTCCATTATGGTGGATGAGCTGGCTGGTCTTCGCCTTCTCCATATATGCGGCCATCTTAGAGCTGAGGGGCGGGGGGTTGCCCCTCACGGAGCTCGCGACGGCCTCTTGGTTTACCCTGACGTACTTGATATACTTCCCGATATCGTTGCTGCGCCCCGTCTATCCATTCTACTTCTACATGACCGTGCCCGCCATCGCGATAGGGTTCTCCAACATGATGAGGGAGGGAGGGGTTTGCGAGATAATCAGGCTCCTCCTCTTAGCCGCCCAAATCATATGGCTGGTAATATTCTTCCCCATTAAGCCCCAGTGGCTCGTCACGATTCTGCGCAACGCCGGCCTCCTCCAATAACCTAGCCCCTCCTTCGGAGCCGCGATACGATGATTGCCGCCAAGATTGCCGCCGCCACGGCCATTATCGCGTAATTCGCTGCCCCATGATCCCGGCCTGTGGTGGCGACTACATGTGTCGCCACGGGGGTTGGCGAGCTGAGGGCCGCGGCCATCGAGCCGGCCACGATGGCGCTAGCATTGGATGGCGACGGGCCTATCAGCTCCGAGATCACCCCCATGATCGCCGAGTCCTTTTTCGCGGCGTAGAGGACGCCCTCATCGTAGACCAGGAACTCGCCGGTCCTGAGGAGGGTTTCCGAGATCATCCACCGCCAAAACTCATCATCCATTGCCCCTATCACGGAGCCCGCGGGCTCCCCATTCACCACGATTATCGTCAGGGGGATTCCGATCTCCCCTTTTCTCGGATAGATTATCGAGTAGAGGGCCTCCAACCTCCTTCCATTATCGGGCTCCTCAACGTTCCTGAAGTCCACCGCATTCTCACCATACATGCTCGTCAGCCGCTCCTTGAGGCTCCTACAATAAGGACACTTCATCGACCCGAATATAATGAACCTCACCTGATGATCCTCCTCGCCCAAACAGGCGGTGCCGAGGGCCTGGACGAGCAGCATCGCGATCATGATACTGGCGAGCGCCAACAAGGTTGCACGAAGCATGCCGAGGATGATAAGGGGATAGGCGTTAATAAGGTTTAAGGGAGCTCCCGGTCTAAGGCCAACACCGGCTGTCCGCTATCCCTTTTATTCATCAAGCGCGACCTAGAGGATGTGATAGTCTGCGCCCGAATCAACAGGTACACGGAGAGGGGGGCTCGCAGGGCGAAGATATACCTCTCCTCAAGCGCGATGGAGGCGCTGGGGACGCGTAACGGTAAGATCATGTTGATAGCTCAAGGGAAGCAATATTTCACCAGCGTCTCCAAGGCGACCAAGCGGACGGGGCTGAAAGTATACCTCCCCGTGGAGGTGGTGAGGTGGTGTGAGGGGAACGGGATGTCCGCTGAGGCGGCGATATTGAGGATCGAGATGGGGAGGGTGGAGGTGCTGGCGTTCGCGAACCTGTGCAGGATATGTGGGGCCCCCACCTCCGCGACCGACGGCCTCTGCGCGGAGAGGCACTACTCAGAGGCTGGCAGGTGCGCTAGGTGCGGCGCGCCCATCCCAAGCGGCCGGACATTATGCAACAGCTGCATCGACTCCTTCGCACAACTATGCGGCCTATCCACGTGGCTCGAGCCGGAGCCCATGAATGTACATGATTTTGATGGCGATTAAGGGCTCCAGCACGGCCTCGAGAGCTTGTAGAAGGCCATCATGCTCCATTTGCTACGGGCGAGGGGCGCGCGTGCAGCCAGCCGCCGTCCACGAACGTTTTTAGTTGTGGGCAACCCCCTCCACATATATTGGGGGAGGTTCGAGGTAGGGCGAGGCAATTTGCATACGGCCCTGAGGATCTGGGCGTCAATTTGACCGATAAAGATGTGGAGAACCTGGCGGCATTTTTTCATCCACGAGTGGGGCGGCGCATCCGAGGATCCCGATACCTCAGGAGCTTGCCGTCAGCTTACCTGCACTACGCGGGCAAAACCAAGCAGGGCAGGGCCCTCGAAACCTCCCGCTCATGAAGAGGCGCCTCTTGAAGAGTACGAAGTTCTTCCTCAACAATGATTAACCAAGCTCACCTCGATACCATATGAGGGGTTTTGAGCCCCCCAAGTGATAATATGCCTTGATCGTTGGCGACCTCACGGTTGCGCCACCTAAGGCGCTTCGAGGTGATCGAGAGCGATGGATCGCGGCGAGGGGGTTTGGCGATTACCGCGCCCTGGCCGAGGGGATGAGCTGAGGGTCTACATGATCGCGCGAGTTCTTTGCCGATAAGCAAACCTTTTAGCCACCCCTCAAATTTTTCTTTTTAAGCGAGGTTACCCGGCGTGAGCTTCAAGCTGGGAGACCCGCTGGATCTCGAGAGGATGGCGAAGACCGGCTACAGGTACATTCTCATGGACACGTGCTTCGTGGTCAAGGAGATAGACTCCCTGGCGAGGCTATGCGATCCAAGCTTCATCAAGTCGTCCGGCAGGGTTCCTTCCCTATGCGACTTCACGCTCAGGGAGTTCAGGAGCTTATCGGGCAGCGGTGGGAAAGAGGCGGCCATCATGAATAAGATAGTGAGGGAGCGGTCCTTCGGAATGGGGCACATCTGGAGGAAGTATCAGCGGATGATCGATTCAGGGGGCGTGGTGATCACTATAGATACCGGCGTCTCGAGCAGGGCGGAGACCAACAGGCTAATACACGAGCTGGACAGGGGATATAGGCGCCTAATCTTGAGCCGATACTCGGGTCACAGGTCGCGCGGCAACCCATATGACCTAGCGCTCGCCGCCGTGGCCATCCTGCTAGCATCCTCTGGGGTCAAATCCGGCGTAGCAACAACGGATAGGAGGCTCCTCGAGCTTGCTCGCGAGCTGGGGGGAGAATGCGGACTGGATATGGAGGTGTGGAGCCGCCCCTGGCTGTAAGCGCGAGATACCGGAAAAATGGAGCAGGGAGGGGCGATAAACAGATAATGAAGCTTGTTGAGGGCTGGTGAGCGCTCGCCGGCTCCCGGGGCGCCATGAGCTTGATCAATGCCCTCCAGATCCTGCAAAGGCTCGAGGTCTTGGCGATAATAGCTGCTTGCATCGCGGCGGCCCTCATACTGGCTCTGAGAAAGAGGGAGAAGAGAAGGAAGGCCGGGAATATCTCGAAGGAGGAGCTGGATTCGATAAGGGTGATCTCAGAGCTTGAGGAGGCCGCTGAGGAAGGGAGGCTGGCGCCTCCGGAGAAAGACGTGGGGGTAGGGCGTCGACCGCAAACCCAAACATTGTGCCGCGATCATCGTGATAGGAGCTGTTAACCCCTTTATCTCCACCTCTCGAGAAGAGCATCCGCTACATATATAAACATGCGAATGGGTATTAGCCCGTGGAAATGAGCTGGGAGAAGAGCTCTTCGGCGGCCGTCGGGAGGTGCGCGCTATGCGGCAAGCCAACCCTGCTACTTAGCGTCAGGGGGAGGAGGATGCCGCTGTGCTTGGACTGCATACCGGATGTGGATGCGGTCATACATCCGATCGCGGAGCAGATCAGATCCGCCAAAGCGGTTAAGGCGAGGGAGGAGAAAGTGAAGATCTCCCCGGAGAAGATGAAGGAGAAGCTGGTGGAGATCGTGGAGTCGCGGGGAAGCGCATCCCTCAGGTCCCTGTCAACCTACTACGACATGAGGCTCAGCGAGATGGTGGCGATAGCGCAGGAGCTGGCGAGGGAGAGGGGCTACATCTTGAGGAGGGATCAGAAGAGGAACGTGTACCTGGAGAAGCCCGCGGCGCCCCAACAACAGCCCGGGTAACCTTTATTAGCGCTTTGAGCGCATTAAGCTACGGAGATGTCCGCGCGGTTCCCGACGTGCATCGTCTGCCGCAGGCCGGGCATACCCATAGGGGTCATAAGCGGCGTCGAGGTAACGGTATGCCACGTCTGCGCCGGCGAGCTACATGACAGGCTCGAGCAGCTACTCGAAGCGATGGGCGGCGCACCCGCACCAGCCCCTAAGAGGAAGAGGATGGGGCCCGAGGAGTTCAAGGAGGCCCTGGCCAAGGCCGTGGAGGAGAAGGGGCAGGTGAACGTGATCGCCTACGCCCAGGCTAGGGGCGTGCCGAAGGACGTTGCCAGGGAGGCCGCGGCGCAGCTGGCGAACGAGAGGGGCTGGGTCATCGAGGAGGGGGAGGGGCGGCTCTCACTGAGGGTTAGCTGAGGCTCGCTCTCCTCCGCCCGGCCTACGCCTGTTTTTTCAGTTTTCAAGCGCGCCTAGAACCCTTAAATGGGCGGAAGAATAGTATAATCCGACGATGAGCTTGGAGGAGAAGCTCAGGGACTTCCTGAAGAGCGGAAAGGACTGGGAGAGGAGGAGCACCACGATCCCCGGCGTATTCGTTTTGAGGCTCCCGTCTGATGGCAGGAGGCCGGCGAGCCTCGCCGTGGAGATAAACCCTGTCGACGAGTCCGGGAGGCCGACGAAGAGGAGGGGGCTGATAATCAGGAGCAGCGAGGAGCTCAGGGAGTTCAGGAGCCTGGTGGACCACGAGAAGCTGCCGGAGCTCATGGCCAAGATAGATGCCGTGAACCCGAGGGCGGGAGCCGCGAGCAGGAGGAGGGGCGCCGGGGAAGAGGCGATAGAGGTCTAGGCGGTGCGCGGCGTTGGCCAGGGCGTGGGCGGTCGAGAGCGAGTCGTCTCCCGGCAAGCAGTACGTAGTCAAGCTCCTCGACGACGGGAGATATGCCTGCACCTGCCCCGACTTCTTCTACAGGAGGAGGGAGTGCAAGCACATCAGGAGGATTAGGGCGGAGCTCGAGGCGGAGGAGCCGAAAGTCCTGGAGTCGCCGATAGCGAGGAACCCCCTAATCAGGTGGGACAGGATCCAGAGGAGGGCATATCAGATAAGGATTGCTGAGAGCGCGATAGGCAGGAACACGCTGGTCGTCCTGCCCACCGCCCTCGGCAAGACGATGATAGCCGCCTACCTGGCGGCGCACTACCTCCTCAACTACGCCGACAGGAAGGTGCTCGTGATGGCGCCCACGAGGCCCCTGGTCCACCAACACTTCAACGCGTTCATAAGCGTGCTGAGGATCAAGCCGAGCGAGGCGAAGATCCTGACCGGCGAGGTTGAGCCGGCCTACAGGCTACACTGGTGGCGCGATCCGGGGGTCAAGATTTTCTTCGCCACCCCCGAGGTGGTCAGGAACGACCTGGACATGGGGCTGAATCTGAGGAACTTCTCCCTGCTCGTTTTCGACGAGGCTCACAGGGCCAGGAAGAGCTACGCCTACAGCGTCGTCGCCGAGGCGTACATGAGGCAGAGCCCCTGCCCGGTCATACTCGGGCTGACAGCGTCCCCGGGAGGGGATGAGGGGAAGGTCAGGGAGATAGTGGACAAGCTCTTCATAGAGCACATAGAGTACAGGTCGGAGAGCGACGAGGACGTCAGGAAATACGTCCACGGCGTCGAGACGGAGTACAAGGTCGTGGAGCCGCCCCAAAGCTACGGGAAATACGTCCAGGCCCTGAGGGCGATATTGAACGAGCAGCTGCGCAAGCTCATGGCCGCCGGCGCCCTCAAGAAGGACCCGGAACACGTCTCCAGGAGGGACCTGCTGGAGATGGGGGAGGCGCTCAGATTCGACCTGCACGCGACGATGCTCGACGAGGAGAGGGGGATGATGTGGGACCTGGTGATGGCCCAGTCGATAGCGCTGATCGCGCTCCACGCGATCGAGCTCCTGCTCAGCCAGGGGCCCCACGCGTTCAAGAAGTTCCTCGAGAGGGTGCTGGAGGAGAAGGGGAGGCGCGCCCACAGGAGGCTGGCGAGGGACCCGAGGCTCAGGGAGATCCTGGAGATGATGGAGCGGGAGGGGCTCGAGGAGCACCCGAAGATCCCGGCCCTACTCCAGCTCCTCAGGGAGGAGGCGGAGAAGAACCCCTCCGGGAGGATCCTGGTTTTCACGCAGTACAGGGACTCGGCCGAGCACATAGCGGCCACCCTCAAGAGGAGCGGGCTCGAAGCGGAGATATTCGTGGGCCACGGGAGAAGCGGGGGCGGTAAGCCCGCCATGAGCCAGAAGCAGCAGCTGGAGGTCCTGCGGAGGTTCAGGGACGGCGAGCTCAGGGTGCTCGTCGCGACGAGCATAGGCGAGGAGGGGCTGGACATACCGCAATGCGACCTCGTGGTGTTCTACGAGCCCGTCCCATCGGAGATCAGGCTGATCCAGAGGCGCGGGAGAACCGGGAGGGTCAAGGAGGGCAGGTGCGTGATCCTGGTGGCGGACAAGACCGCCGACATAGCCTACCTCGTGAAGGCCTCCGAGAAAGCCCGAAAGATGAGGAGCATCATGGAGAAGATAAACCGGTCCCTGCCGCCGAGGAAGAGGAGGATATGGGGCGAGGCAAACCCATTAAGCGAGGACTACATGAATGAGGCGGACAGGGAGCTCGAGGAGCTCCTGAGGGCCGGGGCGAGGGAGCCGATGGCGGCGGGGGCGAAGAGCGCGCTCGAGGAGGTTGAAGCGCGCTCCGAGAGGCCGACAATTCAGCGCGTCCCCGGAGCCCCTGAGGCCATCCCCCTGGACCTGCTATTGAGGGATGAGGAGGAGCTTCTGCGCAGGAGCTTCAGGTCCAGCGTGGGAAAGGCCGCCAGGAGGGTTCTCAGGATCGTGCTCAGGCGCGGGTGGGCGCCGATAAGCCAGCTGATCCGGGACCTGGAGTGGGATGGGTTCTCCGAGGCCGCGGTCAGGAAGGCGCTGGAGAAGCTGACCTCATCCCATCAAATATACTGCGAGGGGGGCGTGGCGTACCCCTACGCCAGGAAGGCCGCGGAGGCTGTCAGGCGCAGGGACCCCGACGCCAGGGCTTACAGGATATACGTCGAGGAAGCTTACCCGGGCAGGATCGTGGTCCTGGTCAATGAGAGGTGGAGGGCCGCGGCCCCCGCGGAGCTCGTGGACTCGCCGATACCCCTCAGGAAGGGCAGGGAGTACGTGGTGCTGGGCAAGCTACTCCGCCTGAACGGCAAGCTGAACATCAGGATATACGGGGTCCTGCGGGGCGAGGCGTGATGGCGAGGAGGGTCGAGGAGATCCTGGAATACCTGAGGAGAAGGGCCGAGGAGGCGAGGAGGGAGGCGGAGATCTGGAGCGCCCTCCTGAAGATCGTCGAGGAGGGGGCCGAGAAGAGGGCCAGGGTCAAGCCCTCGGAAGAGGAGCTACCAGCGCTCCTCGAGGGGCTCAGGTGGAAGAGGTACCGGAGCGGGGAGGGCGAGTGGGTGTACGCGGACATGATCCCGGAGGAGGCCCTCGAGGTCCTCAGGGAGAAGGGGAGGGTGGAGGCCGGGGGATACGTGTACACCTACAAGAAGCTGGATAAAGCCGAGGTAATCTCAAGGAGGAGGCTGGAGCCCGCGGCGACCGGGGGCGCAGGAGCTACGAGGCCGCGGAGGCCGCCGCGCCTTTAAGCCCCCGCTCGGGCCAGACGAAGAGATCGCTCGTGAGGAAGTTCGTCAGAGTCCCGACGCCTATCGCCAGTATGTATGATATCTCGACAATTATGCCGAGGAGGTGCGCGAAGAGATAATGCGAGGCCAGCGTCGCGAAGAACCCCAATAACCTCGACGCGTGGAAAAAGAGTATTCTTAGATGGAGCTTCAAGGTTCTCCTGTGCTTGAATGTCCAGAGATCGTTCCAGAT
>Ga0209080_1000405_pt1 | contig 29470 bp, 30 predicted proteins | sample JNZ110809AmetaG_FD_184123 | JGI IMG/M metagenome (GOLD analysis project Ga0209080, IMG submission 184123) | Hot spring microbial communities from Jinze hot spring, China to study Microbial Dark Matter (Phase II) - JNZ 110809A (SPAdes) (version 3) ...
GAGTATAGCTAGAGGTGTTATTGAGAGTAGCGTCATAACTATAACAACTATAGCTATAACCTTTTTCCTCAAAACAATTGCTATGAATAATGTAGCTCTAGATAATATATAAACTAGAGCAATGTAGTAAGAAACATATTTCTTTAACTAGTATCAAGAATCTATTTATTTTATACACAGATAGATTTATTTGATCAAAGATGAGTACAACATCAACTCTACTTACAGTTATTGTTCTTAGTCTTACAGTTCTAAGTATTGTTTCTTTTGCTATAATCTATCAACAAGTTAGATACACGTATCTACTTAGAATGTCTTCAATGATTAGTAGAACTAAAGAAGCTATATCTGTTGGTGGATGGAAATCAGATACATATCTAGTGCTAGAGATTAGGAACGAGGGAGGTGTTGGAGTATTTATTCGACGAGAAGTTAAAACAGCTGTACAGATTCTGCTGTATATAGGTACTGGTGATAATGTTTATACAATTCCTAAATCTAAAACATTAGTTAGTAACAATATACATATACCATCTATGGGGAAAGTCTATCTAGGTTATGATCTTTCTAGCGAAATTTCTTCTTATTCAAGAGCTAAAATAAGCTTTGTTTCTGTGATGATCACAACAGAGAGAAATACTTTCGTATTTGATGTTGTTCCACCAATTGATTCAACAGTTCTAACAATCACTAAAAAGGATATAGAGACTGGAGCTACTTACATATTTTCAAGCATATATAGTGAATGTTCTAAAACTTCTCTATAGCGACTGTCTTGTGTGGTTTCAAGAGGAGAGATCTATTGGAAATGTTCTGAAGACACAAAAACATAACCATTTTTAGATCCTTCAGTTAATTAAAAAACTGTTTTTCTTGAAACGGGTGACACCGTGATTAGAGCTATAGCTGATGGCACCAGGGTGCTGAAGATTATAGACAAAGGTAAACCATTCAGAAATTGCTCAAGCTGTAGCATCGGTTGGGGGACTCGAGAAGCTATCTAGACATATTCTATCTAGACTCGATGAAGCTACAGCAAGTGGGGGAACAGTATCTGAGGAAGAGATTGTTGAGTTTGTGAAGAGCTATACAAAGAATGAGAAGATTATCGAGCTAGTGAAAGCTTTATCTGAAGCTACTGGGCTAAGCTTAAGCGACCGCAGGCTCTGGGAAACTGCTTCGAGACTGGATAAACCGATTGGTAGAGATGTAGAGGTGCTTGCCAAAGCATTCTCCAAGATAGCCGGGGACGAAGAGATCGGGGAGCTGTTTGCAACGGCACAGGCTGTACTGGATGGAGGAGTGGATCCATGGACTCTAGCTTCAAATCTCTTCAGCGAGAAACGGAAAGAAGCCATCAAGCCATACCTAGTTCTAAAGGTAGGTGAAGAGCTGACAGCTCGATACAATATGCAGTACCTCGACCTCTATATCAGACGAAGCGTTGGGCTTAAACTGGGAGCTATACGAGAACTGCTTCGGTGGCCAAGGAGCTCAGCTAGCCAAGCTCTATAGAGAGGGTCAGAGCATCAGCTAGATCTCTCTCCAGCAGGTTCAGCCCCAAGCAACTAGATAGCCTATGAGATAGCCAGCTTCAAAAGGCATTACAGGCACTATCCACGGGATCTTGAACGGGAACCACGGGTTTTCAGCTCACACCGGGTTTATTGTTGGAGGTTCGGCTAGAAAATCCTTAGACAGTCTAGACAATGACGTAAAGCCCTACATTGGAACAGCTCTAATCGCTCTAAAAATGCTACGCAACGCTATACACATCACCAATCTAGAAGAAAAGGAATCATACTACTCAAAACATATAGAGATGGTGATGAGATTATGATCACGGTAATCAAGATGGCCGAAGAGCTTGAGATAAAGAGGTAGCTACACATAGTGCTTGACACAAAATCTTTCTCCCAACAGGAGGTATAAACCGTCTATAGTTCAGAGAGTTGGCGTGTATTTGATCCAATGTTCTTCAATACACACATAGCGGAAGAAACCAGCGGCATAGATATATACACCATGGCACCGATAATCGAGGACATGGGCCACTATCCAGCAACCTTGGTAAATATCGTAGCTAAGGAAGAGGAGGAGCTGGAAAGTCGGAAGAATACTGCTAGTTAAAAAATCAGATTAGCGTATCTTCTTGGTAGCATCTTACTGAGACGAGCCCCTAGCTTATACCTCCACCAATAATCTTTTCTAGCAAATCTATACTGGGATCTATATACATACCTACATCAATGTTGCTTAAGGGAACACCATTATCTCCTTCATAACCATTCTTTACAAACATATATCCACTAACTTGATTATCATAAGTATCGATGTATTAGATGCATCTACAGACCTCCCATTGATCTCTGTGGGTATGAGAACATCCATGCTTTGGTAGTTTTGTCTATGGGTTTAGATATATAGGTGATATGATGATATCTTTTGAAGGTTATAGTATAGGTTCTCCAAGGAAGAGCAACATCTATGGTGTGGACTGTATAGTTATCTATAGAAAACTTAAGAACATCAATACTGTGCGTATATTTTCACCAAGTTTCGGGTAACGATATAGGTGATATTTAAATATTTCTACAATGTCTCTGCTAGATCTCTATCTAGCTATGTGTTCCTCACGTTTAGGTAGTTGATATACGATCTCGACTTATGGAAATTGTTTATAATTCTTCTACTATCGTTACAGTAGACCAAAATCATTTTCGATGTTATGTAGCTCTGAAATTTGGAGGAAGTAGCTCAAGTATCGTAGATGGTTTGGTACACGTAGCTATCATGTTTACTCCTAACATGGAGAACAAGACTTTCAACTATATATTCTCTAGATGTCGAGAATCTTTAGGGGTATCTTAGTTTAGTTACTTAGGTTTGTCTACAGAAGATGGGTTGGGTCTCAGGTCTTGAGGTTTGATTCTCTTCTGTTATGTTGCTAGTATTTCTTCTGCTGGTATTCCTTTCTGTTTTTTCAGTAGTATTAATGATGTTAATGTGAATAGTGTTATCCATAGTACTTGTACTATCCAAGCGTGTAGGGGCTCTACTGGAGTGAAATCACTACCACTATATGCTAGTGGCTTGTCGTAGGGTGGCTTGATGTTAGCAGAGTAGTAAAACAGAAGTGACATTGCTGATACAAAGGGTGTATAGTGATATACTTCTCCACCTACATATACACTTAGTAGTGAGAGAGCCATGCTAAGGGTAAATGGGATGTATGATATCTTGGTGATTAAACCGGGTTTTCTAAGAACTACTGCTGTTAGACCCAGGGTCATTGATAGTAGGTAGATTAATAAACCATATACAATACTCGCTAGAGCTAAACCTAGTGGATTCTCGGGAAGTATTAGTTTATCGAATCTATGGCTAAACATTGCTGTACAAACAGTAAAGAGTATCAAGAAGCTTATTAGTAGTGCTACAAGAGAACCGACAACTAATTCTAGTAGGATCCGTCTACTTGTTATTTTAGAGAACTTAGATAAGTATCTCAATGGTAGAGTTGAGTTGTAGACATAATGAACAAGTCCAATAGAGGTAGAGCCAAACGATATTACTACAACTGTGGCAAACCATCCACCAGAATAGCCTTTCACTACATTGTTCCATGCTTCATCAATAATATTGTTTATCATATCTGGTGAAACACCACGATTTAGCAGTATCTCGCGTAAAGTATCTACTGTTAAGTTGCGTGAAAACGCATATGCTCCCATAAAAGCCCAAAACAATGTGAAGAATATCGAGAAGAACCAGAACTCATAGCTGGTTAAGATGTGTTTGGTTAAGACTCTATATAATCTGCTTACTGCCATGTTATCACTTCATAGAGTTTATCTAGAGAGTCTAGTTCTGATAGCGGAATACCGTTTACTTTGTTCAAGTAGATTGATTTATCTTCTAGTTTGAGCTCCAACAATGTGTCTAATCCTCTGCTCAGGGATATTCTTGACGATACTAACTCATTTACACTGATAACCCCATATACATGGCCACGAACCATAAGATAGACGTTCCATTCACTCATTTGTTTGAGCAACCAAGTTGTATGAGTATTTAGCAATACTGTACCCCTATAGTTTATTATCTCCTTGAGGAGAAGCACTCTCTTAGCTGGGTCAACGCTTTCAAATGGCTCATCTAGGAGAACATACCTTGCATTAGTGGATAGAGCTATCAAGTCGTATAGTAGTGTCTGGGTCCCAGTTGAAAGCTTGTAAGGTTTTTTATCTAGATCTCTAGCTATGTTGAAGAACCGTACCAAATCATTGAACCTACCGAAATCACCACCCTGAAGATCGAGGTAAAGAGAGGCGAGTTCCCATGCAGAAGCAACATATTGTATATACACTTCACGAAGATTAGTTGAAATTAAGCCGGGGGATCCACGTATTGTCTCTAAATCTAAATCATCTATTTTAACCTCACCCTTGACAGTAGGAGTTATACCGATAATAGTTCTAAACAGAGTTGTCTTGCCACTTCCATTAGGACCCAACACAATAGTATTAGAAGAGATCTCCATGTTGATATCCTTCAATATGTAGCTACCTCTTGAGTAACCTGAGTAAACATTATGGAGACTAATCGGCATAAAACTGCACCTAGGTCACCAATGCAACTTCATTGGAGTTATGTGGAGCAGGATATTTAAATTTTTCCTAAATAGAGTGTCTAGAATTGAGCGGTTATCCTCATTGCATTTAATGTTCGATAATGCTAGAGTTTCATGCTGGTTAGAATTATTACCTTTAGTAGCGGAGTTGGTCTAGATCTGGTGGTGAATTTATGGAAATAGACGGGATACCTAGTGAAGATAGGAGCAGCGTTATTGAAGTCTTGAAGAAAGGTGTAGATATCTATAACAAGTATAGAGCTCCTGAAGCTACAGGGGTTATAGAGGATGTTAACGGTGAGCATGTTGGTATGAAATTTTTTGGACATTTTTGTAGAACTTGTGGAGTTATTGACTGGATTGAAGATTATGTCTACATAGTTAAAGATTTAGGTATAGATATAGATATTGTCGATATCGATCATGAAGCTGATAGTGATTACATTATGGTGAAATTCAGAATCAGGGGTAGTGTTAAGGAATATGAGAAATAATCTGCTATAGATTTTGAGCTACTCATTAGTAACACAATGGAAATGGTTTTATCATGTGTAGATACACAATGATAATGTTCTACATATACAAGTCACTCTATCCATAAACTATTTCACCTATATTACTCTTAACATCGTACCCCGGTATAGACTTCAGTATCTCTAGTGTTTTTCCAGTTTTGAGGAACTCGATGAATTTCGTTATAACCGGTTCATCTAGACTATCTCTATGTATAGCGAAATCGTATTCTTCCCAAGTCAGCGGCATATAGTCTAGATTGTAGAGTATGGCTGCATACTCTACACATATCCCTACATCAGCTCTTCCTTGCGCTATTGCTGCAGCTACTCCTGTATGGCTAGTAACTTCATATGTATAACCATCTATCTTTTTTATAAGATTTTCGAAAGAGATTCCCAGTTCTTTTGCCAACTCCTTGAGCATTATATCTAGTATAGTTCTTGTTCCAGATCCTTGGTTTCTATTAACAATCCTTATATCGCTTCTAATGAAATCTCTAACACTTTTAATACCTTTAGGATTGCCGCGCTGAAAAGCTATTACAAGCCTTCTTCTGTATCCAGATAGAAGTACAAGATCCTTGTACTGCATTACGTAAGGTAGGTTGTATTCTTTTGATTCTGGATGTAGAAGATGTATGGGTGCTATATCGCCATAACCTTTAGCTACATGAATAAGACCTGCTAGAGAACCTACATACAGTAGCTTGACTCTATTCATAATGTTTGCATGTTTAATCAGTAATGGTAAGATCACATCATGACTTCCTATGAATACTGCTTCTCTATATACTGGATTAAACATAACGATATCGACTTCTTCTCCTTCCTCTACAATTTCTATACCCCTACCTACAATAGCTACACCATCAGCTCTAATTATTGGTGTAATACTTCCTGAACGATATGGAATTGGTATAGCTATATAATCTGAATTGCGTCTAGCTATAGCTATAGGTATATAGAGGGTTTTACCAGCATCCTTACGTATCCTCTGTGTCATTCTAGCTTTCAGATTGCTATAGATATTTGGTGACTCTATTCCACTAAGTTTTTCAACAATATAGCGTAGAAGAGTTATAGATACTGATATTGCAGAAAATGGAAATCCTGGCAGCCCCATAATAATTTTGCCTCTAGAAACACCTATAACTGTCGGCTTACCAGGTTTAACCTCTAGTCCATGGACCAAGATAGTACCAACATCTTCGATGACGCGGTACACAACATCATCAATACCTGCTGAAGTACCTCCAGAAGTTATAATCATATCGTATTCCTCTAGAGCCTTAGTCACTATACTTTTCAGAATTTCTCTATCATCAGGCACAATGCCAAGGTAATAAGCATCAGCACCTATAGATCTTAAGTATGATGTTACAGCAAATCCATTATAATCATAGACTTGTCCATATCTAAGATGTTGCCCCGGTTCAGCAATTTCATTACCTGTCGATATTACGGCTATACGTGGTTTTAGATAAACATCTATACTACTGTAACCTAATGCAGCAAGTATCCCTATATCGAAAGGTGTTATCCTAGTTCCCTTCATTAGAACAAGTTCGCCACGAGATATATCGCTACCTGCTATAGCCACATTCTCTAGAGGTGATGCCGCTCTATAGATATACACATAATCATTTTCTCTAGATGTGTATTCCTCCATAACAACAGAATTGCATCCTCTAGGTATAGCAGCTCCTGTAGCTATTTCTACTGCCTTGAATCTTGCAACATTGTACTGAGGTATTTCACCAACCTTTAAAGAACCTATAATCTGTAGCCTTACTGGTCTAGACTCATATGCACCATAGGTGTCTTCAGCTTTAACAGCATATCCATCAACTTCAGATCTATCAAATGGCGGGTAATCAATAGAGGCATACACGTCAACTGCAAGTACACGTCCCAAAGAGTCTAGGATATTGACTTGCTCTATTCCTCGTGGTGAAAGCGATACATTATGTTCAATTATTTCAATAGCTTCGTTGAGAGAAACCAGCTTATGGAATAACCTCCTCATAACTATCCCACCTAATAAATCAATTCTACATCAACATATTGACCCTCATCAAAACCCTCTAGATTAGATGGAACAACTACCACACCATCACTATCCAACAATGATGAAATCATACCTGAACCCATAGAAGCTAGAGGCTCTGCACAAAACTCATTACCACACTTAGTTAATTTAACTCTAGTAAAGGTTGTATATCCAGCTATATTAGCAATACGTTTAGTTAATTTAGCATAAATACGTCGTCTAGGTACAACAATACCGAGGACTCTCTCTATTACCGGTAATACGAAGAACTTAAAGCCAAAAAATGCTGCTACCGGAAATCCTGAGAGCATAAAAACAGGCTTTCCATTAACAACACCAGCACTAGTAGGTCTTCCAGGCCTCATAGATATACCCCGTACTACCAATTTACCACCTATACTTTCAATACTTTCGATTGATAGATCATGGGCTGAAGGACCAGCACCACCAGTAACTATAACTACATGACACAACTTGACACTCTTTTCTAATGCTGATACAATTTCATGTCGAGAGTCCTTCGCTATACCTATATACATGGGTTCAAAGAAGTTCAACATATCCATGTAACTTTTAAGCAGAAACGCTGTAGAATTAAATACAAGTCCTTTAGAATGAACTGTTTCAGCATCAATAGATCCTATCTCTACAACTTCATCACCTGTAGACACTATACAGACACGAATTTTTTCATACACCTCTAGCTTACTGATACCGAGCGCAACTAGAGCAGCTATATGTTTAGGCTCTATAACATGTCCCTTCCTAACTATAACTCTTCCTAGAGCTATATCTTCACCACGTATAGCAACATTTGCATAAACATTAACACTTTTCATAATGTAGACAATATCTCCACTCTCTATAGCATCCTCAAGCATGACTACAGCATTTGCTCCTGAAGGTAGAGGAACACCTGTATATATCTTGACAGCTTCTCCAGAACCTATAGAGATTTTATTGAATGTAGTGAATGTGGCCTCTCCAACAATCCTTAAAGCTATAGGGTTGTGCTCTGAAGCACCATAAGTGTCTTCAGCTTTAACAGCATATCCATCAACAACACTTCTATCAACAAAGGGCAGAGGATACTCAGCAACAATATCTCTTGAAGATAAACGAAGTAGTGCATTAACAACATCTATACATTCGCTAGATAATTCTATAATTATCTCTCTAGACATTTTAGCTATAGCTTCATTTAGGTCAATTAATCTATGGAGCTTCTTATTCACAGCGTTATGCACCATCACCTTAGTACTCACTTAATTACAGATATTAAGACTTATGGGTAAAGTACCTACATTATTTTTATAACTGTCTAGACATCAACATAAGTCTAACCATCTTCACACCTCTAATCTTCTCGATATCCTCTAAAAATTTCTTTATAGTCTTAGACAATCCTCTAACTATAATTATGATTAGGCAGTTCCTTAGATCAAGATGAATATGGAGAGAAGAAACTATGATATCTATGTACTTATGCTGAAGATCTGTTAACTCTTCATCAACATGACCCACTTCATGATCATAGATAATACCTATCGCACCAACAACATCACCTTCTGTTCTCCAACGATACTCAGCTATATAGAGTCTCAAACCCTCTTGCACAACTTTAGATACAGAATCTATTCCTATCTCATTCATTATTCTTGTAATCTCTTCCGCTAGTTCCTTAGGAATATAAACACCTATTCTCATAGGCTTTGAAGACAATATAGATCCACCTTAAAACCATATAAAAATAGTCTACACAATCTAATAAAACTTATGACCAGAAAACATAGCGTAGCTCTATGCAGATGTCCTAATACCTTTCTTACTCAACTTCTTCAAACACTTATCACAGAACATATAACCTTTCTTATCCACATCATAAACACTATTACTGAAATTCATTACACATCCAGGAGACTTACAATGTTCTAGACCTAAAAGATGTCCAAGTTCATGAATAACTTCTTTCACTACCCTATGCAAGTAGTTATTGAAGTTGGTACCAAACCTTAAACGGTAAAGAAATACAGCAGCAGATCTCAACCACGGTATAGCTAAACCAAAAACAAAATTCAGACCTTCAACATACGCATCAACATCAGCTAAAAGAATACCGAAACAATCCATTTTAACTAACTCTGAAACTCTATAGACAATACCATCAGCAAGATACTGACCCCTACCATAGTTATAGAAATGCTCAGGAATAACCACAACATCTTCAAATATCTCAACACTACAATCAACAAAAACATCCTTCAGAACAGTTTTACATGATCTTACCACCTCTTCCTCAACTCCTTGAGATCGAAACATAATTATACACAGACCCATGAATAACTACCTTACTACCATGAACCATGATATCAGTAACAAGCTAGTTGATAATATATCATATATAGAAAGGTACAAAAACACTAAACGACTGTGTAGCCCCACTGTATGTAGTGGTTTGATGTTGATTAGATAGATGTATGCCACCAGATAAACCTACCCCTAGGGCTTTACCACCCTTGAGGTGGGTTCACCTGGTAGTATACATCTATCTAGTCAACATCAAACCACTACATACAGCAGGTCTGGCCCATACTTAATATTGCTACCTCCTAATATAATAAGGTTGTGAGTCATAATTTACTAGGTTTGAGCCAAGTAATACTCAGTTTACTTTGATCGTTTCTTTCCATAGGTATTATCTAGTGTATGTTTATAAATGAATATTTTAAATGTTAACAAGTTCTAGTTTGTTTTAACTGTGTGACATTTAATTCTGAATAACCTTCGTTCTTTGTGGTGCTGAAGCTGAATAAATTCAGGTTGAATGAAGAAGTTATTGCAAGATTGTTCATAGATAAGCTTTGTGGTCTTGGATATAAGATTTATGGTAATATAAGGTTAGATGGAATAGAAATAGATGTTCTGGCTGTAGAACCTGCCATAGATAGGCCTTTAATTCATGTATACGAGATAAAGACGAGACCTAAAATAATGCTTATTGATCAGCTTAGTAAAAGGATTCATATAGCCGATTACCTGTATGTTGTTGTTCCTGTAACTCTCTATCCATGGATCGTGAAAAAAGTAGGTGGACCCATAGGTGTAGTGATGTATACCGGAAATGATTTTCACATAATCAAGAAGGCAGATTTTTTAGGTAATGGTGTACATGTTATAGAGTTGATGAAGAAGTATGGAGAGTGTAACGTTGAATGTAATAACATGGTGTATTAATGTTGCTCTGAAGAACATTTCTTTCAGCTGTAAAGATACAGTCTCTTGAATAGAGGTATTCATAGGTTTATGTTATTCAAATGATTTCTGGATACTATGTCATTGAATGAGGAAAATGCTAGCACAGATCCCTTTACCAGTTAATGGCATCTGATGAAGTATAAGAATTAAACTATTAAATAGTACAAGACGTAGTTAATGGTATAGATTGAACCAATGGTCTAAGCTTTTGATTAAGTGATAAGAATTAAGGTGGTAGAATAATATATAGATTAATGCATTACTTAATGTAGATTATACCCCTCATAATAGTAAAGATATCAAAGTTCTGAATATCGATTACTTTATTATATAACTGATCATATTACAACCTTACTTGATTTCAGTAAGGGTTGAGATCGTCATCTATCTGTATTGGAGTCATTCATCATCTAATTTCGAAAAGTTTTGTGGAAGTAGATAAATTTATTTACTGAGTGAGAAAGCTATTTCTAGCCTCGGTGCCCGTGTAAACATGGTCCCGTTGTCACGGGACTCTATGTGCACGGGGCGGGCCACCCCCGGCCCTTGCTAGTCCTTACATAATTGTACTGTTTCATTTCTATCTATATTTAAAATGTTTTGAGCTGAACCTTGATTTAGAGCTAGTTCAGCAAATCCAAAACTGTTTTCATATAAAACTATCGAGCCTTTGGGGGCTAGGGAAAACACTTCTGCTACTTCTGTCACAAACTTTCTATTGTTAGTAATTAACAATATTTTGGTGCCCATGTCTACCCCAAGAAGCTGCTTAAGTTTATTGAAATATGTTGAGAGCACTATATTGCCGAATTTGTCTATGTATACTGCTTTGAGCTTTACACATTTACCAGATTTCTCTATATAGTCTACATCTATACCTAGATCAACTATAGATTGAGGCTCTATCTTTCTTCCGATATTATCTAGAGGAAGACCACAAACAATATGTGAAGCAATGGGCATGAATATATCTCTCCCGTGAAATGATTTGGAGGTGGGTTTTCTAAAGTACTTCTCATTCTCTATTAGGTATACTGAAACAATACCATCATCTCTTATCGATGGTGTCAACAACCCATTGTCTGGACCTATAAAGATATAATTTTTAGTCGCTATCGCTATAGCTCTTCTACTGCTTCCAACACCAGGATCAACTATCGCAACAAATACCGTACCTCTGGGAAAGTATCTATACGTAATGTATAGCATGAAGGCGGCACCCTCTATATCGAAACTATTAACGGTATGAACAATGTCTACAATCTTCACATACGGACATATGTCGAGTGCTACAGCCTTCATCATGGCTACATAAGGATCATTTAATCCAAAATCAGTCAGAATAGCTATAATACCGCAAGGAGTAATGTCTATTACCATTTTTCTTCACACATCTGTTATATGTTTTCATCAGTTCGGGGAGTTTAAATCATTAATATCATTCCGTCTTGAACTCATCATCTAGAGAATCTCTTGGGTTTAGAACTAATTAAGCAATATGTACATATCCTTCTAACACCATCTATATCGATAGAACATGAACTACAGATCTTGCGTCCACATATCATACAGTTACCTATTGATAGAAAATTGCGACATATGCTACATTCACTATCTATACATAAAAAACATCGTTTTCTCAGAGAATTGTAGTGTTTTTCGCAAACATATCTTCCACATACGTTACATCTGTAACGTGAAGCTCTTTCTCCACATAGTTCACAAAACATCGGATACACATATAATCCCCGTAGAGTATCGAATACTATTGGGATGACCTAGGAGCAGTACTGATTGATGATGGAGGTGGAGCGATAGGGACCGCTATATAGCGTATATTGTCTGTAGATCTTTGATTTTTTTCAGAACTTCAACAGCTCTATAATCTTTAGATGATACGTATATATGTTTACAACTCTTTAAAATACTGTAGATCTTCTCTACACCATTCTCTATATACACTCTAACACCAATATCTATATGTCTTGTGAATACATCTCTATGTGCGAAAACATTGTCAACATTATCTGATATAAATATCAATGTAAAGAACTCTGATTTAATTATTCGTGTTTGTTGAGCAACTACGTTAACAAGTTCATCCATAAGAGCATCAGATAGTTCTTCCGATAATATGCAACAGATCATTTTTCAAATACCCATTTACTTCCCTCTTTATAATCAAATACTCTTATCCCTAACTTCAGCAGCTCTTCTCTTATCCTATCACTTATCTCATAATCTTTCCTCTTTCTAAGCTCTGTTCTAATTCTAAGAATAAGGTCAACAAGTTTTTCAACAAGCTGTATATCTAGTTCAATCTTTTCACCGAGATACTTATCTAAAACTCCCACAACTTTGTCTATACTATATAGAATAGAATAAGCACGCAAAGCTAGAGCCTGGTTTTCCTTAGGTTCAATATCTCTAAATACTGTTGTTATAAGGTTGTTCAGAGCCTCCATAGCTTTCGGGGTATTGAAATCATTAGACATAGATTCATGGAACTGCATATTTATTTCTTCTAAAAGCCTTAACACATTTATCTCGGAATCGCTAAGCTTATGGGAAGCATTAGAGCTTCTGATAATTTTCTTTAGAGATTCGGTGGCAACTACTAGCCTTTTGTATACTTCGCGATGTTGGTTAAGAGCATCTTCATTGAATTCTATCTGCTTTCTGTAATGTGCAGAAAAGGTCCACAGCCTAAGGACTTCAGTACCCCATTTATCTATAGCTTCTTTAGCATAAATGATGTTGCCAAGGCTTTTACTCATTTTCTCTCCACGAATCGTGAGGTAGCCTACATGTATCCAATATCTGACCCATGGCTTGATACCAAAAGCTGCTTCAGCCATAGCTATCTCGTTTTCATGATGCGGAAATACCAGATCTTGACCTCCACCATGTATATCGAATTGAGGTCCTAGATACCTACTGCTCATGACAGCGCATTCTGTATGCCATCCAGGTCTACCTCTACCCCATGGAGATTCCCACCAAGGTTCACCAGGTTTGGATACCTTCCATAGAGCGAAATCATATGGATGCTTCTTCTCATAAAGATATTCTTCTTCTTGTCTCCATTCATTAGACAATATTCTACCTGAAAGTTTTCCGTAATCATCAACTACAGATAGATCGAAATATACAGAACCACTGGGTGCTACATAAGCATATCCCTTGTCTACAAGTTTTTGGACAAATTCTATTATTTCGTTTATATGTGAAGATACTGTTGGATGAATATCTACATTTATGTTTAATGCTTTTAATACCTCTAGGTATTCCCTAGTATAATGTTCAGCTATGGTGTTCCATGTCGTACCCTCATCTTGTGATCGTTTTATTATTTTATCGTCTATATCCGTGATATTCTGCACATGAATAAAGCTGTAACCTTTCGATATAATGTATCTCTTTATGAAGTCAAATGCAAGGTAGGCCCTTATGTGACCTAGATGTGTATGGTCGTAGACTGTAGGTCCACAGAAATAAGCTTTAACTATGTATCTGTCTAGAGGTTCCAGTGGCTCAATTCTCTTAGTTAATGTATTGTATAGAGTTATTGACACAAATGTTTTTCACCGGAATTAAGTTGATTAGTTACAAGTTATAGCTTTTTCGTTCTTTAAAATTATTTTAAGCTCCTTAAGTATTGGAATCTCGATAAACTTCTTGTCTGGGAGAATATCCCAGATAATTCCTCTAGGTTTTCTTGGTCTAGGGGTTATGGATGTAATTTTAGTTGGAGTAACGATAATGTCAACACCTATATCATGTTCTTCAATAGGTATATAGTCATCAACTATCTGTTCATCGTGAACTGTTGTAACAACATAGGTATCTTCGTCTATCTTACATAATGATCTAAGAATAGCATACTCAATTTCAGCATAACCCTCTCCTTTACCAAGACGTGCACCACTAGTGTTAACAGCTACAGAGCCTACTACAACTAGGTCTATCTTAGGTAACGATAATAAATCTACAGAGACCCCATACTTATAGGCACCAGATATTGTGCTAGCTTCAGCAATCTTATCTCTAGGTATTTTCAATGGATCGAGCAGAATAAACCCGTTCCTTATGCGTGGTGTAGGCATAATCACAACCTTGTTCTGTAGTAATGCTAGATATCGTACATGTTTTTGAGGAGAATCAGGGTTAACCTTCACTACACGAGCCTTTATAAATACATCGAGATGAGACAGTCTATGTGCAGCTACATCTGCTCCAACAAAATTTGGTATCCTGTGATATACTGGTCTTGGGAATAATGCTATGTTCTTCTCCTCTAGAGTCCTCCAAACCTTTTCTCTAATTCTAGCCTTAATTTCTTTCACATCAGTCATAAATAGTCACGTACTAAAGCAGGGTTACCTACACAAAACTTGTTAGAGCTGTAATCAACTTAAATATTCTGTTGTGATTCTCTTTTCTTAAAGGTGCAGAAGGTGTCGCACTATCAGAGAAGAAGACCTATTACGGTACTAGATAGCAGATTTGAAGGTAGGAGTCTTGAGTTATACACATTAGATGGTGAGAAGCTTCTTGGTTTAGTAGATGAGGTTTCACAGAACGAGATAGGGATGCTTGTGGAAGGAAGTCCTGTGATAATTCCTAGAAGCTCTATACTCTATATAGCTACAGGTTTAAGTGATATCCATGGACATGGGGAGTGCTGTGAATCTGAGTATGTTCTAGACGAAGATCTCATAGGGTCGGAAGTATCTGTAAAACTTGTTAATGGTGGAGAAGTGAGTGGCAGGGTTATGAAACTTACTAGAAGTGAGATAGGTATTGTACAAGGTAATAGAGCTGTAATAGTTCCTAGAACAAGCATAATTTATGTAAAGATTCTGAGGCGTTAGATATGAAATTTAATGTTGTTATAACATATGAGCCTGGAATAAACAATAGTGATTGGGTGTTTTCGCAACTTAATAGCTGTATAGGTACATCTTATGTTGTAGCAAAGGTTAGAAGCTCTATAATCTTACTAAATGTTCAAGATCCCTATACTTTTTGGTATAATTTAAGGGTATGCATAGATGGTAAGGAAACACCTATACATAGAATCATACCTGTGGATGAAGTTGTAGATCCTATAGTAGATAAGGTAGCAGCTATCGCTAGAGAATATGCGCTAAAAAGGATACCTATTGGCGCCACATTTAGAATAACACTTCATGGTCATCTCTACGCAGTTGATGAAAGAGGTAGACTTGTTAAAATGCATAGTATTGATGCTATAAGGGTTATAGCACAAGACATAGATCGTAAAGTAGACTTAAAGAATCCTCAATGGGTTATCTATGTAAGAAGTGTATCGACTAGAAGATGGCAAAAAGTAGCTATTCTTAGTGTTGCGAGATCTTATGTGTTTAAGAATATTAGGGTTGCCGAAATTCAAAACCCGATATAGATGAAAATAACGGTAATAGTTTGTTATAGTGATTAGGTTCATACTATCTTCTGATCATCTTTGCTACTCAATTTCTCTAATCTGATCAAATAAATTCCTGCGACTATTAAAGCTATCGATAATAGTGATAGAATTAGAACTAGTTGAGGGACTTTGCTGATTGAAGTAAAGAGTATATTGATTAATAGGTTCTTTACATCATAAACATCGTTATTGGTTATATTAACGGGTTTCCACAAAGAATTGTTCATGAGCTGAAACCATATTTCTCAACTATTGATTGAAGTTTGTACGTATCAGTCGTATAGAGTCTATACGCTTGTTTCGAGTTTTTGTCATGGATCTCTACATAACCTTTCTTGTGATCTACTTTAACACTATATCTGTTCTTATCCATAGGGAATGGGATCCAGACATTAGCATAACGAATACCTGTAGAAAGTATCTCGTACCTAGTTAAGGGTATTACGATCCTCTTGGGCATAAATATGTACCTTAGTCCATACATCATGCCCCACATAATACCATAGAAAGCAAGGTAACGCAAAAACTTCTCTGGATATGGTGCTGAATCAATAATTAGTATATTTGATAACGGGGGTATTATTATGAACCATAATATGAATGGCACCATCATAAATATGAATGTGCTTCTCATCTGTTTTCTTATCTCGTTAAGCAGTTCCTGGTCACGCATAACTATATCCATAACAGCTTTTTCATCACATCTAAATAGAACAGTTCCTCTGAATTCTGAAGCAATCTTTCTCGATCGGATCCTAGGCATTAGGTTCATTAAGGTTATCAAGGCTATTGTGTATAAGAGAAATACTATCCATAGGTTTTCTCTTGGTAGAAATGTTGAAACTATTGAGAAGAACAGTAAGGGTAGGATTGTTAATGCTGTAGAGGTTACCTTGCTATTCATGGTATGCATCACCGATTTGCTTATAATTCAGTTTCAGCATATATAAGGTTAAGGTAGATTTTATATAGGGTACAAAAATATTTTCAACTCAGGGTTTCGCCAACCTTCTTAGTGATTATGATCTTATCGCTATCCATCTTTATAATCACATTTTCAATTATTTTCTTAAACCTACACACATCACATATGTATGTGTACTTCATGGACACAATCTTTGGTTTGTTCTCTGATTCTATTACTAATCTTAAATTGTTTTTACACTTTGGACATACATTGACGACTCTTCTGTCTATATGCATCGCTATACACCACCACTGTTCTTGGCAACAGTTGCTGGACGCGCTTTGTTGCTTAACATACAGTTTTTTATTCAGCTACATAAACTTTTTGTTTCTAGAACAACTTTGTCACTGTCTGGGTGAGTATCATAGCGCTATTTAAGTTGAAATTGAATAGGCTGGTTAGATATTTAACAGATGCTTTGGAGTTTGATGTTGATTTCATTGTGTTGAAGAACACAAACTCTTTAAAATATGTGTTCTCTGAGATTTATTATCCTCCGCCAGAGGAGATTGCCGTACATAGGGTTTTGTTTGATGTACGTAGTAATTCTATCGATATATATGTTTCTCCTCTTGAGCACTATAGAATTCAAGAGATCTATGGAGATAGTGATGCAAATGTTTATTCAGTCTTATCATCATGTATAGATATACCCCAAGACATAAAATGTGTTGAGAAATCATCGCTCGATAGTATACTCATGGGCAAAGATTCTCGATATAAGCGTGTAGCTATCGATGATACATCAATATGTGAAGAGACGATATGTATAGATATAAGTAAAATAATTAGGAAGATACGACGGACTAAGATGGTAGAAGAACTCGAGATAATAAAGAAAGCGGTAGAGATAGCGGAAACTGCTCTACAAAATGTTGTACCGTGCATTATTCAAGGCATTAGTGAATTAATGTTAGCATCATTGATTGAAAATGAAGCTAGGAAGTTAGGGGCAGAAGGATTTGCTTTTAGTCCAATAATAGCTATTGGCGAGAATGCGGCTAAACCACACCACATACCGTCAAAGAGGTCTTTCACTGGAAGAGAACCTATATTGGTAGATTTTGGTGTAAGGATATCGGGATACGTATGCGATATTACTAGAGTAATAATGCCAAAGAATATCAATAGCGAGTATAGCAAGATCTTAGATATCATTGAAGATGCAGTAGAATACGCTATATCCTTAGCTAGAGAAGGTACTGAATGTAGCAAAATTGATGAAGAGGTGAGGAACATGTTCAAAAAACTGGATCTCCATAGGTATTTCCTACATGGTCTTGGTCACGGCATTGGTATTGATGTACATGAAGAACCCCGTATAACCAGAAGTTCTAAAGATATTCTCATAGAAGGAGATGTAATAACCATAGAACCAGGGATCTATGTCTACGGTAAATATGGATTTAGATTAGAAGATGACATCTTAGTTAGTAAGAATGGATGTGATGTTTTTTCGAAAACAAAAAGAGTGTTAGAGTTGTGGTAACTATGAAGCAGATAAAGATGTTTGAACCCATCATAGATAATGAAGAGATAGATGCTGTAGTAAATGTCCTGAAATCTAGATGGCTAGCTCATGGACCTGAGGTAGAGTCATTTGAAAAAGAATTTGCTGAATACATAGGTGTTAGATATGCGGCAGCTGTAAGCAATGGAACTGTAGCTTTGATGTTGGCTCTAAAAGCTCTTGGAGTAGGTAGCGGTGATGTCGTGTTGGTACCTGATTACACGTTTATAGCTACAGCAACCTCAGTCCTTATGGTAAATGCTATTCCTCGATTTGTAGACGTAGATATAGAAACATTCAATATCAATCCAGAAGACATTCTAAGTAATCTAGATGGAAATATACGTGCAATCATGGTAGTTCATCTCTTTGGCCATCCAGCTGACATGAAGATAATAAAGGATATAGCGGAAGATAAAAATATTGTATTAATAGAAGATGTAGCACAAGCGCATGGCGCTGAAGCTTATGGTAGAAAGGTGGGATCTTTTGGTGATGCAGCTATATTCAGTTTCTATGCTACTAAAAATATGACTACAGGTGAAGGAGGAATAGTGGTTTCAGATAATAAAGCTGTTATAGAGAAAGTAAAGCTCTTAAGAAACCACGGTCAGAGTGCAAGGTATATTCACATTGAGCTCGGTGGAAACTATAGATTAACATCAATACAAGCAGCGCTGGGGAAGGCGCAGCTTAGGAAACTGGATAGACTCAACGATATAAGGAGAGCTCATGCATATAGGTATAACACTCTTTTAGGGAATGTAAAAGCCGTGGATACACCTGTAGAAAAATCTTGGGCTAAACATGTATACCATGTTTATGCACTAAAGTTTAAAGATGGATTATGTAGAGATGCTGTATACAGCTGTATGTTGAATAAAGGAATTGAGGTAGCAATACACTATCCTCTACCTATACACAAGCAACCGTTGTTTAAAGCTATTGGCTACAAAGAATGTTGTATTAATTCATCGCATCTAGCATCCGTTGAGTTAAGCTTACCCATTCATCCCAAGCTAAACGAAGAAGATATAGAGCTTATTGTCAAAACTTTAAAAGAATGTATAGAAATTTACTGCAGTAACTCTATATAGCTCTATAGACATGATTATACTAGGGTCAAGATTGAGACCTTTTGTAATAATTACGCATAGAGATCTTGATGGGGTAGCTAGTGCATCGCTTTACATATACTGTAAAAATCTTTCTGAAGACATGTATAGAGTAATCTTTATAGAACCCAACAAGATCTTGGATGTATTCAGAAAATATTATAAAAAGAATAGAAATTATGTGATAATAGACATAGGCCTAAATAACAACATCTACCAAGAACTTAAGCACATAGATTTATCAGAAGTTCATATTGAGTGGTACGATCACCATGTATGGGAAGATGAATGGATTAAAACTCTAAAGGCTAAAAACGTAGAGATATATGTTGATAGATCAGTTTGTGCCACAGGCGTTGTAGCGAAGAATGTCTGCAGGAACTGTATGGATAGCAGCAGTATAAATGATTTTGTTGAAAGTGTTTGTGGAGCAGATTTATGGAAATTCAATAGATATGAATCAGCTTTTCTATTCAGATACGCCGATGCTAAAAATACTAATGAGTGGCGCTACAACGTACTTAAAACGTTTACTAATTATCTACGTAATAGGGATCATGACTTACTCAGTATCGTTAAAGAAGAAGTTGTTAGATATGTAGATGAAGAGCTACGAGTTCTATCGAATCTCGATAGAGAAATCGTTAAGTTCGTTATAGATGGCATTACATTATGTGTATATATGAAGAGAGAGCACATACCTAGTTCAAGCATTATTGGAAACACATTATTAAGCAGATGTGATATCGCGGCAATAATCAATGAATCGTTGAAGAGTATAAGCTTTAGATCCTCTAGATGTAATGTAAGAGAATTAGCTAAAATATTCAATGGTGGTGGTCATATCAAAGCTGCAGGAGCTCCTTTAGAGGTATCACCAGTATATAAAGTTCTTAAGAATATAGGTATAGGCAATAGTATAGTTAGGGGAAACATCGTTAATAATTTGCTTGATAAAATCGCTAAGAATATTGATTGGAGGAAACTATGTGTTTCTGATTGAGTTGTTTAAGTTGATAAGCATATATAAGTTCACAACTTCATGGCTTTATCCTTAAGATGTTTTACATTTATTATTAGATTAGATAAGGATAATAGTTTCGAAGAAATTAAATTAAAGGACATCGCTTTCATTTGGAACATACTTTATAGATATTCCTTGGAATTGTTCTCCAAACCACTTTAACTGATTCTGTATAGATTTCCTCATCTGTTCATTTATATTGAATCTTTGCCTAGCCCAGAGAATAGTTTCTTCTGTTATACGTCCCTCACCTTTACTAGCGGCTAACCTTATAAAAGCCTCTATTTCTGCATTACTAAACCACCTAGTTAAATTGGCTATAGTCTCTAGAAGTTCTGACTTAAGGTCTATTTTATATTTCTCGGCGCTCCTTAAAGCAATTCTTTTCCTAAACTCTCTATCAGGATAACCCATCACTATTACAGCATCTATTCTCCCAGGTCTAATTAGTGCTGGATCGAGAAGTTCTGGAACATTTGTTGTGAGTACCGTTAATGGTCTTGATGTTTCTTGTAGATACCTTAAGAGTATTGTTATCTCACTCACATGAGTCTCATGAAGAGAGACGTGTCTACCTACAAGAAAATCAGCATCATCTAGCAAAACAAGAGAGTTCTTTCGAGATTTTATGTTCTTCAGTATTCCCTCCAATATTTTCTCCGTCAAACCGTACCACATAGATCTATAAAGACTGGGTCTGAGTTCAATTATCTTTAGCTTGAGAGCAGATGCAATTATTTCAGCAGTCACACTTTTACCTACACCTGGAGGACCTGTTATCATTATTCCTCGTGGTGCATAGGGAGCATTACTGGCTATAGGCTTTATAACTATGGTTTCAACCTCTTCTCTAAGTCTGAAGGGAAGATCATCTAAGCACCATGTGGATGTCCTTATAGGTATTTTGACCCTTAGAGCTTCATGGAACTCGGGCACAGATATCTCTATATACTTGTCTTCTATCTTGCTTTCGAAAGTTACCAATATATTGCGAGTTCTCAGGGGAACTGTTGAAACATCTATACTCTTGTTCAGCTTTAATGGCTGTGATACATAAAGCCAAGCCATTTTGAATAAGGTGTTGAGCTGATGGATCTCTATGTGTTTTTCATCGCCTCTTGCTAGGGCTATGAATAGAGTATGTTTTTTACCGAGGTTCTTAGCATCTTTCTTTGTTACTAATGCAGCATTATGTATAACACCACTACCATCTTTCGATATATCTATGTATGCTATCAATGCTTGAGAGTGAGGCTCGTATTTGTTCAAGTATAACGGTAATATCGTTGCAGAAAGTAGGTGAACTAGATAAGATAGTTTTTCAGGTTCTAGATTCGATATCTGTGAACCCCTTATCCTAAGCTTGATGTTAGTCTCTAGAGGGAATCTGAAATACTTTGAAATCTTAGACAGTATTGAGATAACGCGTGTATTCGGTATGGCCGGAATTGTTTCAACAACATATACTTTGTGACTCGCTATCTTAATTGGTGTGAAACTGTAGGTTTTTGTACTTTCTATGTGATGACTCACTTGCTTTTACACCTAGCTAATTTCTTAGGAACACGGTTTTTAAGTTCGCCACATATATTCCGTACATAGCCTACTTCATTATTTGTATCTTCTAGGTCTATAAAGTATCGTAGTACTCTTTAAGCTTATCCAATACTGGTGCATAAGTCTTTCTGTATGGTTCTCCCTTAACCATCTTATCTATAATATCTTTGCTTCTTACATACTTATTTTCTGCTAATGATCTCTCTCCATATATTTTCAGATAATCTTGAATGAGTATTCCAAAACTTTTGTGAGGTGTATCTCTGTATATGTCGTTTAAGATATTGAATGCACAGAAAGGTACTATCCTCCCATCTGGAAGAGCATAGTGAACAGCACATCTATTGACTCGCGAGATATCGTAATTCCATTCATCCATGAAATGCATCATACCTACGAATAGAAACTTGTAGTGGAATCTACCAAGCGCATGGTAATTACGTTTAATGAATATGTCGAACAATATCGATCTAAGTTCATTTCTAATCTCTGTTGGAACCTCCTCCCATACCACGAATTTATTGAGTATATCGAATACTGATTTAAGTCCGTAGAGCTTTGCAAGATATTTCGGCTTATTTGACAGCAGCTCAACTCTGTTATTTAAGTAATCTAGCAGTCCATCAGCGTCAATAAATCTAGCTATAGGTATGAATCTGAAACCATTACCGCTCCTCTCGACATATACATACGTAGCTGCACCACAAGCTGGATGACATGTGAATTCCGCTCTCTTTGACGGACTTAAGAGTTCAAGGAATCTAGCTATAGGTACTGATGCACCTACAGGAAACCATGCATACCTATCTATTTCACCATTAGTTTGCTCTTCTATAGCTTTAATTAGATCTGGTATCGTTACTCTATATCGAGATCTTTCTTGTTTCCTCATCATGCCTACGAGACTAACCGGTTGGAAGTTCACAGCCCTAACTATATCCATGTTGTGGGCAGCAACATTTATTATATCGCCAAGTTCATGATCATTAACTCCCCTGATAACTGTAGGAACAAAAACTACGCTAGTCATGCCTCCCTCTCTGAAGGCCTCTAATGTGTAAGGCACCTCCCAATGATTTTTAGGATTAGTTTTTGGAGTAACTCCATCGAAACTTAGATAAACGGTGTTTACACCTGCTTCTCGTAAACTCTTAGTGTATGTCACGGCCTTATCTCTATTCTCTATATAGAGTTTGGCAAACTTTATTCCATGTGTATTGAGCTGTATGTGTTTAACACCTAGATTTCGTAACAGTCTAACTATATCAATAAGATCCTCTCGTAGAGTCGGCTCTCCTCCCGTAAGTTGTACAGACAGAACTATGTTTGTCTGCTTCTTTAAACCATCAATCATGTTCTTAATATCGTCAAGTGATGGTTCATAGACATAACCAGCTCTTTCAGCAAAATAGAAACAGTACCAACAGCTTAGATCACATCTATTTGTAACGTCAATGTTTAAGAGAGCTGTATGTGTTTTATGCATAGAACAAAGACCACAGTTCAAGGGACAGGGAGCCGAAGTGGCTGTGTATATATGTCCCGGTCCCTGTCCTTCAAAATAGTATTTCTCAAACCGCTTAAATATTTCAGAATTAGAGAAATATACTTCCTCTACCTCACCATGATTGGGACATATACGTTTAATGTAGAGAGAATCATTTCTTTCAATCACAGTTGCAGGAAGAATTCTAAAACAATATGGACATAGAGAAGAAGTATAACGTACAAGTTTCTCATTACTATCTAGTTGCGGTAAAGGTCCACCAACAACAATTTCTTTCCTACCTACATATACTACATTTCTCTCTCTATCATATTGTGCAACAATCTTTAATTCATCACTCAAATAGCGTACACCAAGATGCTATATAATATTATTGAGGTATATAACAGTAGCTGTAATAAAGATCTCCATATGCGCTACTACAAACGCGTGTTGCGTTATGTAATACTCGAGTATATTGTGAGGATCTCTATTAAATTCTTATATGTGGTTTATCTCTTATAGCATATCAAAACTATAACAAGTTTTATGTGTAGTTATAGTCTTTACTAGGTGTAATGATTGAAGCCCTGCATAGTTTTCGGTTTACCCGATACATTGATACGTATCTGGGAACTTATACCGAATATAGAGGTAATGATCAATAGCATTAGATGGAGATGGGGTAGGCCTAAGGTTCATAAAGTATGGGTTGATTCGGGAGGGTACCAGATTATGATTAAAGGAATTGATATGGATGTAAAGACTGTAGCTGAAAAATATAGGAATATTGAAGGAGACATATTCATATCTCTAGATAAACCACCACAAGATCTTTGCAGTAAGTCTAAAGATCTTGTTGAATACAACATCAAGAACTTTGAATATCTTTACGAGAGAATAGAAAATAAGAAAATTGTCCCCGTAATTCATTGCTATAAAAGTGATCTACTTCTTTATGCAATAGATGTATACAGTTCATACAATGTAGATTTCATAGCATATGGTGGCGCAGTTCCACCATCTATGGCTAAAGCCGGTAGAGGAAGTAGAACCATACCCTTACTCGCTCTAGCTATTGTTCGAAAGACGTTTAGCGGATGGATACATGCGCTAGGCATTGGTGGAACACCAGCTCTATATAAAGCTTTGTCTATACTTAGAGTAAATTCTATGGATTCATCTTCTTGGAGAACAAAAGCGGCATACGGCAAGGTCATGATCCCAGGATTAGGCGAAAGATATGTAGGTAACGGTAAAGCCGTCTTTGGAAGAAAAGATTTATCTAAAGAAGATCTCGATGCTCTTGAAAATGCACTTGAAAAATCAGGTTTTCCGTATCTTGATAGACTAGAGGATTTGTTAAAGACTTTCCGAGGGAGATGTTTAATTAATGCATGGATCATGAAACATTTTATCGATATTATATACAATGATAATGGCTTTATGTGGATGATAAAATACGCTAATATGTATGAGTCATATAGTGTAGAAGAGCTTGTGACTTTACTAGATAAAAAGCTGAAAAGTAGATCAATGAACTGATATGCGGATTATTTTCTATCGCCTTAAGTTATTGTTGCTAAAAACTTAATACTTAGGTCATAACTATACATTCTTAGCGAGTAATATGTATAGATACATACCTATTCCCATTAGACAGATAAGCTATATCAGTACAAACGCCTCCAACCGTCATCCTATTAATGCCTCCACGTATTTACTACCATCAGAAGCAAACTACAATGTATCTGTATACCAGAAACCGCTTGAAAACACAATAGGGTATGTCGTCCTATATGCGCTGCTAATAATTATAGTCGGAAGTCTGATTTATATACTGTTTATTTATTCACGACATAGGTATACAGGATATATACCGGTTATATCAATGTACAGACGTGCAGAAGAACAAGATTTACTGTCAATTGCATATAGCTACAAGGGTATAGCAAAGATATTACGTGAGCTATTCATAAAGGTAAGGAACAAGATAGGCTGTAAATACTGTACACCTAGAGAAACAGCATTAAAAAGGTTCTCAGAACCATTGCTACAACTATTTGCTCAATTGTATGAAGATGTTGTTTACGGCTCAAAACATCGGGAAGATACACCTACGGTTATCAATGAAGTGAAGAACATTGTTGAGAAAGAATAGACTAATTTTAATATTACTTGGATCTGTATGCTTACTGCTACTCATATCATCTCCAGTTACTTTACTTATGTCGCTCGAAATGGATCCTCCATCCATATATAATAGCGGTTTTGGAGGACTAGAGAGATATGTTGTAGATATTATGTTTAGTAAAAATGTGGAAATAATATTCAGATTTAGTGAGCTTCATAGATTCAAACCAGAGGAGTTTTCGCTTCTTGTAGTGGGACCTGATGAAGAGATTCATGATGTCGAGAAAATTATTGATTGGGTAAGCAAAGGTGGTATAGCTATAGTGTTAGATGAACTCAACTACACCAAACCGTTGATGACCCGATTGGGGCTTTCTCGAGGAAATATGTTTAATGTAATTGATGTAGCTGACTGTCATTTTGATGGTATGCAGACAAAGATTCTAGTAAATGTTTTTACCGAGGTCGTATCGGATAACGTTGATAATTTACAACAGATATGTAGGTACAATGATATACCTATAGCCGTACGAATTAGATATGGTAGAGGCATGATTGTGGTTGTTGGAGATTCAAGTTTAGTAATAAACGATGTTTACCTAAAGTCTCCACAATGGTACAGAATTAACTCTGGGTTTATCCGTTTGCTATCTATGGACAGAGACATAATAATATATGAAGGTTCTAGAAGGTACAGCAGAATTACGTCTGCAATTATAGCGCTAGTTATATCGAACATAAACAATGGAATACCAGATATAATTAATATTGTTATTGGTGATTCGTTAATGAATAGATTAATAAGCGTAATTATCTTAATGTTCGTATCTGTTTTATATACCGTATATAGGTTTGGAATACCTAAGTACAGAATAGATGAGAGCATCACATTTAAATATGTAGAGCGTATAGACCACCAAGAGTTTAGAGAGAAAGTAAGAAAAGGTATGTTATCATGGATAAAGAGTATAGAGAAGTAATAGAAATCGATGTGAAGAAGTGCGGAGAACTTGTTGCTAAAGCTTTAGATCAAGCACAGAAGAAGGTTGTTGGAAAAAGGAAAGAGCTAGAATTAATATTAGCAACTCTTTTGGCTGAAGGACATGTGCTTTTGGAGGGTGTTCCAGGGGTAGCTAAAACACTTATGGCCAAAACTGTAGCTTTGGTTTTTGGCCTAGATTTTAAGCGAGTTCAAGCTACACCAGATCTCCTGCCTTCAGATATCTTGGGAACTCAGATATATGATGTTAAAACAGGTCAATTTGTGTTTAGAAAGGGTCCCATTTTCACGAATATACTCTTTGTTGACGAAATAAATAGAGCTCCTCCAAAAACACAGAGCGCCCTACTTGAAGCTATGCAGGAAAAACAAGTAACAATTGAAGGTATTACCTATAAACTCCCACAACCATTTCTGGTTATAGCAACCATGAATCCTATTGAGATTGAAGGTACATTCCCATTATCGGAAGCGCAAGTAGATAGATTTTTATCTAAAATTGAAATAGGGTATCCAACAGCTGAAGAAACTGTTGAAATACTTAACAGATACTATGAGGTAGTCGACGTAAGCGATATCATACCGTCTCTAGGATTGAAGGACGTTCTCATGCTAATTAATACCGTTAAAAAGATTTATGTTGATATAAACATTAAGAAGTATACAGCATCTATAATTGAGATGACCAGACGTCACCCAATGGTAAAACTAGGGGCATCACCAAGAGGTGCTATAGCGTTATACACACTATCTAAATCGATAGCGTTAATCAGAATGAGAGACTATGTGATTCCCGACGACGTAAAATACGTAGCTTATGCAGCTCTCTCACATAGATTGATTCTTCGTGGCGAAGCGAGGATTTCGGGGATAACAGCTAAGGATGTTATCGATGATGTTCTATCTAAGGTCGAGCCTCCTTGAAGATAACGCTTCTCGGCATTATTCACATCATGTTATCACTACTCCTTATCTTCTATGCTTACATTAATCGAGATCCAATGATACTCGCCATCTCCTTATCATTTGTACTGATAATATACTATGAATATAGATCATTTACTGAGGCTGTAAGAGCTATAGATAAAGTACGCATAAAGAGAGAATTAGAGAAAAAGGTATCGAATGAATTAGAAGAAGTAGTTATGAAGATTATCATAGAGAATGGAAGTGATGTTGTCTTTCCACGTGTAATCTTGAAGGACATCATTCCTCAGCTAGTTTCTTCAGATCCAGCTAAACTCGTATTCAATATTGTTATACCGTCTAAAAGTTCTTTAGTGATAGAATATAAGGTAAAACCCCTGGCGCCAGGAGTACATGATTTTCAGGTATTTGATGTAATTATTTCAGACGCTCTTGGATATTTTTATGAAAACGTCTCTATTGAGAGTAAAGATTCTCTTGTGGTACTACCTCTCTATAGCCCTACATCGATAGATGTAAAGAGCCTACAGAGAGTTATGGGGATAACGCTAAAAGGAAAAGCAATAGGTGGAGCATTCGAGTTAGCTAATATTAGAGACTATGTAGTTGGAGATGATACTAGAAAGATTCTATGGAAAATATATGCTAAAACTGGTAAGCTTATGGTTAGAGAAGATTTTGGAGAGACTAGAGCTAGGGTTCTAGTTCTAATAGATATGAAGAAGAATCTATGGAGCATCGGTGAGCCACCCAATACATTAGCTCAGATACAGCTTAGGTATGCTAGATCACTTATAGACTACCTCGTTAGAAATAGATGTACAATTGATGTAGCTTTATGTAGTGGTCTAGTTCCGAAAGTTGTAAGAAATTTTGAAGAAAGAACTATAGAGTCTCTATACAACATAATATCGGTCCTACCTGTAGGTGGAGGTTGTGAATCTCCCCTATCTGTCTTCATAGATAGTGTACATCATCTAGGGAGAGTACCTGAGTTCTACGATATTGTAATCCTCGTTACAAATCCTCTATCACTGGTTATGGAATCTATAGATAGTCTCAATAGTCTGATGGAGGCATTTCCGGGTAGATTAGTTGTGACTATACCTAGATACAGGTATGATGAAATAGTTGAAGAAGAGTTGCTGAAGAATTTCTTGAAAAGCATAGCAACCATTGTAGAAAGAGGTGGGATAGGGTTAGAGATTTCTGAAGAAGAAATGAACGTAACTTACAGGGGATAAGTTATGTACATAATTTTATTATTGTTGTTGCTAATTACAGTATTGATCATAATTGATGTGGTTAAGAATTCTGAATATACAAACATAGCAATCTTCATAACAGTCTTATTAGCATTTACATTTAACTATAGATACTTGGTATTTCTTTCGTTAATGATACCCGTAAAATCGATACTTCAGGTATTTAGGTTCTATAAGATAGCTAAGATGCTGGGTTTATACCAAGTGGTTAAACCATTCATACCTATAGCAATCTACACTATATCAAGTCTATCTATAGGGTACATAAGTCGGAAAGCAATAATACCGCTACTAGATGTATGGACATCAAGCACTCTATTCATAATGATAATGTTCTTATCCCTAGCTCTAACGGTACAACCATCGCTAGATGCTTTATCTTCAATGGGGGCGATCTTAGGTAGAAGTCTCCATAGGTTAACCAGGCTGCTTCATACGTTGTCTATGGCACTAGGTGTCTTAGCAACATTATACTCTATAATTGTATTAAGGATATACATTGTTATACCTGCTATACTTATTGGAATAATGATTATGGCTAGAAGAAGGGTTAAGATGTTAAAAAGATTAGACAATTATTT
>Ga0209080_1000406_pt1 | contig 29428 bp, 30 predicted proteins | sample JNZ110809AmetaG_FD_184123 | JGI IMG/M metagenome (GOLD analysis project Ga0209080, IMG submission 184123) | Hot spring microbial communities from Jinze hot spring, China to study Microbial Dark Matter (Phase II) - JNZ 110809A (SPAdes) (version 3) ...
ACAAGCTTCTTCATGTATATGGGTACGCCATCCATTCTGTAAGCTGTACCCTCACACTCTATACCTACCAAGCCTGCGGGAAGTATCACATCTGCAAAAGCTGTTGTGAGAGACCATTTAGCGTCTATGACGATTACAGGAATTTTGGAAAGATGCTCGACAGCTTTTCTTGGAAGATGTGCAGCTGGATCACTAGCTACTATTAATGCAGCATCAACATCACCATATGTTAATAGATCTGGTGCAGAAGTGACTCCAACAATCATTCGCGGAAATCCTCTAGCAAAATCAACTGCAAATGGGTAACCAGTATTCCACAGCAAAACATGATTTGCACCAGTAACATTGTAGTGTCCACGCATGGGAAGTAATACAAATTTAGTCCATTCATTAAGGTCTTGGATAAGCCTTATAGCTTCTTCTATATTCTTATATCTAGCTTCATTCTGTGTTAAACCCATGCCAAAGAATATAACTCCGTATCTAGCACTTCTCATTATATCTGCAAGCTCTAGCACCTTCTCTCTAGGAACGCCTGCGATAACAGGATTCTCTATCTCTAGATCTCTTACAGCCATCCGTAAAGCCGTTATAAGCTCTAGATCTTTTCCAGGTTCAATCTGTATGAATATGTCAGCAAGATCTGCGGTTAAAGTTTTTCTGACATCTATTACAACAATTTTTCTCTGTCTGCGTCCTTCAGAAAACCTTCCCTTAGCCATCACCAGTCTTGTTATGTGATTCATATGTGCTTCTCTTGGGTTACATCCCCAGAACACAACTAAATCGGATAGATGGAGTATTGGAGCAAAGGTTGAAGTTACAACACCAACCTCTTGTTCTGCTAGAACAGTAGGGCCATGACAAACCACAGATGTGTTATCTATAACCCCATGAAGTATCTCTGCAAGCTCTACAGCCTTCTCTATAGCCTCTACACATGTATTTGAGAGACCAAATATTAGTGGGTATTTCGATGAAATTAGTATTTCCGCAGCTCTTTCTATAGCCTTCTCTACATCAGTTTCTATCAACTCATTATCAATTCTTATATAGGGTTTAATTATTCGATGTTTGTGATAATTCAAAAATTTTGATATTGATATTGCACATCCACCGATATTTCTAACTATTTTATTACCCTCAATCTCGATTTTGAGATAGTCGCAAAGATCTCCACAGAATGGACATACAACATTTTCTTCTACACGTTTATCTCCAATCCTTATCTCTTTGTCCGCTAGAGGCACCTTTATTATTTTTGCATTTAGAGATCTGAGAAGATCATTTAGGGTTGTTACAGGCTCTTCTGTGGGCTCTATTACGACTCTTGTACTCTTTAGATATGGAATGCCAGTACCATCGGTATCTGGATTAACTATGAAGTTTGCCCAGGGACCCATAGGTATAAAGATGGAGCCTCTACGAATTCTATCGCTTATTCTTACTGGAAGGACTATAGAACCATATTCACTCGATATCTTTACTCTATTGGTGATGCCTAAGAACTTCGCATCATCAGGATTCATCTCGACATATGCAATAGATTTTATATATTGCTCAGACCACTTACCTTCACTTTCCATTGAAACTCCTTGCATAATAGACCTGCCAATATTTAAAACAAATAGAGATGGTGAAACACTTTGTTGCATAATTTATCACCAACTTACACACGGATGTCTATATTCTTTACTATTTCTAGAGCATCTCTCAGATACAGATGGTAAGGTCCCAGTTTACCCCCATAGTTACCAGCATCAATCTTTACGACACCAGGAACCGAGGCTGCAGCCTTTATCGCTATACCCATCGCTTTAAGTACGTACTCCTTCCTAAGTCCGTTTATGACTATTTCAAAAACGCTGTTAACTTCTTGAGGAATTTTTGTATCCTTAACCATTTCTTTTAATGTAGGACAGTAAAGATGATTCGTGGTAGCTCTTAATTTAGGGTATTTAAGAGATCCTACCTTTGAACCTGATCTAACGATGCCTCCCGGAAATGGTGTTATAATGCCTCTTGCGTACTTTCTAATAGCTTTTACAGATTTTTCGGCTGCTTTGAGACCGGATTCAAGATCTTTAGCTAATATTAGTATATTACCACCAGCTACAGCTTTAATAACACCAAAACTATCCTCAATAATGAATTCTCCCTCCATAACAGGTATTCTCCATACTTTTCTTCCATACATTGTATCTTCTTTTTCAAAACCATCACCAAATTTCGCTAAAGCTTTACCTATACTGATTCTTCTCTTCATTTTTGGTAATCCATCGAATGCTGCTGTCGTTGGTGCGGTAAGAATGCATTGCCCTACTCGTGTAAGTGTAACTATCTTCAGATTAGCTGGATCAGTATGGTATATCTGTATTGCTACTCCAGGTCTTGAATCAGGTGTTATCTTAGGTGAAAGTAGCGTCTCTATACCGCATTCTCCCGGAGAAGCAATAACTGAGGTGCCGAATCCTGTCGCAACTTTAGCTGCTATAAGTGCCCATTTATGGTTTATAGCTGTAACGATTATTCGTGTAGCATACATAGGAAATGCTTCTGCAAATGTGTCTTCAACTACTACTGAGCCAAGTTTAAGTGTCAATACATACACCGAATTTATTTAATTACTTGCTTACGAGCTGTTTTGCTATTTCCCATGCAATTCTATAATCAAATATACCTTTAGGTACTTCAGCAACACGTTTAAATAGTTCAGCAAGGATCTTGTTCTTTAAGGAGCCTATCCTTAAAGCTCCAACACCATAAACTCCCGGAAGGATCTCTTTATCTTCATCATTTGGTTCTAGTCCTTCTATACCAGTTGGTGGTACAGCATTAACATCTGCAACTATTTTAACCTTTTTACCGCATTTCTTAAGTGTTTCTAGACTCAGTAATCGGATACCAGCAGCACCTGAAGCAAGTATTAGGTCAGCTTCTTCAATACCTTTACATATCTCTTCTTGAGTATGAGCCTTAATACCTTCAACGACATTAAGACCTACCTCTTTATTTACTCTATCCGCAATAGCTTTTGCTTTTTCAATGCTACGTGAAGTCACGTATACACTTGCACCTTCGAGACCAAACATAACAGCTGCAGCAAAACCTACAGGACCTGTTCCAGCAAGTATTACAACTTTATTGTTTTTGAAGTCGCTAAAGCCGTGTTTTATAGATAGCTGGTACATCTTGGCTACAGCTGCAGCAGCAGTAGTGTTTGAACCACGTGGATCAACTATTACTGCAAATTCAAAAGGTGGAAACATAGTTTTTTTAACTATTTCAACTATTTTTTCAACTTTTTCAACATCATAACCCCCTATAAACATCTTTGTGTATTTAATGCCCTTAGATCCTCTTGGAAACATGGCATCCTGTACTATTCTTTGAACATCTTCCGGCTCAACATTACTGTACAAGAGTATATGAGCTTCAGGAAACAGATCTATAACCATCAACGGTTCAAATGGACTCACATGCTTATCTGTATCTAGAAACAGTATGGCTAATTTTGGCTGGTTAAATGAACTAGACATATGTACACCTTGGAATTATTATGTAAAATCTATTTAAAAATTTTTTACATGTATAAGCAATCCTATATGGAGATAATATTTAAATAACTAAATATATAATCAACTGATATAATACCGTTATTATGAGTTTTTGCAATAGGCTTAGAATTAATCTGAATAGTGGAACTGCTTTTCACTAAGCTTAAACGCTCCAACCAATCTATAGAGTGTTCTTTCTCGTGATCTCTTTACAATTTCATCGGGGTTTCCCCATATGATTGCATTAGTTGGGCATGTAGCAATACATCCCGGTTCCAGATCTTCAGATCGTAGTTTAGAGCATAGATCGCACTTAATTACGTATCCTATAGGAGTTAGTTCTGGTATACCAAATGGACATGCAATTATACATGAAGTACAACCTATACATCTAGTAGTTCTATCAATTACTGCACCACTTTTATCAAATATTAGTGCATTGGTTGGACATACTGTTACGCATGGTGCTTTAACGCAATGGAAACACGATATAGGTTTACTTAAACCACTTTCAATTTCATACAATTTTATAAATGCATATTCACTATTTAGGAATTTACACACTTCTTCACAGGTATAACAGCCTATACACTTATCATATAGTATGAACCTTCTAACTCTAATTTCTAATCCTGGAGCAGTTCCTTTATCTGGGTTAGACATACTAATTACCTTCATTAGATATCTACATTTTTCTGTAGGTTAAAAAACTATCTAGATATTTAGCTGCTCTAAGTCCCGAGCTGAAAGCTCTACCTATGAAGCTAGGACCTATTACTACGTCTCCAGCCGCAAATACTTTATCTAGGTTTGTTTGATAGAATTTGTTTACAATTATTCTTCGAGATCTATCTAACGAGATACTTGAGAACTTGTCTATGAATGGTGGTGTAGGTATTTCGCCTACAGCAAGAATAATAAGATCGGCATTTATTTCGAACTCTGAACCTGGTACGGGAATAGGCTTAGGTCTACCAGTTTCATCAGGTTCACCAAGTCTCATCTTAGTGAGTACGATTCCTGTGGCAATATTGTTAGAGGTTATTATTTTAGATGGTTGGACAAGCTCTATGAAATGTGCCCCTTCCCTAATTAGGCTATTTATTGTATATATACCTGCAGGGGCTTCTGCTATAGTTCTTCTATAGGCTATATAGACTTCAGCTCCTTCTTCTAATGCTTTTTCAGCTGCATCAATAGCTGAAAGACCTGCGCCAATAACTACTACCTTGTCTCCTTTAATTGGCTTCTCTTGTATTAGACCTTCTTCATAGAGTCTCCAATGATATAGATATTCAAGTGCTGTTAAAACATTCTTACTGTCTTCACCTTCAATGCCAAGTTTCCTTGAGCTCCATGTGCCTGTAGCAATGAGAACTGTGTCATATTTTTCCACAAGCTCTTCAAGAGCTGTGGTATTTTCAACAAATTCGTCTCCTTCATCATGTCTTGATTGACCTTTCGTAAAGACTTTAGTCTTTAGGTAAAACTTAACAGACATCCTATCTCGAAGATCTTCAACACCTTCTATAACATTATCGGGATATATTCTATAGCTAGGTATGGCAAACATCATTAAGCCTCCAGCATAAGGGAGTTTATCATAAACATCAACGTCGTAACCCATGCATGATAAATAGCCTGTAGCTGCTAATCCAGCTGGACCTCCACCAATTATGGCTATAGAACCTCTCTTACCTCCTCTATTTTTACATAGAAATGCGTAACGCATATCTATCCCTATATCATTACTATACATACAGATTCAATATTCTACTATAAAAATTTTTACATACTCATTTTCAGCTAGGCTTACCCCTATAATTTCTAAGGCTTTTGCTGGATCATCTATAATGCTATAACCTCTATTCTTTAGCATTTCTATAACGTCCTTTGGTAGCTTATTAACGTCAACTTCTTTAAGGTGCTTACATAACGCTATAGGAGCTACGATATGTCTTGGTAGTAGTGTTGGAATAGATGATTGTCCAATTACTCTACATAAAACTGATTTTAGACGCATCAAGCTTCAACTCTTTTATAGTGTTTTTTTGGTTTCAATAAACCTAAGAGTATTGCTGCACCATATATTATCGCTTCAGGTCTAGCTGGACATCCAGGAACATAGACTACTTTGTCTATCACTACATCTATCTCGTGCAGTTTGTCGAGAATTTTATAGAAGCCTCCTATCGTTGAATATGATTCAAACCATATATTTCCACCTACAGCACAAGATCCTATAGCCATAACTAGCCGGGGTCTAGGTACAGCTCTTAATGCTTTGATAACTTTTGATAAAGTCTTTACAGTTATGGGGCCTGTGAGAAGAACTAGATCGGCATGTCTGGGGCTGGCCACAAGTCTTATGCCAAATCTTTCTACATCAAACCAAGGAGTTAGCACATCAAGAATCTCTATATCACAGCCATTACAGCTTCCAGTATTAAGATGGTATACCCATATGCTTCTCTTTAATTTCGATAAAGCCTTCTCTAGATCCTTTTCACTAAAATTAGTTATTGTATCAATCTTCATAGGCGTTTCATCTCGTGGTTGTCGTTCTTAATAATGATTCAATTCTTCTACAATTTGGACACAACTCCAACAGTTCTTCTGGAAGTTCTTTAACAAGGTTCTTTACTTTATTCATTAATTTTCTTGTAACAAATTTTTTGCCACATTTTCTACATATGCTAAGGCTGTGTTGTACATCGCTATAAAGTTCGTAGATCTGATCTGAAGCTAGTTCAAATTCTTTTGTAATCTTTATAGCTTTCTCAGGACATGTATCGGCACACATACCACAGAAGATACATCTTCCCACAAAATATCTCAGTATTAATGTCTCTCCTTCTTGAATAAAGCTTAATGCTTTAGGTGGACATATTCGTGTACATGCACCACACCCTATACATTTATCTGGATCAACCTCTATAGCGCCTCTGAATGACTCTGTAACTAGAGGTCTATCATAGGGATACATTACTGTAACTGTACCTATTTTAGCTGAAATAGGTAGTATCTTAAGGAATTGAACCATATTCTTCACCTAACAGCTTCTAACTTTTTTCTAGACAAAACATACAGAGGTACACCCTCTATCTTGCCCGTCTTAATGTTTATAATTAGTGCTCGATCAGTACATGAAAAACAAGGATCAATACTAGCTATGGTAATAGGAGCATCAGCTAGTTCTATTTCTCTAAGCATTATTGGTACTGCAGGAAGATTTTGATATGTGGGAGCACGTACCCTCCATCTATATGGAGAGTAAATACCTGTTATAACCATATGTATAACCTCTCCTCGTGGAGCTTCAACAGATCCTATACCTATCCTATGTGGCTCGGGATCCCAACTTTCTACAGCTATAGCGCCTTTTGGAAGCTTATCTAGAAGTTGTCTCAATATGTCTATACTTTCAAAGATTTCATCAATACGTACTAATGCTCGAGCCATATTATCACATTCATCTTGAACAGCTACATCGAAGTGTATGTACCTATATGCAGCATAAGGATAATCCTTCCTTATATCTCGAGGTATACCAGAACCCCTAACAGTTGGACCTACTAGTGAAAGTGCGTGTGCTTCTGATTTAGGCAGAATACCTGTTCCCTTAAGTCGTGCTTTAACCTGTGGAACAGATACAGCTATATCGATAAACGTCTTGAATTCCTTCTCAACATTCTTCAGTACTTCTAGAGATTTCCTAATTTTGTCTTCATCAATATCTCTTCTGACTCCTCCAACAATATTGATTCCATAAGTCTTCCTACTACCTGTTAAAAGTTCTGCTAAAATCATTACCTGTTCCCTGATTCTCCACGAGTGCATGAAACCTGTATCATAACCTAGGAGGTGGAAGGCTACACCAAGCCATAACAAATGGCTATGTAGCCTCTCTAGCTCAAGTACTATAGATCGTATGTATTGCGCTCTTTCAGGTACATCAATTTGAAGAGCCTGTTCAACTGCTTGACAATAAGATGTAGAATGTACGAAACCACATATACCACAGATCCTTTCAGCTAGAAAAGGTACTTGATTGTACTTCATTGATTCTCCAAGTTTCTCTATACCTCTATGCACCATGAATCCTACGTACCTAACATCAACAATTTTTTCACCTCTTACGTATAGTTCAAAATACTCAGGCTCATGTAATGCTGGATGATAAGGACCTATAGGGATAATTGTTACTGCTTCAGCTTCAACTTCTTTAGCACGCTCAATAACTTTTGGTGTATAGAGTTTCATTAGATCTTGAATAGCGTAATCCTTTCTTAAGGGATATACATCAGTAGGCCAATCATCTGGTAATACAAATCTATACTGATTCCTTCCAGCAAATTTTATGCCCATGAGATCATGGGCCTCTCTTTCGTACCAATCAACTGCTTTAACTAAATTAACCAGTGTAGGTACAATAAGATCGTTTTCTGTTAGTGGAACTTCAACAATAACGCTCTTGCTTAATGTATCTATTCCAAAAATGTAATAAAGCTTAAAAAAGCCGTTAATGGTTCTTTCATCAGATGAAACCATAGTCCTCAGATAAACATCTTTAATCTTCAGTAACTTCTCAACAACATTGTAGAGATTATCCTTCAGTACTACAATCCTTAGAAAATCCGTCCCTCCTTCCTCAATTCTTGCCATACCCTGTATACTTTGTATAAATTCGTTTAAGTAAACCTCATTAAACTTACCGTTAGCATCAACATTACAGAGTTTGCTCAAATATGTATACACCAATCCAGATAATTATGGCTAGTGAGTATATTAGTATTAAGGTTTTGAAAGCTAAATCAATTCTCGATCTTCCGAGAATTGTACTAACTATAGAGAAAACCATATAGATTATTGCTGCAAATATGTGAAGAAAAAGCAGATGTATACTCTGGTTACCTACGTTTAATTCGAACATTAACATAATTAGAGCTACAGGTATAGAGGTAAGTAAATATTTTTCAAGAAGATGGTTATATATGTATAATCCCAATATAGGACCTGATAACTCTATTATTGAACCTGAAGCTAGTTCCGGTTCAGCTTCATGTAAATCATATGGAAGTCTCCTACTAGATACATACACAGCTATCAATAGAGGTATAAAGGATAATATAAAAAGAGATAGACTAGCTGAGCTATTAACATACCGTGACACCATAGTTAATACCAAGAATGTTGCAAAGCTAACTTCATTAGCCACATCTATAGAGATAATCCTAAATGTGCCTATGATGGAGAAAAGATTTGCTGAAGATATGTATAGCAGTAGATGCAGTGCGTGTATAGATATCATGGTGACAAGAAATAGGGCGGCATAGGAGTAGTAGGGTAGTAATAGAGATTTAGTAGATGCAACATAAAATGATACAACTATGGCTAGAAATAGCGTTAGGGTTATCGATATAGATAGAGGTAGAATTAGGTATCTGACCTCTGTAGATATAATTAATTCCTTAGACATTAATTTAAGTATGTCATACCATGTCTGAAAAATTGTTGAAGGACCATACCTAGTCTGTATATTAGCCTTAATCTTACGCTCTATGCCATCAAGTATAGGTGGTATGAATATGTATAGTGATATGGATAGAAATATGGCTAAGATTGTTGTTAGCTCCACCAAGCAACCACCAAGACTGTGATTATGGCGAGTACAGAAAGTAGTTCTAGAAATAGAGATTGAGTTGAAAGAGAATCTTCTAGAGAACTCTGGATTTTTTGAAGTGTTATAGCTATAGCTTTAGCTATATTAATGATCTTGTCTTCTTTTGATAACGCCCTATGTACGTATACGAAGATATTTACTAGCTTACTGAGTTTTGTTCTACTATCAGCTATTATTTTGTCTCCTTTACGTTTCAATGTCTCAGTAATTCTCTCTATTATAGATGCAACTGTATAATTCAAGGTAGTTCTCCTCCAAGCCATATAGTATCGTGAGTTATGCGCTTAATTCGTGAGTATATGTACATTGTTACTATAATGAATAACACTAATGCTAGCAGTAACGAAATAATTACATCCATAGTTATGGATACGTTAAGAATCAAGGGCATCAAAGGTGATAATGTTAGACTTAATATCGCTAGTATATATTCCCATTTCACTAACTGTTTTTCAGAGAAATAAGCAATATCTGTTTTCCTTGTTTTCCAAGATCCCCAATAAACTGTTAAATACTTTATGCTGTATATTATTGTTAGAGCTAAAGCCATTACTATAGAAACAAGTAGAAGCACTCCCCATAGAGTATTAAGTGTTACGAACTCTATCAGCAATACAAGCAGTAAAAGTTTGGCTATAAATCCAACTGTAGGTGGTATACCCATTAGCGATAGAGCTGAAATTAATGCAGATGTAGATGCTCTTGGAGCTATTCTCGCTAAAAAGCCTAACCTATCTATATCTCTCGTATGAGTAATTACTTCAACTGTTCCTGCATTGAGGAATAAAGCAGATTTGAATAGCGAATGAGCTAATACTAGAGATATTAATGCACTATATGCTAGTAAACTATTCGTTAGCCTGTAAATCATAAGAGAGATAATCATTAGTCCTGTATTTTCTATTGTGCTGTAGGCTAGGATCCTCTTTATATCTGTTTGAACTAGGGCCATAAATCCTCCATATATGGCCGAAAAGATTCCCAAAACAGCAAAGATTACTGGCACAACCTGGGCATCAGTTATGGGTAAAGTTCTCATTATACCGTAGATCCCCATCTTAACCATCACACCTGAGAGAAGAGCTGATGCAGGCGCTGGTGCAAGTGAATGAGCATCGGGTAACCAAAAGTGTAAAGGAATTATAGCTGCTTTAGCTGAAAAACCTAATATAGTTATTAAAGATATGTGTAGTGGCATCATAGTTATTATTAGCGGAACAGCAGTTAAGTATGTAGATAATGCGTTTAGAAATCCTCTATTTAAGGATAAATAGGCTAAAAAGCTCATTAAAGCTAAATCTGCCGGTACCATTGACGCCACTAGGTATCTTAGACCTGCTCTAAATGTTTCAGTCCTTATTTCATACACTATTGCGAAAAAGCCTATGATTTCGGAGAGGAACCAGAAGATGATGAATAAAGCAATAGTAGGTGCTAGAAAAGTCAAGTAGATTGATAGAGCAAAGAGATCTACAAGTGTATGTAAATCTGAGGATCCATATTTCTTTAATTCATATGTATCACTATACATTGATGCAGAAAACCCTACCACTAATGCTAAGCATGAAAATATTAATGAAAGTGAATCTACGAAGCCTTGACCATATGTTGCTAAAGTCATGAAAACTAATCCTACATACCCTATGAATCTTAATTTCCTAATTTTTTTGAAGCTTCCAATAATAGCTATAGAGATTAGTGTCACTATAATGGGTATGAAGTAAATGGTTTTGAAATATTCTTCAGCTACTATCAAGGTTTGCCACCTAATATTCTAGCAATATCTTCAACTATTTTTATATATTGCTTAACACCATCTATTGAAGAGACATGAATATTGTTGCTGTACAGAAGTTTATAGGGTTCTCCTTGAATGGACATCACCCCCAAAGTTATTAATCCTATTACCATAATCATACACACTATTGTTGCTACAGTTATGCTATCTGTTTTCTTGTCCTCTTTTGGTTTCTGAAGGAAAAGAGCATATATAAGTTTAAAATAACCTATAGCAGTAATACCTGATATTACTATTAATGCTATTGCATAATAAATGAGATTCGCACTTATTAGTGCAAGAAAAAGCATATACTTGCTGAAGAAACCTGCTAGAGGAGCAATACCTAGAAGACTCAATAAACCAATAACTATAGCTATAGACAAGTATGGATACATTGTTCCATAGCCGTACATATCGTTAATTTTTCTACTATTTGCTATACTAGCTAGAGCTCCTAATCCCATAAAAACCATTGATTCTCCTAGAGCATGTGTAATGCTGTGAAAGATTATTCCTGTTAAGGTTAATGCCATAGTTACTTCAGTTTGACCTGATGTTAAACCAGCCATAGCCATGAACATAAGCCCTATATGGCTTATTGTGCTATAGGATAAAAGTCTCTTAACATCTTTCTGGATAGTCATTATGAGAGCTCCAAGAAGTCCCGTTATAAGACCAAGTACACTTAGAACATATAGTATAAAGTCTCTAAAAGGTACTCCCCATAACCTGAACATCAGAGTTGAGCCGTAAGGTGTAAATATTGTTAAAAATAGCCTCAAAATACCGTAGATCCCAACCTTATCGACTATACCTGCAAAGATTGCTGAAGCTGGTGTAGGTGCCTCAGTATATGCGCTTGGAAGCCAGTAGTTATTAGGAAAGAGACCTGCTTCGAAAGTTAGTGCCCAGATCATGAATGCCGTAGCTGTGGCTGAAGCTAACACAAAGTTTCCGATACAGATATTATTAGTACAGCTTCCACTCCAGTGACTCATTATCGAGTTACAGTCGTGAGCTTTAGCTGAGAGATCAGCAATATTTAGTGTTCCAAAAGATAGGTATAGAAAGCTTACGCCAAAGAGAAAGAATGTTGTTGCTAAAGAACCTATAAACGCATAACTTGCTGAAGCTTCTATAGCCCATTTTCTTTTTTTAAAAAATGAAACGAGAGCATATGAAGATAGTGCTAAGACTTCAAGCATAACGAAGAAATTGAATATATCACCAGTATAAATACAGCCTGTTATACCTGTAACTAAGAGTAAAAGTAGAAGTGAATGCCATACACAGTCTTTAATTATTTTATAGTACCAGAAGGTATATAGTGAGACTAGGAAGAATATCGTACACGCAAGTAATCCGTATACAGCGTTAATGAAATCAGCTACATAAACTATACCCATAGGTGGAGGCCAGCCGCCAAACACATAGACGACAGCTCCGTTTTGCAGAACATTCTTTAGAACAATCAATGACAATATAAGCATTATGGTTGCAGCAGAAAGCTGTAGAAACGAATAAACATATCTGTTTCTTGTAACTAGAGCAAGAAAGGGTATGATAAGAGCTGTAATAGCCGGTACTAATGGTATTAATGCAAGTTCATGATTAAACAAGTTTCATCACTTAATCAAATATCTTTTTGGCATAACTATCGAAAACTCGTGCAATATTCTTGTAACACTCTAAAGGATCAGTAGTTGTAACGTTTATCCAATTAACATATGCTAAACCCTTCTCTCTATCTATATCTACGACAACTGTTCCAGGAGTATTAGTAATTGATATAGATACAAGGGTCCAAGCATAATCATCTTTAGAACTTATTGGGACTCTAACTATTCCAGGCCTTATGGGCATTCTAGGTGAGAGACCTAATTTAATTACATGTATATGGGCCTTCACCTCATCTATTAGGAAGTAACGTAAAGTGTATACAATTAGATGTAGAAATCTCTTAATGTCTAGGCTTTTTCTCCAGTCCTCCACTAGCATTGGAGATAGTATTGAGCCAACCACTATGGCTACAACTGCGCCACTCACAAGATCATATACCTTTAGAGAACCTGTGTATATTATGTATATGGTAAAGGCAATAATAGTTGGTGCTATAACCCTAAGCACTCTCTTCAACTATCATCACCTTTTTCATACTACCTATTTCATCCACATCAATTGTAGAGAAATGTCTATAGAGATGAATTATAACTATAGCTAAAAATGTGTTAACAGCTAAACCTATGACTATAGCTGTTAGAACTAGTGCTTGAGGTAATGGGTCTACAGATTTCATCAGGAACTGCTTCAGATCTTCACTTGTAGGTGACCAATTGAGTAGTACTGGAGGTTGCAGCAACAATCCTGGTCTCCATAGCCTATATCCACCAAGTACTAGAAAGACGTTTATAGAGTCTTGAAGAATAGTTAAAGCTATGAATTTCTTAATCAGGTTAGGTTTAGATATAACTCCATAGATACATAATGCTATATTCACATAAAGTGAAACTACGGTGGCTATATACATAGAGATCCTAATATCCATATTCTTCACCTAGGATAACCTCTTTGGATACCTCTTCGCTATAGAGAATTATATTGAAAGCTAGATAGAATGCCATAAGCACTGCTAATCCCTCAAATAGGTTTAAAAACCATAGAGAGCCACCCATAGGTACATCGAGTATATGTGCGGGATATGAGAAGTTTATGGAGCGTTTATACTGGTTTTGGAATATAAAAGCGTTACCAAAGTTTAGAATTATCGGTATTAATGCCGTTAATGCTATACCTAATATAGCTAGATTTCTGAAAGTTACAACTTTACTGTACGATAATCTAGAGGTATCGACTAAAAGTCTTGAGAAGACTACTATTGCAATAACTGGCGCTACAGCCATTATAGCACCTCCTTGGAATCCTCCACCAGGAGTTAGCATTCCGTGAAGGACTGTAGAAGCGCCAACTACCAAGATTCCTAGAAGCGATATAGCTGTAACCCTCTTTACAACAATACTCAATCCTTCACCTTTCGAAATATCACGCTTACCTAGTATCTCTCTATACAGGATTAGACAACTTACTATAGCTGTATAAAAAACTATTGTTTCATAGAATGTATCTAAACCCCTATAGTCCCACACAATAGCTGCAACAGCTTCAGGTGATGCTGTCCATAGATCTTTGTTGTAGATATTTAATGTCGAGTTAAGATAAGCTTTAGCCAAAGGTCTTATCTCTCTAGGAGGTAGAGGTCCAATACCTCCTAGTAATGTTGGTATTAACACTAACAATATGATTACTATCAAAAGTATATCAAATATCATCTCTCTATGCTTTTTCATATCTTCCCACCTTTTTAATCAGTACAATAGATATTAATGGTAGAAGTCCCACAGATATAGCTATGTAGACAAGTACTATATCTGGTGCCATTAAGAGAAAGAGAAGAAAAGCGTAGAGAGTACTCTGTACTGCTGAAAACATTATAGCTTTTAGAAGATCCTTCGAAACTATTGCTAAAGCTACAAACAAAACAGAGATCATCGAGATGAGCCCTATGATTATGAATATTGTCTCCTCTAACATGTTTTCTCACCTTTATCTTCAGCTAGATGATCTACGTAACAAGGATCAAGAACAACTGTCTTAGATCTATAAGCTGCCCTAGAGATGGCATGAGTACCAGCTCCACCAAGGATAAATGTAAAGAATGCTGCAACAAATGCTCCTCCAGCTAAATACCATCTGTGGTCACCTAGAAAGGGAGAGCCTAATGCTATCAGTCCAGCACCTATCATTGGTACAACAGCTCCACCAATGCTTCCAATAGTTAATGCATGCAATCTTACATAGAAATTGGGGAATCTTATCATAAGAATTGCTGCTATAATATCACATAAAAGACCTATAGCCACCATTATTTGCCCAATTATGACTAATATTAGGTTGAGCGTCTCTTGCATAATTCAGTCGCCTAGCTCTTTATGTTCTAGATACTTAGCCACATATATATCGAGAGCATAAATCCATAGAGTTAAAACAATAGCACATATGATTAGAATAGGGGATCTAAAGAGCACGCTTAATACAATGAAGAAGGCGGCAAGATCGTAACCCAAGGCATCAATAGCTATTACCATATCTGGTAATGTTGGTCCTTTAATTATTCTAACTAAGTATAGTGAAAACGAAGTTATGTATATAGTTATAGAAAACATAAGAAATGAAGAAATCCAGGACTCTATATCGATAACCATTTTACATCATCTATACTGAGACAGATAGAACTATTTAACTTTAACTCTTAATGGCTCTATTTTATTCTAATACATCGAAGACATAGAGGCAAACAATAATAGTATTTCTATGTGTTGTGTTCCAATCTTCCCAAAATATTATAACATAAGTTTATGAATACTGTTAAAAGATCTTTATCTTGTTTCTGTAAATATTCGAGAAGCTTTCCTTCATTTAAAGCGTGAGATAATTCCGGTTTTATAGGTAGTTCAGCCAGAATTGGTGTCTCACTAAGATTGATTTCGCCATAAATCTTGTGAGTAGATCCACATACAGGACATCTGAAGTAGGACATATTTAGGATAGCTCCCAGAAGATCTACGTTAGTATTTTTCAGGAACAATCTAACTTTGTTAACTATATGTGCCACAAGGTTTCCTGGTGTTAAAACAAGAAGAGCTCCTCTAACTATAGATCTAAGCGTATGAATTATTGTTAGATGTTCATCTCCTGTACCTGGAGGCATATCGACTACCATAAAGTCTCTATTTCCCCACATAGTTTTTGTTACAAGCTCAATTATTGCCCGTGTCTTAAGGGGGCCTCTCCAGGCAATGGGGTTATATTTTTGACTCAAGAGAAGTTCAAAAGATGCAACAGCTATACCATCAACTTCTTGTGGAACAAGGTTACCCTCAATAGATGCTCCCATGAGGCTATTTTCAATTCCTAAAATCCATGGAACGCTAGGTCCATGAATATCAGCATCAAGAATAGCTACACTATATCCAAGATTTTTTAAGGCTATTGCTAGAGATGTAGCTACAAAAGATTTTCCTACACCACCTTTCCCACTCATAACGATTATAGCATTCCTAACATTTTTTAGATTAAGAGTCTCTATAACTGATGTTACTGACATCTATCATCATCGAGTTGTTACCTTTAGTTGGAATATAACTGTTATGGTGACATAGAGAATTAATAAAACTTTGTATTATTTTTAGATAGTAATAGCACATAACAAACTGATGATCGTCCAACACAAATGGACTAAGTCATTGATCCAATAAGTTTAGTAAGATAAAGTCATTGAAAATGAATGAAGCAAAAAATATATAGCTTCACACCACTAGGTAGTGTACAGAATAAAATCCCGCCGTAGCTCAGCGGCAGAGCGCCCGGCTGTAGTGAGGCGGGTAGATACCGGGTGGTCGGGGGTTCAAGTCCCCCCGGCGGGATTAACCATAATGTTAATGATACTATTGTTATACACTATATGTTATACAGATGTAGTTGTAGTCAAGCATTTAATATTGTTGTATAGATCATTTACGAGCGGTTTAGAAATTTGATGATGAGGGAGGTGATCTGGGATAGATGACGAGAGATCAACCATCTGATTTACGCTATAATTCTATTTAGAAATTCAGTCCATGGAAAGTTACATCATATTTCAGCTCCTGCCGAATACATCATTTGTACAAAAACAATATGTTTTAAAAATTATAAAAATTTATTTGATATGAATATAAATTAGTTGTACAGATGTATCTATCTATTTCACATTTGTTACTGCCTGTTGTCATCCCTAATGCACAAAAAGATGGTTGAGTCATCAAGTACCCTATCCTAAATCTACTATACTAAATATTTGTTATCTATTAATCTAGTGTTACTGTGATTTTGTTACATGATAGTAATAGATAGTAATTCTTTTAACTTGTTGGGAAACTTGTAATGAGATTTCGTTATTTTGTGAAGACTCTAATTAGATGTAGCAATGCTCTATACTTATCTTGATGTTCTGTGAAGTAGTTTTAGCTCTACCCCTATATCGAATTCTTATGTATTGTTACTACACCTGTATACTAAATAATGTACAGTATATTAGGTGGCTCATCACTATACTAATCGTTGAATAGACTTTATAAAGTAGAATATTTACCACTAGTCGAAGATGGTTAAAAAGTTAAAAGATTTGAGGTTACGCATTAACGTAATCAGAGCTATATGATAGTTAATGCTAGAGATTCAGAGGTATAAACGTTATCAACAAATTTTGCTGTAATTATGAGACCCACTTTTTTACCTATTAAGGGGCTATTGTCATGAGTTGATAACCGGATTATTAATGGTATTTCCTGGCCTGGTGAAAGGATAGAGTTTCTGAGATCTATATCTATTCTACCATTGCTAGTGGTACTTGGTGTAGGAGATAGAAGTTCTAGATTAATGCTTCTGTTAGTAGCAATCATTATGCTTAATGCATGGATGTCTCTTGTCCCTAGATTTCTAACAGATATTGTTGCTATAGCAGTGTTTTTATCTATGACCGATGTCGATGTCACTACAATGCCTACCTTTTGTTGCTGTATAAATGTGTTCACAAAATTGGGTATAAATGTATAGAATGCTACACCTATAGCTATTGTTATAGCGATACCTATAACGATAGCAAGTAATTCGCTTATGCCTTTATCAATTTTCTTTACATTACATATTGTTAACAACAGTTTTATCCCTAATCTGTTGCTGTATTTATAAGGTGTTCATGTAGGCAATCAAAGTAGCAAAGGAAGTAGAGTTCCTATTGCCAGAAAAGCTATTGACCTAAACTCGATAACCGGTAAACCTGTACGTAATGTGCTTGAAACCATTGTGTAGCCCAATAGTGACGAGTATATGAGTAAGTATAGCATATTTATGTCTATTCCGAATGCTGATCCTATACCCATGTAGCTGAGTGATGTATGAAGAGGTATCAACGTTCTCCATATCCATACAATCAGTACCGTATTTACCAATGCGAAAACATCAAAAAGAGTACTAATCTTCTTAACAGCATTTTGCAGTATACTAATTTTGTTAATATATTCGTATACTGCTTGAAATACTTCTGGATCTCCTCCACCACATTCATGTACTAGTCCTAATGTAAATAACGTGAATTTGAACAAGAAACTATGGGTGGGGATTTTCATTGAAGTCTCTGTTAGAGATACACCTTGACGAAGCATGGTTAAAGCGAGCCTAAGTTTTCTTTTTGTAGTTTCATTGAGTGTATTCGTGGATATTATATATTCTATGGCTTTAGCTACATCGTAACCATTTCTTCGAAGTTCAACCATGAGTTTCATAATCTCTATGCAATCCTTTTCTAGAATCGATATCTCTTTTAGAATAGACCGATATCTATGTGACAATATTAAGGCTAGAATCCATCCTATAGCTAATGAGATAGAGCCCATAAATACGTAGAGTAGGAGTGATGATAGTACCATTACCGTTAAGGTGATGAATAGGTGCTTCATGGGGAAAATATCTAAGGATTTTGGTCTTATTGTGTACATGGTAAGCACAAGTAGTGGCGTCACAGCTGTGTTTAACAGCATAACTGTAGTTATATTCAGAGCATATGTGGAAATAGCTACAAGTGGTAAAAGTGCATAGAGCGCCAACATAATCTGTCCGAAGATGTTTGAAATTCTTTCGCTATAAAGTTTTGCAGAAAATTCGCTAATAGTAAGTTCCTCGCCTAATTTAGATCTTAGCCAAGAAACAGTATCACCACCACTACGCAATCTACTTGCATAACCGGTAAACATGTTGGATAATCTAGAGTTGGGTGTGTATTTAGCTCTATGAATAAAGGAATCGATATATGAAGGTAAATAAAGTAGAGAATCTCTATTAATGACTGTAAGCTCTTTTGTGATTGCAGATAGAATGCGTGTACGTTTTAACTTATCTATAAGGAACCCTATGTTAGCTCTAACACTTTCTGTAACAATCATCAAGATAAGAAACCATTTAAGCTCATTTTCAATATTTTTGCTATGATCATATACATCAACAAAAGGTTTTGCAATTACGTATCCGAGGAATATTAGTGGTACCAACGAAAAAAGTGTAAATACATACAATCTAAAAATAATTCCTGATACCATTAACAGTAATGTCAATGGCAACATAGTTATAAGGATGTTCACGTATTTTATCGCTATTTCAATAGAATTAAATCTTAAACTTTTTACAGCAAGAGATCTATATATATTACGAACACTCTTGATAACATTCAGAGAAGCAACAGAAACGAAAGGTAATAATATTACACTCAATGTATAGCCAAGGTATATACCAAGTTTATTTGGATTATGTGGAAATTCATCAAATGACGAAACCTTAATGTCATCAATATTGATGACCAGTATCGCAGTCTCTAGAATAACGATAGAGAGTACTAAAATAAATTGTATCAATATTTTTCTTCTAGTTAAATTTTTGTGGCTTAACGAAAAGATTACGATAGGTATCTCCCTAACTGAAAGAAACAGTATATAAGATGTAATTCATATCTACTAAGTTTAATTAAATATGCCCTATGGGAATCCATTAAGCTTTGGTTTCATGTTGTTACCATCATTACCTAAGGCACAGACTCTTCGATCTTGAAAACCATGCACTCTGATAAGAATAACATGTTATCTACTTTAAACACATTAGGGATTGCTGATTCGCTTACAATAGATGTTTTCATACGCTTTATGGTCTAATCTAGCTATTGTGGTATCAGATAGATATGTAGCCCCAGGGCACCTCTTTCAAATCAATTTGCATCAAAACGTCTTGGTATCTCCGATTTCTGTTTGTAGATCATACTACTGAATTACGCTGTTTACTATTTTAACTCCGTAATGTATTGATGTTCCTTGTGTTCCAGCCTCGAACTTGAAGAGCAATGAAGTATTTCAGGTGACATGAACAGTACTCAAGTCGTAGTTTATTTGGCGCCGCGGCCGGGATTTGAACCCGGGTCACGGGCTTTCTGCACGCCAAAGATATGCGACAGGCCCGCATACTGGCCTGGCTATACTACCGCGGCACACCATTAGGATTTCTTTTGTGGTCTCCTTATAAGCTTTATGTTGTTATGTTCATTGCTGGTTTAGCTATAATCAGGGTTGAATTGTAGCATTAGTAGTTTGTTTACTGTTATTCTCTATAAACAATTTAAAAGTGAGTACACTATATTGAGCATTAAAGGAAAGCGGGATCTTAATAGATGGTGTTAATGGATGGCAGTAGTTGTGTTTAGTGATTGGGATATAGATGGTGCTGTTTCTGCTGCAGAAATACTATATTCACAAACTGTTCTAGGGATATATCCTGTGAACAAGAAGTGTAATGTCGAACTGATACCCACATCACCAAGATCTATAATTAGAGATTTCAGAAACATTAAAGATATTGAGGTCGAGTACATAGTTATTCTTGATATAGCTTACTCAGAGTTTATGAATAAAGCTCTGTCCATATTCAAGGAAAAGGGAGCAGAGGTACTGTATGTCGATCACCATATTTCCACGGCAATTCATGCTGATGAAATAAGATCACGTACAGTAAACCTTGTCATAGGTAAATCTGCAACAGCAGTACTTGTGTATAATTTGCTGAAATCTCATGGACTAGATGTTACTGATAGATTGAGAGCATTCATAGAGGCTGTATCGTTCATTGAGAAAGGAGGTGATAAGCTTAGGATCAAGTCCATAGATAGAAGACTGGTGGATATTGTTGTAGCTATTTCCAGAACACTAATTAAATCCAAGAATAAAGATCTATGGGTAAAAACAGTTAACTGGCTTACAGAACCTCTACCTAGATTATCTATACCGTTCAGTATTGATATCAAGCAGTTTGTTAGCAGATCGCAAAATGATTTTAAAGAGCTTAAAGCTATAGCGAATGAAATTGCTTTAAGTGCTATAAGAATATTCAATATTAGGTTTATAGACATTAGCCATAGAAATTATCCCTATAAGTCAACCTCTATCGCATCAATACTCTACAGACTTCTCAAAACACCTGTGTTTCTTTTAGCTAAGAGTAGACAAGGACGAAAGATACTGATAATAAAATCTGATGGAACATTAGCATACGACTTAGCACTCCATCTCTATAGAGCCGGTATCGCAGAGGATATTGTTGGTCACCAAACGCTAACAATATCATTACTAAGACCTGATGTAGACAAAGATATGGTGCTACAAAAGATAAGAGAAATAGTTACCAGTGGGCCCGCCGGGATTCGAACCCGGGATCACGGGGATCTCCGCTGAAGAGGTCCCGAGTCGGGCACCTAATCTAAGGTGTACCCCGCATCCTAGCCAAGCTAGACTACGGGCCCCCAACTAGCTCGTAATTGTGTAGTAGATTTTAAAGGTAATGGTTTAATCAAAACTAGTCTGTATAATTTTTGTATATTGAAACATAGGTAAACTTGGTCTATCAAATTCTGTGTTTAAAACATTTATTTGACTATTGTGGTTAATGCATGTAGGTGAGATAGATGAGCACCAACAGTCTCATTGAAGATAAAAACAATGTGCATGAGTTGATTGATATAGAGTTTTTCAAGAAAATAGATTTAAGGGTTGGTTTAATTAGAAATGCTGAACATATACCAGGCTCAAAGAAGTTGATAAAACTGATTGTAGATCTAGGTTCAGAAGTAAGACAAATTATAGCTGGTCTAGCTGAATGGTACAATCCTGAAGATCTTGTTAACAAATATGTTATCGTTGTAGCTAATTTGAAGCCTAGAAAGTTAATGGGTTATGAGAGTCAAGGAATGATTCTAGCTACGTGTAGTAAAGGTAAACCAAGTATATTAACGGTAATGGAACCTGTAGAGCCAGGTTCAAAGGTATGCTAGACGCGATATAAATAAGCTTTATAAAGTTTCACTCACAATTGGTAAAATACCTAGTGTAGCTGATTGAAGTGGATGTACATTGTCTTTAGAAGAATTAGTATCACCATCTATAAAGGGACGTTATGACCCTATATCTGTAGAGAAATGGGTGATGGATTTCTGGAAACGACATAGAATATATGAGAAAGTCAAGAAAGAAAAATGCAGAAATGATAATAAGAAGTTATTCAGATTCCTCGAAGGTCCTCCAACAACTAATGGATTCATGCATGTAGGACATGCTAGAGGACGTACCTATAAAGATGTTGTACTTCGTTATGCTAGACTCAAGGACTACTGTGTATGGGATCAAGCTGGATGGGATACGCAAGGACTACCCGTAGAACTTGAAGTTGAGAGAAACTTGAGGTTTAAGACGAAAAAGGATATAGAGGTTTATGGTGTTGATAGATTCGTTCAAGAGTGTCAGAAAATTGTGGATTTCTATATAAGTCAGTGGAGAAAAGGTAGTGAAAGGCTTGGACTATGGCTAGATTACGATAATGCTTATGAGACAAGGAACCCCAAATACATAGAGGTTGTATGGAGATTTCTGAAAAAAGCATGGGAAAAAGGTTATCTATACGAGGATTTTAGGGTTGTACCAATATGCCCTAGATGTGAAACGGCACTAAGTTCTCATGAAGTAGCTCAAGGATATAACACAGTAGAGGATCCTAGTCTCTTCTTTAAAGTGAAGCTAGTTGACGAAGAAAATACATACCTTATAGCATGGACAACAACCCCCTGGACTATTATAGATAATGAAGCTATAGCTGTTAATCCAAATGAGATATATCTAAAGCTTAGGGTAGGAAATGAGATATGGATTGTAGCTGAGAAGAGATTAAGAGCATTAATCTCTGAAGCAAAAATAAATGGTTATGAGGTTATTGAAGCACTTAAAGGTTCACAACTATTTAATAAGAAGTATATTCATCCATTACTAGAAGAAGTTCCTGCGCATATAAATCATGAACCTCTGAATCACAGAATTTTGTTAGCTGATTGGGTTAGCATGGAAGAAGGAACAGGTATAGTACATATAGCTCCTGCCCACGGTCCCGAAGATTTTGAATTATGTAAAAAATATGGCATAAATGTATTCAATAGTCTACAGAAAAATGGTGTTTTTAATGAATTGGCTGGCAAATATAGAGGGCTATGGTTTAAGGAAGCCAATAGCATTGTAATTGAAGATCTAAGAAGAAAGAATCTTGTTGTACATGTGGGGGTTCTTCAGCACGAATATCCGCATTGTTGGAGATGTGAAACACCACTAATGTTCTATGCAGATAAACAGTGGTTTATAAAGATAGAGCCTATCAAGAACACTATGTTGCGTGAGAATGAAAAGGTTACATGGTATCCTGAGTGGGCGGGAAAAAGATTTTCTGATTGGATAGAGAATGCTAGAGACTGGTGTATATCTAGAGAGAGGTATTGGGGTACACCTTTGCCTATATGGACATGCAGCTTCTGTGGATATAGGGTTGCTGTAGAAAGTATTGAAGAAATAAAGAAGCTCTCAAAAACAAGTGAAGCTCCAAAAGATGTGCATAGACCGTGGATCGATAAAATTGTGTTTAGATGTCCTAGATGTGGAAACGATATGTATAGGGAACCTTATGTAGTAGATGTATGGATGGATAGTGGTGTAGCACATACAGCTTCACTAGTACAAATAAACGAAGAGTATCGATTCAATGAGCTGTTTCCGTATGACTGGATTACAGAAGCTGTTGATCAAACAAGAGGATGGTTCTATACCCTGTTGTTTACATCTATAATTATGCATAATGCAGTGCCCTATAAGACAATATTGTGTCAAGGTCATGTACTAGATAAGTATGGTAAGAAAATGAGTAAGAGCAGAGGTAATGTTGTATGGGCTTTAGACTTTATGGAGAAAAACGGTGCAGATTCTCTAAGGCTGTATCTATTATCTAAATCTGCTCCATGGGATAGTATAAACTTTGATCCTGATGAAGTTAAAGACGTGAAGAGAATACTAGATATACTATGGAATTCAGTTAATTTTGCTAAAACGTATATGGATCTAGACAGATGGAGTGCTGTATCAATAGAAGAGGATCTTAAGCATCTTAAGGCAGAAGATTACTGGTTCATATACGAACTCTATATGATGATTAACGATATTGATAAACACATAACCTCAGGAGATCTGCATTTGGCTACAAGAAGGTTATTGAACTTCATAGTCGACGTATTGAGCCACAAATACATAACCGTTATAAGACCTAGAGTCTGGCTTGAAGAAGAAGCTCCACAGAAAAGATCTGCTTACGCTATATTGTTCATGGTGCTTACAGCACTCATCAAAGTGTTGGCACCCTTTGCACCTTATGTATCGGAGTACTTGTATCAAGCATTTATTAAAAAATATGCGAAAGAAAATGAAGTTAAGGAAAGTGTTCATATCGAGGTACTTCCAACAATTCCAGAAAATCTGCTCAATAAGAAGTTATGGGAATGTGTATCAACGTTATTTAGGTTATCTGAAGAGGTCCTAGCTACAAGATCTAAATATGGGATCAAGAGGCGATGGCCATTAAAGAGAGTGATGATAATAACGAATGATGCTGATAAGAACCTCTACGAGAAGGCTATAGATGTTGTGAAAACATATGCTAATGTTAAGGAGATACTTGTTTACAGCAGTACCGAGAGTATAGATACCTCTGGGTTAATCGAGATAGACCTTAAGTACTTAAAGGGGTACGTAGACATTACAGTGGATGAAGATTTACTGCATGAAGGGTTTGTGAGAGATATCGTTAGGAGGATTCAAATGTTACGTAAGGAAAGGAGCCTTCCTGTAGATTATGTACTCAACAAGGTATCTATATATACAGAATCTGAAGCCATACGCAGAGCTGTAACTAAATTTAGAGAGTATATAGCTAGAGAAACAAGAGCTAAGGAAGTAGTATTAGTAACTTCGAGACCTAGTAACTCTATAGAATTCGATATAGAAGATCAGAAAATATACATAGCCATAGAGCTGTAAAGAGAAGTAGAGATGAGACTTTATATTCTTCCAAACAATCTAAGGAAGATTTTGGCAGAATTACATGTGTATGCTGAAGGCTCATTAACTGTTGTTATAGGTTCCAGGGAATATGTAGGTCTTTCGCTAAGAGCTAAGCTGTATTGTGATTTACATAGGGTAGCTGTTATCGGAGACACCGTTTGCTATACTTTTCTTAAGTTTGTTGGTATACCAAGAATATGTGTAATTGACGGGAAATCCCTTAGAATACCTATAAATTATATGGCTGAAATTATGGAATGCTACGATTGTGTAACCCGTTGCTCAAATCCTCCAGGTACGATCTCTCAAGAGTGTCTTGATGTATTGAATAACGCGATCAATTCACATCGTCGATGTTTAATTATAGTAAATGGTGAAGAAGATCTTTTAGTGTTAGCTACGGCTTTAAATACTCATAAAATTACATACATTGTCTATGGAATTCCATCTAAAGGTGTAGCAGTAATAGATGGTGAGAAATTCATAGAAACAGCTATAAATCTATTTTCACAATTCAAATCTTAGTGGTTAAGCGAGTAAAATATTTAGGAAAGCGCTATGGCTGTTCAGCGTTTCAATAATGTAATAGGCTTATCCAGGAGATATCTTGTAGATCCACATGGTTTAGATGATATATGTTATGCTCTCTTTAAGATGTTCAAAGATGAGTCTGTATCTATAGTATACGAGAAGCCAATATGTTCACATATATTTGTAATAGGTAGCAACTTCGAGATCAGATTATTCATAAATACTTCTTATGAGCTACATCTCAGTATAATCTTTGACTCAGTTAATTCTCTTTCGACGTCAACTCTACGGTTCATTCAAGACATTTTTCACAATCTCGATAAAACCTTCAGCAAGTTCTGCAAATCTTTTGGAGATATTCAGCTTTCTCTAAGGAGTACATTCAAAATAGATCATATTAATATGGATAAGCTTATGAAGTCCTTATCGAGTTTGGGAGTAGTTATCGAAACTAAAGAGAAACACCATATAGATAACATAACTATTGTTGTAATCCGCGGAAAAACTGTAGGTAAACATTTAAAAATGTACAATATTATGGTGACGCTTCTGTATGACGATATTTCCGAAGTTACATTCACCATAGATTCAGAGGTAAAGACCGATGATGATATAGTTCTATGGGTTGTTGATATACAGAACTTTTTGTATAATACTATTGAACATCTATTCAATTACACTAAAAATGGTATATATACTCTAACATAACCTGATAGCTTAATTTAGCTAATTACTGTAGCCAGAAACAAGTGTGTGGTGGAAACTATGCATGAGTGGGCCTTAGCCGAAGGAATTGTAGAAGCATTAGTAAGAAGAGCTAAAGAAGTTGGTGTAAACAGATTCAGTAGGCTCAAGATAATTTTGGGAGAATTGCAGCAAATAGATAGAGAAATACTTAAGTACGCTCTTGATGAGTTACTCAAATTGACTAGAAATTCTCTAGATATTAATGTTGATAATATTGTTTTTGAAAAAGAGAATGTGGTTTTGCAATGCTCCAGATGTGGCTACATATGGAGACCAGCTCTAGATATTCTTGATGAATCTGTTAAAGAATGTATACATTTCATTCCAGAAGTAATTCATGTATATATCTCATGCCCTCAATGTAACTCACATGACTTCAGTATTGTCGGTGGACGAGGTATAGCTATCGAGATAAGTTGATCTCTATGACCATAGACCCCAGAATCTTCTTAGCTTCAAGTAGATTATCTGTATTTAAGTATATAGTTCCGGTACTAAGTCCTAAGGGAGGTGTAGGTAAGTCTACAGTAGCTACGGCTCTTTCTCTAGTATTAACCGACAGCTTTGGAACAGTATCTCTGGTGGATCTAGATATCAATAACCCAACAGCTCACATCATTCTGGGGGTAGATGCCGGTTCACTAAAGATAGAAGAAGATAAAGGAATACTTCCTATAAAACTATTCGATTCTAGACTCGAGTTCATGTCCATAACACTATTTACAAGAGATAAACTTGTACCATTGAGAGGTAGAGATATATCCAATGCTATTCTAGAAATCTTAGCAATCACCAGATGGAGTGGCAAGGTATTGATTGTAGATACACCTCCAGGATTTTCAGATGAGGTTATGGATTTGATGCGCATAAAAAGCATTATCAAGCCGATCATTGTATCAACAACAGATAAGCTTTCCTTATACTCAGCAAGCAGATTGATTGAGCTCTTAAAGAGTGAGGATATAGATATCTTAGGTATTGTAGGAAATATGTGTAAAAGTGGTGATATCCATATCTTAGAAACCTATCTACAGAGAGATGATGTTATAGCTTGTATACCAAAAATAGATGGATTTGATAAACTGTACGGACGTATAGACACCATATATGAATTATTTAAACAGCACCTTATGAAAGTAGTGAAGGTATTGATAACCAGATGAGAGCATATGGTAGAGATAGTTAAGAAGGAAGATATATGTAAGTTTATACACAACATGTTAAAGAACTCGTATACAATTGTGTGTATAGGAACATACCTAAGATCAGATGATAGAGTAGCTCTAGAACTATGCAACACCATCAATATACATAATATTACTACTATATCATGTGAACATGGGCTTGAAAATTGTATACATGAAATAATTGAGAAAAAACTATCGAAACTAGCTATATTTGATGCAGCTATAATAGAAGGAGCGGAACTAGATGGTATAGCCATTCTCTCATTAGATGAATTAGAAGATACTCATGGGGTTTCGTTATCATCGCATTCTATACCTATGAACACAATAGTGAGATATCTAAAGGATGAGTTAAACAATGTTGATATCTTATTCATAGCTATACCTGTTAAGAATTTGGATATAGGTTTGGAGATGTCTCCTGAGGTTAAGAGTCTTTTAGAAGATGTAGTTAAATGCTTTACATATAACTAAGATTTTGTGTAACGAAATTAGTGTAGCGATGTAGCGAATAATTGTATAATTAAGTGTTACAATAAATGACAATGATCGCTATTCTGATTCAAAATGTATAGTTATAGAATTATCTGAAGTGAGTAATGAAAAATTTTGAAGAAATAGTAGAGATCACTATTCAATCATAGGGTATCGAGCTAAAAATTACTAACAATATTAAATCCAACAATATAAAAATCAGATGCAACATTCATAAATTCTCCTATACCTCTATATCACTACACCCAAACCATGTATACTACTATACATCCTAGAAGGGATAAAGCTTCATGAACACTTAATCACCATTACCCCTGTCCAGTAATTATCCTGCTTATACTTTCATCATTTTCTCACAAACCATAAATAAAGTAAATGCTCGTTTAATTATTCCGGGAATTAGCTTGAGCTCTGTACATATTAGGTTTACAGAGTACAGGAAGAATAACATGGTTCTCTGCACTGTATTCGTTCTCCTGCTTCTGGCACTGAGGATATCATATACTACTGTCAGTTACGGTTGCAGTAGCTATGAGGATTAAAACTAAGAGGTTGATGGTCCTCTCTACAAGTCTAAGCAGAATAATATCGTGCAATGGTTTTTGCACTCTTCCGGAGTGAATCAACTGCTAGGTGTGCTCTATTATGAGAGTAGTAGCTGTGCTCCTCGAGAAACAGGTGGCATGGGTGTGTTGTAGAGTTGCTGAGAGAGGTAAACTAGCAGGTCTTGGTGTAGTCCTAGAACATACAATTCACGAAAAGCTCACAATCTATTAACGGCAGAGACACATCAATATCTTTGATAATATTATCTAAAACATCTATGACCAAGAACATTCTTCAAATACCTCAAAACACACGTAATGGTTCTATAAGTAACATAAATTCTCTAACATGATCCGTAATATCGCTATTACAAGAATTAACCCTAAACCTCTTAACCACTCTACCTCCCATCCTATCTACACGATAACGAAAACAATAAGAATGAACATGAGAATCTGTTTCTATGTTTTCCATGGAGCTTGAGAAAGAAGATAGAATTTAGAATTGATCTACCCGAAAAGCGTTAGCCTATAAACATCATGGGAAGCACTAACAATAATATCTCTCCTCTTCATCAACCTTTTCTCTAGTCAAATCAACTACAGTTGAAGGCTAGATAAAGGACCGTTGCCATAAGGTTGATGGATAGGATATACATAAAATGTCTTTAGGGTCATTATTTAAGAGAATTCAAATTAGTTCGAATCATTGAAGATGTTCCCACAATAGTATAACTCTATACTCAATCAAGCTCGTACCAACGTAAAGTTTTACAGTACCCTATACTACATAGATAGAATACAGATATATTTAAGGTGTTCATATGGATGTAGCGATAGTTGGAGCAGGAA
>Ga0209080_1000407_pt1 | contig 29408 bp, 30 predicted proteins | sample JNZ110809AmetaG_FD_184123 | JGI IMG/M metagenome (GOLD analysis project Ga0209080, IMG submission 184123) | Hot spring microbial communities from Jinze hot spring, China to study Microbial Dark Matter (Phase II) - JNZ 110809A (SPAdes) (version 3) ...
CTTCGTGCAAGTATTAGTCCTCACCGAAACCACTCACAGACATAAATTATTTAAGTGTTAACTCTATCGAGATATGCGAGAATACTTCACAGAACTTTTATTTCGTGATGTTTTGAGGTGCGGAAGTAAGTAGTGTTTAGAGTTACTCATAAACTTGCTCTATTCCTAGCTACCACGACCTTCTCTGCTCTTGAGTATTGTGTTTTCTTGCGAGTGACTAGATAGCGCGCTGTAGTGGTTGTCCGCATTCATTAACTAGATTATGCATATCACTCAATACTTTAAGTTATTTAGGTATTACAGACGCTAGAATAAGTTTGGTGCGTGACGCGGTCTTCGCGTTTTGTAAACTCTTTAAATGAGTTTACCATGTATTAAGAACTTACTAGTACCTATTCCGTAATCAGTATTTAGGTCTGTAGTGGTTATTAGTATCGCGGCTTCTGTCTCTGAAACTAGAGTCTTAAATAGACGTACTATATTAGACGTAGTAATCTCGTCTAGGTTTGAGAATGGCTCGTCAGCAACTAGTAGCCTAGGTTTCTTGACTAATGCTCTAGCTATAGCTACCCTCTGTCTCTCACCGCCACTTAACTCAGCAGGATACCTATTCTCTAGCCCTCCTAAACCAACTTGATTAAGAACTTCATTAACTCTACCTCGTCTCTCTATTTTCGGGGTCCCGAGTAAGGCTAGAGGTAATTCAACGTTTTCGTAGACAGTAAGTCTTGGTAGGAGAGCGTACTCTTGGTCGACGTAACCGATGTACTTAAGTCTTAGAAGTGACTTAAGATTATCGCTTGAGTTACTTAAGTCGTTACTCATGAATTTCACGGAGCCTTTATCAGGCGTTAGCAGTAGTGACGCTATCTTAGCTAGCGTTGTTTTGCCGACACCACTCCTCCCCCTAATTACTAAAACTTCACCACGTCTCAAACTAAGAGATACGCCTGCCAGAACAAACTCATTACCTACTACTTTACTAACGTCTCTCAACTCAAGCAGTAAGTCCAATTAATATCACCTCATCACGTAAATGACCCCGTTGCTGTAAATAACGTTCTTAATAGAATTGAGAGTACTTAACTCTCGAAGTGAGTGGGTGTCAACAGGGGATAAAACATAGCCAAACCTGAAATTATCAGAGTAGAGTATAGTGGGGTACCCGGAATCACTCTCGTGAAGTCTGAGACCGCAGAGGAGGTCTACCGAAACAACATCATTGATTAAGTACTTTATCTTAACGTCACCACATACTTTCTCGCTACTCACGTACTTAATTAAGTTACTTACTCCAATTACTTCACGATCTCCATACCTCCAGTAATGGGCGAGCGGGTCGCCGTAGAACGTTAAGTTAACTAATATTAACGTCGTGATAACTAAAGAGATGGTGAGTGCAGCTACTGCGTACCTCCTAGTTCTCTCGTGACGTATGTTTAGAGATGCTGTAATCGCGACTACAGCAAAAAATAAGTAGTTAAGTAGTCTATGCAATATAGCCATAAGAAGTGGCGACACTATAACGACGTATTGAACCCCTACTAATATAGGGAGGAGTATAGGCGCTACTACGGCCTCACCACTCTCACCACTTCTCCCCCACATATAGAAGAGGAGCAGAACTATGAAGGGGGCCACATATAGTAGCATGAGGGAAGACTCTAGAAACCTATAGTTCGACACCAAGATTGTCGTGATTCCCGGAATAAGAATCAGTAAAGATTTAATAAAATCTCCCCCCACTAACACATACCAACCATACACTGCAACTCCTACAATGAACAAAGCCGTGAAATCCCTTAAACCAAACTTAAATATTAGTCCTTCCCACCCGTAAAACGCTGTGTAAATAGTGTAGGTAATGCTAAGTAACAAAAACGCAAGCAAGTATTTCCTGAAATCCGCTGAGTAAAACGGATTTTCTAAACGCTTTACCCACGACACGAATAAGTAGCTACTTAAGAATGCAATCATCATCAGAGGAGTCAGCGGGTGTGAAGCTACTAACGAGATTGCTATTAAAAGAGTCAATACTAAAGTGTTTAAAGAACCCTCAGTAATTGTCAGAACATACAGTAAGGCTAGGGGGTAAGCGTAAACCTCCTTCAGTGTAGTTGATGTAAAAATAACTAGCGAGGGTAGAGAAGTGAGAGTTAAGGTACTCAGTAGAGCAGTGCAGGCCCCCCTATACCTCCTGATTAAGGCGTAAGTAGTGACTAACATAGAAGTTTGAGTAATGATGACTCCCACAAATCTGAAGAAGTAAGCCGGCTCTAAGCCAGTGAGTGTAGCGAACAAAGTACTCTCAAGAATTACTGCAGGCCACCTATTATGGTACCCACCTAGTAGGGAGTCGTCCCATATCTTATACTCAGGATTTGCTAGAAGAACCCTACTTAGCCTTATTAGAGGCCAAGTATCTGTTGAGAAAGGCTGATTAGTCGTTAAGGTTGGGATTAGCCTAATCAAGAGCGCGACTAGAATAGTCGCAAACAGAAATTTACTTTTCATACCTCACGAACCCCCACAAGATACCTGCAAGCAACAAGAAAGTCTTAGAAGAGAACACAAACAAAGAATCGCGTGAGAAGGATATCTGCGGACCCACATAATGACTAAGTACTTCTAACCTAATCAGACTACTAAGACAGTGAAGTAACGTGATAGCGATAAAGACTGCCGCCGCGACGTAAGCGAGAGTCTGTATAACCAGAGTAATGAAGATTCTCTTCTTAGAAACTCCCAAAAATCTAAGTATCTCAATACACCCTCTAACCAACCTAAAGATATGCTCGCCGATAAGCAAGTCACTAATTATTACTAAAGCCGCGACAGTGTAAGATAGTGTGAAGATTAGGTCTTTGTGTATACCTAGCTTAGCTACGTATACTTCAGGAATCTCGCTACGTAACTCGTAAGCTAAGACACCACCTTGCTGCGATAAGACTAACAAAGCCTTTCTAAGAAGTGTTATGTCCTCAGAACTAAGACCCATCTTCATGCTTATACCGCTTAAGACACTTAAGTTATCTGCCCGCAAAATCACGACTGAGTAATAATCACTACCTAACCCTCTAATAGTTCTAGAAAACTCAATATCTGCTATAATCTCGTAGTTTAGGAGTGAGGGTAAGTACTTAACACTACAAACAGATGCGATGACAGGCTCTTTAACAAAAGGCGAGTATAACACGAGCGTATCTCCTTCACTAAGATTTAATTCCTTAGCCAAACCCTCACCCACGAGAACACAGTGAGCACTGTCTTCTAAGCCATGATAAAAACTAGAAAATACTGTCTTTTCAACTCCTCTAACGACTACTATCTTGTTTTTGACGTGCACGAGAGAAAATACTAGAGGCTCTACCTTAACCCCCTCAACACCACTTATTAAGTCCTTGACGTATTTCTCACTAACTACGGAAGTTAATGGCGACACAGCGTAACTGGAGATAACTAAGCCGTCACCGTTGATTAAGAGCAGGTTATCGTAGAAATTATACAAAGATGTAAAAAGACCTAAGATACTCAAAGAAACTAACGCTAGTAGAGCTAGCAAGACCACAAGACTCAAGTGAGTGATTAGCGAGAGAGACTTAACAGTAGTTTTAAAACTAGCTAATAACACGGCGACCACCTCTGAAAACTAAGTAACTTATCAGAAAGTTTAAGAGAGTAGCGATAATCGCTAGTGTGACGTGCTCTACACGCAGTTCTGGCGTAGGTATTATTTGGTTACCGAAAACTCTTAGTATAGCAACTCCAGCACTTACTACTAGATAGCCTAACGCAGTAGAGTATATGGTTACGAGCCCAGTAATTAACGAAGTAGACAATGCGAAGACTAAGCGCAAGTCAGATACGCTCACGCCCTGAGTACTCAGGATTTTCAACTCTTTACTTAATTCCTCAAGTAGTTTAACGTCTGCTAAGTAAAGTACGGGCACGTAAGTCGAGAGCACTATCAAGACAAAATTTTTAGAAAACTCTGTTAGCTCATTAATTAGAGACCTTATGAGAGATTTGTCGACTTCTCTTGCGTCACGTACACATAAGAAACCTTCGTTGAGTCTCGTGCTTTCGTTTATGCCTTCAATTATTAAGTAGTTTTTTAGCCTCTTATCGTGATAATACGCTACGCAAGCAACGAAACACTCATTATCAGCACATACTTTAATAGGTTCTCCTAGAGAGATATTCAGTACTTCAATCAATACAGGACTTACAGAAACCCTCACATGCTCGCAACCACTCCCAGCAATTCTCAAATTAATGTTTGTAAGGTTCTTCAACTTCACTACATCATCTACCATGATAACCTGTGCTCGTAGCGAGGCGTCACGTGAGACTATAGTCATTAGGCCGTACCTTATCGAGAGACAACAACTTAGTGAATCTGTTTTTTCACTAATAGTTATTGCAGTATTGCTAGCGTATTCTAGTAATCTCTCTGAATACGTCTCGATAACGTTAATAGAGAGTGAAAATGAGATGAGAATGAGTGTTGGTGGTAATATAGCTAGCAAAACAATCATGGCTAGCCTCTTTCTAAAAAGAGAATATAGTAAGACAGTAAGCTCGTGCCACCTCTTCATGATCTCATCCTTGCTCGAGACTTAAGCCAGACTTGACCCTGCTCATTAACTCTACGACTTCCCAAAACACACTCAATTTAAGGAGTTGCTGAGCCTCATTTAAGGACGTGACGTACTGACTCACGTCAATACTCCTTAACACTAAATTCACGGTTCCACTATATACGTTCAGAAATTTCTTGTAGGAGTCCTCACGTACCGCTATAACTGATGACGAGATAAAACCCAGTAATAAAATGAGAGTGAGTAGAGTCAATAACAGCGAAACTCTTGAGGAGAGCATCCACACTACCTAAATTTATTACTGGAATTCATTATTATTATTTTTGGTGTATGAGACTACGTACGATGACTTAACAATAATCATACCAACTCTTAAGGAAGCTGAGGGCATAGGTCTGGTACTAGATGAGTTACTCTCAATAGGTATTCCACCAGATAAGATACTAGTAGTTGATGGTTTTAGCGATGATGGAACACGTGAAATAGCTGAGAGCAAAGGTGTCAGGGTAGTCTTACAGGAGGGTTTTGGTAAGGCAGACGCTATCAAAACCGGTTCTAAGTTCGTTAAAACAACCTACACCTTAATAATGGACGGCGACTACACATACCCAGCTACGCGCGTGCCCGACCTACTCAACAAGATCCGTGAAGGCTACGACCTAGTCTTGGGTTACAGAAAATACGTTGAGAAAGGCGCTATGAACCCTATCTTCAGGTTCGGGAACAAGATTATAACGAGATTTGTCAACATTCTTTACGGCACAAGAGTCTCTGACGTCTTGACAGGCATGTACGTAGTCAGGTCAAACATCTTGAAAGAAATTTTCTATGAAGCGAAAAATTTCAGCATAGAAGTCGAGATATTCTCTCACGTCGCTAACATGACAGGCAGAGTGTCTGAGGTCCCCATCGAGTATAGGAAGAGAAAAGGAATTAAAAAACTAGGGATATCACACGGATTTAAAATAACTTGGGACTTAATTAGGTTAACTTGGAGGTATAACCCTAGTTATCTGATATTCCTGTTAGGCGCCGCCCTCCTACTACCAGGCATTACTTTAGGAGCTTACGTTGCCTACCATTACTTCTTTACGGGAATTAACTACTACCTTAAGGGGTTAGTAGCAATACTACTCACGCTAGCAGGCTTCCAGTCACTGTTAATGGCGATAATGTCCATCTACACCAAAAGAATAGAAATGAGGACAATACACAAGATCAACGAGATAAAAGTTTGTCTCGATGAATTAAGAGAGACGCTTAAGAAGCTCTAATCAATAAACCTCCTTCGTAAGAGATTGCTTTATTTAGAAATAATCGGTCAAGACTTCTCTTCAGATCTCTCTGTGCTAGTTACTCCCTTCTCAGTAACCTCACTCTCTAATTTCTTTAGCTCAGCTTCTATCTCTTTCTCAATCTCTTCTATGGGTTTGGGGGGAGGTGTCGTAGCTAGTGTGTAGCCAATCCAAGCAAGAATACCGAAAACTCCTGCTACTGCTATGAAGCCTGTTAGTTTCAGTATCAACAACGCGTACTCAGTCGCGAAAACTAACCACCCATAAACTACTATCACTACTGCGGAAGCCGCGAGAAGTAAGTACCCTATAACCTGGTCTCGACTCAATTGACCACCTCACAATAATATGTTTAAGGACGACTTATATAAAGTTAAGCTCTTAATTGTAGGGAAGCCTATGATAGTAAGAGATGCTGTACTCAAAGATCTAGGTAATAGTAAAACTCTGCGGGGGTTGGGTAAGACCTGAGTGTTCTAGACTCTTCCCTCTTCATTTCAATATATGCTTCTAGAAGCTCTTTAGGAAACACGTGACTGAGCCACTCATTATCTGACTCAAGCTCGTCTAACGCTTCGTCAAGACTTTCGGGCAGGTTCTTAATGTCGTTATGCTTTATTGAGGCTTCATACAGGTTATCCTTAACTGGTTCCCCCGGCTCTAACTTCTTCTTAATGCCGTCAAGACCTGCCAGCATTATAGCTGTTGTTGCTAAGTAGGGGTTAGCGCTTGGGTCTGGAGGCCTGTACTCTATCCTCACAAACCTACTACACCTCTCGTAGATTGGTATCCTTATAGCTACACTTCTGTTCCCCGCACCCCAAGCCAAGTATGTTGGGGCTTCATAACCTGGAACAAGCCTTCTGTAACTGTTAGTTGTAGGGCTAACTATAGCTGAGAGCGCTCTACCATGTTCGATTAACCCACCTATAAAGTATCTTGCTTCCTGGCTTAAACACGCGTAATCGTCGTTAGGATCGTAAAATAAGTTTTCATTACCTCTCCACAAGCTTACGTGCACGTGCATTCCGTTACCGTTATCGCCGTGAATAGGTTTAGGCATGAAGGTGGCCGTGTACCCCTTGAGCGAAGCAAGGACTCTAGCAACGTACTTGACTGTCTGAATAGAGTCTGAGACATAAGTTAAGGAACCTCCTCTAAAAGATATTTCATGTTGTGACGCAGCAGCAACTTCGTGATGCAGTGCTTCTACGGCAAGACCAAAATAATTAATTAGTGTTTCTGCAAGCTCTGTCTTCAGACTAACGAATTTGTCTTTAGGGTATGCCACGTAATACCCTTCCTTAATCCTGTTAGCGAAGGGGAGACTCCCCCAAGGCGCTTCAGAACTACTAACTTCAAACAACTGTCTCCAGGGACTCACTTCAACAGATACTTTATCAAACACGAAAAACTCTAGCTCCGCAGAAACGAAAGGACTTAAGTTAGTAGATGCAAGTATGTTATCAAGTTTCTCAGCCACGTATCTGGGGTCTTTAGTAAATCTCTCATTATTTACGTAAACACCACAGATAAGTCTCCCGAAACCGTCACTCCAGGGAAGTTTAGCGAAGGTATTAATATCGGGCTTAAGAAGTAGATCACTTTCTTCAACTCCAGTAAATCCCTTAACGCTACTCCCATCAAGCTTACTAATAAGCTCATCTAGAGACTCACTTCTTGGGTTGACACGCACCGTAACTTGTCTGAGAAAGCCTGCTAAATCTGTGAACTGAAGATTAACCCATCTTAAGTCTCTAGTCTCGACGTAATTACGCATCGCTCACTACCTTAAACAAGTTATATATAAGTAGGTAGTCACGCATAAAAACTTATTTTAGAATTAATTGTCATGTAGTCAATCATCAATATAAGAGAAAAACTTTTGTAAGACATTATGACAATAAAAATCAATAATTAAGTAACACAGAAACTCAAGACCTAAGCCTCACTACAAATTAGATTGAGGTTGCTTCAGTGAAGTACGCTTTCATCACGTCATTCAGATCCCGGATTCTTCATCTTCGACTAAATATGTTGTGCTCGTCCTCAATAAGATTTACTGTAGAGAGCTTATTAAGTTGTGTCTCTCAAGAAGCCCAGGACTTAAGCATAGATCATCTTCAAGCAAGAAGAAAAGCATAACAAGTAGTGTTTCCCGACTCACTATCCCGTAGATCAAGCATTAAATTCTCTACGATTTTGAATTATGCGAGAAGCGAAATAAATAATAGGTGTTTTTTAGCAAGTTTAATTTTTTCTATTCTTTCATTAAGTGGATGTAAATTTGTTTTATTCTTCTCTCCATAATTAATTCAAACAAATATATTTGTTCTTCAGAAGCTTGCGTGAAAAAGTTTTTAAACTCTTAGCGATAACTTCATGCGGTGATATGAAGAGTGCGAAGGAGTGTTTTCTTGGGCGTCTCTATTTCATTAGTTGTGCTTATAGTTGTTAGCTTTATTGCTTACCACTATATTTGGGGGACTCCAGAAATTAAGCAGAGAGTAGTTGTTTACGCGTATAACGACAGAATTACAGGCATCGACCCAAGTATAGAAGATGATACAGGCCTCGTTATTATAGGCTTAGTTTATGAACAACTACTACACTATAACCCCGTTACTGGAGAGTTGAAACCTGTATTAGCTGTTGCGTGGAATAGTAGTGAGGACGGCACTGAATGGGTTTTCCGCCTTAGAGAAGGTGTTGTATTTCATGACGGCACACCACTCAACTCTACCGCAGTTAAGCTGAGTATTGAGAGGGCTAGAGACATATATAGGGAGACCGGCAGAGGTGCTGGCTACATATGGGATGCCGTAACAGACATAGAAGTATTAGATGAGTATACACTCAAGATAAAGCTTGAGTACCCGCAGAGGCTGGACCTCCTGGTAGCAGCTACTTACGCGGCCTACATCTTCTCTCCTAAGGCTCTCTCATCTAGTGGCGCGTCATCATACCTAGACAGAAAACTTGAGGAGTGGTTTAACAGAGGTAATGAGGCCGGCACCGGCCCCTACACTATAGAATACTATAAGCCAGACTCAGAAATACGGCTTAAGAAATTTGATAAGTGGTGGGGCTGGTCTCTAGTAAACAACGACCAAGCTCCTGACTACGTCATCATAAAGATATTGCCAGACCCTCAATCACAGTATAACGGCTTAATTTCTGGCGAGATAGATATAGCTTCTAGCGTTCCCAGAGACTACGTCAGCTTACTACTTAATAGAGGTTTCAAAGTATACAACCTAACAACATATCACAACTACCTAATGTTCTTTAACGTGAGGAGATACCCAACAAACATACTTGAGTTCAGGAAAGCAATAGCGTGTTCACTTAACTTAGACGAGGCTATAAGACTAGCTATGAAGGGCTTCGCATTAAAAGGGAGCGGCATAATACCACACGGGTTCCCAGGGTTTGCTGAAGGACTCTACCACCAGTGCGGGTTAAGTGAGGCTCTACAGTATCTTAACGAGTCAGGCGTTCAGACGCCAGTAAGGATGGAGATACTGTACCAGGTAGACTATGAAGAAACAAGAATATTTGCTGAGACTCTTCAGTCTAGGCTGAGAGACATCAACATAGAGTTAGTTCTTAACCCGCAGCCGTGGTCGCAACTCAAGGAGATAGCGAAGGGTGTCTGGGAAAACCCTGAAAACACTCCGCACCTAATAATAGCTGATTGGTGGCCTACAATACCCTCACCATACGATTACCTATACACGATGTTCCACAGCGATTCAAAAGAATGGAATTACGCGGGCTACGAGAATGAGGAGTTCGAGAACATAATAGATTACGCGTGGGAAATAGAAGGAACAAACTATTCTGAGGCTTTAAGCCTGTACAAGAAAGCTCAAGAAATACTCTTTAACGACGTAGCTGGAATTAACTTATGGGACGAGATAAGACCCTTCATATACAATACTAGGGTTGAGTTACCTCCCGAATGTATGAATCCTTTATACATGTACGTGATATACTTCCAGTACGTGAGAGTGGGAGCATAGATTGCCCCTCAGCCTAAACTACCTAACAAAAAGAATCATCTGGATATTCTTAGTAGTAGTTGGTGTAGTGATTTTCTCTTACGCTGCAATAATCTTGTCTCCCGGCGACCCAGCAGTTAAGTGGGCGGGCAACCCTAGAGGACCTAACGCCTCACTAGCTATAGAACTAGCTCGCAAGGAATTAGGATTAGATAAACCACCACTAATTCAAGTACTGAAGTTCGTGACAGACGTCTTCACAGGCAACATAGGATTAAGCATAGCTTACAAGATCCCAGTTTTTGAAGTCATATCAAGACGCTTAGTAGCTACGCTAGAACTCCTCCTAGTGTCTTACTTGATAGCCATACCCTTAGGAGTCTTCCTAGGTATTGAGTCCGCACTTCACAGGAACGGGAGATTAGACACTATACTGCAGTCTCTAGGCACAATACTAGCTAACACGCCGACTTTCTGGCTCGGCGCGTGGCTATTCCTCACTTTAATACTCTTAGGCGCGTACCCTTACGGGAGAGTAGACCCCAAGATAGCTACAGTGACAGGCTTCTACCCGATAACAGGCTTCTACATAATCGATAGTTTAATTGAAGGTAATTTACAGGTCTTCACGAACGTCTTAAGTAAGATCATACCACCAGCTATAGCCATAGCTATCTACCCCATAGGAGTTTTAGTCAGACTCACGAGAGCTTTAGTGTCTGACACACTGCTTGAAGACTATATAAGAGCCTCTGTAGCCTGGGGTGTTAACAGGTCTGTAATCATATGGAGATATACACTCAAAGCTATAACGCCCGGCTTAGTGCAGGTTGTTGGCTTAGCTTTCGCGTACAGCTTAGTGGACGCTATGGCCGTCGAGTACGTAGTTTTCGGGAGAGAAGGGTTAGGCAGCCTACTAATAGACTCACTAAACTACAGTGACTTCAGATTAGCAATAGGTCTGATTATCGTAGTTGCTGTGTTTTACCTAATAATCAACACTTTAACAGACATCATACAAGCTTTAATAGACCCTAAGGTGAGGTTGTAGAGATTGAATGCGACACTCAGCGATCTTATGAAGTCATTCAAGTCCTCAAACAAGAAGTCCTTCCAAGACTTAACAAGAAGTATTAAGAGGTACCTGAAGAGGACTAAGTTTAGAGTAGGTCTCATAATAACTCTGGCCGTATTCATCCTAGCACTAATAGGTCCTTGGGTAGTACCCTACCCTGATGAAGGTGCCGGGTACGTCCCGCCTGAAGCATCTCAAAGAGAGAAAGAACCCCCGAGTCTTAAGTTTTTCTTCGGTACTGACACTAGAGGGCGAGACCTGTTCTCAAGAGTTATTATGGGTGTTAGGTCAGCTGTCCTACAAATAGTTACTGTTATTTCATTAAGCCTGTTAATAGGTCTCGTCGTAGGTATTTTAGCGTCTTATTTCAAAGGCGTTGTAGAGACTGTTCTCAACTACCTAATCGAGTTATTCATCAGCATTCCCGCAGTTATAATAGCTCTAGTTTTGAGGCTAGCGTTAGGTCCCGGATTACTCACCGTAATAGCCAGCCTAGTAATTACTTGGTGGTCTTGGTACGCACGCGTAACTTACGTCTATGCTAGGAGTATCATGGAGATGGATTACGTCACGTTAGCTAGACTCAGCGGTTTAAGCCCCTTAAAGATCATGACTAGACATGTTATGAGGAATGTCTTAACACCTGTCTTAGTTCAAGCAGTGACTGATATGGGTAGCGTGCTTCTTGAGGCGAGCACTATAAACTTCCTGGGCCTAGGCTTACCACTAAACTCGCCTGAATGGGGAGTAATAATGTTTGAGGGCTTAAGCGTCCTCGAGATTGCTCCATGGATAAGTGCTTACCCAGGCTTCTTCCTACTCATAACAGCGCTAGGTTTCAGCTTAGTCGGTGATACACTCCGTGAAGAGCTAGACCCGAGACTGAGGAGGAGGTGGAGATTATGGTTTTAGCTATCAAAGCCAGAAATCTTAAAGTTGGTTACATGGACGAAGAAGAGAATATCCTCTGGGCTGTTAAGGATATTTCCTTCGACATTAGTCAAGGCGAGGTTTTTTGCTTAGTTGGTGAGAGCGGGTGTGGTAAGTCAACTATAGGAAACACCATAATAGGGATACTACCCCCTTACGCAGTGACTGAGGGGGAGCTGTACGTTTTCGACAAGCTTGTAGTTAAAGGTAATCAGAGAGACTACTCAGGTATTAGAGGAAGAGTTGTTTCTTACGTTCCGCAAAACCCCGGTACTAGCTTAAACCCCTACCAGACAATCGGGACACAACTTTATCGCGTGTTAAACAGCATATACGGGTTTGATAAGAAGAAGTCTTTCGAAGTAGCTAAGAAGTACTTATCTCTAGTTGAGTTAGACCCGGAAGACACTATCGACCGCTACCCACACGAACTCAGCGGGGGGATGCAGCAACGAGCAGCTATAGCCATAGCACTCTCGACAGGTGCTAAAATCATAGTAGCCGACGAACCTACTTCAGCTTTAGACGCTCACTTAAGACTACAACTAATTAAGCTCTTGATGAGACTTAAAGAGTCTGAGTCATTAACTCTAGTCATGATAACACACGATCTCGTGGCTGCAGGCAAGATATGCGACACAGTAGCAGTAGTTTATGCAGGTAAAATCCTTGAGAAGTGCTCGGGGAGTAACGTGATAGTGGAGCCACTACACCCATACACTCAGATGTTAGCAGACGCGGTACCACTCCTAGGATTTAAGAGACGCCTTAAGTCAATACCTGGCGAGCCACCAAAACCTGATGAAGAAATGACTGGATGCGTGTTCGCACCTAGATGCCCCCTAGCTTTCGAGAAGTGTGTCGAGCCACCACCATACTTCAAAGCATATGGTGGGGAAGTAGCGTGCTGGAGGTACGTCAGCAGTGTTAAGCAATAACGCGATAGTCTCACTCAAAGACGTCATAGCAGGTTACCCGACTACAGGCAAGGGATTGAGATCATTATTTAAGTACGTCAACGTAGTACTAAAGAACATAAATCTGAAAATATATGATGGAGAGAGAGTAGCCATAATAGGTGAGAGTGGTTCAGGAAAAACAACGCTACTTAAAGTAATTCTGGGGCTACTTAAGCCCGTGAGGGGGGAGGTTGAGGTCTTAGGCAAAGAAATCTACGAGTTCTCGTGGAGTGAGCGCGTGCGCATACTCAGGCAGATAGGTTACGTACCTCAAGATCCTTACAAGGCTCTAAACCCTAAACTACGTGTTAAGACCATAATAAGCGAGCCGTTAGAGTCCATGAGAGTCAAGCCCGAAGAAATTGAGGAGAGAGTACGGGAAGTCGCTAGGATGGTTCAATTAAGTGATAAGATCTTGGATAAATACCCTGGTGAGCTTAGCGGGGGGATGATGCAGAGAGTACTAATAGCACGCTCCATAATACACGATCCAGAAATCTTGATACTTGACGAGCCTACGTCAGCTCTTGACGTCTCTATTCAGGCTCAAATCATAGAACTAATTAATAACATACATAAGAGGCTAGAACTAGCTATTCTCACAGTAACACACGATTTAGGCGTAGCGCAATACCTAAGTGACCGAGCAATAATACTCTATAAAGGAAACATAGTCGAAGAAGGTTACATAGACGACATAATCACAAAACCGAGACACGAATACACGAGCTTACTTATAGCCAGCTACAAAGCAAGTATTTAAATGCCGGAACAATATAGACGTCATATTTCACGGCCAGTTCTAGATGGTTCCTAGAGAATTCTTATGAGTTAATTCACGTGGTTAAGAACGTTCTTGACTTTATTAAATCCTCTTATTTCCTACCAAATATTCTTACATAACTGATCCTTTACTACGTTACTCAATCATATTTCTACGTTTCTACTATCCCGCACGTCAATTATTAGCTTCAACACACTATTCCCAAAATCTATAAATCACCCTATCACTATCTCGAGAGATCTATTTATATTGCGCGGGTTTGCCGGCTTCTATGCGTATTCCGGATTCTCTAAGTGGATATTCTCCACCCGGTGGTGGAGGAGATTCCCCTCCTACTGTGAAGAAATTAATGCTATATACGGCTGCAAGTGGTTTTTTATCTATCTCATCATAATAGTCGCTAAGATAGCTTTCACTTTTTGATCTCTTCCATATCTCTACCCAGACATTGTTTTGAGTTTGATTGGTCCTACACCACCAAAGATGCTGTTTTACTACAGACGCACTAAACGTTGTGTCTGTATAGTCTAGGAAGTTTAGGAGTTTGCCGAGAGGTCTCGAAATGCTTCCATAAAAGAGTTCTGTTACTATATTCTTTGCTATGCCGAAGATAATAGACCCTAGAGAATCTGAATACCCTACGCTAGTTATGTTAGATTTATCCACGATTACATAATACATCGGCACATCATTGAATCTCGTGCTATTAATTACATAATAAACTCTATCTAGCGTCCCAGTCGCTTCCTCAATTAATTCATAAATATTTTGAGGATATTGACAACCACCATATATACAGTTCCCGTGCTCGTTGTAGTAGGCGTGACCCCAATAGTCACTTAAAGTCCGCCCCTTCTCCTCATAGTATGGAGTGATTATGGGTACGGGTTCAAACAACCAGAATGAACCATAGTAAGCATCCCAGTAATGACTCCTTATATTCCAAGTGAATATGAGAGAATCAAATAAGTACTTCATATGCGTAGGAATTATCAATGCAGAACTACGGGCTCCATTATTCCAATCAAAAGGATTAAATGTTATAGTTCCGGAATTGGCACTCACGCTATATCCTTGATTACCGTATATCATTATACCCATTAACGAGAAACCAGTTTTCTTGAATCCAGACATGAAGTTTACATACTCTAGTTGGATATTTATAGGTGGCATCTCACCCACAGATGATTCTATTTTTATTGCGAGGGGTTCATACATGGTGAATTCACTCCCTAAGATTCTTGTGTGGTTCCAGTCAACCTGGTAGTTGGAGCCGGGGTTTATGCAAGTCTTGAGTGTGGTGCTCATGTTTATGAGTTTCCCGAAATCACTCCATGATCTGAAGCAGGGGTTAGACCATACGTGCCATAACGCGTCCGCCGCTTCCTCCTTAGTTGAATAAGTATCTTTGTGGAAAAGGTAGGCTGAACTGAAGTATTTTTTGAAGCTTCGCCACAGCTCTCCAACCACATAATTCTTATCACCGCTCCTCACGATAATCCTATTATAGAACCAGTCAGGCGGGTCTTCTGAGAAGTCCCAGTAATTCTCCCACTCGCAGACGCCAGTACTAACGGTTTTAGTGCCTGGTGGGCAACCTCTCCATGATAACGGATTACTCACAACATCACTGGAGGTGGTTTCTATAAGGCCTAACTCTCTACGGATCTTCTCTAGAGCTCTCGTCACGTTTATCGAGGCTAGACTCTTAGCTAAGTCCTCAGACTTGATTAGTATCATTGCGTGTTCTTTAACTATTGCTAGTGGGTCTTCAAGCATTTTCAGGAAGGCTCTGTAATAATCGTAACCTATAGACGCGAAGTAATCTAGTGATGTAAACATGCCGTTAGATATGTAGTGTATGTCCTCACTAATTAACCAGAAAGTTATTGATACTGTAGGCATCACCACACCACCATAACCCCTACTCTCCAGAACTCCAAGAACTACGCTAGCCTTCATTCCAGGCTTTATTCCTAACTCCTCAAGTCTATTGATCCAGTCTTTCACTCCCTCACTAAATGATACGTGAATTACTTTCTTACTAATTAACTCGCAAACGTCTATTGACTTAAATTCATTCCCAAACTTGATTATCACACTTCCTACAATATCTTTACAGACTTCTTCACCATTAATAACTAGCTCGTCACCCTCAAATCTTAGAACGATACCGTAGGATGGGAGAGGCTGGAGAGCGAACCAGGAAGGCAACACTACAACTGAGAGAATCATAATAGCTAAGAGGGGAATAACTATACCAATATGTTTCATTATCTCCTTCAACTCTCGGGATTTCATAACTAATAAATGTTTGCTCCTCCTAACACTACTAATCTTTGCTAGGTGAAGAGACCATACAAGCTCAGTTATTCTTGTGAAATAGTCGTAGGTTATAAGATTTTTATTAAACCGTTTCCTGCTCTAGGCTTCGCGGGTTTTCCTAGGGTGATTCGTCACGGTTTTTACCGAACCACTCTCCTCACGATCTACCGCAGGTCTCGGAAACCCGGGGTCGCTGAAGAGTTCACAGACTTCAGAGCCTTATAATTCTTACGGGTTATACAGGTCCTTACTACTACGTATCCATAGAGATAGGACCATGAGCTTATAAAACCTCAAGTAAGAAATAAAAGAGAAAATAGTCCTCACTACAGGAATTTAGTTAGGTAGGATGAATACCTACGTGAGACTCAGGAGGAGAAAGAAATGAATAATGATAACTGTGAAAGATGGAAATATCTCTAAGTAGTCCTGGTGATGCGTTGTGCTTACTAGAGTTAGGGACGCGATAACGCCGCTCCTAAAGCACTTAGGCGTTCTTCTATGGAGGCTGGGAATATCTCCCAACATACTCACCTTAAGTGGACTAGTGCTAAGTCTCGCAACACCTGTCTTTGCATTTTTTAAGGTAATCTCAGCAGTCTTAACGTTAATGATTTTAAGTCTGGCTTGCGACATGCTTGATGGCGCCGTAGCTAGAGTAGCTGGCCTCGCAACACCTAAGGGAGCTCTCCTAGACTCTTTCAGTGATAGAGTCGAGGAGTTAATGTTTGTCTTAAGTTTAGGAATTATAGGAGTTGAGTGGATCACGTTAATACTGTTTCTCGGCACTTCATTTCTCATAAGTTACTTAAGAGCTATAGCCTCACAATATAGGATTAATCTAGAAGGCGTTGGTTTCATGGAGAGAGGTGAAAGAGGTCTGCTGTTAATATCATCAACAGCATTACTATTACTTAACATGATGCATTATGCCGAGTTATTAATAGCTGTCGGCACACTACTTAATACTATAACGGTGCTTCAGCGCCTCTTAAAATTAGTTAATTTACTAGGCACTTCTTCTAGAGCCTCAGTTACTCTCTAGACTTGCCGAAGCTAAACTATTTATTTATTACTACTAGTATCTATTGGTGAGTAAAGCTGTCTAAGCTCAAGAAACTAGTACTAGTTACGGACAAAGACCACGCACTACATAAGCATTTCAGCGGGATAGCCGAGAAAATATCTAAAGAACTCAACATACCGCTTGAGTACAGGTGGGGCGACTACGTCTACGTGTCACAATACGGTGATTCCGACGAACTAGGCATTACTTGGCTACCCCAACTATTTGCAGAATTAGATGACGGGACGGTAATTAAAGTCTTGACACAGCCCAACTTAAGCGAGACAGGCTACCTCGACGAAGAAAGAGATTATAAGGCTTCCCTAGAAATACTAAAGAACTACTTAGGCTAGCAGGTGTGTAATATTTTGAGCGTAAAAACAGTAATAGCAAGAATAAGTGAAGGGAAAATCAAGTCGCTAGACATAATAGAAGTTGAGAGTGTTGGGGAAGCTATTAAGAAGGTAGTCTCTGATATTCTTAAGGAGTGGGACCCTGAAAAACACGACCTTATAATAACTAGGCATGAGTCAAGCGAGATAAGCGAGTCTAAGGAGTCAATACCCATCTACGTGCTAAGTCCTTCGAGTGAGTGGGTTGGTGAAGAACTAGTAGAGAGAGAAATAATAACTGTCTTCCCATACGTTAACGAGGAACTAACAAACGAGGTCTTACGAGTACTTAGTGATTACAATCTCAAAAGCCTCGTTCTTTAGGGCGGGGATGATGTAGTAAGGTTTATAAGCTCTGCATTCTTTAGGTACTGTGAAGTCATATCCCTGAGCCCCGCTCTACACGGGGTAGGGGTAACGCGCCTGAGACCGGGCGCAGAGCTAAACCCGCTTTCGATGGGGATGTAGCTCTAAACCTCCCCGGAATCCTCACACTTCAGAGCGGGGAGGAGGTCAGAGCAAGTCTAGGTAGCGTGTGCATCAAGCAAGCACAAATATAGCTACTGTAAGGACCTACTCACACGAAATGATGAGTGGTGTCCTGCCTGAGCGGTGATTGAAGGACCACAAGCTGATTAATTCTCCTAATTTTACCGCAAGCTACTAACTCACGACTACACGAGAATTAAGGACTCTCATCCTCGGGCGCGGTATCGATGTGTTTAAGAAAGTCTATAAATCCTCCTAAATCCTCCTCAGTGTAGAGTATACTTCTCCTACTTACTCTCCTAACACCCTCACCAGAGAGTATTGAGAGGGCTTTAGTAACAACATCTTTTCTCCTCCCCCTACTCCTAGGATTCCCTAACAACTGAGTAACTATGTTTTTCTCAACTAACATCTCAGCGATCGGGCATGCGTCAACGCATATCCTACAACCTGAACACTTTGAAGAATCTACTTGAGGTCTCCCATCAACTATCTTAATAGCGTCGCGGGGACACCAATTAACACAACTTAAGCAATTAACGCATTTAAGCCACCTAACACCAAGCTTTATAGTAGTGATTACTTCCTCGAACGCATCACTCGATACAGCATTTATGAGCCCGTTTGAGTTTATTTGTAAGATGCCGTTAACCGACTTAATCTCTAGTAGTTCGTTAGTTAGTGAGTATTTATATCCTAGAACTCTCCACTGACTCAAAAGAGAATCTAGCGGTAGCCTAGGAGTAATCTTAACAGAAACTTCCTCACTATTTTTCTTCAGTAGTGTTGCCTCAAATCCCGACCTCCTAATGAATTCTGAGACCCATGAAGTAGCAGTAATGCCCGCCCACTTCTCAACCCTTCTCCTCCCTTGAGCTTCGGGGTTATGCCACCTCCATAAATGTTTTGAGACATAATACTCAGGTAGTCCACGTTCAGCGACCCACGTCCTGAGAAATTCTTCCCACCTACACCATAAATCCGGGTACTTCTTTTTTATTTCATGGTATTCTGCGACGTTAGCTGCCGGGCACAAATAACAACCAAGTCTCTCAAACCCCTCAAAATAGAGTGGGTTAACAGGCAGTTTATTGACGTGTATATACGACCACACACTTATCTGGTCCCATTCTTGTATGGGGGACATAGACAATACTCCGGGTAGCCACCTATTCCTCCACACACTGCCTGAAAGAGACCTATCAATAGATTCAAAAGCTCTCTGCCCAACAATAGACAAGACACTTCCTCGAAAACTGCTTTTATACGCTCTAGATATAGGAACTAGCTTCACTACCTTACAACACCACCTATAGTCTTTCCCGGGAGGACCGAATACTCTTACGGCTTCCCAGAACTTATTACCTGCGTCCGCGTTAATCAGCTTCAAGCCGTAAGCTTCACTAACTTCCCTGACGTTCCTGAGAGTCTCAGGAAGTTCTAAACCAGTATCATTAAATAACATCGTAGGTTCTATACCAGCTTTAAGAACTAAGTGAAGAGCTACTAACGAATCTTTACCACCAGAATAAGAGACAACTATAGGCAGCCCAGTCTTTCTAGACATTATAGCGACGTTCTTCACTCCCTTCGAGATTCTCGTTCTAAGCCAGAAGTCATTACTCTTTATTAAGTCCTCAAAGGTAGTTCTCTTCCTTATAGGTTCTTCAGGTTCTCCCTTAAACAGAGTCTGCACTCTAAACTTACCTTTCCTAGCCACCGCTAGCGCTACTGGATAGCCAGACTTATCTACTATGACTGCTTGCTCACCATCTCTTCCCTCATCACCTACAGGCTCTAGAGGCTTAGGCCTGTCTACAACGAACTTCTTAACTAATCCTTCATTAAGTGCTAGTAGGGAGCTATACTTACTTAACCTCCATCTCCAGCACATCAAATCAGGATCAAAGTGGAGTCTACCTACAACAACCCCGCCAACTATGATTTCTCTCATATCATCTACGTGAGGAACCTTATTCAAGAAGAATAAACTCGACTCTAAATCAAGAAGACTAACTAACTTAGCAGTGCCGAACTCGTTAACAATCCCTTCCTCAATTATCTTCAGGTCACCATAGAAACCAGGTCTTATGTCACCAGGCTCTCCTACACGTAATTCCCTTCCAGCAGCCCCACACTTACTGCAAATCTGGTCTCTGATAGGCACATTACAGTTACTACACCAGTAGAGCTTAAGCCTCACACCCCATCTTCTCGTCAAGACGTTACCCCCGCTGAAGCTCTCACACATAACTACGGCATTCAAGGAGTTAACTGGTGTCGAGACTCGTAAAACTCAAGACACTTACTCTTAACCCACTCTAGTAGAGCGTCTACACCGATTCCCTTAAGAGCGCTTATTTTGTATGGCTCGCTATCGTGAACTTTCTTAATCAGCTTCGAGACTTCTGATATTCTCTCCTCCGAAGTTTCGTCGATTTTATTTACGACTACTAAGAGAGGCTTGTCGCTAAACATCGCCTTAATCATCTGGAGCAAGTCTATCTGCTGATCTATAGTGTAGTAACTAGACTCTCTTGGGTCAACCAAGTATATTATTACGTCAGCAAGGAACTTAATAGCTACTAAAGCTCTCTTCTCTATCTCGTTGAGTTCTGAGATAGGCCTATCAAGTATTCCTGGAGTGTCAAAAACTTGTATTCTCATGTGGTCTAGCTGAAGGTGACCAGAAATTATGTTTTTTGTTGTGAAGGGAAACGGAGATACTTCCGGTTTTGATGTCGAGATTCTGCCAACTAGCGTTGACTTACCTACCTGAGGCATCCCAGAAACAACGACTTTAAGACTAGCGAAGTCAATGCAAGGTAATTTCTTCAACTCATTAACGGCTACCTCAAGTTTCTTTAAGTCTTTATTAAGTCTTCTAATAATAGATAAAGACCTACCAATAAACTCTCTTAAGTCTTTCTTGGCTTCCTCACTAGTTAGGGCGAGCTTTACTCGGATCCTATAATACTTCCACAACTTCCTCACAACTTTCTTGAAGCCTCTCAACCTGAGATAGAGTGACTTATAGTCTGTTATTCCTGAAATAGCTAAGAGTTCAGCGTAGAAGGGGTTTAACGTGTTTGGGTCTGGCAGAGTGTTTAAGACTTCGAAAACTTTATTGAGCGCCTCGTACGTCTTATCTAGCTTAACTAAATATCTCATCACGTTCCTCCTCTTAACTTTCTTAGCTAGAGTGACGGGTTCTGAGTATATACTCATTAGTACTTCTCTGACCTCAGCGTAGTTCCACACTCTAACACTCTTTAAAGCATTACTCAAACATTCTTTCTCCACAGAACCTCACCTAACCTCCTAATCTCTACTATCCTATGAAGAGGTATGATAGTATCTCCCAAGACTAACCTATCCTTCATTAACTTAGTAACCTCACTAACTCTAATTTCTTTTAGAGAGTTACTAGCCTTCCTATCTAAGACTACTATAACGTAGTCTCCTAGCTCTTCAGCCGGTACAGTGTGAATTATCTTCTTAATCAACTCATAGTTTTCTAGTTTCTTAATCGCGTGCACCTCACACCATAAACATTTACTCCTTATACACGGTATTAAACCTTTATATTATGTGTTTAACTCAATTAATTAGGTGTTTGTATGTCGTACGAGAGGATAGGGACTGGCGCCACAGCAGTCGGTATCAAGACTAGAGAGGGTGTAGTACTGGCTGCCGAGAAGAGAGTATCTTACGGCGGGTTTGTTATGAGTAGAGGCGGTAAGAAAGTATTCGCTATTAAAGACAGGTTTGGCTTAGCGTTTGCGGGCCTATTTTCTGATATACAAACACTGAATAGGACCATGAACGTATTAATACATTCTTACGAGCTAGAGAATGGAAGACCAATAAGTGTTCACTCAGCAGCCAGGCTACTGTCAATCATTTTATACCAGAATAAGTGGCTACCCTTCATATCTGAAGTAATCTTCGGAGGAGTTGACGAGACTGGCACACACCTATACGTGATGGACATGCTCGGATCACTAATAGAGGACGTGTACGCGGCTATAGGCTCTGGAGCACCGATAGCTATAGGCATCATAGAATCTAAGTATAGGGAGGGGATTTCCCTAGAAGAAGCTGCGCAGATAGCCGTAGAAGCTGTTTCCGCAGCTATAAAGAGAGACGCTCTCTCAGGAGACGGTGTAGACGTAGTATTGATAAGACCTGGGGGAGTAACTGAGAAGTTCGTGAGTCTCACAACATGAGGAATAAGTTCTTATGCTTCTTTTCGACCACTACAGAGCGTCAGCAATACAGAAGAAACTCTCTGAGTTAGTTGATACCTCGTACGAGCCTGACAGGATAGACACGATAGTAGGGCTAGACTTATCGTATGTCGGCGATATAGGGATAGCTATAGCAACATTGCATAAGTATCCAGATATGAGTCTAGTGAAGTATTCTGTGGCTTCCGACGAAGTTCACGTCCCTTACGTGCCCGGACTACTAGCTTTCAGAGAAGCGCCTCTAATGTTTGTTGCTTATGAACTGCTAGACATAGACCCAGACTTAATTCTAGTTAACGGACATGGCATAACGCATCCCAGGTCTTTCGGCATAGCTTCACATGTGGGCGTGGTTCTCGACAAGCCGACTATAGGCGTTGCTAAGAGAATCCTTTCAGGAAGAGAGGTAGTAATTAATGGAGAGAAGTACCTAGAAAATAATGGAGTGTTAGGAGCTTACGTGTTTGTGAGAGGCACATCTAAAACATACTTGAGTATAGGTCATAAAGTGAGTCTGAAATTCATAGTTGAGGTCACGCCAAAACTATTTAAAGACCACGAATTACCGGAACCAATATATACCGCTGACAAGATCTCTAAGCAGGTGAGGAGTAAGATTGCACGTAGTACTCGAAGGTAAGGTAATAACTGGTTTAGGAGTTGGAGCTAAGTACGTCTCTATGCCGCCTTACAACATAATTCTGACAGAGTTGATAGATGAGGAGCCATATCCAGGAACCCTCAACATAGAAATAAACAAAACTTACGAGGAGTTAATTAGAGAGTGCACTCCCTCAATGATAAGAAGCCTCATAGTTGACGGGACTGAGAGAGGAGGCTTCTACTACTGGTTTGGCAAGATCCCCGAACTCTCGGATGAGTGGGTTTTAGTGATTAGACCGTACTTAAGTAAACACAAGCCAAACATCATAGAGGTAATTTCAGGGCACAACCTAAGAAAGAAACTCTCTCTAGAAGATGGAAAGCTAGTAAGTATTAAGATATTCTGTGCTGACTTCATACCTATTTAAACTCACAGCTATTTCTCTACCTCCTTCAAGAGATCAAGTGCTGATACGAACCAGAGAATTTTACTACTTCTTCTATTAACTAGAGAACTATAACGAGGCCTAGGAATTAGTTATATCAGCTCTTTTCTTCTAGTCTCGCAGACTTTCTTTCTAGGATTTCAGAGAGGATACTCCAGCATTTATTTAAGAATGTGGGAGTTAACGAAGACTTCCACACTGAAAACACTTTTCACACTAAAAAGATATGAGTCTCGTGAAGTAATAGGTTGTGATTTCTAAACATGATATGCTGACCTCACACAACACTTCCACTGACTTAACGCTCATATAGAGCTCTTAATAAAACTCGTTTTACTCACGTATTAATGTTTTTTAACTTTGATTACATTATATATATTGTGGATCAGCATGCCTGTAGCTATAGTTCTCATAAATACTGAGATAGGGTCTGAAGCTGACGTATTAAACGCTCTCGCTAATATCGAGGGAGTTAAAGAAATTTACGAAGTTTACGGCATGTATGATGTCGTAGTCAAGATAGAAGCTCCTACACACGAAGCTTTAAGAGACTTAATAATAAACAAGATTAGAAAGATTCCTCAAGTACGAGGAACTACTACTATGATAGTAGTAGAGCAAAGGATAATCTCGTAAGAACAAGTAGTTAATGTTTTTGTCTTCTTCTAAGTTTTAATACTACACCTTATTAGTAGTTAGAGATGCTTCAGTTACCGCTTTTGGAGGGCTAGCTTCCACGACTTTATGATGATAGTTACGTGAGCAGGAAGACTAAGTATATTAGTGTGTTAACGACTGTTACAAAAAGACCTATTTTAAAGAATTCTATGAAAGTTATTGAGGTCTTCATTTTAGTTTCTAACGTCTCTAACACGATTATGTTAGAGGCAGCGCCCAATATAGTTAGGTTGCCGGCTATAGTTGACATAGCAGCTAGGGCTAACCATATATTAACGTCTGCTGGCCCATAACCAACATTTTTCAAGAAAGTTATGAAGAGCTTCACGAACGGAACATTGCTGAGTACTTGACTCAAGAGCAGTGAAGCTACTGTCACTGATAACACGCTTTCCACACTCCCGAGTTTGCCAGACATTAAGAAAGTCAGGATTGGTTGCAGGACCCCACTCCTCCATACTCCCTCCATAGTTACGAACATTGTTATGAAGAAGACTATAGTCCCCCAATCAACGCTTGCGAGCACTTTCCTAGGGTTCCTGGAGAGAAGGTATGTGCCGGCCGCTACTATGAAAGGTATGAAGCCTCTGTGAGTTACGTGAGGTAAGCTTAAGAGTTCTAGCAAGTCATTCGCTACCAGACTTGCCACTGTTGCGAGTAGTCCGGCTCCTGCGAGTAAGGCGTCTCGCTTATCTGTGATGAGTTCGTAAGGTATCAAGCTTATTTTGACTGGCTCATTCTTGATTTTAAAAATCTTTATTAAAATTAACGGCAACACAATTAAGTTAATGAGTGTCGGTATTGTGAGTTCCTTAATGAATATTATGAATGGTGCTGGGATACCGCTCTGTATAGCTACTAAGACGTTCTGCGGGTTCCCTATAGGCGTCATTACGGAACCTATAGTTAGTGAGTATGCTAGGAGCAAAAACATGAATTTAGGGTCTAGGCCGGCAGCTCTAGAGATTACGTAAGCTATGGGAGGACCCATGAGAGCTACTGTGTCGTTTACTGCGAAAGCCGATAAGAAGCCGAAGAGAAGTGAGGAAGCGTAGATTAGTGAGTGTTTATTCTTAAACTTACTCACGTACCAAGCAGAGATGGCTGAGAGGAGTCCGGAAGATTCTGAGAGACTTACTAAGCTGAACATGCCAATCAAAAATAGTATGACGTCTATATCTATGACTAAGCCTACCTCATCGAAACTAACTAGCCCCGTAATAACTGTTATGAAGGCTGAGAAAGCCATGAGACTCCATACCGGTACGTGGGTTTTCCTGCTCCTCACAATTAATGAAGTAACTAAGTACACTACTATTCCTAAACCTACCCACTCACTACGCACTACGTCTTCGTACAGCATGGGTTGCTACCTAACTGTTAAGAAGGGGTGAGGTAATAAAGACTTTACAATCCGAAAGCTTTGCCCTTTAGGGCTGGGAGGAGGTCAGAGATAGGGTTAATTTTTACTACGTAATACACGTATTCTTTGGGGCTCTCTCGTGCCGGAGGTTTTCGTAGGTACTAGTGGGTGGGTTTATGACTGGAACTTAGGCGGGACTCTAGACTGGTATGTCAAGTTCTCAGGTCTTAACGCAGTAGAGCTCAACGCAAGTTTTTATAGGTTTCCTTACAGGAATCAAGTCTTGGGCTGGTCTCGGAGAGGCAGTAGTCTCAGGTGGTCTGTTAAAGTCTACAGAGGCATAACTCACGCGGGCAAAATGAGTGAGAGAACTTTAGAAACTTGGTTTAGGTTTCATGAATTATTTAAGTTGCTGGAAGAAAACATAGACTTCTACTTATTCCAGCTACCGCCTAACTTCACTTGTCGAGAAGAGTTGCTGAGTAGAGTTGAAGTATTCTACGATGAAACAAGACTTAAGCAGAGGTTTGCTGTCGAGTTCAGGCATCCCTCATGTTTTACTGAGAGGGTAGCTGAGTGGGGGCGTAACTTAAGACTAACACTAGTTTCTATAGACTCACCAGAGACTTCATGGATTGTCAGAACTAACACTAACGTGTACTTAAGACTACACGGGCGTGGAGAGTGGTACGCCTACGAATACAGCTACGACGAGCTAAAAGAACTAGCTGAGAAGATACTCAACCTATACCCAGAGAGAATCTACGTATTCTTCAACAACAATCACTGGATGCTTGAGAACGCTAGAGTCATGTTAAATATACTTAAGTCTCTCTAACGCGAGTTCTCTACTAAGAAACTCTTAGATACTCACACAAATTTATTTGTGGTTAGCGTATATAAGTTGGTGTGTTTGTAGTGGTTAGTAAGGTCCTCATGATAGTTGGTCCGGAGTTTGAGGATATTGAGGTTCTGTATCCTTACTATAGACTCGTTGAGGAAGGTTTTGAGGTTGTTGTTGCGGCACCTAGTGAGGGCAGGGTTGAGGGTAAGCACGGCTATGTAGTGAATGCAGTACCTCTGAGTAAAGTGAATCCTGAAGAATACATAGCTCTAGTAATTCCTGGCGGTAGAGGCCCTGAGAGAATTAGGGTATTAGCAAGAGAAGAAGCAGTCAAGATAGTGAGGCACTTCGTAGAGTCTGGAAAGCCTGTCGCGGCAATATGTCACGGACCCCAACTACTAATATCAGCAGGCGTCGTCAAGAAACTAAAACTAACTAGCTACGCAGGAATAGCCGATGACATCAGAGTATCAGGTGGTGAATGGGTTGACCAACCAGTAGTCGTAGACAGAAACATAGTAACAGCCAGAACACCACCAGACCTACCATACTGGATGAAAGAATTCATTAAACTGATTAAACACACATAACTCCCGTCTCGCACATTTTTATATAATAAGACCCTTCACGAAATAACGCCCTTATTCTACTCAAGAGAAATTACTGAGGTGTGTTTTTGATGTAGAGAAGAATTCAGGGCATATCCTGCACTTCACGGGGTCTATTATTGGCTGTAGTTTATAGTGTAGCCCGCACAAGTACTTCCTACTCATAGCTAGCAGAGATATCTCTAGGAGTCTTGCTTCTATGGTTAGCCAGTCCAGGTCTTGCGCGATCAAGTCTCTAGCCAGTCTCAAGAGTTCTCTGTCTAAGTCTGGGAATCTAGTTAAGTCTATCGCGGTACCCCTCTCGCTACTCAGGTACCTCGATACTGCTGACGGAGTTATTTTGAGTTTTCTAGCTATTTCTACTTCACTCATTCTTAGCTCTTTATTCATTATTTCTGCGAGTCTTTTCTTGAGTGAGGGGACCAGGTACCTATACCCTAACTCAAAAACTGACGACATCTAGAGCACCACTAATTTCTTCATAACCTCATCAGGATTCTTAACTACCTCAGTAAGGTCTTCAACTATTTCTAGCGTGCCTAAATACTCTCCACTCTCGCTCCTAACAGCTACTACGAGAACCCTAATTATTCTATCACCTTGCTTAGTCCAGTACTCTCTGTATTCCTCACCTTTCTTCAGTCTCTCAACGTTAACTCTAACCATGCCTTCAAGTCTTGGTGGGTGACAGTAGAGTAGTCTACGCCCTAATATTGTCTTAGTCCTCACGAATCCTCTAGACAGCTTGCTCTCAGTAAAGAATTTCACTCTATCGTTCATGTCGGCATACGTTAATTCTAGAGGTAGTGACTTGAGAATACCTTCTAATTCTTTCTTACTCAGAAAACCAGTACTTAACTCTATGTCGCTACCCACCCTCACGTCGTAAGTGTCTGCTTCAAGCTTCTTGAGAGCTAGTTCTCTAAACTCAGGAGGTAGAGCATCAACTTGCTCCTTAGTTACTTCAGGAACTATCTCGTAAGGCATTACGGGGCGCGCGCTAGGCTTCCACTCCTTAGTTACTGGTACTAAGTAACCCATCTCCTCGCTAATCTCACCTATAGCTGCCCACTCACCCTCAGTTAAGAGAACCCATACGGCAGGGAACAATATCTTATTCTCCCTGAAGACTAACTCACTAACTTCCCTAGACAACTCTAAAGCTTTACTAGCTACTTCACTAACTATCTCGCTCTTCACGCGAGCCTCCTCAACAAGCTTCTTAAGCTCCCTCACCTTCTGAAGCACCTGATCTTCACGACCCCACAAAACCCTCGGCACTGCTATAATCCCCCTCTTCTCTAAGTACGGGAAGACCAACATCTGTATCTTCCTGTAGTGTAGTCTTAAGTTCCTCAAGTTCTCCACGACTCCTGCTAACTGATTAAGTATCCTCACGAGATCCTCGCCAGTAGTCTTGAGGGCAGCACCCGCATAAACCCCTAACAACTCACTCCACTTAAGAATCAACTCATTCTCTCTGAGTAAGAGGTCTAGTGGGTGTCCTTCAGGAACCCCCTTCAGCTCCCTAGAGATTAAGTACTCCCTGAAGAGCTGGACGTGCAGGTCACAAAGTTTAAGAATATCGTCGACTCTAAAACCCTCCTTAATTAATTGTTGCTCTATAAGCACTACCTCGAAAGGAGATACTTGCTTAAGAACCTCACTAAACTCTCTACTTAGTTCTTCAGGCTTAACACCCTCGTGAAGCTTCTTAAGCAAACTCTTAACGAGCTCTATTTTTCTTTCTTCAATATTTGACACGTGTCACACCAAAAAGAGAATGTTTTCAGAGTTTATAAGCTTTTCTCACTTAAGCTGTGCGTGCTCAGGTATTGTGATCTAAACGCGAAGCAATTAAAATCGCTTCAGCCACTACTCAGTAGATTTAATCTTAAGTGAGTCACTCGTTAATAGGTTTAGCAGGATTTAAGGTCTTGAGCAACAGTATTGCTAGTAGTGTTTTAGCATCTACATACTTAGTCTTAGTTAGTGTTTCAAGGGCTTCTTCAAGGCTTAACTCAGTAGTTTTTATGAGCTCGCCTGGCTCGGGCGAAGCTCCCACGTATTTCAGCTTCCTAGCCAGGAATACGTGGAGCACTTCATCACTGTAGCCGGGAGCTGTATATATAGAGGCCACCCTGATTAGCTCCTCAGCATCGTATCCCGTCTCTTCCCTCAGCTCCCTCTTTGCAGCACTGACTAAATCCTCGCCTTCCTCAACTCTACCTGCAGGGACTTCCAAGATCCAGTTATTGACTGGAACTCTAAACTGACTTAAGAGGACCACCCTACCGTCTTCTTTTACGGGGAGAACAGCTACTGCCTCACCAAACCTGACTACGTCCCTCAACACGACCCTACCCTCATGCAGGTAAGTCTTCTGAACTAGAGAAACTCTTTTACCGCTACAAAGAACAGACTCGCTGACGAACACTAAGCTATCGTGCTCTATGAGCACCACCCATAGAAAATATTTACGGTAATAACTAATTATGAGTTAACGTCACCAATCCTTAAATATCTTCTGGACGTGTTGGTTCTAGCTTAATATCTTACTAGGTAAGGAGTAAGGATATTAACTAACAAACTAACTTTATCAGGGGTCGGCTTGAGCTTGCTTGACCCTACGTTGATGCTCTTCCTCATTTTCGTGGCGTTGTTGGTTTCAGTGCCTTTCTTGATACGCGTGAGTA
>Ga0209080_1000408_pt1 | contig 29405 bp, 22 predicted proteins | sample JNZ110809AmetaG_FD_184123 | JGI IMG/M metagenome (GOLD analysis project Ga0209080, IMG submission 184123) | Hot spring microbial communities from Jinze hot spring, China to study Microbial Dark Matter (Phase II) - JNZ 110809A (SPAdes) (version 3) ...
GTATGGCTACTATGTAAGGGCCAGTAATGCTACCAAGCCCGGCTATTACTACTATTATGAAAGCAGTAACTATTAGATAGTCGGCGAGCCCTGGGCCAACACTTATAAGGGGTACTGTAAGAGCCCCGCCGAGGCCTGCGAGTGCTGTCCCAGTAAAGAATACTAGAGTATAGATAAGCCTTGTGTTGATTCCTAAAGCTTCACTCATCACAGGATCCCGCCATACAGCTCTAGTTCTTAAACCTGTTATAGTATAATTCATGAATACTATTGTAGCTATAAATAGTAGGAGTCCTGTCACTATTATCAATGCCACATAATAGTTTATGGTAATCCCACCAAAATCCACACTTCTACCAAGAGTTTCAGGTATGGATATATAGACCACACCTTTACCCCATATGAGCTTCTGAGCCTCATTAGCTATGAGGGCTACACCGAATGTAGCTAGAAGCTGGTATATGGTTTCAAGCTTATACACTCTCCTAATAATTGTGATCTCAACAATAGCGCCTAAAGCTCCCGTTATTATCATAGCTATTATGAGAGATACTATGAAATTACTTGTATAAGTGTAAAACGTATACATCAGATAAGATCCTGTAACATAGAAGGCTGCATGAGCAAAATTTATGACCCTAACAACGCCAAATATTAGGACCAAGCCTAGAGCTAGTATCCAATAGAGGGAACCTTTATAGAGATTAATAAGACCCTGAACTAAAAAAGATGTTAAATCCACTGAGGAAAACACCTTCCCCAAGCTTACATAAAGGGTGGATGCCTATAATAAAGCATTGCTGGTACAGCTTTTAAATCCTCTAAGAGGGGCACTTCAACACCTTTATGAGTTATCCTTCCATAAGGCGTCTCATAGACTGCCTGGTGATCCTCAGGCCTTATCCATCTAACCCCAGCCGGGGTTAATATTACCAAGCCTTCTAAAGCTTTCACTACAGCATCTGGATCTAGAGATACAGCATTCTCTAAGGCAGCCTTTAACATGTAAATCGCCGAGTAAGTAGTCTCGGCAGAGTATGCTGGGAGCCTGCCCCATCTAGCTTTAAACCTGTCTACAAATTCCCTATTAATCTTAGTAGGCGGGTAGAGCCACATATACCTGGCGCTAACCCATGTACCTAGCTCTGCAGTAGGATAGTCTGCCCCTAGAGCGTAAACTACATCCATGGAATAGCCGAGAGTCGAAATCACAGCCTTAAACTTTTTATAGCCTCCCATAGCTGTTAGCTGTCTCTGGAGAGTCACAAGCTCAATAGCCCAAATACTCGTATGTAAGGCTTCAGCATCTGATGCTAGCAAAGCGCTAATGAATGGAGTGAAATCCTCAGTTCCGAACTTGGGCCAATGTGCAGTTACAAACTCAACGTCAGGCCTGAGAGTCTTAAGGGTCTTAGTGAATAGTTCCCATGAAACTCTTCCAAACTCGTAGTCCCCGTTAATTCCAGCCCATTTTCTCACTGGCAAGTCTTTGGCTATATAGGCTGCTAGGATCCCATCTTGATATACTGGGACGCTTGACCTGAATATGAGCTTCTTACCCTCCTTAAATACCAGCTCTTCTGTGAGCCTGTGGGTAGCAGCGTGTGTAACAATTACTATCTTACCTAACTCATCGACTATGCCGCCAACTCTTAAAGCATTACCGCTAGAGTCTATGCCTACAATGAAATCAACATTCTCGACGTCGACGAGCTCTCTAGCCTGTTTCACCACGTCAGCCTGCTCGTCTCTGAATACGAGCTCAACCCTACTACCGAGGATGCCACCTCTAGCGTTGATCTCCTCTGTAGCTAGCCTAGGTCTCTGGTCTACTTATGGAGAGTTTATAGAACAGGGCGCAGACCTTATTCCTAGAACTCCGATCTTAACAGTAGCCTTGGGTAATCTCCTCTCGACAACCCCAGGAGTTGTAACTGTTACTGTTCTAGTAATCTCTTGTACTTCAGAAGGTTTAGTAGCCCATCCGAGGACGGCTCCCACAACTAAGCCGGCGGCACCTGCACCAAGAATTTTAATGAAATCTCTCCTATCCACACTCATACCAGCCACCCTATTCATCCTAAATACTTGGAGAGAGAGTTTAAATAATTTATAAAACCTCACGTACACTTAACGTAGACGTTTTTATGTTTTATATCTTTCCATGCGAGTTGAGCTAGCAGAGATCTTCTAATGGATTCTACACTCTGCTATGAGTGCTATCCTGTGGATGACCAAAACCTATATGGATGCTGAGGCGGTATGAGCTAATATCCCGGATTCTTCTCCATTTTATCAGGTATGCAGAGTTTAATCATCGCCTATCTATGTTGATCATATTTAAGGCTTAAATACCTCTAATTATAATTATTCTAGGTGTACTGTATAGGTGGGTAGTTTGTGTTCTCTTTAATTATTTGGCCTTACGACTTTTGGGGTGAGGCTTTAGTCACAGTATTCTTATCAATCTATGTCCTCCTTATTATCTTCTCTACTCTTATAGTATACTTGTTCCTAGTTTCTCGTGGTTTTAGTGATAATGTTGCTAGGTATTATAATAGGAAGATTATTCATATGTTTGCTGGTGGTGTTGTAGCTACTCTCACACCCTTCATCTATACTTCTCCACTATTCCCACTCATAGCATCCCTACTCTTAGCTATACTCCTAACTACTGCTAGGAGGTTTAAGCCTATGTACTGGTTCCAGTCTAGAGATAACTTCTACGAGGTCAACTTCGTATTAGCATGGGGTATAAGTGTATTCATACTATGGCATATACTCTATGACCCCTTTAAGGCAGTCCTACCAGCAATATTTATATCATATGGTGATGCTATAACAGGTATTGTTAGGAATACATTATTTAGACGTAGAACTAAACACTGGATAGGTAATATAGCTATGGGCCTAATATGCATACCAATAGGCTTAATATACGCAGGTATAACAGGGCTAATTGCAGCCGTAGTAGCTACAATAGTAGAGAGGTTTGAATATGGGCCAATAGATGATAATATATTAATAGTGGCAATCTCAACACTAATACTTATAGCACCACATCTAATAGTACTCGTATATTAAACCGTTTTCCACCCTAGGTTTCCCTGAGCTTCCTTCCCAAGGTCTGCCATGGGTCTCGGGGAATCCAAGGCTCACTAAAACATTTATAAGTACTCATGATTTATAAATCTTATGAGTTATACCCCTATGGATTTAGATTATGTAACGAGGATTTCAATCATAGAGAGGATAGCATGGAAAGCACTACTGTTAGCACATATCGATTGCGTTAAGAGCTCTAAGCATCTACAAACCTAAAGAAAAGGGACAGCCGCCGAACCCTGGCTAAAGTGTAAATGACATCCTAGGATTTAATGTTAAAAGTAATGATCTAATAGCTGGTAGGAGATACTACTCTCTAAACCTCGAAGCCTACCTAGTCTACTGGCTAGCCTCTAGTGATACGAGGGGTTTGAGTTTCATGGTATTTGATGTCAACCCTCGGCTTCACAGACCTCAGGCTCCCCCTTTCATCGTGAGCCATATCATAGGCTTCTACCCGTTCAGGGTAATCCCAACCCACAGCTCCCCATCATAGATTTCCCTCAGGCTCACAGTTTTGGGGAACCCCCACATCTCGGCTTATCCTATATTTGAAATAGTAGAGGTAGTATGTAAGCTTTCCTCTATAGCCGGAGAATGAAATCAACAAATATAGACAGCTATAAAACCCGTAACAGTCGCATCAGGCACTCAAGACATATAATATACATGTAATATGATAAGGAAAGCCTTACAAGATAAACGGGGAACACCGGGGCAAAAATCTTTAAAATTCATAATACAATCAATAAACCCTGACACGATAGTACTAATAGCAAATAATATAGAGAAGCTAGAGGAATACATAGAGGCAATAAAAATAGGAGATATCGACAAGGAAACATTAGAAGAAATAATAAGGATACATGACACCATGATGTATGAAAACCCAGAACTAGAATTAAACGAGTAAGTAGCCCATAGCCTACACTATCATAGTTTTATATTAGGGCCTCTTACCTAGGCTATATCCTAGTATCATCCGCAATATGTATTTAAATTTATAGTTATTAGTTTAGAGTATATATTAGTTAATATAGACTCTGCTTCTAGAATTCTTCTAAGGGAGTCTGTTTGGGTATATTAGAGGTTAATGGTGTTTCTATTAGTGTTGATGGTCGTAGGGTTGTTTCTAGTGTGTATTTAAGTGTTGGTTTCGGCGATATCCTCTATATTCTTGGTCCTAATGGTTCTGGTAAGACTTCTCTTTTGAGGGGTATTATTGGATTTCCTGGTTATGATGTTGTCTCTGGTAGTATTGTCTTTGATGGTGAGGATGTAACCTCTAAACCTATAGAGTATAGGGTTTCTAGAGGTTTAGCTATTGCTCACCAGTTTACTCCTAAATTATCTAATATTGATACTTTGTCTCTCTTAGAGTATGTATGTAGGAGGTTTAAGTGTGATAATCTAAGTGAATCCATAGACTTACTTAATATACGTTACCTCCTCAATAGATCTTTCGGTAAAGGCTTTTCTGGAGGTGAGCTTAAGAGGGTAGAGCTGGCGACTATACTATTACAGAGGCCTAAGCTAGCTTTAATTGATGAGCCTGATAGTGGTGTTGATATAGACTCTATAATGCTCGTAGCTGAGGGTATTAGGAGGCTTCTAGAGCTCTCACCATATAAGTCTATTATTATTGTTACACATAGCGGTTTAATAGCTAAATTTATAGAGCCTACTAGAGTATGTATAATGGTTGAGGGTACTATAAGGTACTGTGGCTCAGGTAGTCTCCTAGGCGAGGTTTTAAAGTATGGCTTTAAAGTCTTGGATAGAGTGGGTTAGAGAGAGGGCTAAACAGGCACTAGATAAGCCCTCACCCTATGGTGTAGATGTTAATATTAGAGATTACCCTATAGGATTAGAGAGTATAGAGGAGCTTGACCTGAGTAGGACTAGTATTGTAGGTATTGATATTGAGAAAGCTAGTAGAGAAGCATTATACCTACAAGTAGATCATGCAATATTCAAGTATTTGAGTAGAATACCTGGACTAGAGATTTCAAGGATAGAAGAATTTATAGATAGTAACCCTGATATTGCTAGAGACTATGTGTGGAGGCTAATAGATCCAGGAACAGATAAGTATACAGCAGTAGCAGCACTGAGAGGATCGGGAGGATACTTTATAAGAGTTAAGAGAAAATCTAAGATTGACATACCAGTACAGGCATGCCTACTACTTAGATCTAGTTCTCTACAAGCACCACATAATATTGTTATTGTTGAGGAGGGAGCTGAAGTAACAGTATATACAGGATGCCTAATAATGCCTGAGAGTGCAGGCCTACACATTGGTATTACAGAGTTCTACGTAGAGAGAGGTGGTAAGCTAAGATTCATAATGGTCCATGCATGGAATAACGTAACACACATTAGACCTAGGACAGCAGCCTTAATAGATGAGGGTGGAGAATACGTGTCATACTATATGAATTTAAGCCATGTCAAGACACTACAAACATATCCTAGAGTTAAACTCATGGATAACGCTAAGGCCTACATGGCCTCCATTATACTAGGCTTAGGGGAAGCTAACATAGATATTGGGAGTCTCATAGAGCTTAATGGTTACTCTTCAGGCGAGATAATCTCTAGGGTTCTGGCTAGAGATACTTCAACTATCTATACGAGGGCTTTAATTAGAGGATCTACAGGTAAAGGCCATATAGAGTGCTCTGGGCTAATGCTAGATGAGAGATCAAAGATAGTAATGCTCCCACAACTTGAAGCTAAAGGCATTAATGCCCAACTTACACATGAAGCATCTATAGGCAAACTATCAGAAGATGAAATAAACTACCTAGTAAGCAAGGGGTTCACTAGAGAAGAGGCTGAAGGAATACTAATCAGAGGATTCATGAACGTAGACCTAACCATACTCCCTGAAAAAGTCAGAAAATATGTAGCTCAAATACTCGACCTCATGAGCAAGAAAGCTCTGTAATAAACACTCTTAGTTAACACAAACTTCACAATAATCCCTCCACACCTTCAAGGAACACCAGGAATACTACTCTAAGACATAGCTATACTAACCTCACTAGTTCTATAGAGCTTCTCACTCACCCCTAGCATAATACATATAGTAGCTTAAACATCTTAAGAATTTATACTAGAAAACAGTCTCCGCTAATAGCACCTAAGCTATTTTTTAATCTTCTATTACATTAACTAACACCCGGAAGTGTGATATTACATAACTCTAGGTAACGTGAAGCTAGGCATGGCAGAGCCTGAGATTAAGAGGCTTTATGAGGCAGGTTATATTTACGAGTATAAGATTAAAGTTCGAGAGCTGGTAAGTGGTTTGAGGAGAAATCTCACAATAATTTTCCTGTTTCTTCAGGGTATACCCGGAACACTACCATGGGGCACAATAGTTTATTGGTCTGTAACGTATATGAACGTTAGGTGTGGACTTCCAGAGTCGGCAAGCACGATAGTAGTTATATTAGCCGGGTTTAGGGACTCTTACCGGTATGCTGATTGGAGGCTTGTTATCTGATGCTTTGAAAAATAGGGGGGTGTTCAACTCTAGGATATACGTGTCTATTACTGGAATAGTGAGTGGCATGATTCTAATGCTAGCCTTAATAAGCTATAGTTACCCATATGGAGACATTAGATTAGGGGCTTTACTTCCTCTAATGGTTTTCGCTTTCATAACATTCACCCCAACAGCCTGGGCTGGGCTTAACTCATCTATAGCCCCATTATTCGGAGGCTTCATCATAGTAGCTTGCAAGAGTATAGAAGTTGGGGGAGTCTCCTCCTATTACTATGCTTTAGTAACAGCTACACTAGCTTGGATTATAACAGTTCTACTCTGGCTACCTTTAATCAAGACTTATAGGGTCGATTACGCTAAATTAGTTAAGACCTTAGAGGAAAGAACCTTTAAGTTTTGATATGTAATTAAAAAGACTTCTGCTAGGCTTCCCCTAACTCCTCGGGGATCTCCTTACTTTCCGCTATCTCCTTGAATATTAGAGAGCTGGGTCTCAGCTTCCTCCTCTTAGTCTCATAGTCCACTCTAGCTAGGCCGAACATCATTTTGAACCCCTGGGCCCACTCGTAGTTGTCCGTTAGAGCCCAGTGGAGGTATCCTCTAACTTTTACTCCATCCTTTAATGCTTTAGCTGTCATTGCCATGTGGGAGGCTATGTATTTGGGTCTTATAATATCCTCTTTATCTGCTATCCCATTCTCTGTAACTATAATCTCTAGATTATACCTCCTCCACACATCTAGTAGGACCTTATATAATCCTTCTGGGTAAACCTCCCAGCCGAAGTCACTACAACGTCTACCTGCTAGTGATACTATAGTGTTACAGTTGAACCCGTAGCCTTCTACTATTCTAAATCCTAGAGGTAGATTAGCTGGTTGAACTATTATCCTACTATAGTAGTTTACACCTACCCAGTCTAGTTTATTAGCTAGATCTCTCCTCTCCCCAAAAACCATAGATTTACCCGTGCTTACAGCATCTAGGACTGGATAGTTGATTACTGAATTAGCAGTCTCAGCTAGCTCACCGTGCTCGAGGCTTATAGGCTCTATAGCCATAGTAGCATTTATTAATCCCACAGGCTTCGTTGATATCTTCTTAATAGCCTCATATGCTCTAGCGTGAGCCTCAGCTAGATTCTTAGCAGCCTCTCGAGCAAAGTCAAAGTTAATATACCCGGGAGGGAACCCAGACTTAGCATTAAGGTATCCGGCAACATATACTATAGTAGGCTCATTCAGTGTACTATAGTAGTCTACGAGATCGTCAAGCTTCCAAGCAATATAAGTGGCATACTTAGCAAACTCTACTACTGCTAAGCTACTAAGCCATCCCGATGGGGCCTTACCCGGTCCCTCCCGCCTAACAGCTATAGGGTCGTGGAGCCATATGGGTAGAGTGAAGTGGTTAAGGTTAATTATGACTCTACCGCCCCTCCCCCTCCAATCGCTAAGAATACTAAGGTAACGTTCTAAGGCTCCCTTATTAGCAATCCTATCTAGCTCTTCTAGAGCCTTATAGTCGACATCTATAGATACTATATTGCCAGCATCATCTCTCTCAAAGTCAACTCTAACATTATATGTAGGCTTAGGAAAAACCCTACTCCACTCAATACCAATCCTAGCACAGTTCATCCCAAGTTTAACTGCCAACTCGTGATCATGAGGGTAAAGATCCCAGTAACCAACACCATCCTCAGGCAAATCCCCACTTACAACACCACTAATAATATTTTCAAAATCATGAACCCAAACCCACCAATCACTATTAGGATCCTCCGAGCCCCTAAAACCCATCTCAAACTGAAAACCAGACTCTGAGAATCCAAATAAGAAATCTTCAGGAAACCTCAAAACTAACACCAAAAATAAACGATACAATTACCCCCAATTAAATTTGCATGTTGTGGGAGCGGCTTACTTGTTAGCTTATTTTTAAGTCTTAGTGGTTGAGTTATCTATTATATTTTTCCTGCTCCGTACCTTATGGCTTCACCTATGTATCTCTGTGATGCTATGAATAGTATTATTATTGGTATTGAGAATAGTATTGTTCTTGCTGCGAAGTCTCCCCAGAATATTGTTTGTCCTACTGCAGTTTGGTATATATATGCTGCTACTGTTGGTACTCTTATGAAGCTTGCAACTATGAACTCTCCCCATGCTCCTATGAATGAGAATAGGGCTATCACTGTCATTGCCGGTTTCGATGCTGGTAGTATTACTTTAAAGATTATGGTTCTCCATGATGCTCCATCTATGAATGCTGCTTCATCGAGTTCTTTGGGGAGTGAGTCGAAGTAGTTCTTTATTAGCCATGTCTGGAATGGTACTGCCCAAGACGTATATACTAGGGCTAGTATTACTGGGTTGCCTATAACTGGTAATCCCATAGAGTTTATTTTTAGGAGTAGTATGTATAGTGCTATTAGTGCTGCTACTCCGAAGCCTCCACCAACCTGGCTTAGGATGAGGTATAGTATTAGTGTGAAGTCTTTACCTCTAAACTTGAATCTAGAGAATGCGTAGGCTGAAGGAGTTATTATGAGTACTGAGAATATTATGTGTGCAAATGCTGTCACTAGGCTAGTAGTTACACCTCTAATGAATTGTTCATCCTGTATAGTGTTAATGTACCTCTCTATAGTTAAACCCCCAGTGATATCTGAGAATCCTATAGCTAGACTCTGGCCTATAATGAGAGATGTGAGTATAACATAGGCTATAGGATATGTTAGGGCTAAGGCTATAATGAGAGCTGAGACTGTAGCAGTTAATCTAAAAATTAAACTCACGATACTAAAGTCTCTAACCATACCTAGGACCCCTCTTATAGACGAGATAATACCATGCTATAGCATAGACTAGTAGTATAGAGACTACTACTAAGAATACAGATGCAGATAAACCATAGTCCTGCTCTAGCCAAGCCCGATTATAGCCATATAGTATTAGCATCTCATTAGAGTATCCTGTAGCTGGGGTGAAGCCCGGTAGGCTTATAGTCTTAGCTGGTCCACCATTATTAATTAGTAGGGGGACCATGAATACTTGGAGAGAGGCTCCGGTAGTTAGTATAGCTGCGAAAGTTACAGGTCTCATAATTAGTGGTAGTATAATTCTCCTAAAGACTTCAATAAAACTAGCTCCATCTACTAGAGAAGCCTCTACAAGCTCCCTAGGCACACTAGCAATAGCAGCCATTGTAACAGTCATAACAAATGGATATGCAAGCCACATTTCAACAATATTATATAATATGAATGCATGCCACTCATTACCATAAATATTAAAGTCAATACCAAAATAACTCTTAATATAAACTGGTATAAAGCCCCTCTCAGGAGTAAATAGTATCCTCCAAGTAGTAACACTAAGTAGTACGGGGATAGCCCAGGGTAGTAGTAGTAGTGCCCTCAGCATCCTCCTACCATATATAGCTTCTGAGGAGAATACCCAGGCAAGCATTACACCTACAATAACCTTTAAAGGAACACTTGTAGCTGTGAATAGTATCGTTTTAAGTATAGAGTATGGGAATCTTGAATCACTAAATAATTTCCTAAAATTATCTAAACCTATAAAGTGTAATGTTAACTCATTAATCTCCCTATCAATATCTGATACAGCCTTCTCCACGAATCCATCATAATCTTCTCCTACAGATTTTAATGCTAACTGTAGCTCATCTAAACTAACTATTATATAGTCAATACTTGGGATGACTTCTCTCCTAAGCATATCTAAATCCTCACTAGTAAAGACCAATCTAAGTAGTAGTATCGACTCTATAGGCTTCCATACATTATAATCAATTACTCTCATAGCTCTATCTAGCGGAGTCCTAATCCTAGGATTAAGGTGTAACGGCGTCTCATTAGATAATACTATACTCTTAACCTCTAGGAGCTTAGAGTCTATAGAATCCTTAATACTGGTAATCTTAGATACCGATATAGTCTCAGGTGTAGACTCGACAATATGACTTCTTAAATCTCTAAGATCAACTATTATATTTGAAACGGTGCTGTAAGCCTTAGCCGATCCTGATATGATAATATCTTTATTATCTACGAGAGTCTTAACTATTGTATCTCTACTCTCTAATAGCTCTTTAAGTCTAGGTCCTGGGGCTATGTTTTTAGCGTTCGCGTCTGTGAAGGCTATGTATATTGAGTATGTTATTGGGAATATTGAGAAGGCTACATACACTATTATGCTTGCAGCTATTAGTATTACAGCTACTCTTAGCGGGTATAGTAGTCTCTCCCTAGACATTATTTAACCCTTAAAAGCTTCTAAGATCTTACTCTGAGCTTCATCTAGTAGCGGTTTAACTTGATCTAGTGCAGCTTCACGCCCTCTCTCATTATATGTTGTTATTAGGCTTGAGAGAGCTTCACTTACAGGACCCCATACCTTAGCCATCTTTAAAGATTTAGGCATAGGTATACTGTTAGTTAGGGAGCTAGCGAATCCAAATATAACTGGGTATCTCTGAGCATTAGCTCTCAGGTAGTCTATAGCCGTTAATTTAACAGGAATAAATCCAGCTTCATCCATTAAAGTTCTTATAGCATCATCATTTAATGTAAACCATAATATGAATAGTATGCTAGCATAGAGTCTATTCTTATCAGCCTCTGCAGCCTTAGTTACCCATAGTAGCTTTACTCCAGAGAATGGTTTAGGGGTATAGCCGTCTATCTCTGGTATAGGGCCTACGGCGAAATTCTTAACCTTCTCTCTTATCCTAGGTATATTCCATGGCCCAGTAATTATGCATGGAGCCCTACCTTCCTCAAATATAGTGAGTTGAGCTTCATGACCTAAATCTCCAGTATACATGTATGGGAAAACTCTACCTAGGAGGAACTTAAATCCTTCAATAGTACCAGGAGAGTTTACACCTACAGTATCCTTATCCTCATCATAGTAAAAGCCTCTGAAAGCTGTTACTAGGGGATATATATGGTATGGATCTATCTGCCATGCTAGCCCATAGTAATTAATTCTAGGCTTATACCAATTCCTCATAATCTCCTCAAGCTCAGAGAATTTTGTAGGCATCCTGGTAGTTCCTAGAGCATCTAGATTACATATTAAAGCTATACTCTCAGCAGCCCACGGTAAAGCGTAGAGCTCAAGCTTATAGATACCAGCACTAAAAGCATATGAGGCATACTGTTTCCTTAAATCCTCAATAGTCTCCCTAGGCAAATACTTAGATAAGCTTACAATAAAGCCTCCATCAGCCATCTCCCCAGTCCAGTCATGAGCCCAAGTGAATACATGGGCTGTGTTCTCAACATCGCCAGCAATTATCCCAGCCTTAATAGCCTCCTTCATATTAACGACGGTACCCCTATAATTAACCTTAACTCCAGGATACTCTCTCATAAAATCTTTAACAATCTTATCTATAACTGTAACCTCAAAAGGCATCATAGAAGTCCAGAAGTTTATAGTTACAGTTAACTCTCCTCTCTTAACCTTCCCAATAAAATCATAGAATTCACCTGGAACTCTTATTGTAGAAGCTCCAATAGTAATAGTCTTCTCTATGGGTGTCGGCGTGGGAGTTACTGTCGGTGTTGGTGTTGGAGTTGTAACAGTTGGTGTAGGTGTCACTCCCCTATATGCTATATAGAATCCTAGGAGGATTAATATGATTATTATGATAGCTACTGGAATAAGGATTCTATATGATATACTCACATATAACACCTCAATTTAATATTAGGGTATAGGAGTTTATATATTATGCTACGTATTTACCGGTTCTTCTATCATAGAATAGGAGTCTTTCTAAGTCTATACCTACATAGACTTCTTCTCCCTGTTCTGCCTTGAATATTTCTAGGGTTTTGGCTTTAATAATTTGGCCATTTATATTAACTGTAACTATACTCTCTGATCCTAGAGGCTCTACTATCATTACTTTTCCCTTAAACCACTCTACTCTAGCTTTCTTATACTCTATGGTCTTAGATACTATTACATGCTCTGGTCTTATACCGATATAGAGCTCTCTTGAGCCTAGAGCTTCTAGAGTGCTAGCTACTTCTTGGTTTAGGCTTATCTTAAATCCTAGGCAGTCTACCTTACTAGTTTCTTCTTCTATAGTACACTCTACTAGGTTCATTGGGGGTGTTCCTATGAATGTAGCGACGAATGTATCTATAGGTTTAAGGTATAAGTCTTCAGGTTTACCTATTTGCCTAACTCTACCCTCGCTCATTACAGCTATAGTGTCAGCCATGCTCATAGCTTCTACTTGATCATGAGTTACATATATTGTTGTAATTCCTACTCTCCTCTGTAATGCTTTAAGCTCCCACCTCATTTGAACTCTGAGTTTTGCGTCTAAGTTACTTAGAGGCTCGTCTAGGAGCCATACCTTAGGTTTCCTGACTAGAGCTCTGGCTAAGGCTACTCTCTGTTGCTGACCCCCGCTGAGCTCTCTAGGATACCTATCTAGCAGGTCTGCTATTCCTAGCATCTTAGCTATCTCTATAGCCCTCATTCTAACATCTTCACTACTTAGTCTAAGCTCTCTCTTCCTAACAGTTAATGGGAACATTATATTCTCTAATACAGTCATATGCGGGTATAGGGCGTAATTCTGGAAGACCATTGCTACATCTCTATCTCTAGGGTGTAGGTTATTTACTAGCCTTCCATCAATGTATATCTCACCCTCATCTGGAACCTCTAGCCCAGCTATAAGCCTCAAGAGAGTAGTCTTACCACACCCGCTAGGACCTAGTATTATGAAGAACTCTCCATCCTTAACATTTAATGAAACCCTATCTACAGCAGTAACTTTGCCGAATCTCTTAGTAACATTAATTAGATCTACTCTACCCATACATCCACCTATGAATTATATGGGTATTGGGGATTAATAAAGCTAGGGTTTAGCGTGGGATCTCCTCAGTAGTACTATTGAAGATATAATGCCTAAGATTAATCCTACAATTAATGCTAATATTAAGGTTAACGTATCAACTCTCTTAACCTCAATACCCATAGTTTCAGTTATAGTTGTTGGAATCTCGAGTAGAGTAGTCACAGTAATTGTTCGAGTCACTACCTCTGGCTCAGCCACAGCTACCTTACCTACACCACTAATAACTGCCATCTTAGCAATTCCAGTCTCTCTCTTAACTTCAAAAGTGTTAAGCATCTCATACTGTCTACTAGCTGAGGGAGATAGCACGTCCATTACACGTGGTATGACATTGAAGAGTACTGCTTGAGCATACTTAGCACCAACTCCTACAATCCACTCTTGAGATTCAACACCGAAAGGTCTAATCCTATCAGGCCCGTAACCATCATAACTAGTCACTACTACAGTATACACCCACTTATCTATATTCTCTAGGTCAAATAGTAGCTTCTTTGAGATCTCAACTATTATAGATTCAGTTGATGGATCAGCATAAACCCTAAATAAGCTGTCTTGGACTATTATACTACCATTATAATAGTATATTGCTGATCTCTCCCCTCCCGGCACAGGATCTGACCCCCATCCTGGAGCTACTAGTATAGCAATATGCCATCTACTATCATTGGCTAGGGCTACGTTGAGGCCGAAAGTATCGTTCCTACCAGTAACTGCGATTGCTGTTTTCACATAGATATGTATATACTGCATACTAAAGCCGTTAGGTCCACTCCATAGATTACCTCCTAGACTCTTAAAATAGGCTTCAAATCTTAAACTATCACTAGTATCTAATACTCTAAACCTTACTAGGTCGAAGACTCCAGCTCTAAACACGGGGTTTAGAGGGTACTTGTAGCCTCCAGCTCCGTCATCGTCACCTTCAGGGTCTACTAATTCAAATACTACTCTAGCCCCTACAGCTACTAGAGCTCTAGGAACCTGTATTAAATGTGTTAATCCTAGCCTATCACTCCTTTCAACTATAGATCCATTAGCATATACCACTATGAAGATGTAACTGTAATCACCTTGAGATAAGGATAGTAGACTCCATGGGACAACTGCTTCTATCGAATCGCCTAACGCAACTCTTAACTTAAATAATTCAAGCCAGCCTCCTCTCCCATCAGCAACATCTACTGTGAGAGTTCCCCTATCCGGATATATGAGGAGCTCATAGAATAACCCCATAGGTGGAATACTCCCATCCCTCAATACGCTATTATAACCTGGATTATATGGGCTAACACTCCTCCACCAATTAGTCATGTATATAGCTATCTTGATATTTTGCAGGTTAGATTCTCTAAGCCTAAAACCTAACATTAAATGTGAGCTACTTACACTAACTAAAGCTTCTCTAACATACTTTAATCCTACAGGTACTAACATAGCTGTATTCCAGAGCGGTTCTACGAGCTTACCATCTAAGTCAACTACATGATCTGTAGGTTTAGGGAGCTCAATATTAATACTCCCAACTGGAGTCCCCTCAGGGTTAAATAAGACCTCCAGGTATTGTGGAGGCTTTAAACCTATACTCTTATAAGCAATACTAAGATATTCTTTAAATAATATGTTTGATGGGAAAACTCCGCCGCCATCACCTCCATACCACCAGAACCAGTCACTCGCCTCAGCCATTAGAATATACTTTACTGCCTCTGGATTCTTCTCATAAGCTCTCCTAAGACTATCTACTCCTAGATACTCAAGGATATCTTGGCGTGTTTTTGCTAAGAGCATCCATGCAACATTTTCTTGCCTCTGACCTATCCAAACCGTGAGCTCTCCACCAGCCCATGACCCTTCAGCTATCCTAGCATCTCTATCCTCTCTAGGTAACTGTGTATAGGCATCTTCGAAGTATGATACTGGAGTATCCGATATATCATAGTCTCTGAGATCAAGGTACCTATGCTTACCTAGGGGCATCTCTCCAGCTTTACCTCCAGCTATCTTAATGAGCTCTCTAGGCGTTATAGTCCTTAGGATACCTTCTCTTTGAGCCTCTGATAGTTGATTGTAGAGCTCATTTAAGAATATATCGCCAAACTCCTCGTAGTGCTCCCATGGGTTCTCTCCGTCTAATGCTATAACTATAATATTCCCAGGGGACTCTCTAGCTATACTCTTAAGTTTTGAGACTAGATCTAGGGCTGCACTTCTGGACGGCATATTACTATAAGTGAAGCTTACTAGGTTACTTAAGAAGCTATTCCTAAACAATACGTGTATAGTCGACTCTCCAAACTTAACTCTCCATAAATACCTCTCAGCGTATGTGACGCCAGCTATACTCTTAACTGTTAAGCCTGGAATACTTTTATAGAGTATAGTATCATCAGTTATAGTCCACTGTAAGCCTAGTCCTGCAAAGACTCTAATAACATCCTCATTAATGCCTAACTCAGCAGGCCACACGCCAACAGGCTTATAATTAAATACTTCACTGAATAGCTTCAAGCTTAGATTAACGTGAAACTCTAGATCATCACCTAAACCAAATGCCGTCAATATAGGGGATAGGGGGTGACTATAAGGTACTGGTATTAACTCTACCTGACCTCTACCAATAAGCTCTCTATAAACTTGAAGTGTCCTGCCCATTATTTCACGATGAGTATCTAGTATAGACTTTAGAATACTAGTATTACAGCTATAATCTCTACTCTTTAAGAAGCCTTCTCTAACAGTGTATAGGTCTGGATATAGCTCTCTTAAGACCTGGGGATCTATCCAGAATAAGTTAAAGAGACACGCTATATCTATAAAGTCTTGATCTGTAAACTTTGATACAACAGCTTTCTTCATCTCATCATCTGGTAGCCCTATATACGTTCTTAGAGCTTCCTGAGCTCTATCTCTTAACTCTCTATATTTTGGGATAACATTAACAAACCTATTCCAGTTTATATCAAAAAATCCGTCAGGTATACTTAGTATAGAGAATTTCTCTTCTAAACTAAGACTCTCTCCTAAAGCTAGCTTACGAGATAATAGTTCCCTATAATCAGTCTTATTAGCATAAGTATATTCTAAGAGCTGTGTTAGTAGCGAGCCTGAGAATGTAAATGTAACCTTAACATCAGGATACTTGAGTAAAATATGAGCCATCTTATAATAATTCCCAACACTATGCATTCTAACCCATGGTAAAACGAATATATCACTCTCAACACTATAATACCATGGCTGATGGTAATGCCATATAAATACTACATATAACGGCTCAGAACCTATAGCGTTCAGACTAGGTAACACTATGGGCAATACTATAAGTATAACGATAAGTAAAGGTGTCCAGCGTGTTCTCAAACCACTAACCCAAGGAGGGAAAAAGTATTATTGAGAACCTATATATTAAAGATATAGCTACCTGAATATGAAGCGTACTACAATAGCTCCAACAATAAGGCCTACTATTAATAGTACGATTGATATTGGCCAGTTAATCTGAGTTATAGCTGTAGTAACTGGTAATGTTTCGGTTTTAATTTCAGTCTTAGTTTCAGTTGTAACCGCAGTTATAGTTACTGGCTTTAACTCTACTGGCGGTATCATTGCCATTAGGTTAAGGTCTACATTAAAGCTATCAAGCCATCTATACTGTGTAGCTACATCTACACCCTTATACTGTGGACTATATGTCGTTAAGTCTAATACTCTAGGCTCTATCCCCGCGGCTATTGCCTTAGCTATCTTAGTCCTCTGCTCAGGTGTAGCATACCTTGTCCCATTTAAGACCCACTCTCCTCCTGTAGGACCTACAGGTCTAACTCTATTAGGCCCAAAGCCATCGTAGCTTGCTATAGCAACTACTATAGTCCATGAGGCTATATTCTCTACATCTATTAGTATATCCTTATCGACCCTAGCAATTATAGTATCACCTTCAATTATTATTCTCAAAACATCATCCTGAACAATACTACGACCATAATAGTATATCCCAGATCTCTGACCCTCAGGGACTACCTTCTCCTCCCAGCCTGGAACAATAATTATCGCAAAATGCCATGCAAATAATGGATGGAAAACTATATTTAAGCCTAATGTATCAGTTCTAGAAGGTAAACCTGTCTGAGTCGTCCTAACATAGACATGTATACTCTGTAAGCTAAAACCATTAGGTCCGCCCCAAGGATTACCTCCTAAATCTTTAAATGTAAACTTAAAAGCAACATATTTCCCCTCATCAACAACTTGGAATCTAATTAAATCAAAGACTCCAGGCTTAAATACGGGATTTGCAGGGTACCCATAGTAGCCTGGACCCCTATCATCTGCTTCAGGATCACTTATATCTACTATAACTCTCTGAGCATGACTTAGAACTGGAACTCCAAGAATAATAGCTAGAATTACAGCTAATAGAAACCTGCCTATATTCAAGATCTCACCGTCTGGGTTATTAAACTGTGTATGGGAATTTAAATATTTGTAGTAGCTAAGGCTACCCCATCACTAGTCCTAAACCTATTACTCCCTATACTCTCGCCTATTAAAACTCGAGTATTAGCATCTAAATCTATAGTATATTCTCTACTCCTACATATCAATCCGTAGACTATATCATCTTCAAGCACTCTTTTTATCATTAACGTATCATTGTTTAGAGCCTTTATCTTTAAGCTACCGAGTCTTAGAGGTGCTAGGCTCCTCCTTATGCTTATGAGTCTTTTTATGAATCCAAGCATTTCCAAGTCCCACTTATTAAGATCCCATATCATTGGCCTCCTACAATCTGGGTCTACTCCTCCCTCTATTCCAATCTCATCACCATAGTATATTGCTGGAGATCCTGGTAGCATGAATAGTAGAGCGTACGCCTGCTTAACACATTTAGGGTAACAGTGTGAAGCTAATGTTCTAATCCTCGGGGTATCATGGCTACCTATAAGGTTTAATACACTAAGTGATGTCAACACTGGGATTTTAGAGTACTGTCTAGCTATTAATGATGCGAGCTCATGAGCATTTATACTATGCTCTACAATAAACCTTATTATACCCTCTCTTAAATCATAGTTTGTCGCTGAATCCATATTATATCCTAGAGGGTAATCCTCTAACCCATATGTTACCTCAGTAATTAAAATAGCATCCTCCCTAAGAGATTTCAAGTATGAATAGTATTCTCTGAGAGCCTCATCTCCAATAGCGTGACCTACATCAACTCTAAAACCATCTATTCCTACGTTAGTAACATATTCCTTAATTACCTCCCTAATATAATCTCGAGTCTTAAGACTCTCATGGTTAAGCTTAGGCATATTCCATGAGCCTAAGAATGCTTCATAGAATGGCTTATACCTGCGGAGTCTCCTAGGTATCCTCTTACATCTCCTACTTATAAAATCCATTAAATCCTCTAGTATATCCGTAGGTATGCTAGATAAGCTACTAACCAGGAACCTATACATGCTATCACTACTAAACTCTCCACTCTTCAAATACTCTATGAAACTACTATGGCATGGTGATGTATGGTGGGCTACAAGCTCTAATATAATCCTTAAACCCATGCTATGAGCTCTACCTATAAGATCTCTAAGCTCATAGAAGCTACCTACAATCGGGTCTATGCTTAAATGATCTATAACATCATACCTATGATATGATGCCGCTAAATATAACGGGGTTAAGTATACGGCTTCTACACCTAAGCTAGATATGTAGTCTAACTTCTCAATAATACCTAGGAGGTCTCCACCATAGTAACCCCTCTCTCTCGGAGCAGATCTCCTAATAAGCCTTACCTTCTTAGAAGTAGCTCTATTAAAGCTATCAACAAAAATCATATAGAATACTGATCCAAGCCACCAGCTAGGGGTATAATATATAATATTATTTGGCACTATGAAACTAGCATCATTAATGCCGTAGAAGCCAAAGTATTTAAAGTTAGTATCAGATAAAAGCTTAAACCTATACGATTTAATGTTACCTTTAACCCAAGCCTCATAGTAATCCCTAATATCATCAGATCCAACTAAATCCATTACAGCCTCATTAGTAGATCCGTCCCCACTCCTATACTCTAGTATTACCGAGTTTAGGATACCCCTAGGAGCCCATAGTCTTATAATAGTGTATTCTGCAAGAGTAGATATGAACACACTATTATTCTCATCATGAACTACTAAGTCAAACCAATCCCTATACCCCTTAATAGCATTAATATACTCAGAGACCCCTATACTAGCTAGAGAAGCGGTAATAGGCTTACTGTAACCTAATGGTTTAATAGTTATAGCATCAGTATTCTCATAGTCTAACATATGAGTAAACCCGTTGATAGAAAACCAGTATGGGTAAACTCCACTCCATAAGTAAACATCAATGAATCCCTCTCCTCCAGCTCTCTTAAGCTCAAACCTCCCAGGGAAGAGGGATGTAAAGGTTGATACGAGGTAGAGCCTCACAGCATTCTCAGGCCATTTAGTAGAGAATCTAACAATATACTTAGTATACCTTCGGGGAGCTACCTGTAATCTACCTATAATTCTAAACAAATACTTAACCCCTTAAACCATATCTATGCCTTGCTTAGATAATTAAATGGTTTATATAGACGTATAGTACTTAACTAGAGGAGGATACTTAGTATTACTACCTTGATGGTATGATTTGATGTCTACTATCTTGTTTTTACTAGCTTATACCTCTCATATATCATTTCTACTCTATCCCCTTTAATCCTAAACTCTACTGGTATTCTCCCTGTTAGTGTGTATGCTTGGAATAGTGAGTAGTCATCTCCTATTACTTGTGGTGTTAGAGGCGTTATCTCCTCAACATATCTATCCTTATACTCTATTATTAGTGTGCCCTGCTTCTTCTTTACTGTTAATCTTAGCGTCCCCTTGAATGTCTCGTAGTTGCCTGAAAGCTTTGATAGAATTTTCTCAATTCTTATTGGGGCTATACTCTCAGGATTTACTCCTATTAAATGTGCTAGTATATACTGGCCTATTAATGATAACGGGTATCCAGAGCTATTAGCCATGAGTATTACCCCAATATTATCTCCCCTAATGTAGCCCATATATGCTGTGTACGTTAATACAGAGCCTCCGTGGCCTACGAGTTTCCTACCGTAGAAATCTGCTTTAATCATGAGCCCATAGCCATAGTAGTCTGCAGTTACACTCTCATAAGGCAACTTAATGTGGGGGGTCTCCATGGCCTCAATACTCTTCCTACTAATTACCTCTACACCCCCATATAATCCCCAGTTTAGGAGCATAGATACGTATCTAGCCATATCTATTGGGTTACTTAAGAGTCCTCCATCAGCTGTTACTCCATAGGGGAACTTACTGGGTATGAGTTTACCTTCCCTATCAACTATGTAGCCTACAGCGACATCAGAGTCTCTCTCAACATCTTCTCTCCTGAAATAACTCCTATGCATACCTAGAGGTTCTAGTATATTCTTCTTAACATACTTTTCATAGCTTACCCCAGAGGCTCTCTCAATAATCTTACCTAGGATAACGTAGCCTTCATTGAGGTAGAAGAATTTAGAGCCAGGCCTATCCTCAATCCATTCATTAAAGCCGCTCATAAATGCTATAACATCCTCAGGGCTCGAGAGGGGAAGCCATTTAGAGTCTAGTCCTAGAGAGCCTCTAATGAAGGCCTCAGCATATGCTAGAGCTGGAATACCTGAGGAGTGAGTAAGTAGGTGATGTATAGTTACAGGTTCTCCTAAAACACTTAAATCAAAACCAGTATACTTAGACACCGGATCCCATAAATCTAAGAGGCCCCTCTCATACAATGTCATGACTGCTATAGCAGTAAAAGACTTAGTTATAGAACCGATACCATAAATAGTACCTGGAGATGCTGGCACCATCCTATCAATATCACGATACCCATAGCCTCTAGCATAGATAACCTCACCGCCTCTAACAATAGCAATACTAACACCAGGCATCTTATACTCACTCATCTTCTCAATAATAAAACCATCAACCAGCCCAGAATCCAAGCAACACACCATTAGATTACCGAATCCAAGAAAACTAATAATCATTAACAAAAGAAAATCATATCCCATAGATACATAGAGATTTAAACTAAGAGGATACATCAACTCTAACCTAATAAGCCTTAAGATAACAAACTCTATTCTCCACGAAAAGCTTATATATTATAGGATCCGCTATTTGCCATAATTACTATCTTCATAATAGCCTACCCTATAATAGAGGTAGGAGAATCATTGCTTTTAAGCTTCTCCTAGTGTTAATAGCTGGTGAGTTGTAGTGAGGTAACCTCTATGATGGACTTTGATACAGCTAAGTTACTTGGCGTGATTGGCTCAATTATGGTTATAGTAGGATATATTCTACCTATCTTCGCAGTTGTAGGATTGATACTCATAGGTTTATCTCTCCGCTACCTATCTAATACTTTTAAGGATGCATCTATTTCTAGGTATGCTACATACTTCCTAGGACTACTTACCCTAGCTATAATTATAGCTTTGGTTAGCTCTGTTTTAATAGTAGTATTTATGATCATATCCCCCATAGTAGCTTCGTCTGGGACAGCTTCATTAGAAGAGTTTGTCTCTGTAGCTCTCGCATCATTTATGCTAGCAGTCATACTACTGATACTCTTAGTATTAGCATCTAGTATAGTGGGTTTCATAGGATTCTATTTCCTCTATAAGTCACTTACTAGACTATCCGAGGTCTCAGGTGAAAGATTATTTAGACTCTCTGGACTAGCAATAGTTATCGGCTACGTAGCACTAATCTTTGGCTTACTAACAGCTATAATATTAGTAGGATTCCTCTTAATCATAGGGGGAGCTATAGCATTCCTAGTAGGATTCATCCTACTAGCTGTAGCCTTCTACAGCATTAGACCGCCCCAAGCTCAGCCGCTAAGTACCTCTGTAACTACTTAGATGTAGATTAAGTAAGAGGAGGCGTGAGAAGAACCCAAAGAAAGTATAAAGTTAAATGTTATTTGATAAAGCAGAATACATATGTTTAAACAGGTTTACATAGAAATAGTTAAGTTTAAATAGTAGATTTAACACTAGCTAGTTTGGTATTTGGTATTCAAGATGGGGTGATTTTAGTGGTAGAGTTTGGGCCTGCTAGGTTACTTGGGCTGTTGGGTTCTATCTTTATGGTTGCTAGCATTATTTTACCTTTCCTTGCAATTATAGGTTTAATATTAATAGTCTATTCTCTCTATAATCTATCTAAAATTTATGGTGATAACTCTATATTTAAAAATGCATTATACTTCATAGTATTATTTCTTATAGGTGGCGCTATACTATTCATTAGTTCTATCTTAATAACTGGTACTATGCTTTTAATTCCCGCTACTATCTCCTCTCCTGAAGAGCTACCCTCAATTTTTACTTCTATTACATTAACACTATTATTCCTAATAGTAGCAATTATATCTGGCGTAATTAGCATTATAGGATTCTATTTCTTCTATAAGTCTCTAGGTAAGTTAGCTGAGGTTTCAGGTGAAGGATTATTCAAGACATCAGGATTGACATTATTAGGCGGGAGTATAGTATTATTTATAGGCCTACTAACAACTATAATACTAATAGGAATCCTTATAACTTTAATAGGAGGCTTAGCAATACTAATAGGATTTATTCTACTAGCTATAGCATTCTATAAATTAAAACCACCACAAATACAGCCACTAAACCTGATAACAACTTAAACTTTAGGATAAAGCAACCATTGAGACTAAACAACATCTATTCTTTGAGAGAAACAGACACCCTACTAGTATCTACATAGGGCATTTCTACTTATCTAAGACCTGAAGTGGAACTAGATAATAAGAGTATCAATAAATGAGGAGATTAACTCTGGATTCTTATAGGATCGGAGAACATAGTAAGTAAGAGAGTTATTATGAGGTAGTTATTATATTATTCAAATGGTAGAGTAGTAAGAGAACTGAATTCTACTAAATTAAGGAAGTTAATTAAAGATATTGGAAGAGGAATCTTTTATTATGTATAAGTATGAATTATTGCTTATTCGGGTTTCTTAAGTTTCTTAATTAAGTCTATTAGGTCTTTATGTACGTATTCTCCATTTCTTATTAAGGGTTCACCGTCCACTTCTAGGGTGGTTTCTAGCGCTACTGCATCAAAGTGGGATGCTGCTATTCCTAGTTTACCTTTAAATGATGGTGATTGACTTCCAAAACCCCAGTCTACTGCTCCCCATACTCTTTCATCCTCAAGGATGTTTCCTGTGAGTTTTGCGTTAGGGTGACAGCCTAAGGCTATGTGGGCTACATTATACATGTTTGGGTCCCCTAGTTCTTCAAGCCATTTTCTTAGAATTTCCGCATCTCTCCCTCCTTCTATCTTTACTATTCTACCCTTCTCTATTGTTATTTTAACAGGTTTCCTTAAAGATCCTAAATCTTTTGGTGGATATATTGAGCCATCTACTACGAAGATACCATTTATAGACTCCTCTATTGGTGCCCAGTCTACTTGACCTATAAGAGCGTAGTCTCCAGGGCCTAATACCTCACCCTCAACTAGTACTGGTCTAGATAGCTCATTTTCGAAAGTCATATGAGTACCTTCTGGGGAGGTAAGAGTGAATTCTCTCGAACTAGCTATTATAGATTGAAGCTTCTTCTGGAACTCTAATAAGGCCTCTATGTTAACTCTCTCAATCATTCTAACCATCATGTCAGCATCCATACCTACTAGGATTAGATACCTTATCCTGCCAGTTTTCATTGCCTCTTCGTAAATACTTGAGTATAGAAGCCAGCTCTTATTAAACTCTATCCACACATCTGAGTTTAGAATTGCAGCTCTTATAGACTTTACAGGTATATCTCTCTCAGCCTCCATTCCAACACCTCTAGCCATATTAAACCATAAGACGAGAGGCTTAGCATTAGCCATTCTTACAGCTTGAGCAGTAGCTACTACAACCCTCCAATCTGATCCAGAGTCTGCTGATATAACTACTTCCTCTCCCGGCTTAATATGGAGTATTTTATCTACAAGTTTCCTTGCAGCATTGATAAGTTCAAACTCAAACCCAGATATAACCATAACTATATCACCCTACTAGTTTCTCCACAGGGATATAGTCATAGTTGAAGCCGAAATGCCTTGGCCCGAAGAGTTCAAGACCTTTGGATGTCCTCCATATATCTGGAGCCTTAGATGCTATGACAGTAGCTTGTAATCCTTCTCTAACCATGTTACTTAATATAGGATTGCCTAGTGAATCTACGAGTATTATAAGGTCCGGGCACATTACTATTGGCTTACTATTAAGCCATGCCATTAAATACTCATTTTTAACATATATCCCAAGCTTACCTTTAACACCCTCAATAGTTATATTACCTTCAAGAAATCTTCCCGTATCTCTTAGGTTAGACTCTACGACTCTACCTTCAAAAATTTTCCATCCATTAAGAGCATTTACCATAGCCTCTACTATATTAGCTCCTCTAGCTCTAGACTCTCTAATAGTCTTACCTAATTTAAGGCTTAGGGATAGTGTTCCCTTTATAATAACGTCTCGAGCAATCCCCCCTCTAAGAGGAGTATCAACTACAAGACTCCAACCTCCAGAGAGGTAAGCTACATGTCTAAATATCTCCTCATAAAAGTCAACGTTTGAAACCTTACGGATAATCATCGTAGACCCAGCTGGAGAAGCTATAACCGAGGGAGTCACAGGAACGCCATATACATGAGCGGTCGATTGATAGAGTTCAGGCCCAGCTCTCCCCATTAAGTCTCCGTCAACGATAGGCTTACCGAGTAGGTGTGCAGCGTATAAAGCTATAGCAGTGTTACCTCCTCCTAGCTCGCTAGCTACTATACCTGAGATCTCCTTACCTAGTATCGTGCTTAAAGTAGATATAGCCTCAGTAAGTAACAACTTCACTTCTTCTTCACTTCTCTCAAGAGCGGCTCCCATAGAGCCTATAAAGTATGGAGATACGATAATATCATCGTCTGTTAACTCCTCTAAAGGTATAATCTTTAGCCCTCCTTTCTCGGCTATTCTCCTGACTAAGCTTAATCCAAAAGATATAGAACCGCCGCCTCCAGTAGCTAGGAGGGATGCCCCCCAAACTATATCTTCTAAATCTTCAACTCTATCCATTAGTATCACATGCACCACCAAGATTCCAATTGTGTTATCCTTTAGAATAAAACTTATAAATTCCAAACAATTTCTAGTATACTTGAGGTGTTTTATATAATGCGTAGCTTGGGGATCAATAGAGTTCTAGCCTTAGCCATAATAGCTATCATAGTCATTGCCTTAGTGGGAGGATTCTTATATATTAGAATGCAGCAGGCTCCCCCTAAGAGGACTATCGTTATCTATGCTGCTCTATCTGAGATGACAACAGCAGATCCGAGTACAGAGTTCTCAAATTCGATAATGTGGATGGCAGTTGTCTATGAGAGGTTACTTATGTATGACCCTTTAGAGGATAAGTTTATCCCAGAACTTGCTATTAGATGGGAGAGGAGCCCAGATAATCTCACATGGACTTTTTACCTTAGGAAAGATGCAAGGTTCCATGATGGGACTCCTGTTAACGCTGATGCTGTAATTTTCTCAATTATGAGGACTAAAGAGCTAGGTATGGGAGCAGCCTTCTTATGGGATTCTATTGATAGAATAGAGAAAGTTGATGATTACACCGTTAAATTCCACTTAAAGTATCCTGCTCCACTAGACCTCATAGCATCAGCAAGCTATGGAAGCTATATATTCAGTCCTAAGGTGGTGGAATATGCGAAAGCATCAAATGCTACAGATCCTAAAGTTGCCGATTGGTTTAATGCAGGTAATGATGCTGGCTCAGGGCCATATAAGCTGGTTAAATGGGATCCAGAGAATGAAGTTGTGTTAGAGAAGTTTAATGAATGGTGGGGTTGGAAGGATCCTAACCACCCATTTAAGAGTGCTAAAGCTCCAGATGTTTTCATTATTAAAATTGTTAAAGATGCTGTAGCTCAGGAAAGGATGCTACTAATGGGAGAAATTCATATAGCTTACCAGGTACCTCTAGAAGACTTAGAGACCCTCAAGACCAACCCTAGCATAGTTATAGTTACCAAACCAAGTTTTCAGCAACTAATATTACTACTTAATACTAAGAAACCTCCATTAGATAACGCCCTTGTTAGAAGAGCTATAGCCCACGCAATACCATATGATGACATAGTTAAGATAGCGAGATCTGGTCTAGCTAGGGTAGCTAGTGGTCCAGTACCCTACGGTATGTGGGGTCACTCTGAAAACTTAAGATTCGAGTATAACTTAGACTTAGCTAGAAGCCTCCTTGCCCAGGCAGGCTATTCCCAAGGGCTCCCTAGACCATTAGTCCTTACATATACAGCAGGTGACATATATGAGAAGAGGACAGCAGAGCTTATACGAGTTTCTCTAGCTAAAATAGGGATAACTATTGACATTAGACCACTAAGTTGGGAGGAGCAGTGGGCTATAGCTAAGAAGGGATGGGAGGATCCTAATGCTGCCCAGGACATTCTCATGTTCTACTGGTGGCCAACATATGTATCTCCCTTTGACTTCCTCTATAACATGTTCCATAGTGATAGTAAAATATTCAATTTAGCCTACTACACTAATAAGGAGTTTGAGGACGTCTTAATAGAGGCTGTAGCCTATGAAGGCTCAAATAGAGCTATGGCGTCACAGCTCTATATAAAATCACAGGAGATACTTTACAGAGACGTTCCAGGCATACCTTTATGGGATATGATTGATGTAAGGGTAGCTTTAGTAAAAATAAAGAGTCTCGATAAGGCTATAAACCCCGCATATCCCACGGTTATATTCCCACAAGTACTAGAAGTAGGAGACTAAAGAGGAGGGAAAAAGATTAGATGCCTGTATCTCTAGGGTATTTAATACAGAGACTATTTCTAACTCTAGTAGTAGTCCTTGGAGTAGTAACTATAGTTTTTATGACTACTAGGATTATTCCAGCACACCCCGAATTCCTATGGGTAGGTCCCCACGCAACAGAGGAGCAGTTAATAAAAGCTAGGAAAGAGCTCCACTTAGATGAACCAATAATCATTCAATACTTATATTACCTCAAGTCTCTACTACAAGGAGATCTAGGGGTATCTTGGAGAACTAAGAACCCTGTCCTAGTTGATATAATATCAGCACTCCCGGGAACCTTAGAGTTAGCTATTACAGGTTTCACTATAGGCATAATTCTAGGCTTACCACTCGGGCTTCTAGCAGCACTAAACTATGGGGGCTTAGTAGATAAAACTCTTAGAATGGTTACAGTGTCTGGCTCTGCCATACCAGTATTCTGGGCCGCTCTAGTTTTCCAGCTAGTTCTAGCAATTAAACTAGGGCTACTACCTGGAGCTCATAGGATAGATCCTAACCTAGTAGTGATAACAGGGTTTAAGCCTATAACTGGATTCTATATTCTCGATACTCTCATTACTGGAAGAATAGAGCTATTTATTGACGTGATTAAACGCCTTATTATGCCTTCCCTAGTAGTAGCTATGTATCCTATGAGTTTAACAGCTAGAATGGCTAGATCTCTAGCTTTAGAATCTTTACAGGAGGATTTTATAAGAAATCTAAGGAGCTGGGGGGTTCCGAGTAGCGTTATTATTAGGCGCTATATTCTAAAGCTCATAATAACTCCTATAATAGCTTCGCTAGGTCTATCATTTGGCTATACTCTAGTAGGCGCGTTCCTCGTAGAAGTAATATTTGCATGGAACGGTCTAGGAATGTATATTGTTATGGCTATATTGAGTTTTGATTATCCAGCCATAATAGGCGGGGTCATAGTCGTGGCTATCTTCTACTGTCTTATAAATACTTTTGTTGATATACTTCATGCTCACATAGATCCGAGGGTAAAGCTATGATAGCTTCTTGGAAATTTATCTTAGACTTCTTCTCATATCTAAAAATTGACATATTAGGATTACTTGGTTTAACAGTAGTTATAGCATTCATAGTAGTAGGAATAATTGCCCCCTATATAGTTCCATACCCTGAAGATGCCTGGGGTTTAACATATAATGTAGAGAAAAGATTTCAACCCCCCTCCCATAACCATATCTTTGGTACTGATGAATATGGTAGGGACGTGTTTAGCAGAGTGATTTTAGCTTCTAGATTCTCTTTAATAATAGCTGTAAGTGTTGTAACATTATCCCTAATAATAGGTGTCTTAGTAGGACTAATAGCTGGATATTGGGGAGGCTTAATCGCAATTATATTAATGAGAGTTACAGATATGTTCCTAGCGTTCCCTCCACTATTACTCGCAATAGCTTTTGCCTCAATCTTAGGGAGAGGCCTCTTCAACCTTATAATAGCACTTACCATAGCTTGGTGGCCCTGGTATGCTAGACTAGTGTATGTACAAGTTAATAGTGTTAAGAGTATGCCCTATGTTGAGGCTGCAAGAGTTTCTGGTTTAAGTTCTACTATAATACTATTTAAGTACATACTCCCTAATTCCCTAACTCCAGTAACGATACAGGCTTTCTTAGATATGGGTGCAGCTGTCCTTGAAGCTGCGGCATTAAGCTTTGTTGGTGTAGGAGTTAAACCTCCAACACCTGAGTGGGGTTTAATGATTAGTGAGGGGTGGCAGTTGATAGGGATAGCATGGTGGGTTAGCCTATTCCCCGGTCTAGCATTATTCATTACAGTATTAGGGTTTAATCTTTTAGGTGACTCGTTTAGGGAGTATTCTAACCCAAAGGTTAGGAGGCTCTTAGAATCTA
>Ga0209080_1000409_pt1 | contig 29389 bp, 26 predicted proteins | sample JNZ110809AmetaG_FD_184123 | JGI IMG/M metagenome (GOLD analysis project Ga0209080, IMG submission 184123) | Hot spring microbial communities from Jinze hot spring, China to study Microbial Dark Matter (Phase II) - JNZ 110809A (SPAdes) (version 3) ...
GCTTCAGTATCCCGGGCAGCGTGGCCACGTTAGCCGCCTGGATGAGCGTCCTATCCTGCATCATCTTCTCCAGCAGATCCTCTGAGGCGAAAACTAGAACTGGAACGCGCATATCCGGCCTATGCTTAGGTATTCGCCAAACCACATCCCCGATTTTCTCAAGTGGTAGATTCAACTTGATACACTCGAATTAGCATACTTCTTTTGCCTCGCTTTAAAGATTATGCCCCGCGTTTTTAAGGGTCGGTCTTTTACATTGATTACATGGAAGATTCACCGGTTTCTTCAATAAAGATTAATATCTGAGAAAAATGTTTCATCCTCTCGCGAGAGCATGTCTTCTTGGAGGCGTCAACATTCTAGATGGCTTCCCCCAATGCCGCTTGAGAAGATCACGGAAATTCAGCAAAAGAGAATTGGCATTGATCCGCCCTTGAATCCGCATCCCCAATTCAAGGTCGTGGTGTGGGAGAACCCCCATGAGTTTTATGCAGCCTTCGCAATGGATATGACGAGACGAATTGTCTCCACTTTCTTTGATAAGAGGGATTTATGGATCATAGCTCCAACAGGCCCTGTTCCTCAGTGGAGGATCCTAGCGAATAATCTAAATGAACTTGCTACGACCATTAGCGGATTCAACTTAAAACATGTGCATATAGTAATGATGGATGAGTATAGCGACCCCGAAGGCAGGACTCCAGGATGGAATGAGCCGGGATGCTTCCAAAATACTATTAGGATAAACTTCTGGGAACGATTAAGAAGCGATATCCGAATGAAGTGGGAAGAAATATTGTTTCCAACACATGAACTCATAGACAAAATTCCGAAGATAATAATCGATAACGGCGGCGTCATAGACGTAGTGTATGGAGGCATTGGATGGGGCCTTCATTTCGCCTTTGTCGATAGAGAGGCATTTACTTCAGATAGGTGGGCGGGCCGAGATCTAGAAAAATGGAGGAAGCTCAGGGTACTAAAGGCTATAGAACTTGATGCATCCACGATCTATCAGAATGCGCTTCATACTTGGGGGAGCAATCAATGGGCGGTTCCAAGCCATGCTAACACGATCGGCCCAGCACTGATCTTAGGAGATGATGAAATTGAGGTCAAATACCGCTCCTTCTGGTGCGATGGAATATGTGGGCCCGAAATGACGTGGCAGCAAATGGCGGTGCATGTCGCGCTTTACGCGGAGCCTAATCCCGAGCTCCCCGCGACTTACCTCAAGACCCTCCCCGGCGAAATAAACGTCCTGAAACCCCTCGATGAACCTATTACCATTGTCCCGAGATAGAGGAAGCAAACAACTCTCAACACTTCCCCTGATTTTTTGCATAACTCCTCCTAAATTTTTATATACCGTCGCAGGAGTAGATATTGCGCGAGGTGAGGTTTTTGTCATCTACTAAATTACCTGCTATTGAGGGTGGAGAACCAACGATAAAGGAGCCTCTCCCACACTGGCCATCATTTACAGAGGAGATAATACAGGCAGCAATGGAACCTCTCCGCACGGGGAGGGTCAATTATTGGACCGGGGAATTAGGTAGGAAATTTGAGCAAGAATGGGCGAAGTGGAATGGTGTTAGGTATGGGGTAGCCGTGAATAGTGGTACCAGCGCTCTGCACACGGCAGTTGCCGCGCTAGGGATAGGCCCTGGGGATGAGGTTATAGTCCCCTCTTATACGTTCATAGCAACGGCGTTTTGCGTCCTTCAAGCCGGAGCCATCCCCGTCTTTGCCGACGTTCGAAGAGAGGACCACTGCATAGATCCAAAAGATATTGAGAATAAGATCACTGATCGGACTAGAGCAATTATCCCCGTTCACCTCTATGGCAACGTTTGCGAAATGGATGAAATAATGAGAATAGCTAGAAAATACGATCTATACGTGATCGAAGATGCGGCAGAAGCTCATGGAGCCATTTATAAGGGAAAGAAAGTCGGAACCATCGGGCATGCCGGATGCTTTAGCTTTTGTCAAAATAAAACTTTCACAACGGGTGGCGAGGGAGGTGCTGTCATAACCGACGACGAGGAAACCTATTGGGCGTGTATGTCATTTAGGGATCACGGATTTGATGCTAAAAAGAGGCTTAACTTGCTCGAACTAGAGGGGACGCTCCATTACATACACATTCGAGTCGGCTTCAACTATAGGATGACCGAGATGCAGGCTGCCATAGGCTTAGCCGAGTTAAAGAGATTAGATACTTGGAACCTTCCAAGACGCAGGAGAAATGGGGAGATCTTGATTAAGGAGCTGAAAGATGTCCCGCAAATACTTTATCTTCCAGTTCACAACAACGAGAAGGTTAATGGATTTTACGTTTTTCCGATAGTCGTGGATATGGATCAGATGAAATGTGACAGAGATAAGCTGATAAAAGCCTTGACGGCAGAGGGTGTCCCAGCATGGAGGTCATTCTGGCCTCAATCATATTCTGAGAGGGCATTCAGGGAGCATAATGGATTTGGACGGGTGAAGTTCCCCTTTAGATCAAAGGAATATACCAACCCCGAATCAGTGCAATACGATAAAGTCTTCTGCGCCAATGCAGCTTGGCTGGAAAAGAGGACTTTCATAGTCCATTGCTACCCAACGCTAGAAGAGGAACACATGTTCTTGATCGCGGACGCGATCAAGAAAGTATTAGATTATTATGCTAAGTAAGCTTCCCGACGAGCTGAGAGCATGAGGAAAGTCGCATGGGGAGTAATTGGTGCAGGCGGAATAGCCCGAAGAAGAACGATTCCCGAGATGATTGAAGCGTCCAAGAAGGCTGAGCTTGTAGCAGTTATGGACGTGGTCAGAGAGTACGCCGAAGAATGTGGGAGGAGATTTGGGGCAAAATATTGGTACACAAGCATCCAAAAATTACTTTTAAATCCCGAGGTTGATGCGGTATACATAGCTACACCAAACTACCTTCATCGCGACCAGGCTATCATGGCTGCTAGAGCTGGAAAGCATGTGCTTTGCGAGAAACCATTGGGGAGAACCGTTAGAGAGTGTGAGGAAATTGTTAAGGAGTGCCGTCAGAGCGGAGTTAAGCTCGGGGTCGCCATGATGATGAGGTTCCACGGCTTACACAGAAAAATCAAAGAGCTCATAGAAGGAGGGATGATAGGGAGGCCTGTTCTGGCAAGGGCCCAGCTTACTTGCTGGTATCCCAAGATAGAAGGCGCTTGGAGACAAATCCCGGAGCTAAGCGGAGGTGGAAGCCTTATAGATATGGGGGCACATTGCATTGATCTCCTAGAAACCCTCTTATCGACAAGGGTTAAAGAAGTTTCAGCTTTTCAAGACACACTTGTTCAAGATTATGATGTTGAAGATACTTCTGTTGTGCTCTTAAAATTTGAAAATGGAGCTATTGGAATTATTGATAACTGCTTCAATATACCGGACAAGGCATCACAAAATAGATTAGAAATTTATGGAAGTGAAGGAAGCATACTTGCAGAGGGAAGTATAGGACAGGAACCAACGGGAAGAGGATTTCTCTATCGCTACCCACAGAAGGCATATGAGAGTGAGCAGAGAAGGATTGTGGAAGAAATAGGCGCTCAAGAGATAAAATACGAGCCGATCAAAATGTACGCGGCCGAGATAGACCACTTCTCTGAATGCATTTTAGAGGATCGAGAGCCCGAAATAAACGGTGAAGTGGGACTCTGGAACATGAAAATAATATCCGCATGTTATGAATCAGCAAGAATGAAAAAGGTTATAGAAGTTGTTTGATTTTCAATTCTTTTACTTTTTATTTAACAGCTCCTGCCACGAGCCCTTTTATAAGGTACCTCCTGAAGATTATTATTATCGTTATCGCTGGTAACATGGCTATTACACCCATAGCGCAAATAAGACCCTTAACTACCCTTGGCTCGGCCATTGCTGAACCAATTATCACTGGTATTGTCCTAGATGCGGCGGTTTTCGTCAAAAGAAGCGCGAAAAAGAACTCTCCATAAGATATCATGAAGGATGTTATTGCAATCGCCACTATTGCCGGCTTAATGACCGGAAGCGTAACTTTTCTTAATATCTCGAAATAGGAATATCCATCAACTCTTGCCGCGTCTTCTATATCGATCGGAATCCCCATTAAATACGTGTTGAGAATCCATATCGTAAAAGGCATTGTGAACATTATATGAACCATGATTACTGAAGCCAACGTATCCAGCAGACCTATACTTCTTACAATGACGTAATATGGAACGGCAATAACGACCGGTGGCAGCAACCTGCCAACTATTGACGCGTAGAACAGCGGCATAGCTCCTTTGAATCTAATTCTCGTTAGAGCGAATGAACCCAGCGTCCCTGCGATGATGTTGTATAACATGACGACAACGCCAACTATGATGCTGTTTATTATCGCTCTCGGGAATTCTTTAATCGCTCCGGGTATGAAGAGGAATAGGGACATACCCTGCTCCAAATAGTACTTCACAGCAGCTTCGATGTTAAAAGAGAACCAGTAATTATTGAAATTGGGGTTTGGCGGAAAATAGAATGGTGGGACTGTGTAAATCTCCTTTTCTGATTGCATGCTGAGGTTTAACATCCAGTAGATCGGAAAGAGTACCCAGATCATCATCAATATGGCAGCGATGTATGTTCCGATTTTTGGTTTATTCTTATTCGCGGCCATGGCTCACACCCTCAACCTCACACGACCCACTCCCAAGGCCTTAAAGTAGGCGTAAATAAGCATGCCCGTTACAGCAAGTACTAAAATCGTAACAGCACCTGCCTGGCCAAAGTTAAGGTAGCTGAACATCCTCTCATAGGTATAGAATGTGATAAGTTTCGTGAAGTCAGCCGGCCCTCCTGCAGTTATCACATATATCGGATCGAAGCACCAGAGTGCGCTTAGGGTCGCGTAAACCAAGACAATCAGCATAATTGGCCTGAGCCAGTTTAATGTGACCATTCTAAAGCGTGCCAAGGGTTTAGCTCCATCTATAAGGGCTGCCTCATAAAGCTCCTTTGGAATGGATTGGATTCCAGCTAGAATGAGGAGCGTCGGCAACGGCACATTGACCCAGACATGCGCCAAAGCTACTATTAGCATTGCGGGTAAAGGCATCGACAACCATGACTGATATTGATTTATTAATCCTAGCTTAACCATTATGTCATTGAAGAGCCCGAAGTTGAAGTCGAAAAAAAGCCTGTAAATCGTTGAGCTGACAACAAGTGGTATGCCCCATGGAAGCAATGCCAAGACCTGTAGTATTCTAACGCCCTTAAATTCGCTTGATAATAGAAGCGCCTCTCCGAGCGAGATCAAAGTTATAAGCGGAACCGTGATCACGATGAATAAAATCGTTGACTTTACAGAGGTTGCAAAAACGGGGTCGGTAAATAAGGCCGCATAGTTCCCTAGCCCATAGAAATACGGCGGTATCGCGGTTTTCAGATTATAGAAAGTGAAGCTTAAGTAAAATGCATAAGCTAGAGGATAAAAACCAAATAAAAAAAGAGGTGTTAATGCCGGTATTAAGCAGATTACTAGGGTGGCCCTCTTTGAGACCAAGTTACATGCCAGCCTCCGCCTTCGCCCTCTTCCAGTCCTCTGCAACCTCCCTAAGGAATCTCAGAATTTCTTCATCACTATATGATCTAACTCCGGTTAAGAACTCCTCGAACTTTGGCTTAACTCTACCTCCGGCCTCGCTACTCGGGGAGCTGAACCAGTCAGCCCACCACGGAGTTAAAACTGGGTCTCTCCATAACACCGTTGTCAGCCTCTCATACTGAGCCAGTAGCAAGTCTGGGTCTATCTTCAGCTTCCTAAGGACTTCTTTATTCTGCGGGTCCTCCATCACCGGTCTATAGGCTGAGGTGACCCCGTACTGCCTAATCAGCCTGTTGCAAACGAAATATTCGCCGCGCTCGAAGTCGGGTCTGGCATTAGTGGTCTTTCCTCCCAAGAATTGCATGACACGCCAGACAGCTATTTGATTATCTCTTCCCTTCTCCATACACTTTGTTGAAATGCTGTAATTGGTTGGATGGTAGACGGCATAGCCAGTTCCAGGGTTCAGGCACATGGTAATGTTCCCACTTTCTTTAAGCTCTGGAACGTTGGCTCCAGCTATATCATAGTCTGGTAAATTGGGAACAAAAGTTACCGTTCCAGATCCCAGTGCCGTGGTTATTCCGGACTCATCATACTCCCTGACTCCGGGCGAAATAGTTTTGTCAACGTGAACTCTTTCTAGGAACCATTTAACAGCCTCAAAGAATGGAGTTCCCCTATCATCGAATATCGGATTCAGATCCTCATCGAAAAGATAACGCATGCCTGACTTCGGTTCATGCATTCCAATCATTATCTGATACCATAGTGCCGGGAATCCCCAAGACCATAAAGCGCCTATCGGATATTCGCAAATCCCCTTAGCTTTTATCTTCTTTGCTTGTTCAGCTACTTCATTATAATCCTTTGGAGGCTCTCCGATTCCAGCCTCCTCTAAGTGCCTCTTATTGTATGCGAATACATATGGCCCGGCCCAATAACAAAGTCCATGCACCTTCCCAGTAAACGGATTTATATAGAATTCCCTCATTCCCGGATATATATCGTCCAAATATTTTCTAGCTTCTGGGAAGTAATCCTCGATGTCAACGGCCCACTTATTGTATTGGACTACGTAAGCTATGTCCGGGGTCGCGTAGAAGATATCGGGCGGATCACCAGCAGCATACCTCGCGAAGAGATTCGTCATGTAGGCACCTCCGAGGTCCGTTACGTGCAACCTTACATCAGGATTGTTTTCATTGAAGATCCTAGCATTATCGTTACAAAGCTCTACTCCCCAACTCCAGATTCCCCATTCAACATCGACTATTCTAGTCAGGGTCTGAAAGGTCGCCGTTGTAGCTGGGGCTGTTGCTGTAACTGTGTGAGTCACGGTTTGTGTCTGAGTCACAGTCCTTACGATCTCCCTTTGGGGTATTGTGGCAAAGTATCCAGCAAGTCCCCATCCAATAGCAGCCGCGGCAGCCAATCCTCCAACAACACCCAAGAATTTGCGTCTAGAAATTTTCTCTTCACTCATTAATATGTACCTCCTTCAGCGTCTTATATTGGAAATAAATTGTATTTAAGCATTAACTTTAAATTTTAAAAGCCTGCTTATCACTCACTTGCTATGAGTCAGAAAGAGGTCTTCGGTGTAGGTATTGCTGGCGCTGGATGGGTTGCAACCCAATATGTGTCGGCATTCGAGAAGAACCCGCATACTAAGGTTGTTGCCATAATGAGCCGTCGGATGGTAAGTTGCGAGAATCTTGCGAAGAGTTTTGGATTAAAAAATGTTAAACTTTACACGGATTATCATAAGCTCATCGATGATCCAGACGTGGATATAATCGCAATATGCTCTCCGCAACACGTCCACGCTGAGCAAGCAGCGCTGGCCGCAGAGGCGAAGAAACACATGATAGTCGAAAAACCTATTGCAATAAGCTTAGAGCAGCTAAGGACGATCAGAGACGCCGTTAGAAAAGCAAGGGTTAAGACGGTTGTTGGATTTGTTTTACGATGGAACCCGCTATTTGAAACAATTAAATCGCTTCTAGCCGAAGAAGCACTAGGAGATGTTTATTACATAGAGACTGGTTATAACTCGCATATTGCAGAATGGTGGTCGGGTTGGAGTTGGGCTAAGACAAAGGAATACGGGGTCAGTAGTTTCCTAGTAGCAGGAGTACACGCCCTTGACGCCGCAAGGTGGCTATCTTCTAAACAAAGAGAAAAAGCGAACAATATCGTCGAGGTCTTCGCATACGCGGGCGGACATAGATATGGTAAAGAGGACATAGGATATTACGGACTTGAAGTAGTTTTATCAAAATTTGAAAACGGAGCCATCGGTAAAATAAACTCAAACTTCGATTGCGCTAATCCATACTACTTTCCGATAAGCATTTTCGGGGACAAGGGAACGGTGATTAATAATAAGGTGTGGGCCCCGAGCAAATTCCCGGGGCAGACAGATTGGGTCACCATCCCCACGATCCTACCAGATACTGCAGATGTGCGGCATCACCCATTCGAGCACGAGGTAAATCACTTTGTTGACTGTATTCTAAGGGATAAAGAATCCCATTGTAATGTCGAGGATGCCGTTAATACCCATGAAGCTGCCCTAGCTGCAATAATATCTTACACGGAGAACAGGCCCGTCAAGTTGCCATTAATAAAATAGAGGAGGATTAGAGATGCCTCCGCGCTTCACTTTTTATGATTTAGACTCTAGAAGAAGAAGTGAACGGATTAAGGACTTTGTCTTTCCTGACTGGGATCCTAAACGTGAGCGCCTCATTTTCTTAAGTCCGCATGATGATGATGCCTTGCTAGGCGCAGGCTACTTACTCCTTTATTGCCTCGAAGAAGGTGCAGAGGTCTATATAGCAATACTCTGCGATGGATCAGGTGGATACTCGAATCCCGAGGATAAAGATAGAATAGTGGATATTAGGCGCTTAGAGAGTCTCAACGCCTATTTGAAAATTGGTATTAAAAAGGAAAATATAATTAGGTTCGATTATCCCGACTTTTGTTTGATAAATTACCTATCTTTTAAACTTCCCACGGGACAATATGCATCAATTCATTCCATAGTGCGGGAATTTAGAAAGATTAAGCCAACACGGCTAGTAGTTCCTAACGAATATAGAGAGCATTTGGATCACAAGGCCGCATCTTGGATAGGATCATTTACAGGACCACAAGTGGGTGACAACGTTTTAGCGGACCTCGGCGAACCATCAAAGATCAAAAGCTACTTAATGTATAGTGTTTGGGGAGACTTTTCTCCTGAAGATGCATTAGTTAAAGGTAGGCAGACCAATATCCGGGGAAACCTAGTGTTAGCCGTGAGCCCTGACGTTGAAAATATAATTATAAAAGCATTGGGCGAGTTCAAGTCGCAAACGAGAATAATCGAAACGCTAGTGAATAAACGTCGAGAAAGATTTATCAATGGTCGTTATCTAGAAGTTTATATGAAGTATGATCCAAGACCCGAAATGGATTTTTCGCCATACAAAGATGCTATCTCTGCCATCGACATGGAGTCATGGGGGGAACCATGATGGATAAACTTGGAGTCGCGGTGCTAGGATATGGTTTCATGGGAATGACTCATCTCTCCGCGTGGAGATACATTGAGGAATGCGAGCTCAAAGCTGTTATGGGGAGAACCATTGAGAAGGTGAAAGAAATTGCTAGGAAGTTCGGAGTGGATGCTTATAGTGATCTTGAATCCATTTTAAGGCGCGATGACGTAGATATAGTTGACATCTGCACGCCAACGAATACCCACGCAAAATATGCAATAGCCTCAATGGATGCTGGAAAGCACGTGTTTGTGGAAAAGCCTATAGCTCTTTCGCTAAAAGATGCTGATGCCATGATAGAATCAGCTAAGAGAAATAAGGTAAAGTTCATGGTTGGACATGTGCTTAGGTTCTTCCCCGAATACATGAAGATAAAGGAGTTGGTTTTACAAGGAATGATAGGAGAACCCGTGATAGCTAGGACTTTTAGAGGCGGCCCGATTCCTGAGTGGAGCCCCTGGTTCCTCAACAAAGATCAAAGTGGAGGAGTTGCTATCGACCTCGCAATACACGATGTGGATTTCTTAATGTGGATCTTTGATCAAAGAGTTGAAAGAGTTTATGCAAAAGTCGAGAGGCTGGTTCACAAAAATATAACTGCGGAGGATTATGCTCTTATCAACCTTAAATTTGAGAAAGGAGGCATCGCTCTAGTAGAAGCAAACTGGGCGCTTCCCAAGCAGTTCCCATTTACTATGAAAATCGAAATTGATGGGACCAAAGGAATGATCATGTCCGATAATCAATCTTCAGTCCCCGTTAAGCTAATAACAAATAATATTACGGCAGGATTCGCCCCCGAAAGGCTTCCATGGAGACCAGCTGTCCATCCATTCCCCGTAGATCCATTCTACAGAGAGTTGAAACACTTTGTTGAATGCATCCGCGAAGATAAGATTCCGATGACTAATGGGGAAGTAGCTCGAAAGAGCTTAGAAGTCTGTCTAGCGGCTCTCAAGTCCGCAGAATTGAACAGTCCGGTTAAACTACCTTTAAGGGAGGTATAATGAAAATGGGAAAGAAAGTTAGATTCGGGTTCTTGGGGGTGGCGCACTTCCATTCCGATAGCTACGGCAGGGCGATTAAAGAGCTACCTAACGGCGAAATGGTCGGTGTTTATGAGGCTGATGAGAAATTAGGAAAGGAATATGCCAAGAAGTTCAATATAGAGTACTACGATGCACCAGATAAACTGTTAAAAAGAGCTGATATTGACGCGGTCGTCATAACAGCTGAAAATACGAGGCATTATGAGCTAGCTGTTAAGGCTGCCGAATCTGGGAAGCACATTTTATGCGAAAAACCGATCGCAGTAACTGTTGAGCAAGCAGATGATATGATAAGGAGGGCAAGAAAAGCGGGCGTGAAGTTCCAGACTTGTTTCGTAATGAGGTATCACTCAACCTCGACCTTGGTTAAGAACTTAATTGAAGACGGCGCGATAGGAAAGGTTCTAGCCTTAGTCGGCACCAACAAATTGAACTCATCACTGCCACTGCTACGGAGTTGGTTTACCCAGCCCGAGCTCTCAGGAGGAGGAGCAGTTATGGATCATACGGTTCATTTGGCAGACCTCATTAGATGGTATACAAAGAGTGAAACTATTGAAGTCTATACAGAGATTGGAAAGAACATGAACCCAAGGATAGAAGTTGAGGATAACTTCCTTACAACAGTGCGAATGGAGAATGGCGCAATAGGACATATCGATGGGAGCTGGTCCTATGCGTCAGGGCTTTACACTTGGGGGGACGTAACCATGGAAATAATTGGGACTGAAGGCGTCATTTTCCTCGATGCCTTCAGGCAGAACATATATTACATCGGCATGGAGTCTCCGAATGATAAATTGACCTGGCATTATTATGGATGCGATCCTGATCTAGAGATGGTGAGGAGCTTCATAGAATGCATATTAGAGGATAAAGAGCCTATCGCAACGGGATTCGATGGTAGGCAAGGAGTGGCAATAACCCTAGCCAGTTACGAATCAGCAAGGCTTGGAAAACCGGTAAGACCTAGGTAAATTTATTTTTCAAAGTCATTTCTCTTTAATTATTTTTAGGGATAAATTCTTTCTTCTCTCTCGTCAAATATGTATATCTTATCCAACATCGGATCAATCCATATTTTCTCTCCACTTCTATATCTTCGAGCCACCGGAGCCTTAATGAACATTTCAACCCCTCCAGCATTAATTCTCAATATATTCTCGGAGCCCATCGGCTCAATAGCATCTACAATGCCTTCTACCCCAGGTGGCGTATCCCTAACTCTCACGGCTGATGGCCTTATTCCAAGTATTAGCTTCTCTCCTATTCTATTCGCCAATATCAAGGAGAGTTCACTTACATCCAACTTAAATCCCTGAGAGGTCAATAACAGTCTTCCCTCCTTATTCTCCAGAACACAATAGATCACGTTAAGTGGAAGAGAGCTAATATATTTAGCTACGAGGAGATTTTTCGGCTTATCAAAGAATACCTTTGGCTCATCTACTTGAAGGAGCTCACCTTTGCTCATTAAACCAATTCTATCAGAAATCGTCGCTGCATCCATAACATTAAATGTGGACATTATCACTGTTTGTCCGAGCTCCCTTTGAATTCTTTTAATCTCAACTCTTGCATATACCCTAAGTTTGGCATCGAGATGGCCAAGCGGCTCATCTAGTAGCAGAATTTTTGACCGTTTAACTAGTGCTCTTCCAAGGGCAACTCTTTGCCTCTCGCCCCCACTAAGTTGTGCAGGTCTCCGATCGAGGAGATGATCTATCTTGAGCAACTCAGCAGTTTCTCGAATTCTATTCCTAATCTCTTCCTCGCTGAGATTAAGTTTTCTAAGCGGAAATGCAAGGTTATCATAAACTGTCATGTGAGGATACAAGGCAAGAGTCTCAAACATCATTGCTACATCCCTCTTCAGCGGCGGAACATTATTCACTAGCTTACCATCAATGTAGATGTTCCCTTCATCTGGAGTTTCTAGGCCGGCTATTAGTCTAAGAACAGTGCTCTTTCCAGAGCCGGGAGAACCCAAAAGTCCAAAGAACTCCTTATCATTTACTTTCAAAGTTAGGTTTTTAACAGCTACATATCTGCCGTATCGCTTGGTAACATTCTCAAGTATTATTTCTGGCATGATCCACACCTACATTATAGTTTTCCCTGTTTTCTTATCAAATAAATGAAACTTTTTCAGTTCTACGCAGACATAATCGCCTATACTTGTATCTAAAGTCTCAGAGACGATAGCCTTAATAATCTGATCTCCAAGCCTTATGTCTACCGAGAACCTGTCTTCGAGAAATTCCACGATTTCCAGCCTGCCTTTTAGGTGGTCTTTTCGTTGGCAAGTTTTATGAATTGATACATGTTCAGGTCTGAATCCTAGTACGACTTCATCCGGCGTTGAATTCTTTTCGATTATATCGCGATATTTAGAGACATCTAGCACTAGTTCATCAGACTTAAGGAGACCTGTATTCGAGTCATAGAGCAAGTTCATGAAGTTCATGGGTGGACTCCCGATAAATCCTGCGACAAAAAGGTTTCTAGGTGAGTTATATAAGTTTTCTGGAGTATCATATTGCTGTAGTACGCCAAGATTCATAACGGCTATTCTATCAGCCATCATTAATGCTTCTGACTGATCGTGGGTGACATAAATTATTGTTTGATTAAGCTCTTCATGGAGTTTTTTTAATTCGGCAATCATAGAGAGTTTCATTTCCGTATCGAGATTTGTGAGAGCCTCATCGAGCAGTAGAACTTTGGGACTTCTTACGAGAGCCCTTCCAAGAGCAACCCTTTGTTTTTCACCAATATTAAGCTCCGTTGCTACGTTATCTAGAACGTGATCTATTCTTAGCATCTTCGCGATCTCCTTAACTCTCTTTTCGATCTCATTACGAGGATAGCCGCGTTGTTTGAGCGGAAATGCAAGATTATCCTTAACTGTGGTCGCGGGGTATACCACGGGAAACTGGAAGACCATTGCTATGTCTCTTTCGGCTGGGGAAAGATCATTCACCAGAACATCATCTATGTATATGTCTCCTTCGTCCTGTCTTTCCAGCCCAGCAATGCATCGAAGTGTCGTTGTCTTACCGCAGCCGGAGGGCCCCAAAAGACAGATGAACTCGCCAGGCTTTATCTCCAGATTTAGCTGATTAACGGCGATCGTCTTGCCAAAGCGCTTAGTCAAATTCTTAACTACGACCTTACTTGCCACGAATCGAGCCCCCTCCTTGGTTCTTACTTAGTCATAGCATCAAGATATATTATCCTTTTCCTTAACGAACATAGCGAGGATATATAAGGCATTAAATGTTGACAGTATGTTCTTGTCGCCGGACCACATTACATAAATATTCTTGTTGGAGCCGTAAAACTAGTCATCTAATTTGGTAAATTAATTAATCATTTATAACACTTATGAATGAGCGTTACCTATATAAGTATTTAACTTAGTCTCCTTATATTCTTTAGGGAGTTGATGTTCATTGATAAGAATCCCGGATTTGGAGTATGCGGAGAGAATTAAACGAGTTCAGGAGAGAATGGTGAAAGATGATCTCGACTTGTTAGTGGTATATTCGAGTGAATGTGAGTCAGCTAATGTTAGATATCTTGCTGATTTCTGGCCGACTTTCGACTTTGCAGGAGTTCTCATTCCGAGAGAAGGTGAAGCCGTCCTTTTAACAGGGGGGCCCGAATCCTTGGACTTCGCTAAAAAGTTCTCTAGAATTAGACATATAATGATTCATCCCGGGTTTGTTGAAACCTCAGCTCCGGATTGGCTTACCAAGCATGAAGCAGGAAATTTCTCAACAATAATTCCCGAGGTATGTGGAGGGGCTAGGATAAGAAAAGTCGGAGTAGCGGGATTCAACATATTTCCTCACATATTATATCTTGATCTTCAGAAAGCTGTCGGAGACGCTGAGATTGTAAACGCTGATCACGTGATGCTCGACGTGAGAAAGATAAAGTCTGATATGGAGATTAAGCTGCTGGAGGAGGCTTACCGAATAACGGAAGAGGCTATGAAAGCTGCAGTAGACTATGCTGAGGTTGGAAAAACGGAGAAGCAGATAACGGCGGAGGCTTTAGCTACCATGTACAGGCTCGGAGCCGAAGGTACCTCATACTCAATATGGGTTGCATCGGGGCCGAATACTGCCTTAAGCCTTTATCGTCCAACCGATAGAGCAGTAAACCGAAATGAAGTCGTGCAATTAACGTTTGGAGCAAAGTATCAAGGATATTGCGGAAACATGTGCAGAGGCTTAGTCTTTGGAGAGATCTCTGAGAGCATTAAAAGTCTCATGGAAGCGGCTATAGAGGCTGAGGAAAGGGTCATCGAAATGATGTCACCAGGTGTTAATGGGAAGGAAATATACGAAGAATTCCTAAAAATTCTGGCAAAATACGGTCTCAGAGAAGCACCTCTTTACGGTCCAGCTCATGGAACGGGGCTACAGGAATGCGAGGGACCGTGGTTGGACGGAAAAAGTGATTGGCCCCTCGAACCCAACATGGTCTTCAACGTTGACATTTGGTTGTCCGATGGAAAATGCGGTATCAGGTATGAGGACGGCGTAGTCATAACTAAGGATGGGGTTAGGGAGCTAACTAGCTGGCGAAGGGAAATAATAAGGAAGTAGCACCACGATCTTAGGGGAGAAGTGATTGAGAATGGGTTCGGCGGCGCTTGATATAGAGGATGCTGTTGAAAGACGTCGTGAAGAGATAGTGGATTTCGCGATGGAACTCATCAAGATACCGACGGTGAATCAGCCGCCAGATGGAAATGAGGCTCCTGGACAACACTTTCTTGCGAAATGCTTTAAAAAACTGGGATTTGAAATAGACATGTTCGATTGCATAGACATTAAAGGAATTGAGAGTCATCCCTTATACTGGCCCGGCCGTAACCTGAAGAATAGACCCAACCTTGTCGCCACTTGGCATGGAAGTGGTGGAGGCCGCTCAATACTTTTCACAAGCCATATGGATGTCTGCCCTCCAGTCCCGCTTCCTTGGGATAAAGGTGATCCATTTAACCCTCTTATCGAGAACGGCAAAATGTATGGACGCGGAGCTGGGGATATGAAGGGTGGAATGGCCGCAGCATTCATGGCGATTAAGATACTGCACGAGCTCGAATTTTCACCATGCGGAGACGTGATGTTCGAGAGCGTCGTGGATGAAGAGTTTGCTGGGGCTAATGGGACCCTGGCATGCCGACTGAGAGGCTATAAAGCAGATTTATGCATAAATCCCGAGCCGACCAACATGGTTATCTGCCCGGCGACCTTAGGTGCAAAGCTCATCCGCATAACGATCCACGGAACCGCGGGAATGCCTTATACTGGACAATCGCTATACAATCCTGTATCGGCGCTCGGAAAGGTAATCGATATTCTATATGAATTCGAGCGTTTCTGGAACAAGAAAATTGAAGAGGATTCGAAGTTTTGCAAGCTCGATTTTCCATTAAACGTAATAGTATGGCAGGTCAAAGCGGGAGAACTTCCCCCCCATGAGCAGATGGGGATCCCGAAAGATGCTTGGTTATCGGCAATAATACAAACTCCTCCTAGAGTATCGGAAGAAGAGTTCGACGAAATCTTCTATGATTTCCTTCATAGAAGGATAAAGAATGATCCCGAGTTGCTGGAGCACAGACTCATCATAGAGAAAACGCATCGATATATGCACCCCGCAGACTTTGATTTCGATCATCCCGCCATCAAGTTCGTCGAAAAAATTTGCCAAGATACCCTTAAAGTTCCCCTCAGGATTGGTGTAGCCCCGTTTTCATGCGATCTATTCCTGTTTCAACACTTAAACGCGGGGCCTGCTATATGCTTAGGCCCAAAAAGCGAAAATCTCCATGCATCAAATGAATGCGTTTACATAGAAGATATAATTACTCTAACGAAGATATTTGCTAAATTAATAGCTGAGTGGACTTGTCGGCGACCTTTTTGAAAGTACAATTCTAAATTTAGTACCAGCCAATTTCCATTTATCATTCATAAACTCAGCATTAGTAATTCTTTGTGAAGGATGATGAATTTTAAAGTTTGCTGAGCTACAATTTTTTGATTATCTCCTCCAATAATTCTTTACTAATTTTGAGGGCTCGTTTAGGATCTTCCGTGAAAACTTCCGGGAGCAAGTACCCATCCCATCCTACGCGCTTTAGCAATCGCAATATTTCCTCGTAGTTGATCGTCCCCTTCCCGATCGGCAAGTGATATGGGTATGTCCCATCGTTATCTGTTGCGTGAATGAGGTCGCAAAGGTAATTTTTCAGTCTATTTATGTAAATCTTCGGATCAAAGAAGACATTTGCATTAGCTATGTCAAGGTAAATCCTAACGTTGTCCGGATCCGTGAATTCCACAAGCATAGCTAGTTCTTCCGGCAAATCTCCAAAGTTCCCTATAACAGCATTTTCAATACATAGTTTTACTCCAAAATCACGTGCATTATTTGAGAGCTCTTTTAGACTTTTGACGGCGGCCTCGAAGTACTGGCGATAGGACAAACTTGATTTCATCCTATCCGGCTCATCCATTTTCCCAGGTAAAATGAGCACGCTGTTTGCCCCGAATAGAGCCGCCTCATTTATAACGGATTTATAGAATTCGATGGCTTTACGCCTGCGCCTTTCATCTGGGTGAGCTAGATTAAATTCAAATTCAAATTCTTTCCAATTCTTGGCTGAAAACGGTATTGGGCATATGGATATTATATTGAGACCGGCGGATTGGAGTTCCTCAACAGCCTTTGATATTTCTTCGTGGGAGGTGGATTCTGGCCAGAAGTGATTTTTATCAACCCATATCTCAATATATTTGATGCCTAGTTCTACAGCAATATTAATCCACTCGCTAAATCCCTTTCCAACTACTGCGAAAGATCCAGCTTCTAAACCGATCTTCATCTTGTACACCTACTCTAAGAATAATAGTTGGTTTTTCCTAGCGGATTCCTCTGCGGCTAACACGACTTTTAACGCTTCTCTAGCTTCCAAGGGGGTGACTATTTTAGGTTCCTCATCCATCATTACACATTTCGCGAAATAACTAAGCTCTTCCTTTAATGCTCCGGTTATTTCTCCATACATGACGGGCCAGTGCATAGTATCCAAATTCTTGGTTCCGTTTTCATCATTAATCATTAAACCGGAGTCCGCGCAGCTTATATATATAGCCCCTTCAGTCCCTATTACTTCCATTCTGGCATCGATGGAAAATGGCGTGTTAGTTCTGAGAAACCAAGCAGTTTCGCAGACCCCTTTCGCACCACCTGAGAAATTGTATAGCGTCCAAGTTATTTCGGGGTTAGGCGCATCTGTTACTTGAATCCAAGTTGCATAAATTGATTTAACTCTATCTTTTAGATACCATAGCATTATATCTGTATCGTGTATGGCGTCAAGCAGTATTGGAGATCCATATCTTAGATGTGGCCTGGCGAAGCCCCCCGGTATGTTTCTTCTAGCATAAATCGAGAGTATCTTGCCTATTCTCCCTTCATCGATAAGCTGCTTCGCCTGAGCGTATCGTGTCTCGAAACGGAGTATGTGGCCGACCATGAAGTGAACATTATTTCTCCTAGCGGCTGAAATCATTTCATCAGCATCCTTAAGGTTCCCAGCTATAGGCTTCTCCACTATAACATGCTTCCCAGATTCTGCAGCGGCTATTACCGGGTCTTTATGATCAGGGACATGCGTAACGACCCCTACTGCATCTACTTCCGGATCTTTTGCGAGTTCATACCAATCGGTATAGTATTTTTTAACGCCATAAAGTCGCGCCACCTCCTTAGCCCGCTGGAGCCTCCTAGAACACACAGCTACAAGCTCCACGTATGGAAGCTTTGATAGAACCTGAACATATTTTTCTCCAAACCATCCCAATCCTACAACGCCAAATCTTATAGTTTTCATCCAATATGACCTTATTTATAAATCTGTCGACTCTTACTTAAATTTTTCTTGATGATCTATGGCTTAATTTTCCTCCATCACGTGAGTCTTTGATAATTCTCTAAATTTGTGAATTCCATCCTAAGAATGCAATCTAGGAGCTTCTTCAAGCTTATATTAGCCTCGCACTAATTTTATGATGAAACTCCTAGTCTCTGATATCTTCTTAGTATTCTCGGCGCGAGATCTTAAAACCTGTTTTTCAGAAATTTTCGAGGGCCTCAGGCCTTTCCTTAATTATGTGAATCATCTTCGGCATGCTATTACAATCTTTTTACATATCTCATGAGCTCTAAATTTATCTGGTTGCGGAAAGGATATTTCGGAGCTTAGAATCTAATTTGGATATGGAGGTCAGGGTTGGGTGCTGTGGCTGGTGCGTCAAGGGCGGCAAGAGCGCGTATTATGGCAGGTTCCCAATAATTGAGGTTCAGGAGACTTTTTACAGGCTTCCGAGGCCTGAGACCGTCTCGAAGTGGGCCGAGAATGCTCCGGAGAACTTCAAGTTCTGCATGAAAGCATGGCAGGTTATAACCCATCCACCAAGCAGCCCGACGTGGAAGAGAAGCGGCCTGCAGATCCCGAGGTCCAAGCATGATAGATATGGCTTCCTGAAGCCGACTGAGGAGAATCTCAAGGCCTGGGAGGAGAACTTGAAGGTGTGCAGGGCGATGAGGGCGGAGGTCTGCGTCCTGCAGACGCCAGCATCATTCGGCTACAGCGAGGAGAATGCGAGGAACATCGAGGCATTCTTCTCCACGATAAAAAGGGATGGCGTGATCCTCGGATGGGAGCCGCGGGGAACATGGAGGGAGAACCTCCAGGCGGTTGGCAGATTATGCGATTCCCTCGAGCTCGTGCACATCGTGGATCCGTTCAGGTGCCAGCCCCAATCCTCGCATCAGCTAATATACTTCAGGCTCCACGGGATAGGCGGCAAAGAATACAACTACAGGTATAGGTATGCGGACTCGGATCTGAGGGGGCTCGGTGAAATCGTTGAAAAGTATGTGAGGGAGGGGAGGAGGGTCTATGTGCTCTTTAACAACGTCTACATGGCGGATGACGCCGCGAGGTTCATGAGCCTTCTAAGGGATATGGGGCTCCCCGTGATCTCGATTTAGGAGATGTAGGCGAGCGATCTCTTGAACTCGGTCAGGATCCTCTCGTACTCCCGCTTCTGCTCCGGCGCTATGCTAGGCTTCACCTTCTCCAGCGCGGCCAGGAAGTGCCTCATGTACACCCTATCCGTGCTTATGTTCTCCCTCGCCGCGTTCAATGCCGCCTCCCTGCATAATGCCTCTATGTCGGCTCCGGTGTAGCCTTCGGTCATCTCGGCGAGCTTTCTCAAGTCCACGTCGTCGGCGAGCGGCATATCCCTCGTATGTATCTGGAATATCTGGTATCTTCCCTCCACGTCGGGCGGCGGGACGAATATCACTCTATCGAATCTCCCGGGTCTCAGCAGCGCCGGGTCGAGTATGTCGGGTCTATTGGTCGCGCCTATCACGACCACGTCCTTCAAGATCTGTATTCCATCCATCTCCGTCAGCAGCTGGTTTACTATTCTATCCGTTACGCCGGAGTCCGTGTGAAGCCCTCTTCTCGGCGCTATCGCGTCGAGCTCGTCGAAGAATATTATGCATGGAGCAGCTTCCCTAGCCCTCTGGAATATCTCTCTGACGGCTTTCTCCGATTCTCCTACCCACTTGCTCAGGATCTCGGGGCCCTTGACAGAGATGAAGTTCGCCTCGCTCTCATTCGCGACGGCCTTGGCGAGGAGCGTCTTCCCTGTCCCAGGCGGTCCGTATAGCAGGATGCCCTTGGGCGGCTTTATGCCGAGCCTCTTGAAGAGGTCGGGATACTTGAGAGGCCACTCAACCGCCTCTCTCAGCTCCTGCTTCACCTGCTCTAGGTCGCCGATATCCTCCCATTTGACGTTCGGTATCTCGAGGATGACCTCTCTCAGGGCTGATGGCTGGACGATCTTCAGAGCGTTCATGAAGTCCTCGCGCGTAACCCTCAGCTCCTCAAGAACCTCTGCTGGTATCGTCTCCTTCTCGAGATCTATCTTCGGGAGGAATCTTCTCAGCGCGTTCATCGCGGCCTCCCTGCAGAGGGCTGCCAGGTCTGCGCCCGTGAAACCATGAGTTATGTTAGCCAGCTCATCGAGATCGACATCATCGGCGAGAGGCATCCTCCTAGTGTGTATCTGGAGTATCTCTTTCCTGCCATTCCTGTCGGGCACGCCGATTCTTATCTCGCGATCGAATCTTCCGGGTCTCCTGAGAGCCGGGTCCACGGCATCTATCCTGTTCGTGGCTCCTATGACTATGACTTGGCCCCTGCTCTTCAGGCCGTCCATGAGCGTTAGGAGCTGGGAGACCACTCTCCGCTCAACTTCTCCCGTGACCTCGCTCCTCTTCGGGGCTATAGCATCCAGCTCGTCAATGAATATTATGGATGGAGCATTCTCCTCCGCCTCCTTGAATATCTCCCTGAGCCTCGCCTCGCTCTCGCCGTAGAACTTGCTCATTATCTCGGGGCCGTTTATCGAGATGAAGTGAGCTCCGGTCTCATTGGCGATGGCCTTGGCTATGAGGGTCTTGCCGCATCCGGGCGGGCCCCAGAGTATCACGCCCTTCGGCGGCTCTATCCCGAGGTGGCGGAAGAGCTCCGGGTGCTTGAGCGGGAGCTCGACCATTTCCCTGATCCTCTGAAGCTCCTCATGTAATCCTCCTATATCCTCGTATGTTACGCCCCCGATCTCCTCAACTCTCTTGACCGGCGTTGAGCTGACCTCTATCACAGTGTTCTCGGTAACTATGACGACGTTAGATGGGCTCGTGGTCACGACCTTGAGTTCTATGCCCATTCCGAGAACTGGTATCACTATGACATCTCCCCTCATGACCGGAAGATTGAGCAGCTGGCTCCTCACGATCCTCGACAAGTCTCCGACGAATGGGAGATTCTCGAACGGCGCCAAGACTATCTTCTTCGCCGGCTCGGCGCGCGCCTTCCTAATGACCACGTAATCTCCCACCGAGACCCCGGCATTCTTCCGGATCTCGCCATCTATCCTGATTAAGCCCATCCCATCATCTTCCTTATATGGTGGCCAAACGATGGCCACCGTGGACTTCTTTCCAACTACCTCGATTATGTCTCCCGGGCTGAGGCCGAGATCCCGCATCGCCCGGCTATCAACCCTCGCGATCTTCCTGCCGATATCCCTTTGCCGGGCTTCAGCGACCCTGAGCTGGGCCTCTCTCGAATTCTTATCCCTCGTCACCTAGACCACTCCGAAGAAGGATGGGGTCGCGGATCTTATAACTATTCCGCGGATCATTGGATGCGCCTTCTCACCAGCATATACGTTGGTATTGCGACGGCGATGCCCAATATTACCTGCCCTAGGTTTACTGGAACCTCAGCCAAGGCATAGTATCCCAGAATAAGCTGCTCGTAGAGATAGTATCCCAGGATCATTATCGATCCCGCGAAGAGCAGTGATAGCAGGATGAGCCCCATCTCGCCCCTCTTCCTGACGAGCACGTAGATTGGCGTCGCGATTAAGGCCGATGCGATGAAAGTCCATATGACGGGGTCTATGAAGCCCCTGAGCCTCAGGAACTCGGAGAGCGTCAGCTCCACCTCACCGACGAAGATCGTGTAGCCGATTATCAGGATCAGGAGCGAGTACGCGAGGACTGTGCCCGTGGAGAGGGCCAGGAGAGCTCGCCCTCCAACCCTCAGCCTGCGAAACAGCGCTGATGCCACTGCCCCCTCCACCGCCTTAATAACGAGAGTTGCCGGCGCGTAGATCGTGTAGCCCAGTATTATGTCCGCTAAGGCGGAGCCCACTCCTCCCGCGAGCGCCGCGGTGAACGGGTTAAAGAGGAGCGCGACAAGGTAGATCATGGTTTCGCCGAGGTTGAAGTACCCCCTAGTCGCGGGAACGTAGACATTCACCATGATTGTGGCCGCTAGGACTAGGGCTGTTGAGAGAGCAATCTCCGCGGCCTTTAACGACTGCTTTCTCGCTAGCATTCTCAGGAGGCTGAAATTGAGCCCGATATATTAGGCTTGAGCACCGGAGGTGCTCGAATCCGCTCCAGCTCTCTAGTAGAGTATGCGGAAGTCCTTGTATTCGCCGAGATACTCCTCCCACTCGACGTCTATGCTTATCACTTTTGCTCCCGGGGGCCCGACCCAGCACCATGATATCATGCGCTTCACGGCGTCTTCTTCGCCCTCAAAAACCGCCTCGACCCTGCCATCCGGCAGGTTCCTTATCCAGCCCTTCACGCCGAACTTATCCGCGGTCTTTTTCGCGCTAACCCGGTAAAAAACTCCTTGAACCTTCCCGGTTATTATCACGTGCGCGCGAGCCAGCTTCAAAGCCTCCACGCCCACCTCTCAGGATAGCGTTAAACTCTGGATCAACGCGATATTTTCCTTTTTCTTGCCTACGATCTCACCCTAAATCATTTGTCTACATAATATACCTATACCTGTGCCTATATATTCTCCCCCTTATGAGCCCAAGGAGTAGCTTTGAATGAATCGTCCCTAAACGGTTCTAACTGGAATGAGTAACAGGTTGAAGGAAAGGAGAATGATGGGATGCGAGGTAGAGACAGAGGGATGACTCAATAATCACAACAGACATGAGTAAGGCCCATAAAATGGTATCCCGACGAGAGGTTCTGAAAAATGATTGAGGTGGCCGTGGTCGGGGGAGGGCCAGCGGGCTTGATAGCTGCTCGGGAGGCGGCGAGGGCGGGCGCCGAGGTGATGGTGTTCGAGGAGCACGCGGAGATAGGTGAGCCGGAGAGATGCGCGGGCCTCATAAGCCTCTCAGGACTCGAGAGGCTGATGCTCCCGGCTAATGGAGTGTATCTGCAGAATGTCGTGAGAGGGGCGGCGATAAAGAGCTCCACTGGTTTCTGGAGAGTTCTTGATGCCGGCAGGCCCATGGCGGCGGTCGTTAGCAGGAGGCTTTTTGACGCGGAGATCGCGAGGCAGGCTGAGAGAGCTGGAGCCGAGATAATCCGCGGGGCCAGAGTAAGGAATGTCGAGAGAGATGGAGAATGCTTTCGAATAATCACCAGCGAGGGAGTTTATCGGGCATGCTGGGTGGTGGATGCCGAGGGAGCTGGAGCGGCCTTAATGAGAAGATTTCTGGGAGCCGGAGCCGAGTCAAGGAGATGGATCCCGATAATCCAGCTCATCGTGGAAGATCACGGGCTCGACCCGAGATTCGCGTACATATACCTGAAGGATTATCTCCCGGACTTCTTCGCCTACCTAATACCCGTCAATGATCACCTGGGCAAGCTCGGCATCGCGTCCAGGATTCCCGGATTGAGAAAGCTGCTGGATAGATTTCTGAGAGAAGAGTTTCCGAGCGCGCGCCGCCTCAATTCATCCTCTCACGTAATTTACACGGGCTATCCCATTGATAGCACGAGGCTGTTTCCGACGAGGTTTATTCCGGTCGGTGATGCCGCGGGCCACGTGAAGGCGACGACGGGCGGCGGGGTTGTAATGGGCGGGCTAATCGCGGCGAAGATCGCATCCGCCATCGCGATGAGCCTCAGAGGCGAATCGCCGGAGAAGTCCCTCGCCGAGGCCGCCTGGATCATCGGAGAGCTTAAGAGAATAGCGCTTCTCCGGAGGCTGATCGGGAGAATAAGCTCTCCTCTCCTCGATCTTCTAGTAATTCTCGCGACATCGAGAATCGGGTGCTTCTACTTCTCGAGGATGGGCGACATGGATTTTCAAGCATCATCCATATTCGGGGTGCGCCGCTAGATGCTGAGAAGCTGCTTCGCCAGCTTCACGGCGAGCCTCGGGTGGCTTAGGAGCTTCCTCGCAACCCTCCCCACGTTAAGGCCGTTCGCGAGATCCACTATATCCTCGTCATCGAGTATCTCTGCGAGCTCGTTTAGATCCTCGTCGCTTAATCCCTCAATGACTCTCAGCACGCGGAGACTCCTTCTTATCCTCTCAAGCCACGGCCTATACTTCTCGTCAAAACTCCTGAGCCTCTTCTCTGACGCCTCTCCCTCCTGAGAGGCTTCCCCCACCACTTCTCCGGCGGCAATCCCCGCAGCTATCGAGGAGTGTATTCCCCCGCCGGTCATCGGTATGACCATCCCCGCGGCATCGCCGATTAAGATCACGTGATCGAAGATGTATTTGCTTATCACGCCGCCGACGGGAACGGGCGCGCCGCGATTATCTATCACCTGGGCTGACCCGAGCTCGCTTTTGAGCATCCTGAGAACTCTATCCATGTATGGCTTGAGGGGCGCGCCTCTAACCCCGAGCCCAATCTCAGCTATTCTATCGCTGAAGGGGAAAAGCCAGGCATATCCTCGAGGAGCTATTTCATTTCCGACATAGATCCTGATCTCGTCAATGCTCTCGAGCCTCGATCCGGCCATGAGGTACTGGAGCGTAGGAATCGGCTCCGATCTCTCATTGACGCCGAGGGCTCTCGCGACCCTAGAATTGTATCCATCCGCGCCTATCAATGCCGAGCACTCGTATTCGGCTTTGGGCGTCTTCACGATCAAAAAATCCCCTCTTCTAGCAAAGCTGATGAATGGCTCATTCACGTGGATCTCGGCCCCATATTCCGCTGCATGGGCCGCGATCTCTTGGAGAAGCAGGGTCTTGTTTATCAGGTATCCGGTCTCGGGGATCTTAACGCTCCTGCCATTCGGCGCATACACCCTCGCGCTCACGCGATTCAATATCATGGATGACGTTGGCTTAACCCCGGCGGTCTCGAAAGTATGCGCGCTGACGGCTTGACCGCATGGCTTCACAGCCATTATCGCCGGATTCCTCTCCAGTAGAAGCGTCTTTGCGCCGGTTTTAGCTGAAGCCTTCGCCGCTGCAACGCCAGCAGGCCCCCCGCCAACAACTATCACGTCAAATCTTCGGGAGCTCATCCCAGGAGTCGCCTAGAAACGCGGCTCCTCCGAGCTTATAGTTTTTCCCTCCTAATTAGTTGCGTGGAAGGTGTGAAGCCTATTCAGCCGAGAGCACGTGGTTTCTCATCGTTCCGATCTTCTCGATCCACATCTCGACGACGTCTCCCGGTTGTAGGAGCTTAGGCTCCGGCTTCTGGAATATCCCGACGCCCGCCGGCGTCCCCGTAGCTATTATGTCCCCCGGCTCGAGGGTCATTCCCTGGCTCAGGATCGAGACTATCTCTGGTATCTTCCTTATCATTTTGGACGTGGAGGAGTTCTGCCTTATCTCTCCATTAACGATCGTGAGCATCCTGAGGTTGTGGGGGTCTTCCACCTCCTCCTTGGAGACCAGGCATGGGCCTGTCGGCGCGAACGTATCCATGATCTTCCCGCGAGTCCACTGGCCATCCCTGAACTGTATGTCTCTAGCCGATACATCGTTCATGATCATGTAGCCGAAAATGTTCTCGTATGCCTCCTCGGGCTCGATGTCTCTGCACCTGCTGGCGATCACCACTGCGAGCTCAACCTCGTAGTCCAGCTTCTCGACGCGCCTCGGCTTTATGATGGGGTCGAATGGCCCCGTGAGCGCTGTCGCGGGCTTCATGAATATGGGCATTCCCTCGGGCGGCTCGAGGCCCGCCTCCTCCGCGTGGTCGAGATAATTCAAGCCGAGGCAGATTATCTTGCCTGGGTTTGGTATCGGCGGGCCCAGATGAAGCTCCTCCAATGATATCGCCTCCACGGGAATCTTGTCTATGATCGACTCTATGAGCTCCACTAGCTCCCTGTCCGGCAGAAGCGCCTTAACATCCCTCGGTAAGCTCACGCCGAGAACTCCCTCGACAAAGTATCTCGGTATCACGCTATTTCCCGGAAGAAGGAAGCCGTAATCCTGCTCATCGCCGAAGTCGTAGCTCACTATCCGCATGCCGCTTAAGGATTATGCGCAGGAATATAATAATTGCCGAATCCTAGGGGGCCGGCTTCGAGAATATCAGTATGCTCTCCCTCGCCTCTCCGATCTTTATCACCCTCCGTGTTGTCGCAACCCTCTTGTTCACGGCGATCAGCCTCTCCGGCTCGAACCCGACGATCTCGGCGAGCTTCATGATGAGCTTATCCGACTCGACAACCCTATCCGGGAAGACTCCTCCGGCGACGACCAGCGCGACCCTGCCGCCGGGCTTCAGGACCCTGAACATCTCCTCGAGGCAGAGCCTCATATCGTGGAAGTATGCTTTCGCGATCTCCGGAAGGTTCAGCTCCGGAAACTGGTCCACGACGTTCTTCGGATTCAGCCCGAGATAGGACCTGATGGGATCTATCTTCACGTCGCCGAAAAAGAGCTCGTACTCGATCCTGTAAACCTTCGTGTACTCGATCTTGTTGAGGTATGGCGGCGAGGTTATTATCGCGTCGAACATCTCATCTTCTAGGAAGTCCATCTTCCTCGCATCGCCGAGATGCACCTCCAGCCTGCATGGCTTGAAGCTCAGCCTCGTCAAATCTCCTATCATCTTCTTGACCATTCTCTTGAAGAACTTCCTGAAGGGCGGGACTGGCTTATCCCTCACCACTTTTAAAACCGCTCCATCCTTGTAGGCGAGAGAAACCTTCATCGCCGCGTTCATGAGGGCCAGAGTGAAGAAGTTCCTGACGAGGGGGTTCTCGATCTCGCGAATCCTCTCCCTGAAGAAGATTATGTCCTCGAGCGATGGCTTTAGGAAGAACTGCTTGACGAAACCGCTCACGCCCGAGAGATCCGGCCTCTGGAATGGCTGGCTTAGGAGCCAGCTCGCGGCCCTCTTAAGCTCCTCCAGATCATAGTCCGCTATCTTGACTTTGCTCACGAAGACTGCGAGCGGAGCCACGTCAATGCCCACGCCGTCCACGCCGAGCTCTTTGCAAGCCAGTAGGGTTGTGCCCGAGCCTAGGAACGGGTCTAGGATAATTGAGCCCGGACCGGCATCGAACTCCCGGAGCATCATGTGGACGAATTCCCGGGAGAAGCCTTCCTTAAAGAAAAAACCAGTTGTAGATCGGCGTCCTCTTGTTCGGGACGAATGTCACGAGCCTGCCGAGATCCCAGCGCTCCTCGTATATTACCATGCGATCCTTCTCCGGAAGGATTCCGCCCGAGGCGGTTTATAGCGTTATCTCCCTAGCTTATGATCCTTAGAACCACCGCCGTCTCCGTGCTCCTCACGCCCTCTATTGCTCTTATCCTGTCTATTCTTTCATTAAGCTCCGAGATCTTGGATGCCGAGATTATCACTATGGCGTCGAATCTCCCGGTCAGCTCGTAGATCGTCCGGACGCCCGGCACCTTCGCTATCTTCTCGACTATCTCTCCCGGAAGTCTGCTCGACTCGAACTGGAGGAAGATAACCGCGCTCACCTGAAAGCCCTCATCAACCTCTATCGTGAACTTCCTGAGTATTCCACGCTCTTGGAGCATCTTCACCCTCCGCCTAACCGCCGCCTCGGATAAGCCGATCCTCTTCCCCAGCTCCACGAAGGGCATTCTTCCATCCCTTCTCAGGAGCTCTATTATCTTGAGATCAACTGGGTCGAGCGCGTAGTGCTCCTCCACCATCAGGATCCCGGAATCTTAATCGCCCCACCCGCTATAATTGTTTAGCTGAGGCGCTCTCCCCCAGCCGGAACTTTTATCTTCTGGAAACTATAAGCTGAGAGAAGCCATGAGCGGCGAGCTTCTCGTCTACATTAACGGGGAATATTACCCCAAGAGCAGGGCCATGATCTCGGTCTACGATCACGGATTCCTCTACGGAGACGGGGTCTTCGAGGGGATAAGAGAATACGATGGGGTAGTCTTCATGCTCAGAGAGCACATCGATAGGCTATACGACTCGGCGAAGGCGATAATGCTCGAGATACCATTGACGAAAGATGAGATGGTGGAGGCGGTCGTCGAGACCCTGAGGAGAAATGGCCTGCGCGATGCATACATAAGGCTCGTGGTTACCCGCGGGATCGGAGACCTCGGCCTAGATCCAAGGAAGTGCAGTAACCCGAACGTCATAATCATCACGGAGCCGGCTCTAACACTATACAGCAGGGAGGCGAAGATGAGGGGGATCTCCCTGATAATCTCATCCGTCAGGAGGGATAGGGTTGACGCGACGACGCATCAGATAAAATCCCTGAACTACTTGAACAGCATTCTGGCGAAGCTCGAGGCGATAAGCGCGGGAGCCGATGACGCGGTCATGCTCGATGAGAGGGGCTTCGTCGCCGAGACAACGTCGACGAATATATTCATGGTCAAGAACGGCGTTATGGCGACCCCGCCGCCGACCACTGGAATGCTGCCCGGGATAACTAGGGCCTTCACCATGAAGCTCGCCCGAAAGCTCGGATATCAGGTCGAGGAAAGGGAGATAACGCCCTTCGAGCTGATAACGGCGGATGAGGTATTCGTGACCGGAACAGGAGCCGAGATCCTGCCGGTAACAAAGATTGCTGGAAGAATCATAGGGGATGGTAGAGCCGGAAAAATAACCCTAAGGCTGATGGAGGAGTTCGAGAAGGAGTGCCGAAACCCCGCGAATGGCGTGGAAGTCTACCCGCGTTAAACGTGCAGCACGAGAAACTTTAGGCGAGGATCATCATCCACATCCCTCAGCAATAAAATGCGAATATCTCCGCTTCTCATGGAAGGGATGTGAGGCGCCAAACATGATTTCCCCGGCAGACCCGCCGCACCCCAACATCATCCAAGACATCTGTTTATCGTCTCTTTGCGGTGTGATGCCTTATGCAGGGCTTTTTCGCGAGATAAGGTTTATTAGCAAGTAAGAAGAGAAATAGTATGAGGTGTTGACGCGTGTCAACAAAATCCGCGCCTGATAAGATTGAGGCCATTAAGAGAATTTTGAAGGCTTTGCACGCTGGCGAGAGTGTTGAGAAGCTGAAAAGAGAGTTCGGCGATGTCCTTTCTCAGGTATCTCCTTTCGAGATACCACTGATCGAGCAGCAGCTAGTTAGAGAGGGCATTAAGATAGATGAGATACTGAGGCTGTGCGACCTTCATGTCGAGCTATTTAGGGAGCACCTCAGATCAAGGGAGCTCGAAGGAGTTCCGAGGGGGCACCCGCTCGACCTTCTCATTAGGGAGAATGAGTGGATAGTGAGGCAAGCGGATGCCCTGAGCCTACATGCCTTCGCCATCCTGCAAGCTGGAAGCGATGAAGAGGCTAGAGGCG
>Ga0209080_1000416_pt1 | contig 29022 bp, 18 predicted proteins | sample JNZ110809AmetaG_FD_184123 | JGI IMG/M metagenome (GOLD analysis project Ga0209080, IMG submission 184123) | Hot spring microbial communities from Jinze hot spring, China to study Microbial Dark Matter (Phase II) - JNZ 110809A (SPAdes) (version 3) ...
TGACGGTTCTGTTAAGGCTCAACTTTCCCTACCTGACATGAGGTTGCCAATCCAGTATGCTTTGCTTTACCCCGAACGCCACCCTTGTCCAATTCAAAGGTTGGACTTGACGAAAGTTGGGACACTGACTTTTGAGCCTCCTGATGAGACTCGCTTTCCCTGCCTTCGTTTGGCGAAATTGGCGGCACAGATTGGCGGGACAATGCCAGCGGTCATGAACGCTGCTGATGAAATTGCGGTTAACGCTTTCCTTCAAAGGCAAATCGGCTTCATGGACATCCCCGCAATCGTTGAGGCTGTAATGGAACGCCATCGTCCAATCCCTACTCCTGACCTGAACACAGTTTGGGAAGTGGACGAATGGGCAAGAAAGATGGCAACAGATTTGGTCAACGAGTTTGCGAGGCAAAAGTGATTTGCAGTTGATAAATCACGCAACTTCGCCTTTTCGCAATTGTCCAAACAAGTGGCAAGCAATGTTCTGGAGGTGCTTTCGGTGTCCTGCGACTGGGCACGAAAATTGATGGTCTTAGCAGACAGTTTGTCAAAAGAGGAGCGAGTGGAGTTAGAGGAGCACTTGAGCCAGTGCCCTTCCTGTGCTTTGGAGTGGCGAAAGTGGCAAAAGTTGTTTTCACTGCTGAGCCACCTGCCATCCATCTCGTCAACTCCCGAAGAACGCGCTCAACTGATGCAATCTCTGCACCGTGCTCCTAAAGTTGCCGACTTGGATTGCACAACTGCACGAAGTTTCATCTGGCGCTGGGTAGATAACGACCTTACCCCACAAGAGCAGTCAAGCCTGATCGTCCATTTGGCAAATTGCGATAAATGTCAAGCAACTTTGTGGCAAGCAGAGCAAACGGTTCAATTGCTTCGTTCGCTGCCCCAATTGAAGGCAACTGCAGCGGAGAAGGAAGCGTTGAAGGCTCGTTTGAAGCAACTGGGCAGGCGACCGACCCTTGTTCCTTTCGTTTGGCGAGTTGCTTTCCCCGTTGCAGCAGCGGCTGTCTTAACACTCGCCATCCTTGCGAAGTGGCAGCCATCCACTCATGACCGAACTTCAGCCGTTCGCACTGTCCGAAAAGAAGTCGCAACACCCTCAATTGCCCAAACTCAACCGACAACACCAAAAATGCCCGCACCGAAAGTTGTCCAACGGACCGAGCAACCTAAGCCTGAAATTCGCCGACCTCAAGTTTTGGCTCAATCTCGTCAGCCCGCCAAGCCCAAGCAAATCCAAACTCTTGTGAAGCGACAGGTTCAAATTGGTGAAATCCAAAAGCAACCACAAGTCAAGCAAGTGGCAATTCCACAGCCTTCCGAAACTTTGATGGCAGTTCAAACTGCTGAAATTGAGCCGAAGGCGGTTACTCCAAAACCTGTGGTCGCTGAAGCACCCAAAGTTGTTTCACCGACCACCGTCACCGCCCCCGTTCCAACTCAACCACTGTCTTCTGTAACGACAACAGTTGCAGTTGCCCCAAGTTCACAAGTAAGTCCAACTCAACCAGTTCAAGAGTCACCTGCGATGGCATCACCTAAATCAGAGCCGCGCCAACTTGTCGTTCTGTCGCCCATTACTTCAACATCGGAAGACGATTTGAATTTGCAACCGCCTCGCGTGCAAATAACGGTCGTCCCGCCTTCGCAAAGGCTGTATCAGAAATCGGGCGTAGCATTGGTCACCGTGCCGCCTGAAAAGCGTCCAGTGAAAGTGGGCGAGGAAAAAGCCCTCACTCCCGACCTCTCCATCCCTCTGGCTGCTGAGCGCTATCGCAGCCACACCGCCACAATTCCTTTCTTCCGCTTTGGCATTTCGTGGTAGCCTGCGTTAAACTTTGTGGTGGCAAAAGCGAGGTGATGCTGCCATGAGACGAAACAACTTGGTGCTTGCGATCGGGCTGGTGGCAGCCATCACCTCTTTTGTTTTTGGTCAAAGCGAAAGTTTTGCGCCAAAGGATTTGACAGCGAAACCAACTGCAACTAATCCGAATAGTTTTTCCGTAGCGCTGCCGTTTTCCAAATCTTTGTCCCTCAGCCTATTTCGTGATTACTCGCCGCCACCACAGCGAAGTTTCCAACAGCCAAAGTTTTTGGTCGGACGAACGGTCGTCGGTGGCAGCACCCAACTTAGCGTGGGCGAATTCCAATTTCGTTCCACGCTTTTGAGGAGCGGTGCTGTTATACCGCGTTCGTTCCCCGAAGATAGAAACGACACAGCCAACGCTTTGGCGCTATTCGCACCGCCTTCTCCCGCCATGAGATTCCGTTCTCCATCAGCCTTCCGCAGTGATTGGGAGCGTTCTTCGTTCATCGTTTGGCAAGGCGAGTTCTTCCACCAAAGCATCGGCTACCAGAGCCGAGATGGTCAGTTCAAAGCGACCTTGCACTACGCTGAAGCCGATCCCAAGTTCCAACCTGCAACTCCAGATTTCGCACAGAAACTTGCAGCCGAAACTGGGTTGCAAATGCCAGCCAATGCGTTTGCTGGTGTCCGTGTCCGACAAGGCGAAGCCGAATGGAAACCCGATAGCAAAACCACCGTTCAAGCATTCCTGAACACGACGACAGGGCAGAAAGGTGGAGTTGCCGAAACCCGTTCCTTCCGCGTCGGCAACTCTCACCTGACATTTCAGTGGGACAAAGTTCGCGCCGAAGACATGCACAAAATCCCCGCTCCCGCTGGCGCTGCACAACAGCAGGTCATCCAGCGCGCGTTGACTCCCCAACAAGGTCAAGGCAACCGCCAAGCGCCTTTGCAAGTTGGCAACTGGCAACTTTGGCGCAATCTCAAACAGGAAGGCGTGCAGGCGGCTTACCAAAACAAAGGTGTGCAACTTGCCTTTGAGCACCGAGGCATCTCTGGCACTGGCGGAGCAGTTGAGCGAAGCAACACCAGCATTGTCTTGGGCAAGGAGCAATTTGTTTGGCAGCGGCAACGGGAAGATGTCGCAAAAGGCACTAACCCAGAAGCGTTGAAAGCGCTTGGCTTGCAATCGCTTATCCCGAGAATCGGCTGGCAAGCGAGCCGAGAAAAACTCGCTTTGAAGTTCAGCGCAAAAGATGGGTTCAGCCGCGAAGAGTTTAGATTGAGCAACGGCTCAACGGATATCACACGCAATTCGCTGCAACTATCACTGCTCAGCGGTCGGTTGACATACAGCGAGCGGAGCGAAGACACTGCTCGGGTTGACCCCAACTTCCTTAAGGCGGTCGGTTTAGAAAAGGATTTGCCGAAAATCGGTTGGGCGTATCGCGACCGCGAATTGAAGTGGCAATTCAGCCCGAAAGACAGCCTCGCAATCACTCGCTACCGCTATGAGAGCGGCAAGACGGTTTTGGAGCGGGCTGGAACTCAGTTGACTTTGTTAAGCGGTCGGATGCAATGGGAGGAGCAGCGCGAGCAATTGTCAAGTGGCGTTGATCCCAACTTCCTGAAAGCGATTGGCTGGGAAGGCGTAGCACCGCGACTTGGTTGGTCATCCCTTTGGCAAAAGTTCTCTTGGCAGTTGACCCCCAAAGAGCGACTCATGTTCAGCCGTTCACGGCACGAAAGCGGTGGAACAGCGATTGAGCGCAAAACTTATGCCCTCAGTCTTGCTGGCGGCAAGTTCGGCTGGGAGCGAACAGAAGACGAAGCGACACCAACCTTGAACGCCGAACAACTTAAGGCGCTCGGTTTGAACGAACTGGCAAGCCGAATAGGTTGGAGAGAGCGACAAGATAGGTTCACATGGCAAATTGCACCCAACATGAACTTGGTTCACACGAGAAGCAGCGCTGAAGCATTGCCTGACGCCCCTCAACCGTTCCGTGAGAAACAAAGTCACGAAACGGTCTTGACAATCAACGCTGACCCGAAGCGCCGAACCCCGCCGATGACTATCGTTTTCGGTGGCTGGACATTGCAACCGAAAGACCCTAACCAGCAGCCCGTGACAGAGCGACACCTGCGTTGGGACACGGCTCAGCAGTTGCCATTATTCAGTGGTGTTCAACTTGTCATGCAAAGGCACTTCACCGAAACGAGACAAGGCAACAGCGAGCACGATACCCGATTCGCCCGAACCGTCATTCAAACTCCCGACAAGAAGCCTGTGGTCTTGTTCGTTGATAGGTCAGTTTACGAAGAGACGGGCAAGGAGCAGCGCGAAACCATTAACGCCCGCTTGACAATGCGGTTGTCCCCAGAGTGGCAATTGACAACTCAACTGAACAAGCAGCCACAAGGCAACGGTAGCGTTGAAACGCGCCAGCACATTCTCGCATACCAGCCTCGCCCGAACCTTTCCGTCACGACACAACTGACCCGAACCGAGATGCCGAGTGGCGAGCGTGAGCAAACTGATTTGACCGTCAAACTCGGTGACGAAAAGAAAGGCACACAGCAATGGCAACTATCGCGCTTTGAGACCGACACCAAAGCGAACACTGATGTCAAGGGTTGGCGGTTGAGTTGGAATTGGTCAGTTCCAAACCGATTGAATTTGACGGCTCAACTCGGTCGGGTGAGCCGAGAAGACGACCGCAACAGCAGCGAAGAAAAACTGACTGTGCAGTTGCCCAGCAGTAAAAAGGAAGGTCTGACATGGCACTTCGGTTACTGGCGGATGAGTTTGCTTGACCCAGCCCACCAGCAGCAAACCGCGAAGCAACTTGTTCAATCCGCTCAAGCCGCATCTCAACCTGTCCCACAGGCTGGAACTCCACCATTGACAATCATTAACCCGCAAGCCGATAGTTATCGCACCGTTTGGGTTGTTGCCAGCAAGCCTGATTTGCACATTGGCGCTCAACTTGGTCAAGCCGAAGGCAGTGAGAAGGAAGCCAGCGACCAAAGGGTTTACATTGAACTGCCAGCGACGAAATCACGACCGCTTGCTTTGCGCTTCTCCTACTGGAAGGTTGAGCAGTGGGATGGCAAAGAGCGGGAAATTCCTATTTGGCGATTGTCAATCCCGATCGGAAAAGGCAAATTGGTTTGGGGCGCAGCGACCTTTAGAGACCAGCACGGCGAACTGCCGATGCGAGAGTTCGCTATGGTTCTGCCACTTGACAAAAACGGTTCGCAACTCGTCATCACTAACCTGACCAACATGCCTCAAGGATGGTCGCAACAATGGCATCAACAGGATTGGCTCAAGTTCACTGGCGGGTTGGCACTTGCACCGCAATTGCCCTTTGTCCGACAGCAACTTGCGCCCTACAAACTCCACCAAGCGAACTTGACACTTCGGTTGAGCAAGGAGTGGAAACTCGTTGGGTCGTGGGAAGAGCAAATTGGCGTCCCGCAAATGCCAATCACCCACGATTGGCGGCTCGCCCTTGAGTGGACGCCGACGAAAACGATTCAATGGCGGTTTGAATGGGCAAAGTTGAAGAACGACACGCCAAAGTCCGTCCGAACCGATTTGTTTGGCGTCAGTTACAACTACAAACTCAGCGACGCTCGCTTCATTACTTTCAGCGTCCGTTGGCTTGAAAACCCACTATTTGCTCGCCCCAACTTCCGCAACGATCGCTGGCTCGCCACTTTGAGTTTGAGCCAGCAATGGTGATGTTTTGTCCCCAATCGCTTCTGGCATGTCCTCAACTATTGCCTTGAGCCTTGACTTCATCCCCGTGACAACGGTTTTCATCCTGTAGCCTCGGGGCTTGTCCTTAACGGATGTGTAATCGTCCACAAAGAGGCAGCACTGAATGTGGGGAATGAAACTTTTGCGGCAAAATAAGTGGTGGTGACTGAAAATGGCTTTGACGCGTGAAGATGTCTTGAGCCTAATCCGAATGTTAAGCGAAGATGGCGAATTGAGAAACGCTCTAAGGCAAGTTCTCTTCGCCGAACCGCTTATCATTGAAGTCCGACTACCAACCGACTGGATGACAAAAGTTGATGCGAGATTGGACAAGTTAGACCAAGATGTTGGGACACTAAAGCAGGATGTCGGAACACTGAAGCAGGATGTCGGAGTGATGAAACAAGATGTTGGAGCATTGCAGCAAGATGTTGGGACGCTCAAACAGGATGTTGGAACGCTCAAGCAAGATGTTGGGACGCTCAAACAGGATGTTGGAACGCTCAAGCAAGATGTCGGAACACTGCAGCAAGATGTTGGGACGCTCAAACAGGATGTTGGAACACTCAAGCAAGATGTCGGGACACTGAAGGGCAAAGTATTGGAAGTTGACTACCGAACTAAGGCGGCGAGCATCTTTGGGTTGTTTCTACGCAATGGAAGGGACGCAAGCGAGTTTGTCAGCAGCAGGTTAGACGAAGCGGTTGATAAGGGCATAATTGCCCCGCAAGAAGCAGATTTCGTGATGGCTGCGGACTTGATATGGATGGGCAATGTAAGGCGCGGCAAGTTTGAAGGCGAGACGGTCGTTTTCGTCGGTGAAGTCTCTTGGATGATTGAACCCGATGACTTAAACCGAGCCGAGGAGAAGGCTCAGGTTTTGCGTAAAGCAGGAGTTTGGGCTGTGCCTTTCGTCAGCGGCAGCGTTTGGTCGTCACCTGAACTGAAATCGCGAGCACTGGAGCGAAAAATTTTGTGCGCCACTGATAGCCGTTTAGAACCTTCCCGCGCCGATTGGGAAGCCTTTGAAGAAATGCTTGCCTTTTGGAAACCGTGAATTTGTCAACTGCCGCTTCGCTCCTTTAAGATGGTCTCCATCATCTTGAGCGTCTCGTCAATTTGCTCAGGCTTTTCAAATCCGATGATGAAAGCGTGGACGCATCTTTGGGTCAAAACGAACCTGAGGCTTGCTTCCCTTTGCTCAGGTTCGCGGAAAGTTCCCTCGCCGAAAATTTTCATCCCAACTACGCCTTTGCCTTTTTCCTGCATTGCCTTCAAGATCGGCACGACATCTTCTGGCATCCCATCCATTCTCGCACCAGTGTGGTTGACCCTCGCGAGTTGGACATCAACCCAATCCGAAGCCAAAGAGGCTTTCAACGCTGCGATGCTGTGGCTTGAAGTGCCGTGAGCCTTTATGATGCCTTTTTGCTTCAACTCCTCAAGGTCGTCCATCATGCGTCTCAATTCGTCCGTCCACTTGCCGCTCATCGTGCAGTGAAGCAAAACGATGTCAATGTAATCGGTGTCAAGTTCCTTGCGGAACCTATCAACCGCCGCTTTTGCATCAGTAACCATTTCAGGCAAACCTTGGGGCATGAACCAGATTTTCGTCTGGATGACATACTTCTCGCGTGTTATTCCCTTGAGCGCATCGCGCAAAAACGGATGAGTGCCGTAAAGGTCGGCAGTGTCAAAAAAGTTGATGCCTCGTTCGTAAGCGTGTTTGACAAGTCGCTCAAACGCGGGATATCCCATCCGCGTGTGATTTGACTGTCGCATCCAACCCCTCATACCCGTTCCCAAACCGACGAGCGAAACTTTTATGCCAGTTTTGCCCAACAAAACTTGTTGGGTCGGTGAGCGCAGAGTCTGGTCTTCAAACCCATGAGTCTTTCCTGCCAAGACTGTCCCCACTCCAACTGAAGCAATTTGCTTCAAAAAATCTCGTCGCTTTATAACTCGCATTCCCTTTTCCCTCCTTATCCTATGCCGAGTACCTCTGACCCACAAATCCAAAGGCGCAAAGTTTAAGACGCAAAGTAAGCCAACAAGTCATGACCTTAATGGAACGCTGGCTTTTAAGCGACTTCAATTGTCAAATCGCGCTCACAAACTCGTATTGCCCGCTGCCGACTTCGTAAACTGCGAAGTTGTTTTCTGTGCCGATAAATCGGACGCCTTCCGATTGAGCAGCAGGTTTTCCGCTCTCGGTCACACTTGAAACATCTTTCGTCGGGATGTAAACTAACGCCGTTGTGTTGGCAGGGATTGTCACTTTCAAGTAGAACTTATCGCCTTTCTTCTGCCACTCAATAGCGATGCGACCTCGCACCGAGTTGTAACTTGCGCGAACGAAATCAAGTCCATCTGGAATTGGACGAACGAGAATTCGCTTAAATCCGGGCTCAAGTTCGTCAATGCCAGCGACATATCGGAACATCCATTCCCCCACGCAGCCGAAAGCGTAGTGATTGAACGAGTTCATACTCGGTTCGTGAATTGTGCCGTCTGGTTGAATGCTGTTCCATCGCTCCCAAATCGTCGTCGCTCCCATCCGAACCATGTAAAGCCAAGATGGGTAGTCTTCCTGCAACAGCAAACGATATGCAACATCGCTGCGACCGAATTTGCTCAGCACCAACATCAGATGCCTCGTCCCAACGAAACCTGTAGCCAACTTCCAACCTCGCCGTTCAATGTCAGCAATGAGATACTCAATCGCTTTCGGCTTGAGTTCATCGGGCAGCAAATCAATGTCAAGTGCCAGAGCGTAGCAGGTTTGAGTGTCGCCTTTAATGCGACCGTCGGGTTGGACATACGCTTTGATGAACGCTTCGCGAATTTTTGCAAATAGTTGCCGGTATTGTTCCGCATCATCGGTTCGTCCAATCGCTTCTGCCATCTCCGCCATCAACTTGACGACATAAGCGAAGTAAGCCGTCGCGATGACATCCCTTGGAGTTGGCGGACCTGCTGGCACCCAATCGCCGTAACCAATTTCAGGGCGCAAGAAGTCCTTGCTGTTGCGCACGAGATAATCAATGTAGCGCCGCATGTTTTCGTAGTGGCGAGAGATGAATTGAGTGTCACCGGTCACGCGCCAAAGCGTGTATGGGACTATAATTCCTGCATCACCCCACGCCGGAGTTCCATAGCCAGCACCCGTAGCAGGAGCGACATCAGGATAAGCACCGTCATCGCGCTGACTGTCGTTTAAGTCAATGAGCCATTTGGTCATGAAAGCACTGATGTCGGCGAAGTAGGTAGCGGTGCGGGCGAAAATTTGTGCATCTCCAGTCCAGCCTTGTCGCTCATCCCGTTGCGGGCAGTCGGTGGGGACTTCAAAATAGTTGCCCCGCAAGCCCCAACGGATATTTTCAACCAAACGGTTGACGAGCGGGTGTGAACACTCAAATTCGCCGACCATCGGGACATCAGAGTGCAAAACGATTCCCGTAATGGCATCCAGAGGTGGTGTGCCCGGGTAGCCCGTCACCTCAACATAACGGAAGCCATGATAAGTGAAGCGCGGCTCCCAAACTTCTTCAGGTTCACCCTTGCAAATGTAGGTGTCAGTTGCACGAGCACCTCGCAAGTTTGCAGTGTGCAAAGTTCCGTCAGGTTCAAGGACTTCGCCATAGCGCAGAACGATTTTCGTTCCCGGCGCAGCGTTGCGAACTTTTAACCTAACGACGCCGACCATGTTTTGCCCCAAGTCAAAGATGAAAATCCCCGGCTTGACTTCACGCACCGATTTTGCAGGCAACTCCATAACCTTGCGAATTGGCGGACCCGGATGCCATGTCAGTTGCAGTCTCACTTGTCCCGTGTCTCCTGTCCCTTGTTCCACTACAACTTGCTTCCAATCGCTGTCGTCATATTCAGGTGTGTCCCAGCCAACCAATTCGCGCCTTGCATCGTGCGTTTCGCCCATGTAATTGTCGGCTTCCAAAATTGGACCGTAGTTTGCTTTCCAACTCTCGTCGCTAACGACAAGTTGTGTTGAGCCATCGGTAAACTCAATGTGTAATTGCACAAGCAAACGCGGTTCACCGCCGAATTTGTTTCGTTGTCCCCAACCACCTTGATAGCCAGCATACCATTCGTCATGCAAAATTGCGCCGATGGCGTTTTTACCTTGCCGTAGCAAGTGAGTTACTTCATAGGCACGGTAATAAGCCCGCTTGCGGAAATCGGACCAACCGGGCACGAAGTAGTCGTCAGTCACTCTTTGCCCGTTCATCCGCAATTCACAAGTGCCCAACGCGCTGACGAGTAATAGGGCGCGCTTGACAGGTTTTTCAATAGTGAAGGTTTTACGCAAGAAGGGAAGTGGTGGGACATAAACGGTTTGCGGGTGAACAAAGCCCCAAGGCGTAATTCCGAAGCCTCCCAAATCCCTTACTTCTCGCCAGCCACTATCGTCAAAATCAACCTGCTGCCAATTCTGTTGCTCATCTCGCGCGCATTTCCAATTGCGGTCAGTGACGATAACGAGCGGTTCACCGCTTTCAAACTCCACGACCAACTTACCTAAAACCCCTGCAGGTCCACCTTCGTTAGTGGCGGCAATCGCCAGCACATTTTTGCCCGCGTGCAAAAGTTGAGTCACTTCCGCTGTTTGTGGTCTCTGCCACGCAAACTCTTTGCCATCACTGCGAGCAACTTCTTTGCCATTGACGAATAAAACGAATTGGTTATCGGCAGTGAACAAAACTCTGGCGCGGACTAATTTTCGGTCGGCTGGCAACTCAAAAGTTCTGCGGAAAAATCGGGTGCCAGCGGGTGCACTTTGGCGTGGGTTGTTTTCGGGAAACCAAATCCAACGGCAGCCAGAAAATGTCAAGAGACGCTCTTCCCAAGGTGCAGGCTCATCGTAGCCAATCCATTTCGCTTTCCACTCGTTCGCGTTCAAAATGCCCATGACCCACCTTGCTGGTTCGCTCCACTCCGATGGGTTGCCGTCTTTATCCCAAACTCGGACTTTCCACCAACATTCCATCAGCGACTGAAGGGACTTGCCGGCATAAATGACCATCGTGGCATCTGAATTAACTTTCCCTGTGTCCCACAAATCGCCAATGTTTTTGTCAAGGTTTTCGCGCGTTGAAGCGACGATGATTTGGTAAGCGGTTTGGCGCTGCCCCTGCTCGGTGGGGTCAGTTGCCTCCACAACCCAACTCAATCGCGGCTGTAAAACATCAACCCCGATCGGATTAACCTGATACTCGCACCGCAAATTTGTCACCTTCAATCCAGCCATCGCAATCCCTCCTGTCACCATTAAACCCAACAACACACTCCAAATCCGCACAGCACATCACCCCAGAAAGTTTGCAACGCAATTCGCCAAATTGTTCAAGCACAGTTGTTAAGAGCCTCCGACCTCGCTTTGGGGGCGCTGTTAAAAACCAACGAATTCACTAAGCCCTTGTTGCAAATGTTCCAACACTGCTTTGTGGTTCATTCACGATACTCAGTCTGTCAACGATGTCCGTGTTAGAGTCAAAGCGCGCAGAATTTTTGGTTTTTTGCCATCCGCAAACACAATCCACCTGCGTTGCCCATCGCGTAAAATGACAGGCGCTTGGTAGTAACGATACTCGCCAACGAAGTGCAATTGCCCAGCGAAAAGCCACATCTCTTCTGGGATCCCGACGAATACATCAACACCTACTGGACGCCCATACGACATGAGCAATTCGTTCTGTCCGTCACCGTTCATGTCCAGCAAAGTGGCAGAATTTACTGCCCGTAGGCTTAGAAAACTAATTTGTTTCACTTGTTTCCAATCATCGCTGCGTTCATCCCACTTCCAAAAGTTGAGCCTAACTTTTTCCTTTGGGGCATTAATTGGAATGCCCAGCGAAAGGAACCAATTTGCCACCTTCGTAATCCATCCCCCGAAGGCATATGAGTCAAGGGGCGTTCGCGATATAATGGCACACCAAATACCTTGTTTGTCTCTCCAGACGGCTAACGGATAGTCTTCACTCCCCAATTTCCACTGCCTAACTTGATATCCTTCCCCTTTGCGTCTGAGCAGCCAAAGCCTTTCTGGCTCCATCACCCAAACCCAATCTCTTTCTCCAACCCTTGTGACCTGTAGTTTCACGAATGGGTAAACTACGCTGCAGGGGGTGAGATGCCACCGTCCTTCTTGATTCACAACGATGATACGCTGTAGATCGCTTGCAAATGCAATTAGTTCCCTCCGCCCCTCCCCTTCCAAGTCTGCAACGGTTATTATGCAAGGATGAACGGGAAGAGACCTCAGTCTCGGTAGGACAAACTGTTTCAGCGTTTTTGTTTTGGAAAAGAGCACAGCAATTTTGTCTTCCTCAAACCCCGAAGGCTCAAAAAATGCAATTTCGGTAACACCATCTCCGTCCCAATCTGGCACTTCCTCCGTCAGCCACGGCACATACTTGCGGGTGACAAGCAATTTGCCTCTTTGGCTCAAAAGTGTAAACTCCGAGGGAAGGGTTTTAGGTGGCACTCTTATCTTGTCCTGAACAGCAATTTCACCGTCGTCGCCGATTTTGAACCACCACAAAGTTTGTGACTTGAGCACTAAAACATCGTTAACTTTTCCGTCCCTGTCAATATCAAGCCACTCAATTTTGTCCACAGGTGCATCCAACAGTTTCCGCAAACGCCAACCATTTCGGTGGAAAAGGAAGCAAAGGGCATTATTTGCACGCACTAAAACACCAAAGTGAAGCGGAGCATTATAGCAAGTAGCAACAACTTCTCTGACAGGCATTAATGCCTTGCCCCAACCTTGAAGGTGAGGTCGCAACCACCAATGCTGGCCTTTCAGTGTTTTCACAATGACTTCATCTCTCCCATCCGCATCCAAGTCACAAGGGATGAGGTCGGCAATTGATGCGTTCGCTCTCCAACGGATTTCAAAGAGTTTCGGGTGCTTTGGACTCTTGCTTGCCCAGAAGAACCAAAAGGCAAGTAAAACGATGCCCACCCCAATTGCCCATTTCCACTTCATGTTAAATCTCCCATCCCGAAGTTTTTGAACACTTGGTCACAAAGCGAAAAATGGAAATGGCACCATTAATTCGTCCCACAACCTTTGCCCTGAGTCATTTTACTTGGAACCAAAATCACACAGGCAACCCGGCAAACACCACAGGATCATCTCTTTCTCTGCACTTTGTGGGGTGACGGTTTGATCGTGAATGTTTTCTCCGCAGCGAGAGTTCCAAAAGGTCCGATGCTCCACTTGACACTCGCCTTGAATGTTCCAACAAGATTTGTCTTCGGTGTCCACGACACCGAGCAAGTGAAACCTCAGCCGTAGTGGAATTTTTCGGTCTTGACAACTTTGCCTTTCATGTCCGTCACAACTAAAGTCGGCTCTTCCGGTGGTCTCATCTCGGGTGTAAAGACTGCGTTCACGGAGTTGCCTGCTTTGTCTTCTAAGGAGAGCGAGAAGTAGAGTGTTTTGCCCTCCTGTTCAACATCCAGCACTAACTTGAAAGGGGGTCCAAAAGGCAAGTCAGTGGGTTTGTCGCTCGTCACTCGGAAGCGAGGCAATTGGCGGTAGAAGGAAAGCAAGGACTGCCAGAATTTGCCTTGATCGTCCGCCTCAGCCATTGTTACCCATTGTGTTTGGTAACTACCGGTCGGGAGCAAACACTCTCCGTTTTGACCCCTCACGACCAAGTGCCCTTCATGACCTATGAGACCCAAAGTGAACCTTTTACATGACATTTTGACTTTCCCTGTAGGTGAGTTGTCAAGTTCAAGCCAGAGTTTGCTACCGTCTTCTGCAACTTTGATTCGGTAAAATTTGCTGTCGGGAAGTTGAACCAGTGGTGTCAGAAGGTAAATTTCGCTGAAGAAATATTCCAATTCGCTTAATTCCTGAGTCCCGAACTTTCCGTCCCCATCAAAGTCAACGAGCAAGACATCGCCTCCCTGTTCGGCACCTCCGACTAATTTTTCTCCGAACACGCCGTTCATGTTCCTGTCAGTAACACCCAATTTGAACTTGCGCTCATTCAGATTCACTTCGCCTTCGTAATAGCCAGTTGGGACAAGGTGGATGTGGTCGTTGTCGTGGACGAGGAAGTAGGCTTCAAGTTTTCGCCCATCCAAAGTTCGCTCAACTGGACCGAACACGACGAACTTTTCTTTGCCCTTGACAGTCTCTGTGCCCATCAACTTTTCGTCGCCCGTGAACTTTTTGTCCCCGTTCCAGTCAATCCACAGCCGGTCGTAACTTTTCGCTTTTGCTGAAGAATAGGCAACAACACCAGTCAGAGTTACATCCTCAAGCCTTAACTGAAAAAACAAGGGCTTAACGGCACCGGGAAGGGATGCATAGCCTTTTGGCGGGCGGACATCAAAAATTTCCGTAACCCCGCCGAGGGAGAAAAGCACCATTTCGTTGAGGCTCTGGAATTTTTTGAAAGTCAGGGGAACTTCAATTTGCCCTGCAGTTTGCCCCACCCCAGACGCTACAAGGGCAGACGCAATAAGAAGAGACAGCCAGACCTTCATTTTATGTCACCTCCCGATTAAAAGTTCGTTGGCAAATTCGTTCAATTTTTTGAACCACTTGCTCCGCACAAATTGTTGGTAAGTGAAGTAAGAATTTGCTTTCCTCTCCGCATTTGCCAACCATTCGCGAAGCCATTCTCCTGCTTTGTTCTTCCCACCCAAAGTTAAAGCCAATTTCTGAATCGCTTTAACGACCACTTGGAACCACGCAGGAGCCACCTTTGATGTGTAAATAGGTTCGCCAGCAAATCGGGCAAATTGCCAGAGCACTTCTTTCAAAAATCCTTCAGAAACCGAAGGGAATGAAAGGACCGATGTTTCCAGAATGTTCGCGATAAGGTTAAGATTGTCAAGGTCAAGGGTCGGAGAGATTTTGCCCTCTGCGTCTCTTTCCCTTAACGAGGCTGTGAGAAACTCAGTAAACCTGAAAGCCTCTGCCCACATTTCTCCCGTAAATTCGCCCCACTCGGACAGCGATTTTAGCCTCTGAAAAATTGCCTGTTTTGCCGATAATGGCAAAAAAGAAACAACCATAGTGTCAATGGCGCTTGAAAGGATTAAGGGGCGAACCCGAGGTTCACTCCACGAACTGAACAAAATTTCAACGCCTTCATGTGGTTTATCGGCAAGGAAGTAAATCCAAGCGAAGTTTCTGAAATACATGCTATCTCTCGTCCACCACTCAGGTAAGACCTCCTTCAGATCAACAACCAAAGGCACAACTTTTTCAGCAAGACCTTTGTCTTGCTTGGCAACTTTCAAAAGCACAGGACCGATTCGCCGTATTCCATCCTCCTGCTTACCTTTTGATTTCAATGCAACCACCAGAGTGGATACTTCGTTAAAAGCAGCACTCGGGTCAAGTTCAGCGAGAATATCAAGAACTTCAAGTTTCTCCCTAACAGAGGGGGTAAGTTTCAAGGCAGTTAAACAAGCGTTTATCGCTTCATCCCTCCTTTGTAGGCTCTTTACAACTTTCACCTTAAGTAACCCCCCAGCCCAACCGCCATTTTTAGGGTCAGGAACTTTAACTCCTAAGTAAGCGATCCAATCGCTTAACTCCAACTTTTGTTCCGGGCTCAATTTTTGCAAGGCAATTTCCAAAAGTGAACAAGCCTCTTCGCTCAACTTTCGTCGGTTAAGATCCACAAGAATTCTCCTGACACGAAAACCGATAAGGTCGTCATTCGCGCAGTCCCAATGAATTACGGACAAAGCGTTCAGCCACGCTTGCCAGTGCTCTTTCGGAATAAGCAATGCGTATTGTTCCATCAATGACAGCAGAAGCGTTGCAGAACGACAAGCGAATTGAATGTGCAAATGAGAAAGCCAATTGCGGAAGGAATCATCATGGGTGGACTCCAACAAATCTCGCAATGCGAAAGGATTAAGCCTTTTCGCTATCATCGCTTCCAAAGCAGTTTTATCTTCTGGCTTTAGGGCTTGCCAATTTCTGCCCTGTTCCCAAAGGCGGGAAATCATTTTACGAGTTGCCTTTGCATATAGGCTCTCATCGGTGCAGAGTAAAACCGTCAAGACGAAAGCGTTCGCCAAGGATGGATCGCCAATGGACTTAACAGTGGATGCAATTCTGATTATGAAGTTCCAAGCGTAATCCCCTCTTAGCGCTTGAAGCCATTCCCAAAAAGGTAAACTGCCATCCACACGGCGCCTGAACAAGTCAATAGCGAGCAACAAACCTTGTTCCAAATGCGGTTTATCTGGAAAAGCCTTACTTGCCAGTTTGCTCGCTATATCACAATGGTCGGTGCGAATTAAAGTCCATGCAAGGGTTAGTAAATCTTTGACAGGTAAGTCAACAGCGCTTTCTTGAAAATGGTTTTCTGACCCTATCGTTTCGCTCGGCTCCGTGCCAATCAGATCTTTCCACTCAGGAATTTCGGCGTGGAACGGATAAATTGGGTAAAGGTTTTTCGCTTCGTTCGCAACTTGACTTGCATTGTCTTTTCGCCCCAAAGCCAAAAGACAACGAATCCGCAACACATAAGTTTCCGGATAAAAAAGCCCTTCAGTTCTTGCAAATTGAATTCTGAGTTTCGTCTGTTCCATCCACATTGACGAAGAATTGTATAGCGCCTGAAGGTAAGCATCATCTGTCCAGTTTTGCTCTTTCGCTATCCGCAAAGCCTCTTCAAGCCAACGAATTGCCTCATTGTAGTCTTTTTCGCGCCACCATTGCTTTGCGAGGAGGACATAGAAGGGAAGTGCAAATTTTTGCCTTTCGGACCAGAGCCATTCACGCAGTTCTGACAATAGTTTCAACTTAGTTGCAAGTTCAAAAAGCGAGTGAATGACTTTAGCAGACCAATTCGTGATTCTCTCTTCAGGTTCGTCCAAGTCACGCCATAAGATTTTGAAGTCTGCCTTTTGAGCGACTAAATCCACACTCGCGACTTTAGTAAAAACCAGCCGATAAGCCTCATATGCTCTTGTTAAATGTCCTTGTGTCTTGAGATTCTCTGCCAGCCACCCCAAAAAATTCGTGTCTTCTGAAAAAAGGGAGGAACTCCATTCCGCTATCCTCGCTGCTTTCTCGTCTTCGTGCTTTAGTTTCAATTCAGAGTAAAGGCTTTTAAGTGCGGTCTTCAAGGCTGACCATCTATTTTCGTCGTCAGGTCGTAAAAAGCGTTTGACCCAGAAGTTAAAGCGTTCTTCCGAAAGTTCTTCTTCCTTGAGGATCCATGAAAGGATGTGAATGCTAAACCTTTCAGGCGTCAACAATTCGGCAAGCCAATCGCGCCATCCGTTTTGGAGCATCTTTTGGATGCGATGGGGGGCTAAAAAATCGCCGATGTGTGAAGTTCCTGCACTTGCCACAAAGGCTTCAAGCCACGCCTTAGCCATTGTCAGATTTTGAGTAGCAAGGGCATGATCAAAACCTGCAAGGAAATCCCAAATACTTTTAGGTTCGTATGAGGGTTTGATCAAGGCGTAAACTTCCCAATAGCCTTCCCTAAAGCCAGCCCTTAGCATCATCCCAGCCAAATCTTTCATCAAATCATTATTGCCCTTGACAACCTCAAGGGCAATTTTGAAATCGTCATAGAAACTCGGAGATTTAAGGTTCAAATCCAACTCTATCACTGCCAACCACAATTTAGGATTGTTGGTTTTGAGTGCCTCTTCACGCCACTTGCTCCGAATTTGTTTCAGATGTTCTTCTGTTAAACCCATCTTTGGGAGAAACCTTACAACGCCCCAATACTCTTCAATTACGGCTTGGCGGAAAAGGTCTATACCCTTTTCAAACTCCTTTGCCAGCAGGTAAGCAGTTGCTATTTGCGCTTTTGTAAGGGCAGGGTCGTTCTCCCGCAGAGTAGTGATAAACTCTTTCCGCTCCTCCAAACTCAGAGATAGGAAGGGATTGCGATCAGGGTTAGTTGGCAGAGGGTGAAAAAGCATTTGAAAAATTTCACGCCTTAGTGCTGCCGTCGTTATTGGCTCGTCCAAGAGCAACTTCCACGCCTTGCAGAGAAATTGTGCTGCCTCACGCTCGCTTTCAGGCTCCCATTGAAGCATCAACTTCGCGATTTTCAACATCAAAACGACGCTGTTGGGAGCAAGTTCAAGGGCTTGTTGGTAAAGTTTGATAGCGGTTTTAGGTTCAGTCCGCTCTGCCTGCTGCGCTTGATAAAGCAACTCGCTGAGCGTGGGTTGTTGGGAACAAGAAACGGGAGTGAGCAAAGAAATGACAACAACCAACGCCCAACGCATGACTTGTCACCTTCCTGCCCCATCATTGTAAGGCTCGTAAACCGCGCCTTAGTAGGCAGTTGATAAAATTGTTGCATCAGGTTAGTTCCATGTCAAGTTTGAGTATTGGTTTTTTTCAACCCAAGTGCGCAATCTTATTGTTCTCGGTAAGCGATTGGGCTTCCTTGGAGGTCCACTAACCTAACGCAAAATTCCCAGCCACCACCGCCTTGAGTAACTTTCAGGAGCAAGCGGTTGACACCTTTCTGTAGCCTAACGCGAACCCTGTCTTGGTCAACGCTCAACCCTCGCATTCCGCCAAATTGGTGCACGAGTTTGCCGTTAAGCCAAACTTTCACACTATCGTCGCTCCCAACCCTCAACTCCGCTTCCATCTCGTTGTCAACAACGAACTCGGTGTAAGCATAGCAAGCAACCCATTCTGTTTGTCGGAAAAATTGCCTCAGGTCCACAACGCCTTGTGGGTCAAGGACGCGAATTTCTCTCCAGCGAAGCAAACGATTGTCAACCCTGACGGTTTCCAATTGCAGCGGGTTTGTGGCGGTTTCGTCAATGAAGGCTTGGTCAAAGGCTCTGTTATCTGGATTTGGCAAGGGACCAAGCAGCCACCACCGAACGATGAACCCTGCCCGGCGCGGTATCGCGGATGGGTCTTCACCCAACCGCGAAAGAATTTGAGCCGCTTGAATGCCCAAATCGCGAGGCATTCTCATCACGAACAAATCCTGCAAAAGTGCAACTGCTTCTTCTTTTCTCCCCTCACGGGCAAGGTTGTTGGCAATGGCAACGGCAGCAGCGAAGGCGTAGTATGGTGGCTCGGGTTGCTCCAAATATCGCCTTACAGTTGGAAGCGACCTCGGATCTCCAAGCAAAGCCAAGCCGCTCAAAGCCAAATTCCTCAATTCTGTCAAGTCATCTCGCTCAGCGACTTTCAACCCTTGCTCAAACATTGACCGAGCCAATTCACTTTTGCCCTTGCGGGCGCGCAGTTCTGCAAGTTGCAAGTAACTTCGGAGTGCAATGGTTTTGGTTTTCTTGTCGCCTTTCAAAATTGCCTCCCACAGCGTCCGTTCCAAAGTTAAGTCATCAATTCGCCCCATCAGTTCCAACGCTGTCAAACGCAATTCTTCGTTCGGCGACGAAGCGGATTGTTGAAGCAATTTCACGACATTTGGTTCACCCCGCTCCACAAGTATCCGCAAAAGTTCAGCCTTTTCGGTGAGATTTGCTCGTTGAAACATTTGAGTGAAACCGCGGGATGCGTCTGGGTGGCGATACGCAAGCAATGCTTCCCTTGCAGCACCTCTCACCGTGGCTTCAGGAGCGTCAAGGGCATCAACGAGAACGGGCAACGCTTTCGCCGTTCCGGTCTTACCCAACCCAATCAATGCAGCGCATTTTTCATGTTCCGTTCGCGCAAGTTTCAACGCTTGTTCAAAGGCTGTAACCGCTGAGGAGGTTTGTTTGCGCTGCAGCAACAACTCCCCCGTCCGGATCAAAGCATCGTAAGCAAACGGGACACCTTGCTGGACAGCGCTTGTCAATGCTGGAATTGCTCTCGCATCGCCAATTCTCCCCAATGAAATTGCTGCAACCGATTTCGTTTGAGCGTCTCCGACTTTTAACATTGTCAATAGCGCTGGGACACCTTCAGGGCGACCCATTTCACCCAAAGTCGCCAACAAGGCTCTTAGCCAATCACCCTTCGCCGTTGAAGCCGCATCGGCAACCGCTTTTGCTGCAGCGGGCGAACCGATTTGCTTCAGTGCGTTCAGGGCATCTTCACGAACCTGTTCATCTTTGAGCAGAGTTGAAAGTGTTGGAACGGCTTCATCGCCCCCACAAATGGCGATGGCGTTCAAAGCCAATTTGCGGACAGCGAGCGGTTGAGCGGGTTTTGTGAGAGTCAAGAGCGAGTGGACAGTTTCGCTGCGTTCCTTTGCGCTCAATTTTGCTGCCCTTGTCGCGATGCTTTCAAGGACGATTTGTGCAGCCCTTTGAATTCGCCAGTCCTTGTGAGTCAACAATGGTGGCAAGTGAGGGATGATTGCCGCCCCAAACTCGGGTGCTCTTTCCATCGCTTGAAGTCGTGTTGCGTTGTCCTCGCTTTGAAGTTGCTGCAAAACTGTCTGCAATTCAGGGGATGTTTGTGCGAATGCGATTTGAACGGCGAAAGCCAAAGACACACAAATCACGCTCCAAACCCTCATCATCTCTGCCCTCCTCAAGCGGGAAATTTGTCAATGGCTGGATTGGCTTTCACAGTTCACGAATTCTGATGTTACGCCAGTGAATTTCGGCACCTTCAGATTGGAAGATGAGATGACCTTTGCGTGGTTCGGCGTTTGCGCCGATCGCAACGACATGACCGTTAATGCATGTCGCCACGAAGCCGTTGTAGTGGATGATTTCGTAGGTGTTCCACTCTTTCAGGCGAGAAGGTCGTTGAAGCACAGGGGTTGCGTCAACCTTTCCACCAGCGACCCCGAAAATCCGACCGACTTCGGTGAACAGCAACTGAAACTCAATTCCCTTCGGCCAAATTTGGTCAGGCAGAACCATCAAAAACACACCGCTGTTGCCCGGTTCCATCATCCGATACTCAAACCGCAAGATGAAGTTGCTGAACTCCCTTTCGGTGCGAAGGTAACCCGCTGGTCGTCCGGAGCAAATTATCATGCCGTCACGAACCTGCCATGTCTTCGCAGGGTCGCCGCCGGGAAGAAACGGCACGAAACCTGTCAAGTCCTTGCCATTAAAGAGAGGCACAAACCCTTCCTCGTCCTTTTTCTCCTGCGCCAATGCCAAAGCAAGGGCGCTTGACAACCCTGCAGCGCTCAAAACCGACAAAACTTCCCGCCGCTTCATTTTTATCCCTCCTTCGCTCAATTTGGTTTCAAAGCGTCCAAGGTTTGCGGTAAGGCTTGGTTAGCCATCGGTTTGCTTCTTCATCGCCCACAAATTGCTCTTTTTGTGCGTCCCAGCGCAATTTGCGTCCCAGCCGAAATGCGATGTTTCCCAAAATGCTGACATAAGTTGAACGATGCCCAACTTCAACATCGCATGTTGGTCGTTGACGCGTCTTGACACATTCCAAAAACTCGCGTTGGTGCGACGGAACTCGCGGCAAGCGGAAGTCGTTTGGTCCCAGAACTTCGTGGATGAGTTCAGGTGGGTCGGTGACTATGCCTCCTCGGTCAACGAAGAGCCTTCCCCTATCGCCCTCAAAATACATGCCATGCCCGGGACGACCGAGCGGGAGCGGGTTGGGCGGCGGTTGATGCCAAATGAGCGTGTAGGACGGGAACTCATAGACAACTTCCATCCACTGCGGGACATCGTAGAAACTGTCGGGATAATAGCGACCTTTCGCTTCAATAGTAACAGGCAATTCATCGCCCATTCCCCACAGGATGATGTCAATGAGATGCACTCCCCAATCGGTCATCAATCCGCCGCCGAAATCCCAGAACCAACGCCAATTGAACGGGTGATAGCACGGGCGGAACGGACGCCATTGTGCCGGACCAAGCCACATATCCCAATCCAATTCCTTCGGCGGTTGTTGTTCAGGCACATAACCGCTGCGTGGGTTGTAGCCAATCCAACAGCGACAAAGTTTGACCTTGCCCAACTTTCCTGACCGAACCAGTTCAACCGCGCGGCGGAAATGGTCATCAGCGCGTTGCTGAGTGCCTAACTGAAAAACTCGCCCATAGCGCCGAACAGCATTGACAAGTTGCCGTCCTTCCTCAATCGTGTGGGTCATCGGCTTTTCGCAGTAAATGTCTTTGCCCGCTTGTGCTGCGTGAATCGCGATAATCGCGTGCCAGTGGTCAGGGGTCGCAATGACGACAACATCAACATCCTTTCGCTCAAGAAGTTGACGGTAGTCCTTGTAGGTGGCAACTGGGCGCTCACCGCACATCCGCTTTGCCTCGGCCAACATTCGTTCATCCACATCGCACAAAGCGACGACATTGCAATCGGGTTGACCGAGGAACCAACCAAGGTGAGCGCGTCCCATCCCACCAACGCCAATGAAACCGACACCGATTTTGTCGTTGGGCGAAACTTTGCTGGTCGCAGAACTTTCATCAACGAAGAGGGCAGAACCGAGGGTAAAGGCTGCGGCACTTTTGCCAACGAGGTAGAAAAACCTTCTGCGACTCAATTTGCTCTCACTTCTGTTACCCTGCCGTTTCACTTTCCGCCACCACCTTTCTCTTAATGTAGCGTCGTCCCTTGCGGACGACGACCATTTTAGGCACCAGATGTAGCGTCACCCTTTATGGGCGACGACAATTTTAACAACTTAGGAGTTACGCAGTTGGATGTAGGGGCGGCTGCTAAGCCGCCCGCAGGGGCGGTTTTAACCCCTTACAAAGGATGTTTTCGGGCAGACTATCGTCCGCCCCTACACAAAATGACATCAACTGCGTAAGTCCTACAACTGTTAGGGACAAGCCCCAACGCCAAAAGTTTGCCAAGCCAGCAAAACAGTTTCAAAGCCACAGAAATGCTAACACTTGTTGCCCTCAGGAGACAGCCTCGCGAACACTCACATCGCCGGTAACCAATCTTTGTTCGGTTCCATCTGGCAAAATCAGCCTCAACTCACCATCAGCAGTGATGCCTTGTGCAATTCCTTCTATCATCGCGCCGTTGGGCAAAATTGTGCGAACCCGTTTACCCCTAAGCCAATCAAGCCGTTCATATGCTTGCAGGAGCGAAGCAATTTCGTTGCCTGCCCACTTTTCCCACCAAAATTCCAACGAACAAAGAACCTCCGCCAAAACTTCAAACCTGTCAAGTTCCCTGCCGCAGATGATTCTCAGCGATGTGGCAGTTGGTTTTAAATCGTCCGGAAACTCGTTTTCGGCAAGGTTGACATTAATGCCTACTCCAACAAGTGCCCAGACTTTTTGGGGAACAGACTCAAACCCTTCAATCAAAATCCCCGCCAATTTCCGACCAGATTCGGAAACCACATCGTTCGCCCACTTGACGAAAACTTTGGCGTCAAACTTTCGCAACGCTTCAGCGACAGCAACGCCGACTAAAAGGCTCAGTGTGCCCAATGGCGGATGAGAATGGGGAAGTTGCAATGCTGCAGTGAAATAAAGGTTTTTGCCCGGTGGAGAGAACCACGACCGCCCTACCCTACCCCGTCCATGCGTTTGCATGTCGGCGACGACAATGGCTCCGTGAGGTGCCCCGCTCAAAGCCCATTCTTTCGCCACATCTTGAGTTGACCCAACGCATTCAAGAAACTGCCAACTTTTGCCGAGCCATTTCGTTTTTTGCACCGCTGAAACCATTGTGGTCCACCCTCTTGACAAAAATAAGCGGTGTAGCGTGGCTTTAAGCCAATGCATCGGCTTGTCAGAATTTTGCCCCTATCATCGTTTCGTTGCTTGAGCCAAACTTGCCATCGGTTGATGGCTGTGAAATTGAATTGCTTGGAAGGAGGTCATTGTGGAATGAGGACGCCTGTGGTCGCTGCGAACTGGAAGATGAACAAAACGATCGGCGAAGCAAAAGCCTTTGTTGAAGCCTTCTTGCCGCTGGTGAGCGATGTTGACAATTGCACCATCGTGATTTGCCCGCCTTTCACTGCTTTGGCTTCGGTTGGCGAAATGCTGAAGGGCACGAAAATCGCTTTAGGCGCTCAAGACATGTTCTGGCGCGAACAAGGCGCATTCACCGGTGAAGTTTCGCCCATTATGCTCACTGATGTCGGTTGCTCTTTTGTCATCATCGGTCACAGCGAGCGACGAGGACGGTTCGGAAAGCCCGAACCCGATTTGGAAGACCCGCGACTCCGAAGCGTGTTCGGTGAAACCGATGAGTCTGTCAACAAGAAGGTCCACGCTGCATTGGCTCACGGGTTGACACCGATTATTTGCGTCGGTGAAACACTTGCGGAAAGGGAACAGGGCTTGACAGACGAAATTGTGGGCACTCAACTGCGAAAGGCACTGGACGGCTTGACAGCAGAGCAAGCAGCGAAAATCATCATCGCCTATGAACCCGTTTGGGCGATTGGGACAGGCAAAGTTTGCGATGCCCCAGAAGCGAACCGAGTCTGTGGGCTGATTCGGAAAATTATTGGGGACTTATTCGGCGAATCCGTCGCTCAATCGGTCCGTATCCAATATGGGGGCAGCATTACCCCCGAAAACATTCCTGACCTTGCAGTTCAAGAACACATTGACGGAGGTTTGGTCGGCGGAGCGAGCCTTAAACCTGACAGTTTTGCAGCAATTGTCAAAACTGTCGCTAAAGCGAAACAGCGATAAAAAATCGGAGGGTTCGGTTCCTGCCGAGCCGATTTTTAAGGGCAAAGGGGTTGGTTAGGATGGACAAGTTTCGCGTGGGCTTCATTGGCACGGGAAAGAAGCGCGAGCGTCCCGGACCGATGGGTTACGCTATGGCTTACCAACACGCAGAAGCCTATCGGAAACTGCCCGATTGTGAATTAGCGGCATGCGCTGATATCGTTGAAGAAAATGCTCGCGCTTTTGCCGAGGCTTTCGGCATCACCCGCATCTACACCGACTATCGCGAGATGCTTGAAAAGGAACAACTTGACATCGTCAGCATTTGCACATGGCCTCACCTTCACGCTCCGATGGTGATTGATGCCGCAAGGGCTGGGGTCAAAGCCATCCATTGCGAAAAGCCAATGGCTGACACTTGGGGAGCAGCGAGAAGGATGGCTGAAGAGTGCGAGCGGCTTGGTGTCAAGTTGACATTTAACCACCAACGCCGTTTCGGTGCACCGTTCAGGAAAGCAAAAGCATTGCTTAAACAGGGGGCAATAGGTGAGTTGCTGCGAATTGAGATTGGTGCTGGCAACCTTTACGACTACGGTTCTCACACAATTGACTTGGCGAACTACTTCAACGACGAAACGCCTGCCGAGTGGGTCATAGCACAAATTGACTACCGCGAGGAGAGACTCGTTTTCGGGATGCACAACGAAAACCAAGCGTTTGCGCTTTGGCGCTACAAAAATGGCGTTTACGGGATGATGGCAACAGGCGTTGGTTCATCATTAGTTGGCTGCCATCACCGACTCGTTGGGACGGAAGGCGTTATTGAGATTGGACCTGCGGGCGAAAACATGCCAGTCCTGAGGATGAGGCAGTTTGGCAAAAATGGATGGGAAGCGATTGATTGCGGTGAAGAAGGATTGCACGGGCCCGGCTATATTGACAGGGCTATCGCCGACATTGTCGCAGCACTTCGTGAAGGTCGCGAATCGGAACTTTGTGCCCGCAACGCTTTGAAAGCGACGGAAATCATTTTCGCTGCCTACGAATCCGTCCGCCGCCGAGGACGAGTTGATTTGCCCTTGACAATTGAAGACAACCCGCTCGTTGACTTGGTCAACAAAGGTGAGTTGAAGCCAAAGCCGAGGCAGAGTTGAAATTGCGTATTTGGGCACAAGTGCGGTGCCGCTTTGGTGATAGGCAATTGCTGCGAATTACTCAACGAGCCTGATTGTTCCCGGCATTCCTTCATCAATGCGACTGTAATACATCATCCAGACAGAAGTGTCTTGGACGCCCGCTTGGTATTGAGCGGTCCAAGTTCCGCCAGTATAGTTCGCCGGTAGGTCAATAACATCTCTTTCCCACTGCCCGTTTCCCGCCAATTTCCCCGGCCAAGAACCGGGCAGAGCGTCACATTTGTAAACCACAGAAATTGCAGCGACATCGGTGTCAAATTTGTCAATGTAAAGTTTCCCGCCAGCGGCAGATTCTGGGACATATCCGAGCCGGATGTTCACCACCCCAGAAGTGTTGAAGTTGATGGGAATTCGTCCAATCGCTATGATCTTGGTGCCGTTGTTCGGGTTGAACGGTTGGCTTCCACTTCGTGGTGGACCTGCACGGACGAGGAAACCGTTTTCGCTTGAACCTTCAATTGTCCGAACATTCAAGCGATACATCCCGGGACCATAAGTCGCAAGGTTGAAAGTAAACCCCGGTGGCGCGACCCATTTCATGTCGGTGCTGCTGTTGTAACCGTAACTAACTTGCGCAATTGGGATATCGTCGGACAAATCTCTCGGCGTCCCGTTTGTCCAATAGAGCGTGTAGACCGTTGTCGTGTAGACGGTAGATGGCTGTGGATGGGGCAAAGGTGGGGCATTGCGAATTTCGTCTACTCGGGTCGTGCCATTGGCATTCCTCCAATCACCACCTCCCGCTGAACTGTTGTAGCAATCTGGATCAAAGATTTCAACCATGACCATACTCGTGCCGTTGATGGCTGAATAGTTTTCTGGGATGAGGATAGCGAAATCGTAGCCATCTGGGTTATAGCGGGGATTGGGGTCACCGTTGTTAAGCCATCGGGTGCTGAAAGCGTCACCGTAACTGTAATAGGCATACGGTCCGAAAACCGATAAGTTGACTGGACCGCGCACTCCATATTCGCCCATCCCGTAGACATCTATGCCGACTGCAGTTTGGTATTCAGCAATTGCAGCGGCACTAATTCGGCGGTTGAAAAGTCCCAAAATTGCTCCGAAGAAGAAAGGTTCGGGACGACTCACGCGAACTAAAAACCAGTTAGGGTGTTCACCGTCTGGGTTTACCTGAGTTTCAACGATAACACCGTTGACACCGTGAGGGTAACCGTTTCGAGCAGCATACTCTAAAGCGACTACACGAGCGGCAGTCTCATCTGGAAGGCGAGATGCCCCCGCAAGCGCTGATAAGTCCGCTGCCTTTTGAGCCTGTGCTCTTCGGTAGTAAAGGAAGACTATGTCGGTTACCAAAGCGCAGACGAGCAAGAAAGCAACCATGAACAGTGCAAGATAAACAACAACCTGCCCTTTACTCCACAGTCTGCCCATGGGGAAATCGCCTCCCTACTCAATCATTGCCGTCGCTTCAACTGTGACAACGGGGTTGATGATCCGGATGCCGAAAATTTCGGTAGGTAGGAACATTTCATCGCTCATGTCATATTGAACTCTGACCTTGATGGGACGACCTGACTTTCGGTCTGGGGAACCTTGAGCGGGCTCGATAATGATGTTCATCCTCTCAGGGCGATGCCCTCGTCCACGCATAGCACTCCTTGCCTTACCCCTGATGGCTTCGTCATCTTCAGGATGAACTGCGGCATACCTCGCAGCCTCACGAGCGGAATGGGAAAGGGTTAACATTCGGTTCATGATGATGCCATACTGAACCATTAGCAAAACCAACAAAACGAGGATTGGCGCAACCAGCGCAAATTCAACCAATGCAGAACCTTTCTTGCGCATTGATGGTTCACCCCCTGCTACTGCGTGGGTATTGACATTATTCCGAAATTTGTGACTTAAGTTTGTGATAGCAATCACATTCCGATGGTTCGTGCTAATGAGCAGGGAAAATCGGTTGTGGATTCCTTTATCCAATGTGCTATGATTGCAACACTGTAGGTTAAAGGCAGAATGCCATTTGGGCTTTGAGGTGATGCCCATGTTTTCCGAGATTAACAATTTCCTTGGACGGAAATGGAAATGCGAAAATTGCAATCTGGAACACTCCGTGCCTACCAAGTGGGTCAAAATTGCAGAAGGCGCTTTTGAGTTGCTGACAGATTTTGCCAGCCGAGTTGGATGCAACAAATCTGCCATTGTGGTAGCCGATGAAATTACTTGGGAAGTTGCTGGGGTAAAAGTGACGAATTCGCTGAATGAAGCGGGTTGGCAAGTTTGCAGAATTGTCTTGCCATTACCTCTCCATGCAACCGATGAAGTTGCCAACAGTTTATTAAGTCAGTGGTCCCACGATGCCTCTTTGGCTTTCGCTGTCGGCAGCGGGACAATCAACGACTTAGTCAAGTGGGTTGCAACCCAAACGAAAACGCCATACATCGCTGTTCCAACTGCCGCAAGCATGAACGGTTACACATCACCGATTTCGGCACTTCTGATTCAAGGTTTCAAACGAACTCAACCTTGTCAACCGCCTGAAGGGATATTGACGGAACCCAAAATCGTTGCATCTGCGCCGCAAAAGATGACCGCTGCGGGCTATGCGGACTTGATGTCCAAAACAGTCGCAGATGTTGATTGGCAAATTTCAAACCTGCTTTGGGGCGAGCATTACTGCCCACTGCCAAGGAAATTAGTGGCGGAAGCGGATGTATGGCTTCAAAAGCACTTAGCAAATTTGGCAAAAGGCGAACCTAAAGCAGTTACAGGCTTGCTTGAAGCCCTGTTGCTTTCTGGAATTGGCATGACCATTGCAGGTTCATCAACTCCTTCCTCAGGCGCCGAACATCTGATTTCGCATTGGCTTGAGATGAAAGCCATTTCTGAAGGCAAAGAACCAGCGCTACATGGATTGCAAGTTGGGGTTGGCACCTTGGTTGCGCTCACGGTTTACGAAATGCTTCTTGAGACTGAACCACGAGATTGGCTACCAACGGAAGATGAGTTGCGCACACCTGACTTGCGCAAAGGCGAATTTGAGTCTCGCTACGGCGCAATATCGGAAAGAGTGCTGACCGAATTCTCAGCAAAATGGTTGTCAAGAGAGCGAGCGGAGGAAGCAAGGGAAAAACTGGTGAAAAATTGGGAACGGGTTAGGGAAATTGTCACTTCAACTTGGGTGCCTCCTGAAGTTCACCGCCAACGGCTTGCTGTTCTCGGAGCCGCTACAACCCCTCAGGAAATCGGCGTTTCCGTTGATGAAATTCGCGAAGCAATTTTGCACGCTCGCGAAATCCGGAGAAGGTGGACGGTGTTGGACACCGCCTACTTGGTCGGTTTGTTGCCTGACCAAGTTGACCAAGTGCTCAAAAGGTGCGGATGGGGGTGAAGGAACTGGAAGGGTGAGGCTTCCGCCGAACCGGAAAGTTAGGCAGATAAGTTGGTCGGCAGTTAGGTGAATGGGCAAGTTGGGATCTAAAATCCTGCGCTCGGACGAAAAACGCGCAACGCTCAACGAAGAATATGCAACAAAATCCCTGTCTTACCGGGAGGTTCGCCCTCCCTAAGGCATTGTCTACGATGTGTGCAACAACTGAGCAAATCAAAATGCTTGCAGCAACTCAAGCATCGCCCTGTCAAGTTTGTGACCGCGCCAGTCTTCGTAGGCGACATCGGCGCGACCGCTGTCAAGGATCCCGAACGAACCCCTGAAGTTCCAAAGTGCCCAACCCCAACCCA
>Ga0209080_1000426_pt1 | contig 28437 bp, 31 predicted proteins | sample JNZ110809AmetaG_FD_184123 | JGI IMG/M metagenome (GOLD analysis project Ga0209080, IMG submission 184123) | Hot spring microbial communities from Jinze hot spring, China to study Microbial Dark Matter (Phase II) - JNZ 110809A (SPAdes) (version 3) ...
CTGGAGGGTTGGAAATCCAGAAGCTGAAGATTTTCGATTATGTGCTAGCAAATGGTCGGAAATCATCGGTATGCAGACGGGTCTGCCCGTCCCATCGCATCCACTTCTCGAAAATTTCCCGTCCGATTCTTCCCCGCATCATCTTCTCTCGGTGCCGGAGCAAGACGGACCTGATTTTTGGTCCCCATTCCGGGTCTGCCATAGTCGAAATTATGTGCTTCTTGCTGGCGTAAGGACAGAAAACGCAATTGCCGCTGTGGCCAAAAAGACGGTAGCATTGGTTCAGCGGAAGCCCCTTTCTCCTGATGTAGCTCATCACATCGTTCGTCGTCCAATCCAAGAGCGGCGAGATGGTCAGCTTCTTGGAGATTTTTATGAACGTGATCGGCTTGTATATTTTGGATCGAGCGTTGCTGTCGGACTTCTTGATGCCGTCCACGGTGATGAACCGAGCGTGCTTCTCGATGTTCTTGCACTTTAGGTGGTAGAGGCACCAGCGGTAGGCGAAAAGAAGCGGCGGACCCCACTTATCCATAAGCTCGAAGAAGTCCAAGGTCTTAACGTGTTTGAGGCGGTCATCCGCCCTTAGTCGAGCGGCAACGTCGTAGACGTACTGCGTGCAAAGGGGATGGGTGTTGCCCTTTATCTCAATATACAAGATGTCCCAGTCATCGTGGTTCACGTTGTCCATAACCCACAGAAGGGCGGCCGTGCTGTCCTTGCCTCCGCTAAACAATACCGTGAAGCTGTGCTGATTCAAGATTCGCGTGATCTCTTGGCTCATCATCCAATCTTCCATCGCCCGTCTGCGGAGGCCGTCCGATTGGGAGTTGGCTTGAGGGATAGCGAGTGGGGGCGCGGTTAGGCGTACCGGACGGCCTTTCCGCCGGGCTTCAGCTTTTTCTTCGCGGGGCACTTGGCGACGAGCTCGGGCTTATCGTAGTTGTGGCAGATTAGCCCGTCTAAGGCGCACACTCGCCCCTTGGACAGCCAATCGCCCCGTAAGGCGTGCTCGCATTCCCAGTCCGAGAAGCCTGTCAAGGCATCGCCGCCAGCATCGGGTACGCTTGTAGCACCTTCGCGCGCAATCTTCCTCTACGCCTTACGTCCTCGAGGAAGGATTGCAGTTCTTCCATGGCCACGGCGAGCCCGTGGTTGACCTTGTTCTCCTGAAGGAATCGGCAGGCTAGGTTTTCCTTGCCGAACCGCCTCAACGCCATCCAGAAGCACGTTTCAGGCAGCTTCTGGGCGAACGCGTGGCCTTCGGCTATGATGTGGCTGAAGTAGTATGCTCGCTTTACGAGGATGCCGACGAAGTTGTTGAAGACGTAGTCGCTTTGAAGCCCGTACCTATGCGCGAGATCCCTAGCTTTTCTCAGGGCGAGGCGGAGGGACGGGGGCTCTACGACCTCCGTTATAAGCTGGGCTATCCTCGCCCTCGTGCCCAAATGGGTGTTTCCGTCCTTCGCCAGCTCGACGGTAGCCGGGCTCTTTGCCAAAACTCGTAAGTAGCCTTGGTAGCCCAGCGTTCCACCTAAGCTTCTGCCGAAGGCAAGCTCGCTTGTCAAGGCGTATGTAGTGTCGAAGGGGAGGCTGGCGTTGTAGCTTTCACCCTCCACAACGAGTCCGCAGTTGTTGCAGACGTGCTCGCCTGACAAGGGGTCGAGGCAGACGCGATCCTCGAGGCATTCGGGACAGATTCTCTTGATGGCTGTGGGCGTAAGCTCGCCCAGTTTAGACCTTAAGTATTCGTCAAGCCTCTCCAAGTATCTTCGCATGACGTAGGGCGGGAGGCCTAGGGCGAGCGAGATTTCCTCCTCATCCAGCCCCTCGAGATACTTCAGCCTAAACACAACGCTCATGAACCGCCTTAGCGTCGGATGGAGCCCTACTCCATCCAACTTCTAGCCTCACGGATGATGGCGAGCTTCTCCTCGTCTACGATTCTGTCCCAAGCTACCTCAATCGTGTAGTAGGCCAGCTTCTGAAGTTCCTCAACGGACGTGCCGGGTCCGCAGAAGCTTTCGACGTCCCGCATAAAGGACTCCGGATAGTACTTATAGAGGGCAACGACCGCCTCCTCCTCACGTTTCAGCTTTGCCTCCTCTCTGCGTTTCTTAACGACCTCTACAAGTTTCTTCTCAACCTCTACCTCGGAGGGCGGAGTCGGCGGAGCGGGCAAGACGGGCTGCGGGCGTGGCGAGGAGGCTGGTGGCTGCGATGGCAATTGCACGGGCTCGGGTTCAGGCGCGGACGGCTTTGGAACCGCTGATGGCGCCACGGGCTGAACCGCCTCGGCCTTCTCTCCAGCAGGTTGCTCCCACTTCTTGACGTAGCTGTCCACCAATGCCGCCACGTCCCTGACGCTTGGCAGATATGGCTCCTCGCCACGCCCATATCTATCGAACATCTTAACTAGCGCCCCCAGAATCTTGGGCTGAACCTCCTCTGGGGCGCGTCTGACCTCGCGAACAACTCGTTCAGACAACATTATGCCCCGGGGCATAATGTTGGGTGGCATCTTTCCTTTCATTTTTTCTAGAAACTCATAATGTTCAATCAGTCTGGCGACGTACGGTTGAGCGATTTTAAACTTGTCGGCTATGGTTTGCTGGTTCGGGTATTTGTCTGGGAACTTCTCCATCAGTAGTTTGAAAGCGCGGCCCAGCTCGTAATCTGTTAGGTTTTCTCGTTGAATGTTCTCTGAAAGCATTGCTTCTATTGCTTCGCAGTCATCCATCTCTCTTACTACGCACGGAACTTTCTTTAGCCCAGCCTTCTGGGCTCCTATAAACCTCCTCATTCCGCAGATAATTTCAAACATGCCGATAGCTGTCTTAGATGGGCGAACGATTAGGGGCTCAATGACGCCGCAGGCTTTTAGAGAATCCGCCAAGTCGTCAGTTTTACTGAAACCCTCTCTCAATGAGAAACGTGGAGAGGTAAGCCTTTCAAGCTCAACTTCAATTAAGGGTTGATTTGCTTCTGTAAGTTCCAAACAGTTTCACCTAAAAACGAACCCAGCTTTTTTAAGCAGAAGTATGCAAGATTAAATCTAAATGATGAGCGGAACCAAGCTGGCCCCAATTTATGGCTTAGGGTGAGCTGCTTGATGAAGGAACAGAAGATGGTTAAAAGCGTAAAGGTGAAAGTTTACCTTAGTTATAGACAAAAACAAATACTCGACAAGCTGTGCAGAATCCTAGGGACAAACGAAAGCGAAGCCATGCGTTTGGCCCTCGTAAGCTACGCTGAAAAGTTACAACTTTTTGAAAACTCGGCGAATGGCAAATCATAAAAACCTGAAAACTTTAGTGTTGCCTTATTATCCTTATCAGCTCATTTGGGGCTCCGATACGTAACCACATCTTGAACATTTTGTAACAATTGTAGGACGGTACATTGTGATGTACACTTTCACTTTTTCCTCGGATGTCGATTGTTCAAGAAACACCTTTTCAGCTTTTAAACTGTTCCATTTACCGCATTTTCGATATTTAATCCTTAAAGTTGTTTCTATACAGATCATTTTTCAGTTTGCAGTATATTTTATGAAAAGCCTTATCTTATGACTTTCTTAACGTGAAATTTTAATGGCTTAGTACATTTCAAGTGAGCCGTAATTCTTAGACTTTAAGATTAACAGGTGATAGATGTTTTTTGGAGCTTTTATGACTCCTGAGCTGGTATTTATTATGGATTTGATGTGTTGGAGGGTTTCCTTCGTTACGTCTTGATCTATTAAAAGTTTGCCGCTGTTCTTTATTGTAAACTCTTTCTGAAGCTCCTGATGGATGTTTAAGATAACGTTTTTTGTTAGAGTCAAAGAACCTGCATTTTCTATTACTGGGTTTTGCGGTTCTGGGTTTAATGGGTCGTCTTGGCTGAGGACGTAATTTTTCAGAGCCTCGTTTATTAAGTCAGATACCCTTCTTCCGTTCTGTTTGGCTAGGGCGTATATTTTCTGGTATAACTCCTTGTCTAAGCCTCTTATGGCTATTATATTTGACATGTTAACATGTTTACTAGTAAACAAGTAAACTTATAAAACTTCCGTTCCATCTCAATCTCACCATGAAGCCAGCGGTATGCCTCGAATGCGACTACGCGCGATTTAATTATGTTTTAGAGAAGTGGATGTGCACGCGGCCTGGCTGGAAGCACTACATAGATGATCCTAAAGCCCCGATAATTTGCAACTTTTTCAGGCGGAAAGAAGTAGAAAGGGATAAACTCCTCATACCGTTAAGGGTTAAGCCACTTAAGCCCGGTGGATCTTATAGTTGAGCGTTTTGGAGGCAGAGGGCCAAAAAAGGCTTAAGATTGGCATCCCTTTAGTTGATGATCTTTTCCCAGGGCTTGTTAACGGAGACTTCGCGGTTATATGTGGCAACGAAGCGCGCCTTCTGGGCTTTATTTTATGTGTTCGCTGTGTTTCTCCAAGTGAATGTGGCGGCTTGGATTCTGACGTCGTTTTTATCGATGGTGGAAACTGCTTCAATCCATATGTTGTTGCCGAAGTCGCCAGAGGGTTTGGGGTTGATCCTAGGGCGGCTCTAGAAAGGATCCACATTTCAAGGGCTTTCACAGCCTATCAGCTTTCCGCCCTAATCCTAGAAAGGCTTGAAAAGTTCCTTGAAGGCCAGAACGCTGACTTAATATTTGTTTCAGACATAGCCATGCTTTTCATGGATAAAGATGTGCCGAGAACTGAAGCCCACGACTTATTCCTCAAGGTTTGCCATAAGCTCGCTTACATCGCGAAAAAGGATCGAAAAATAGTTTTGGCCACATATCAGCCAGACAAAACTTCGAGACGGGGGCTATTTTTCGATGCAGCGTTGTTAGGGCAAACAAACGTCCTAATTGAGTTTGAGAGGAAAAGTAAGTTTTTGAAGTTTGTTTTGAAGAGCCATCAGAAAGTTAGGCCCTTTGAGCTTGAAATTCCCACAGGAAACGTTTTGCTGACAAGCTTTATGGGGGTGTGATAGGTTGGGAAGGACAGTTCCATCCTTTAGACAAGCTTTAGAGGCTGAAATTGCCCGCTGGGAAGCTTTCCGCTCGGCCTTGAGGGGAAAGGACCTTGAAGCCTTCGACAGGATGATGAACGCTTGTCGGTCGTATGCTTCAGCGGGCGGTATGGCGACAAGGCCTGTAATTGCCGAAGCCATGTTTATGTGCATATTGTTGAGCATGCAAAGGGAAATTATGGAGATTCGGGAAAGCCTTGAACGACTGGAAAAACAGCTTCGGAAGTCCTAAAACGGCTAGAGGCTGGATCTTAGACGTTTATCCCTCAGGTCCAAACCAAATAACAGTCTGGATTATAGATGAAAACGGCGACCGCGTCAAACTTGTCGACAAGTATGTGCATAAAATCTACGTAGCTGGCTCAATGGAAGATCTGGAAGAGTTAACGAGACGTATAAGCCGAAGTGAATCCGTTGCGGCCTATCGCTTTGTCGAGAAATATGCCGACTTTATGGAAGCTTCTAAAAAGAAGGTTTTAGAAATTGACATGACTGATTATGGGCGAACGCCACATTTCGCAAGGAAACTGCTTCGTCTAGGGGGATATGAGAGATATCAGCTTTACAATGTTGACGTTCCAATAGCCCAGGCCTACCTCTATGAGAGGGATATTTTCCCGCTAGCTAAGGTTTACGCCTACGAGAAGGGCGAGCAAGTTATCTATGAGCTGTTAGATTCTGTCGATAGCTGCCGTTACGAGCTGCCGCCTATACGCTCTATGTGGCTAAAGGTGGACGTCAAGAAAGAAACTCCAGTTGTAAGTTTCCAGGACAAAATTAGAAGTGTAACCTTACGGTGTGACGGACAGTCGCTGACATTGGAAGGGGATGAAGGCGACATAATTCTGAGAATCGTGGAAGAGGTTCGACGAATAGACCCGGACATAATCTTCACAGAAGGTGGAGATTCCTTCGTATTCCCCTATCTGGCCCACAGGGCCTTCGTAAACGGCCTTTTAAACCAATTCATTCTGAGCCGAGAGGAAATCCCTCTTAAGGCGAAAAAGGGAAGAGGTAGAAGCTACTTCTCATATGGCCGCGTTTACTATAAGGCCCCCTTAAGAAGGCTTTATGGCCGCGTTCACATAGACGTCAACAACACTTTCATCTACGCTGCCAGCGGGCTTGAAGGTCTAATAGAGGTTTCAAGGACATGTCGTGTTCCGCTTCATAGGGCAGCTAGGACGTCCATAGGCAGCATAATGACGTCTCTCCAGCTTTACACGGCTTGGAAGGATGAAATCCTAATACCCTGGAAGAAGAGGGAGCCGGAATCCTTCAAAACAGGATGGGAGCTGCTGGTTGCTGATAGGGGAGGCTTCATTTTCGAACCAAAGCTGGGCTTTCACACCGATGTAGTGGAAGTAGACTTTACTTCCATGTTTCCAATGCTTATGCTTACACGAAACATATCCGCCGAAACTGTGCTATGCAAATGCTGCCCTGACTCCAGGTTGAGGGTTCCTGAGCTTGGCTACCACATATGTGAAAAAAGGAGGGGGATCGTGCCAAAAACGCTGGACCTTCTCCTACGGAAACGATTAGAATACAAACGCATGATCAAAGAAACTTCTGATCTCAATCTCGAAAAAATTTTTGACATGAGGCAGTCTGCATTAAAATGGATTCTTGTCACGTGCTTCGGGTATTTGGGCTATAGGAACGCTCGCTTTGGCAAGGTAGACGCCCACATAGCTGTCTGTGCCTTCGCACGAGATGCGCTTTTGAAAACCGCGAGATTGGCTGAGGAACACGGCTTCGAAGTTGTCCACGGAATAGTTGATTCGTTGTGGATTAAAAAGCCTGGGGTAAATCCAAGGGAAGTTGTAGACTTTTGCCGCGAAACAGAGAGGATGGTGAATGTTCCATTAAATGTTGAGGGCAAATACCGTTGGATAGTCTTCCTACCGTCAAAGATTCATCCGGAAACACCAGTGTTAAACAGATACTATGGCGTCTTTGAGGACGGACAGATAAAAATGAGGGGAATTGAAGCCAGAAGATCAGACACTCCGCGCATAATAAAACAAGCCCAGCTTGAAATGATAGAATCCCTAAGCACGGCTAAAAACTTTGAAGAGTTTCTTAAAAGAATCCCGGAAAGCCTAAAAGTCATCACAAAGTATGCAGAGAAAATTTTAGAGGGAAAAGTTACGGCTGAAGATCTGCTGATAACAAAAAGATTGTCCAAACATCCACAAGAATACACCCATGACGTATTCCAGGCCATAGCCGCGAAACAACTCATGGCCGCAGGCTTCGACGTATATCCGGGCCAAACAATACAATATATAATAGCAGACGAAGACAACAAAAGCCCCTACAACCGAGTTAAGGCATTTCCATTAATCGGTTCAAAACTAAAATACGACGCACAAAAGTATCTGATGCTTCTGTTTGAAGCTGGAGAAACACTCTTAGGAGTTTTAGGATACAACTCGATAACCATACGGGACTTATCGTTACGTCATGAAAAGCAGCTGGTGTTAAGTTGATTACTGGCAGCCTTTTCTTGGCCGGCTTGGCATTCATAGCGGTAGCTTTTATATCGCTGTTGAAGCACTGATAAAAGCCTTAGTTTTTCATACATGACAGTCGTATAATATGGAGAAAAAGCATTAACATAAAAGTCCATGGTTAACGATATTCTTTTATCGTAACCTTCATTTTTTAATTTGGAGCTGGTAAGTTGATTGAGGGTATTGCGTTAGAGTATGTTGGAAAGGTTAAGGAGCTTTTAGGTGGCAGAAGCTTTAATTTTAGAAACGTTGTTTCAAGCGAGGTTCCCAATGAGCCCGGAGTTTACGTGATTTTTAATGAACGGGGTGAAATAATTTATGTTGGAAGAACTAAAAACCTTCGTAGACGTTTGTTGGGAGATCATAAGAGAGGGAATATTAGGGGAAGCCAGTTTAGGAAGGCTCTGATGCAGAATTATGGCTTTGCAAGCGAAGAGCAAATTTCCAATTATGTTGATCGATGCAAGTTTAAATTTAAAGAGATAGCGGACCCGTTAGAGAGAATTAGATTAGAGCATTTTGCCACAGCCATATTGGCGCCAACGCTTAACATGAAACTTAAACAGTAAAGGCGATCTTTCGTTACCTAATTTTCACTTTTAAATGCTCCAATTTTTGAGCAGGAAGTTTTTATTCTTCATTATTTTTTGTTCTTTTGAGGTGATGATGGCTTGCCCCATCATTATTATAGGTTTGGACCTTTTGGCTTTGGTTTTTGGCATCCTGAGTGGTGGGAGTTTGGCTTGTTGGATGTGGATAAGACGGCTGACGAGGTAATCATGACTTTAAGGATTCCAAAGGATGTTAAAAAAGAGGACATCAAGGTAGAATTTAGGGAAGGCCAAATAAGGATCAGGTTTCCAAGAAGGCGAGGAGGCGCCTGGGAAACAATTCCAATAGAATAAAGTGCAAGGATTTGAAATCTTAGTTTTCATCTTAGCGAGGCTTACCCATTAGGATAAAGGCGGCAACCATAGCCACGCATACAACAGCAATCACAACCGTGAGGAAGAGCATCTGTGGGACTCCAAAGATGTAATGCTCAACTTCATAATTCATGGCGACGATGTTATCTTGCTGGGAGCCAGTGTTGGAGAAGCGCAAAACATAATCGCCCTCCAAATCGCAAACAAAAGAGTAGCGGAAATAACCTACATCCCCAAAATCACGAACCGTTCCATTCGGAAAAGAAAAATAAAAGCGTATCGCATTATCCCCTCCAGTAACCGAGATAGTTATTACAACGTGATCATCAACTCTAAGCTTCAAAACTCTTGTGGCTTCTTCCCCGCCATGCACTCCAAAAGTTTCCGTAGCAGCCAACGCCAACTTAACAAGCATAGATAAAAGCATAATAAACAAGGTCGCAAATTCCACCGACCTGCGAACCGGATGCATATCAACAATTTAAACAGCAAAACCAATAACCATTATGGAGCAATAATATAGAGGCGAAAACAATCTAAAGAAAGCATATTTGGATGCGATCAAACCACCAGGGCGCTTCTCAAAAATTCAAGAGTTTAGGAACGACGTTGTAGAAGGCAACGAAAATTTTAGGTTTTACTCGCTGTCGAAGATCCATCTGGGGCGATACCGACCTTAATTATGTTTGCGGCTTCCTCTTCCCCTAGTCCATAATGTGTTACAAGGATCGTTTGGCCCAGTTTCTTGGCGGCTTCGGAGAAATAGCTCATGAGTTGTGGGAGGTTTTCAGAGTCAACTCCGTAGGTAGGCTCGTCTAAAATTAGGAGGCTTCGCTGATTTAATACATGCAGTAGGGCTATCCTAAACGCTAACGCAATTAATGTTTGGTGACCTCCACCAGTCCTTTTTGCGGGAATATATCCTTCAAGTCTCGATGGAAAAACTTCAACCGTATAGTCATCTCTGTTTATTCTGAAGGCCTTATAAACTCGTTGGTCTGTAAGAGTTTCATAAATCCTTAAGGCCTCGTCTGCTATTCGTCTTAGCCTCCTTTCTCTCTGGCTTTCTATTCCGCCCTTTATCTTCGCTAGCAGTTCATCGCAAATCTTAACTTTACTAAGTCTTTTTTGAAGTAGGGCAACCTTCTCTTTCATCTCTCTTTCTTCTTTCTGCAAGCCATCAAGGGTTGCCGTCAACCGTTTAAGATCGTCTTTTTTCCGTTCAAGTTCCTCCTCCTTTTTAGAGAGTTCTTCGAGGCTTAGGGGGAGATGTTCAGCTATCTTGGCCTTTAGGTCAGCGTCTTCAGGCTGAAATGGAAGACCTAAAACTCGTAAGTTCTCTTGAATGATTTTATAACTTTCCGAAAGTTCCTGTTCAAGGCTTCTTCTTTCTTCAATCATCGTGTTCACAGTATTTTTGTCTTTTTCGAGAGCTTCCTTCTCCAGCAGTAATTTAGCCAATTTTTCATTTTGCTCTTTAATCGTTTCTCGTATCCCATTGAGATCCTTTTCCGCTGCGGCCTTACTCTTTTCTAGCTCTTCAATGGTTTTTCCATCAAGAATTGTGGTTATTTCATCGTGTATTTTTTGGGACTGATTTAGTCTTAACGACCTTTCAGTAAGTGATTGTCGAAGGCGTTGAACGGTTTCCCTTCTATTCTGGTATTCTCTATCTACCTCCTGCAATCTTTGAGCTAGCTGACCCATCAGCTCCTTTTTATCTTCTATGATTTGTTCGAGCACCGTTGGATCTATTTCTTGTCCGCATGTTGGGCAGTTTGCAAGGCCTTTCGATAAGAGGTCCTCGTGGGATTTTACCTCTTCAGTCAGTGTTGCGTATTTTCCATTTAATTGGTTTCTTGTATTTTCTATGTCAGTTAGCCTTCCTTCCTCCTCCCTCAATTTGCCATTTAATTGTTGGCATTCGTTTTTTAGAGATGCTATCTGTTGCTCTAGCTCCCGTAGTGACGAAACGTTTTGACTTTTTAAGAAAGCCTCAATTTTATTAAGCTTTGAACTCAAATCATTAAAAATATTTTCAATTCCTTTTTCCTCTTCGATTAGCTGCTGCAGTTCTGATTTAAGCTCTTCTCCTTTTTGAATTACATGTTTAGTAAGTTCGTTGAGCTCTTCTATGCTTTTGACACCTCTTCCCGCTAATATGCTAATTATTGCCGTTTCCTTTTCCCGAATTTTCCAAAGTATGCTGTCTCTTTTTTCAATATTCCCAATTAGCTCCAGCAGCTCTTTCGATTTCGCTTTGGTCACCACCTTTTCGAGTTCTTCCACCTCGCGTGAAAGCCTATTTACTTGCCCTGCAAGCTGATCTATTTGGCTCATTGTTTTTGGAAGCTGCTGCAAATACATATCGAGCACGGTTTTTGCGTCTCTTCCCTCATATTTCTCGAGGGATTTCTTGGCCGAGTCAAGTTGTTCGGTGAGCTCCTTCATGATGGATATTCCGAGAATAAGGTCCATGTCTTCCTTTTTAGGCTCAAGTATGCTTGTGAGTTCACCTTGCCGTGAATAAATGAGGGTTGTAAACATCTTGACGCCCATGCCGGTAAGCTCGCTAATTTTTTTATTAAGTTCTTCTTCGCCGTGAATTGGCACAGTCTTGCCGTCAACCATTAAGTCAAGCCTTTCGGTTCTGAACCTTTTAGACTCATCCTCCTTTCCAACGAGCCTGCCTTCTCTTATTATTTCGACACGTTTTCCTTGCATGTTCGCCGTTAGCTTTACAGACATTAAGCCGGCACTGCCTTGAAGTCTTGAAACAAGGAGTTTTTTCTCGAGGCCCGGTCCTCCGCCGTATAGGGCAAAGAGTATCGCTTCGAGAATCGTTGTTTTTCCCGTGGAGTTTCGCCCAGTAATGATGTTTAAGCCTTTTGTAAAGTCTATTTCGGCCTGTTTATATCCCTCAAAATTCCGCAGTTCAAGCCGTTCAATCAGCATACATCTAGATCCTCCAGAATTTTCAGCCACTTTTCAATAAAGGGCCTTCTATCTGACTCCTTCAACAGGCCTGTCTGTGAGCTTGCTTTTTCTTCTAGAGCCATTCGCACCTCTTCAGCTAGGCTAAGGGCTTGGGCCAATCCCTTTTCGCCCAGAACACTGAACACTTCTCGGAGAAACTCGTCTCTGCTCATGTGCTCTGGAACACTTATCACTCCAGACGATAATTCACATAATCCATTATCAATTTCAACGTGGAGAAGCTTTGGATTGTTTCTACGTATTTCTCGCATTTGGGCTTCAATATCTGCTTCTAGGTCAAACCGGCTTCCATCAACTACTCCACGTAGTGCGATTCTGAATATACCCTCGATCTCCTCGCTTTGGACTTCCTTTGAAAACTTGTTTGCAGCTTCCATGGCTTTCTCTAAGAACCAGTTTGGCTTTTGGGCCGCTCCTTTACTATCGATGGTTTCACTTTTTATCTTATATAGAGGCTTTAATGGAACGAAATTACATTCCACTTTATCGTTTAGCTTCAAAATGCAAACTCCAAAAGGGCCCTCATCTGAAAGATCTATCGCTTCCGTTGCGCCAGGACATAGAAGAAAAACTCCACCCCTTTCTCTTAATGGTAGATACTTGTGATAGTGGCCCGCAATAATTAAGGTTGCACCTAAATCTTTCATCAAGCTTATGGGGGCTATTTGATACTCGGGAACGTTAGGCGGTATCTCCTGTTCTTCAACAAACATATGGGCTAAAAAGATTTTATGGCGTGCCCCTAATTTCTCAAAACTGCCCTTTAGAATATCTTTCAACTCAGTCAGCTTTGTTGACACGTACGGAGTGTAACCGAAGCCGATGATCGCAAAATCTCCCTCTTCGAATGATTCTGGGTCTCCTTGAAGGGTTTTCTCGCCAACGATTTTGAGGTACTTTGCCAGAGGATGCTCCACGTAATTGAGGGCGTTATTTTCAGGTGTCCCATCGTGGTTTCCTCTAATTAATATTATCTTCACTCTCTCGCTAAGCGAGTCTACCAGCCTCTGGAGCTCCTCTTTAACGAAAAGCGAGTCAGAAGGCGTCATGCTTCTTTTCTCAAACAAGTCGCCGGCGTGAATAACATACTCGACTCTTTCTTTGATGAAAATGTTTATGGCTTGGGAGAAAGCATGTCTAAAAGCTTGACGTCTATGCTCGCTTATAACGTTTGGTATAGACCTGCCAACATGAGTATCTGCAAAAACTCCAAGCTTTACCATTTTTCAGAAACGGCCTCCTTAATCATCTCCGATAACTTACTATTTAGAGCGGCCAAATCCGGTGTTACCCCATAATGGACCGTTTCTCTCCTAGAAACCTTAACTATGGCCGGTAGAGGCACAAAGGGGCCAACTAAGACAGCCTCTCCTTGGTTGAGAGCTGGAAGGTCTTCGACAAGCCTGTGGCTAAAGCTTTCGCTGGCGCTTTCAATCATGTTTTGATCCTGCATATTCGTGATGCGCAAAACAGCGTAGTTTCCAATGTTTGCCATAATATCCGGGTTAATGTTTCTAGGCCTCTGACTAATCAAAGCAAGGAATAGGCCGAATTTCGCTCCTTCTCTGATAGCGGTAGATATTATTTTTGAAGCGTATTTACCGCCCTCTTTAGCCGCCACCCTATGAGCTTCTTCTATGAAGACAAAGATCGGAGGGGCCTTTTTTAAGTCGCCGAAATTTGCTACTTGATTTCTGAAAATCAGATCCACGATTAGACCTGTATACGCGTCTTGGATTCTCGACCTTAAGCCTCTTAGACATATTACGCTGAGCGTTTTCGGCCTCAAAAACTCCCTAACGGGTGTTTCTTCTGCAGGTAATTCTATTTCTTCGCCTAAGTCCTCAAGCCTCATGAGAATCGAAGATAGCCGCTTTCTTTCTTCAGCTGACAGATTTTCTTCAGTTTCGAGTATTTCCTTAATTCGCGACACTACATCTTTAAGGCTAAATGGCTTATTCTGATTTGCTAAATCCTTGATAATGTTCCTTAATCTGATGGTTTGAAGCTCTCCAAGTCCTCCTAAAAGTTCGAAGAAGGCCTCAAAACCCATTTGTTTTGGGCTAATCTTAAGTTCTTTAACCTCAGCCGTGACGCCACATACTCTAGGGGCTTTAGGCGGATAATAAACGACGACATTAAATTTGTCGTGTTTCTTGTCGTTGGCAGACGCTCTATCCATCATAATGTAGTCGCCGTGAATATCTACCACGATGACTGGAAAGTTTGTGTTTTCCAATATTTTCTCAATCATTGCGCCGGCCAGGTATGATTTGCCACCCCTCGTTTGGGCGAAGATGCCAAGGTGAAATGAAAGATCCTGCAGATGAATTGGAACTGAAACGTCATCCCTGTGAAGGAGGGATCCAATGAAAATCGGAATTCGTTTCTCGTCACCTCTGTAAAAGGCTTGAAGGATTTGGCTGTCGGCTAAATAAACCGGAGTATTAGGCTTCGGCGCATATTTAGGCCTTAAAACTTTGCCTTCCTCAAGATATCCTAGAACTTCGGCGACGGCTACTTCGTAGCCAAACCTTTCTAAACCGCTTATTCCGAGCTCAGCTATCCTTTCTCTTACAAGTGGGTTTCTGGCGCCTACTCCGACGACTTCTGCTAAAACCTTCCTTTTACCAACATCCACTGTTACGTATTCGTGGAGGGGTATTGTTTCGTCCTTTGCCACCTTAAAAGGGAATTCAAGCGGAGATGCTCCGTCAAGGACTGTGCCAACTTGTTTTTGTGCCGACATTACATTCTCACCATTAATTCCCTAATATCCCGTTTAGTTAAAAGTGCTTTAAACCCAGCTTTTCGCATGGCCTCTATTAGGAGGGGCTCATAACACTCTTTATACGTTTTTGCACTGAATCTTACAAGGTCATCCGCGTCTAAAAGGGGCTTGATGGTGAAGGGTTCAGGGCTTAATCCGTTGAGAATCGAGAAGATCTTCTCACAAGCGTCATAATTTTCTTGAGGTAAGAAATAGTCGCTTTCAACGTCATCCCAACGTCTGTTCACACCCAGACTCCACCCTCCAACGTCAACCCTATACACTCCAATTCTATGCCATGGCCTCCAGTAGGACAAAACAACCGGAGGTAAATCGTAAATCTTGTCGAGGGCTTGTGAAACATCGCAAAGAGGCGACTCTGCTGACTGAAGACGTTTTCTTATCTTTGAACCGCGCCAGCTTTTTGTCCCAGCCTTTATCTCTTCGCTTAAATAGACGGGCTGTGGGGCCAAAACCATAGGCTTCGTAAAGCCCGGATCTGAAGCGCATTCATCATATATCTCCTCATCTGATGTCGCTTTAGAGGCTTCATTTAGGTATCGCTGGACGATATCCGTCTTCTCTTTAAAACCCGCAAGCCTTCTTTCAATTCTCTTAATGCTCCGCTCCCGCCCGATTGCTTGACCTAGCTTCTCATCTTCAAGCGAGATCTGTGTTGCGATAATTCTCGCTCTAAGATAATTTACAAAGCTGTCCTTCGTGACCCCTATGAGCAAAATATTATGTTTTTTGGCAAACTCATAGAGATCGTAAAAGGCGGTCAAATATTCGACATAAGCTTCAACTTCTTGGTTCGTCAGCCTTACCATGACAGGGTGTATCGCAGGGTATAAATCTCCGTCACAAATAGCAAAAGCAACATTTGGATAATTTTCTAGAGCCTTTTTCAAACACTTTAGCTCGAGGCTTTTCATGTAAAAAGAGCCTTTCCTAAGCCTGTGGCCAATTTTGATGTCGACCTCTATAAAACTGTCGACGAGGTTTTTACCATCATACACGTTTGCAAGTGCCCTTATACAAATAGCCCTAACTCCACCCCTAAAGACCGTGGAAGCTCTACTGCCATCCGCTACAGCAAAACTTGGAACACCGTCGCTTACTCCATCAAAAACGTGCCAATAAGCTAGATACATGTTCCTGAAGCTTTCTGCAAAAGACATTTTTAAACGGCCAATTTTAGAAAGTGCATCCAAATAACGCGGCAAAAAACCATCTTCGGCCATTCGTCAATCCCCCACACTAAAATTTCATCTTAGAGATTTTATTTTTCTTGAGGATCGTTATGAAAATTTCGGAATAAGTCAATCTGCTAAACCCTATTTTGAATTTAAATCAAATCCATTTTCTCCACTTTTTCAAAAAGCTCTTTTATCTCTTCATCCGCTGAGCGCTGGTATAGGCGAATGGCCTTTGGCAGAAGCTCCCTTAGCCGCGCTATGTAGAACTCGCGGTTACCTTTTCCTTTTTCCAGAGATTCCAAAACCCTTTTAAGGTCTTCTTTGATCAATTTGAGCTCAATTTTTTGCGCTATGTTCACTTCAACTTTTTGTTGAAGGCTGATTTGCGGTTTGTAAAAGAGTGTTGTTTGGATGTATGTAGGCGAAGCTTTGAAGAGGTCGTTAAAAAATTGCATGAAACCCTCTATCACAAGGTTTCCTCTACTTTTTCCAGGAGTTAATCTTAGCCTTCGGCAAACGTCAACAAATGTTTCGTAAACCTCCTTGCTGACGCGGATTGTGAGATTATACCTATCTTCCCTCTTATGTGAACTTGCTATGTAATTAAGTAAGTAATTAAGTAATTTTGTTTGGAAGCCTTTAACATTAACCTCGCTTTCGTCGAAGCTGTTCATTTACTCCCTTTTAACCCCTACATGGGCTTTACATTCAACGACTTCAACCTCTTTTAGTAGGCCTTTTGATTTGGCATCAACGCTTTTTATTGCTGAAAAGTATAACCATCTGTCCGTCCGCCTTTTCCGCAAATAGCCCCATGAACATAGCTCGTCCAAGAAGGCGCTTAACCTCGGATCTTTAGGCCAGCCTCGACTTACCAGCTCTTTTTGAATCTCGCTTATGGTTCTCTCTTTCTCGTCGAAGTAAGCCTCAGCGTAGAGCAAAGCAAGCCTTCCAAGCGTGTTCTTAGTGGATAAAATGAGGGGTTTCCGTTCTATCCGAACCGTTAAAAAAGGCGTATGATGACGGACAATCACATTTGACGCCATTTGAGCTTCTTGCCATTGTGCCTCTTGAAAAATCCTAGTCAAGGCCTCTTTCAGGGCTTTTAGGGGTTCAAGCGCCTTTAGTTCCGCTTCAAGCTTCGCTTTTTCATGTTGCAGCTTTCCAATCTCTCCTCTGAGAAATCGCAGTTTCTCGTCTAATGAACTCTCATTGGCAGCTATGCCTCCGGAAGCCGCCAAAAAATTATCTCTGACGTATTCCGGCGTGAGTTTGCCCAACGCAACGTCCCTTCCAACTTCCTCTGGAACGCCAGCTGGCAAAACGTAAACCTTCCTAACCTCGTTTCTAAAAACGGCGTAGAAATGTCCGAGAGGTAATGTTTGTATCTCTTCGTATGGCACTTTCCTTCCCAAAAGCTGTTTCAGAATCCGTTCGACTTCGTGGGCCTCTCTCATTCGGCCCAAAAGCCAATTATCACATTGCCTTAACGGAACCTTTGAGATTCCGCCTATATCTTGGCTGTCTAAGAATACGTAGTTTCCGACGGCTGCCCCTTTCCGTATGAAGCGCTCGACAATCCACTTGACAGGCGTCATTTTGTGTTCGGGCAGCGTTTCCCATGCTTCAGGTATGACGACTACAACGTGGTCCATGTTCTGAAAAATGTATTCAATGGTACTAGCGATGATTATTTGTTGGGTCTCGGGCTGCATGGCGCTCAAGTCCATTACGTTGACGCCGTCGGCTAACTCAAGGCTGCTTGAGAATTGCCAACGTTCAAGCTCGGGCACAACAGCATCCAAATATGTTACAAGTTTCTCGAAAACTTGCCTATGAAAGTCCCTTCTGGCTTCAGCAAGCATTTCCTCGGCTTTGTCCTTGACCTCTCTCAAGTTTTTGGCCCCTCGACTTACCCTAATGATTGCCCATCGCATTCCCGGCTCGTATTTCACTTTTTCGCCCAAAGCAACGTTAACTAGGCCCTCGACAAACTGCCAGTCCACCCGAACCCTGTAGAAGGGTGGAATAAGCCTGAACTTCGTGAAGCCACTTTCACCCCTCTTTGTGATGAAGGCTACTGCCCTCAGCCCACTACGGGTTATTATGGCTTCAAGGGCTGTCGTCTTCCCTGACAGTTGGGTAATGCCAAAAACGGCGAGGTGATGTATTGGCATGTAGACTGGCTGTCCAGTGCCAACCTCAAAGCCCAAAAGGACCTTCTTCTCAGCGCCCATTTGATCTTGCCTCGACCATCCTCGGTCTTTTAATGGGGTAAACTTCAATATTCAATGGCCTAGTTGCAAGTTTATGTCCGCAAAATGGACATGATCTGCCAATTTTCCGTGCAATGAATGCCTCCACAGCCGGCGTGTTTTGGCCATGCCTACAAGCGTTCCCGGTTGTTTGGTAACGTAAAATTTCTTCTCCAGCCTCAAGTAGAATGGAGCCGCATTTACTACAAATAAACCTAAATGGCACTAACTTACATGCTCCTCGATGTTGTTGGGCTGCCTACATTGCTTTGCAAGGGCTCTAAGCAGGCTAGAAGTCTCTGCAAAATTTCATTCAAACTCAACTCGCAAAGTCGGTCTTGATTAACCTGACAACAGCCCACTACCCTAGTCACCCTTATCCGCATGAAGGAAGCTCATCCTTGCTGCTCTATGCGAATAAATCCCTGAACCTCGTCTATTTCAATAGAATTCACTTTATGGCCAATGGCTTTAATACACTTGGCTAGAGCTTCGTCAACCTTACCAAAGTACTCCACAATACGGGAGCTGCTAAAGTAGACAACCCTTACGATGTTATCGTTTTCATCGGTTAGATAAACAACAGTCCCGAGCTCATGCATACTTTTGCGGAGAAGGTCGGCATCTGCAACCTTCGCTATAAGCTGCATCCTCACCGCTAACACCCACCGTCAGCCTTTTCATTTTGAAAATCTATTGTTAATCCAAGCGCCCTCTCAATGCGCTTAATCCTCTCCTCGTGATCCATCAAATAGCTGACGGCGTCCCTCAGGCTGAAAGCCAAATCTCGGGCGTGAATAGCCAATACCCGAAAATCAGCAGCGCTCCCCATCTCGGGCTTCATCTCTGAAAACCCTCCTTTTGCATGATCTGGCCGCGATTCAAACTTTCTCGTTTGTAGGCATCAAGTCCTAGCCTGATGAGGTGCTCAACAAAGGTGCTCCGTTTCTCCCTCCCCCGCTGCTCCTCAATTTGCTTGAAGAGCTCCGGGTCAACCGTCACATCCATCTTAACCCTTTTAGGCTTTCGCCTAGAAGGTGCTCCCTCAACTTCCATTTTGCATCATCTTCCTCCATTTCTCTGAAGGCTTAATGTTGTTTTCTCGCATGTAGGCTTCCAGTCCAAGCTTCAGCAGAAGCTCCATGAAGGTGCTCCGCTTTGTAATGCCTCGAAGCTCGTCTATCCTCCTCAGTAATTCAGGCTCGATAGTGAATCCAATTTTCACCTTCATGTAAGTTTCTCCTCAGGGTTCTTTGGATACTTGGTATACAACGAAGAATTTATAAATCTAATTCCACTAATCATACTAGTAATACCCAAAAAGCTGGAAAACTAAGATGAAAACCCTCAAAATATCGGACGACGTTCACCAAAAGCTAACCGCCCTCCTAGGCGAATTAACAGCCCAAACAATGAAAATGCAAACATATCAAGACGCTATAGAAGCCCTCCTAACCCAATCAGTAATAGTTCCACCAGAACTTCTCAAAGAAGTTGAAACCTTCATAAACAAAAACAAGCACTTAGGCTATACTTCAAAAGAAGAGTTCATAAGAGATGCCATAAGGTTCAGGCTACAGTGGTTAAAGGACGAATACGAATACTTCGAGGTTCCAAAAGTAGACATAGAAAAAATGAACGAAATCATGGAAACACTAAACGCACCGACTAACGCAATAAGATACATACGCGAAACCATAGAAAACGCGGTCAAAAGAGTTTTTGACGAATACCAAAGCCGCAAACACGAACTAAACGAAAAAGTCGTCAAGAAACTTGAAGATAAGCTAAAGACCATCGAACAATACTGGGAAACATGGCGGCGGCAAAGTAAGCAGCATGTTGAATCGATCGAAACAAAATTGCCCTGACCCTTATGATAAAAACGAATAAGAATCAGAAACACATGATAGAACTTTTCGTGCAAACCAAAACCAAGTAATCACATAATTGTAAAACTTCTAAGAATGCTTATCGAAGTAACGAACATGCTGACAGTCCTAATGGTCCATGGAGGCAATGGAGAAATTGACGCTACCTGAAACATTTCAATATAAGTAAAATGGTGTCCGCGTGCTACGTTATGGAAGACCTATACGAACTTATATGAATGTGGTATCACGTGTTTCAGGTATTGCTTCCGTTTTTGGCTGTTTAGGTTTGAGTTAGTTTATTTTCGAGGTCTGAGTATGTTATTGTTTTTATGAGTTTGCTTGCTGTTTTCTTTAGTTTTTCGTCTTCTGTTACTAGGGTGGCTTCTGCGTTTCTGGCTGTTGCTATGTATGAGGCGTCGTAGAAGGTTATCCCTTCTTTGTAAGCTATTTGAAATGTGTGGGAAAAGTCTAGTTTTGTGAATTTTATTGTTTTTATCACGCCTCTTGTGGCTAAGTCTTTTATTGTGGTGGCGGCGTCTATGGCATCCTCTATGGATATTGATTTCAATAATGTTGAAAGCTTCCAGAGGCTGTTACAGACTTCATATATGGCCAGGTCTGTGGTAAATAGGTCTGCACGAGTGGCTTCCAATAATAGCTGTTTGCCACGTCTAACGACCAGTGGCAATAGTGCTGAGGCGTCAAGTAAATACTTCAATCCGCTTCCCTATCTTCGCGTACAAGCTTAGCTACCAACTTCGGATCTATTTTATTGTTTAAGCGCTCTTTTAGCCGCTCTAGTCTTTCCCCAAGATCTTTCAACTCTAGTTCCACGAGATATTTGTCAAGCAATTTTCTCACAGTCTCACTAATGTTAACGTTATATTTTTCCAGCTTCTCCTTTATTTCCTTTGCAACTCTAATGGTTATGACGCTCATACCCACCGTATTACAAATTGTAATACAACTTTATAAAGCTTAACCTCTCACTCAAGACTTCACTCAAACAGCGTTCCCTAGCATCTTTATACCATTCAAACTTCTATGGGCTAATTGAATGGAGTGGCATTAGAAAATCATGAAGCTGCTTTAGCTCGATTCTCACTTACGATTTCTTATGTTTGGGATGATTAGAAGAACTTTAAGGCGGCATATACTTTATCATTCCTAAACCAGCCGTTCTTCTCACGCCAACATTTGTTATCTCGGCCATTTTTAATAGTGCAGCCGCGGTTTTTGCATGCTTCTCCTTATAGACGTCCTCTTTAATTGCGAACTTCACGGTTCCGATGAAACCGGCTATCCATTTGTTTGTCGTTGGATGCTCGTATACACGTACTGTTCTTATACCCGGTTTGGGGAAGCCAGCAATCACTATGGCGCTTTCAGCCCAGCGGGTGGCGCCCCAAATGTCTAGGCTAACTCCGGAGAATGTTAACCATAATCTCGCCAGATTCTTAAACATTAATGATGGGATTGGCAGCGGGATAGTTATGCCTCCGCATTTAACTGCATATTTACATGGTTTACCAAGCAGCTTCCCCTCTTTGGCTGCGTGAATGTATTCAGTATAATATGGACAGCTAGGGCAACAGTCATATACAGATCGTCTAAAAACGGTCGGCGTGAGAAATTTTATTGCAAACTTCTGAGGCAGTGGATCAACGATGGAAGCTATGTCAGAGAACTTGACGGTGTTGACTGATACGCCTATAACCTTAGCCTTAACATTTATCAAATCTATATGTAACTCAGGCTTAAGGATAGCCTCCTTAAATACGTCAGCAAGCTTACCATCCATAATAGCGAACGTAACATTAGCAACTGATGGAGCATGCAAAAGGCGATAAACAATCTTAGATGGTGGAGGAAATTCAATGAAAATGGGGGAGGCAGCCCAAGGAGCCAACCTTTTAGAAGAATGAAGATTTTCAGCGAAACTTTCATCAACACTCCTAACAAGATTAAAGAAGACCCCACAAGCAGCAAAACCGGAAAAACTTTGGAAGACAACAGGCTCTTCAACGATAAACCTAAGCATGAAAGAAGAGATGGAAGACATATTTCATCACGAGTAATCCATTACTTTTTATTATATTCTAATTATGCCTAGATCTTTATTGTAATTCTTAATCACCCAGAGCTTTAATTCGTCATTCCACACGGCCCTCTTAATGTCTGCACGTGATGCTGAAACAAAATTTTCCTTAATCTGAGCATATATATTCATTCGCTCCTCATATTTATTGACGCTCTTAAGCTTTTGAAGTAGGTATGAGGCTTTTTCAAGATAAATTTCCGGTATAGCCAGCCATGCTTCCTCTCTACCAAGAAACTCCAAGATTTCTTCTTCTGGGGCTAAAAGGCTGAAGAAATTAAGCATAGATTCATTCATTTTTTTAAAGATTTTATCTTCAATCTCTATCACTTCCTCTTTATGAATCTGCTCATACTGCCAAAATTCTTCACTTAGGTAAGCTGCCTCTCCACTTCGCTCAATTTCGCTTATCAATGATGGGAGAGTTTTATCAGCTTCCCGTAGCATAATGGGACCATAGGGTTTATCGCTTTTTGGCTTACATATGTAAACATTGGTTCCCGCTGCCATTTTTCCATATCTATTTACCCTGCCAAACCGTTGGACAAGCGAGGGTATCGGAGCCAGTTCTGTTATTAATTGGTCGAAAGAAATATCCAAAGAAACTTCAGCAACTTGCGTAGAAATAAGAATATCAGCACCATCTATTTGCTCCTCCTTTCTCATTCTGTCCTTATATGCAAAATCACCGTGTATTAGCGTTACCTTTCTTGCATAGCTAAACTTCTCTTTTAAGATAGTGTATAGGCGCTGTGCTTCACTGACAGTATTGACTATTATTAAGGTGCGCCCCTTCTCCAGCAGATCCTCCTTCTCCAAAATTAATTCTTCAACATAACGGTCAGGGGCATAACTAATTTTATGACGCTTTAAGGGGCCGTATTCATCATCGAGTACTATGATTTTCATTTGTGGAAGAACCTCTTTAAGTAGCTCTCCATAGAGGGGGCTTGGGGTGGCCGACATGAATAGACATGAGAAATTGTAGCTTTTTAGTAAATTCTTTAGGAATACCCTTGTACAGGCAATCATTTCAGGGGTCAGTAGGTGGAATTCATCCACAATTATCAACGAATTTCGTAAATTGAACCTCCTAACGTAGTATTTTCCAGCCTGCAAGGTTGTGAGTAATAATTGGTCTATTGTTGTTACAATTATTTTTGGGATAAAGTAGCGGTATATATCTAACGGATACTCCTCTTCCACATGATTCTTTTTTAGTAGTTCGACATCTGCAAAATAGAAGTATTCGCCTATATGCCTTTTACCTAAGATTCTAATAAAGTTCTCGTAAAAATCTTTTATTGCTGTAATCGTCGGCAGAATATAGAAGACTTTTACCGGCCTTCTTTGAGTCATCCTAAGTAATGCTAGCGCTGTTTTACCCCATCCTGTAGGCGCTGCCACTAAAAGATGCTCTTCTTCAGAGGAGGCTATTATCTTTTGCCTCTCAAATTTGGTTTGGTCGAAGGCTCCTCTTTTGTTATATGCTCTTTCAAAGATTCCTTTCTTTACATGATCTTCTAATTCTTCTGACCAGAGGTAGTTTGCCAAAATCTCTTTTTTAGGAAGGCTCTTAGCTGAGATCAAATCTGCCATTTTCACAATGCCAAATACATCGGCTATGTTATGTCTCATCTCTTTATCTATAGACTTGAGCAATCCATTAATTTTGTTAACTAATCCTTTGCATTTAAGGTACTCTGTAAAATATCGTTTAGCGGGTACCCTCTCAGCTTTACTAACAATTTCTATGAATTTAGCTGGGACATAGAGGGGTGAGTGATGAGATGCTATCATATATGCTGCGAGCTCTCGATAAGCCTGACTTATGCTTAGTCCAATATCCTCTTTCACATTCATGAACCATTCTGCACCTTCAATGGAATGCAATGGTCTCCTTCTTTGAGCTACATGCCAAGTATGTAAAAGCTTGCCAACATCGTGTACGTCGCAAAGTAAAAGCGCAAGTTCAATCAGGTCCCGCGGATAATTATAAACTCTCATTACTTCCTCGGTTATTTCGCGGCATTCTCTAGCATGTTCCTCGTAGGATTTACCTGGATGCGTTTCCTTTGATAGATCTAAGCCCCTCTCACGAATCTTATCTAAGATTCTCAACTTTAGGTCGCCAGTATTAACGATTTAAAATGTAATTTAATGTTGTATCTAAAGCTTAAATCAACAGCGAGGTCCATTAAGTTCCTTAAAGCATAGAAGTCTGGAACTCCATATTCAATAAGTTTACGGCATAATGTTTCATAATAGTTCATTAACAAGTTAATCGTATTCCTTACTTTTTCGACTTCTCTCTTTCTTCTTGATTCCCTTAGAGCAGCTCTAATAAGGTTGTCAACATCTTTAACTAATGCTTCCACATTCTTCCTCATCTCATCCCTTTGAATCCAGTTATTAATGAAAGAGTCGAGGCGGGGGAAGGATATTGTGCACCACCTCTCTTTATCTGGTGGCATAAAGAACATATTTATTGTAGCAGAGCGTAGCTTGTGTAGAATTGAAACGCAAATCTTCTTCCTAGAATTTTTTTCAATATCGATCTGATCCCTCAACCACATAATAAATTTTAAGAAAACTACATGGGGATAATTCACGTCGACATCTTGAATGCCTAGTTCCCCTAATTTGCCTCTTTCAATTCTAAATGGGGGACCAAAACCGAAGCTCTCAATAAGCTGTCTCATATTCCCCATGAAATCCTCATCTTCGCTATAAATACCAATACTCTCTCCAAACGCGATCGAACTGCAAAGTCTCAGGGCTAATTTATAAAGGTCATCATCTACAAATTTTTCTCCAAAGTACAGGTTCCTTGCCTCATTTCTAGCTACTGATCCAGGTGCATGAATATGTCTTAATCCTTGTTCAATATCGCCTACTTGTTTCTCAATAAAATCTATCACCACATCCCTTAACTCTATTAAAATATTGCTCAATTCGTGAAGATCTTTAATTTCAAGGTATTGCTTTTTCAATATTTCAGCAAGCTTACTTTGAATCTTCTTGTAAGCACCGGACTTCTTATATATTCTTGAAGCATTTCCCCAGTCAAGAGTTTTCCATACCAAAGGATGCTGTCGAAATCTTCCTTGGAAATTAACGTCTCTTAGGAAACGCTCGACTACGTCCCCGATTTCTTCCTTGGAAGAAACTACTCTTTCAATAGGATCTTTGATCTCACTTGGGGTAAAATCTCCAACGATAGACTTCAGCATATTCCTAAAAGTGTTTCTGGGCATAAAATCACCTAAATTCGAAGCGTTAGAAAGGGCTTAACTTTATGGACAAATATCTTACTTTCACAATCGTTAACTACTTCTCTTTCGCTTTTCAGCCGTATCTTTGCCCCGTAAACTTGAATAAAGTCCTCTTTAATATTGGCTAGAAATGTTACGGGCATTATTACTGGAGTTAATTCGCCGCCGAATCCTCTCATCTCCCAAGCTATGTTAAAAGTTTCTGTATCTATTCCCTCAAAGTCTTCACGACGACAGTAGCCATAGCCTTCTGAACTTTTCTCCAGTTCAGCAGGCTTTGGGTCACCGATAAATTCTATAAAGTGATAGTCGTTTCCGCCGAAAACATCATATTCAAAATCGTACTCTTTCAACCTTTTCATAAAATCCTCCATTAATGCTCCGTTAAGTGAGGCTATTGCGAATTTATACTCTGGCGTGTATAATTCTTCGCTTTCTTTTATTGTGAGAAGGCTTTGCATAATTTTAATTAAGTCTTTATTTCTCTCTCCACCGTAATATCTTTTGAGTAAGCTTGTGATAGCAGATGGCGGGCGATCTATTTTAAAGATTCTTGCTGATGTTATTATTCGCCCCCCTAGAAACCTTAGTTCCGCACCCGCTAATATTTCATCGCTAAACTTGTATAATTCCTCCTTTTTTAAACCCAATATTGCCCCAAACATTCCAGCTACAACTGAAGGTGGTGGAATCAGATATGTTCTTCTGGTCATTTTTTGCATATGTTCCTTGTATTGGGCTGTGAGGAAGCGAACTATGAACGTTAGAGCCTTCATTCTTCGCCTATCCAAGTAATACGTAGTTGCATATATTGCCAATAATGTTGCTTATGCTTTTTGAGTCTAGAGAGCCCTCGGATTTATCCTCGGCGAACGCTTCTTTGCTTGGCTTGTAAGTGTATTCTGTATAGCAGCCACCTTTATAGTCAAGAATATAGAGTTTATCCAGTAGCCAGCCATATATCCTTCTCATGTTTTCAATTAAGACATCGTTTAGTTTCCCTTCATCCGTAACATCCACGTGTCCGAATATTGGCGCGAAGTGTTTTGTTAACCCGATTATGGCGTAATAATACTCTGGGACGCTTGAGCTTTGGGCTCCACGTGGAAAAGTCCACCCTTCCCATAATAAAACTTCCAGAAAGCCGCGGAGTCTTCTCTCCCTTTCATCCTCATTAAGCGCCATTTTCTCGCCAAGTTGCTTCTTAAGCTCTTCAGTTAATTCATCATCGCTGAAGCGGCCAATTCTATCAGAAACTATTACGTTAAGTTTACCTAGCCACTCAGCTAACTCGATTTCAAACGGCGCGGGATAACCATGCTCATATCCAGGAAGAAAATCTCTTGGAAATCTGGCAGCAAATTCAACTTTAACCTCGGCATGCCTTAATGACACTAGATGTGAGATCTTTATGGGGCTACTCCTTTTTACTGGTGGCTCTTGAGCCTTTAGGAATCCGAATATATCATCATCAACATATTTTATTGGGTCCCCTATATCACCCAGTTGCTCTCTTTCAGGAGCTGCCCCTATCAGTTGTAACGGGTCTATTGGGAAACCTTTTTCATGCAACTTCTCTCTTATGCATCTTCTGATGCAACGGGCTGATACAAATGGTTTAACCTCGTGATTCCACGTAATTATCTTTTTAAGTGGTATTCTTGTTCCAACGCCGATGTCTGCGTTTACGTTTCCGCTGACCTTCAATATTAAAGATAGTAGGGCTCTATTTGGCATACTTTATTCCTCCTTCCTCTTTTGGCCCCTCCACCAATTTAATGCGTCAAAGAAGCCGGATAAGATGGCCGTGCTGTAACGATAAAACTCGTCAACGCTCCATCTCTTTTCTAATTTTACCTCTTCAGGTATTCCCACATCCGGTCTTACTTCAATAAGGTAATCGATGAGGGATCTCCTGAACCTTTCTGGCAACAACTCTGACCTTAGAGTTAAAAGAAGGTTTTCCATTCTTTTTTCCGCCCTTTCCGCGCCATACATAGATTCAAATCGTTCCACAAGATTCTTTCCGGCGATAAAGGCCCAACTATATAAAGAACTTCCTCGCTCGCCCATATGATTCCTCTACTAAATATTAATCAATTAATATTAAGGGTAGTGATATTAAAATTTACTTTCTTTCTTAATCTTTCTTAATCTCCAATAATGATGAGTAAGTTGTCGGGTTTCATCTAGAATTTTACACACTTTACATATACTTGTGATACAATGAACTTAACAAAACAAACTTGTATTACATATATGTCGAAAATCAATTGTGGCTGACGTAATCATTATCATTATTATTATGAAAGTAAGTAGAATTGAAGACGTCTTTACGAGATTCTTATATTACACGTCATTAGAGATTCACGTAGCTTTTCAGACTAGTGAACTTCGAAGTGTCAAGGTCCTTTCAATTCTCTTTATGAGATTCAAGCAAGATTGGACACACAGTTGACCCGCCATTCATAGAGACTTTCAATTCTCTTTATGAGATTCCCAGTAAAGCGGTTCAGCCACAAGGCAGTATAGACGTGGACTCTTTCAATTCTCTTTATGAGATTCTCAAAATCCTCGTTGTGCCAAAGGCTGTTATGCCTGACAACTTTCAATTCTCTTTATGAGATTCATTAGGCGAATGGGAGCCGGCGCCTCCGCCTCAAACGGCTGTTACAACTTTCAATTCTCTTTATGAGATTCCAAACAACGAGGCATCCTACATCCACGCCTCCAACCTGTTCTTTCAATTCTCTTTATGAGATTCCCATCATCGATTATGAGTCTGGCGCCCATTCCAGCGATTCTTTCAATTCTCTTTATGAGATTCGGAAAAAGCTGTTAGATGAATTGAGGATCTGCCCAGACTGCCTTTCAATTCTCTTTATGAGATTCAGTCCCCCATGTTCCATCATTATTGCCACTTCTAATCACATACTTTCAATTCTCTTTATGAGATTCTGGCAGCTTCGTGTAATAGCTTAAACGTTCAACATGATCTTTCAATTCTCTTTATGAGATTCTCAAATTTCCAAACTTAACGTATCCGCCGAAATCCAAAGTTATAGGATGTTTCACTTTCAATTCTCTTTATGAGATTCCCCACATTAAAATGCTTCAAACCATAGCCATACCACACAAACCTTTCAATTCTCTTTATGAGATTCTTCACCTCTTTCTCTTTTTTGAGGAGGCGTTGTGCGATGGCTTTCAATTCTCTTTATGAGATTCAGTGAAATGTGGGAGTTGGCAATGGGAGATAGCGGAGAATTACTTTCAATTCTCTTTATGAGATTCCATGAAACGTCTCCATCCGCCTCCAAACTCACCTCCAGATACTTTCAATTCTCTTTATGAGATTCTGACCAGATTCTTGCAAATGTGCAGATTATTGCTAACTTTCAATTCTCTTTATGAGATTCCCCATTTCGCCCGCCCTCACGAGGCACATATCCCTCATTTTTGACTTTCAATTCTCTTTATGAGATTCTCACAGC
>Ga0209080_1000427_pt1 | contig 28388 bp, 29 predicted proteins | sample JNZ110809AmetaG_FD_184123 | JGI IMG/M metagenome (GOLD analysis project Ga0209080, IMG submission 184123) | Hot spring microbial communities from Jinze hot spring, China to study Microbial Dark Matter (Phase II) - JNZ 110809A (SPAdes) (version 3) ...
TGGAACAACCCATACCTAATAAAAATAGAGAAAGAAGGATACGAAGAAAAAATACTCGGAGTATACAAGACAGAAAAAGACATAAACATAGGAGACATATTCCTAAAAAAACCAAATAAAAACCCAAACCCACCAACATCCAATCAAACAAGTCCACTCAGCTAAAAAACTAAAAACAATACCCATTTTTTAAAGCTCAAGATTATAAACAACATGAACTGGAGCCCCGGGCGGGGCCTGAAGCCCCTAGTTCTGGTGTCCTTCATCTCATGAGTGGGCTTACACTCCATAATCCGGACACCAAATAGCAACTTATGCTAATTCAACAATTAAAGACTACTTTAACACTAAATGATCTTTACCGCACTCCGGATATAAACGCGCCACTCACTCATATGAGCCTATGCCGCCCATCCACTCTACAGCGGCATCAATTCTTATTAATGAGACTGGTGGAATCCCAATAAATTTGGGGGTTATATCCTTTCAGGTAAACCTCTATGAATCATTGCTGCGCCTTCATATGCTTTGGAAGCACTTTAACCCTAGAGGCCTTAATATGAATGAAAACTCTACTCCCAATACGAAGGTCCTCAAGAAAGTCTTGGCTCACCTCAGCCCTTAAACTAAAGTTGCCGACGGTTACATCAGCCTTAACTATGGATCCCTCTATACGCAAGCTTTCTAAAGTTCCTTCCAGAACGTTACAATGGCAACCTTTCCATTTAGACCTAACATCTCTTATAGGTGATAGAAATATGTCACAGGGTCTAATTATCACCACAACCTCCTCTGAGAAACCCAGAGCATTGTTGTACCCTTCAGCGGTAAGAGCGACGTCTCCAACCTTAATGGAGATATGCTTGCCATTAGTTGAAAGGATGCGGCCATTAAGCACATTATAGCCTAAAAATTCCGCGATAAACTTAGAGCGCGGCTCCTCAAAAACCTCATTAACCGAACCTATCTGCTCGACCCTTCCATTATTCATAATCGCTATTTTATCGCCTACCGCGCTTGCCTCCAGTATATCGTGGGTCGTATATATGACTGGGATATCAAATTCATGGAAAACTTCTTTAAGAACACCGTTAATCCATCCTTTAAAGGTCTCCTTAGTAGGCGGGTCAAGGGCCGAGCATGGCTCGTCCATAAGTAGAGCGCTGGGATTAGCTGCTAGAGCTCTGGTTATTGCAACCCTTTGCTTCTGCCCGGAGCTTAGTTGCTCAACACTCCTGTCCATTAGATCTTCAATCTGGAGCGTATGCAAAATCTTTCTGAGATCCTCGAGGCGCATACCTCTGGACTTTCTAAACGCGAGCAATATATTTTGTCTAACAGTCATTCTTGGGAAGAGCGCGCAATCGGCTGGCACATAACCGATCCTCCTTTTCTCGGCTGGTAAATCTGTAACGTCCACTCCATCGACCATTATTCTCCCCGAGGAAATCTTATGGAGACCCGCTATACATTCAAGGAGCGTTGTCTTCCCACAGCCATTTGGGCCCATTATTACCAGAAATTTTCCATCCTGAACATCAAAGCTAATATCAGTTAAGCTAAAGGAGCCGCGCTGGGCACATAAACCTAACACAGATATCATGCCGAGAAACCTCCTGCTAGAATTTTCCTGAGGAGAATAAGTACTAGGCACGATATCATGAGGAGGATGAATGATATTGCAGCAACCCCACCAAGGTCAGCTGCTACGAGATTAAGGTAGAGGGCTATTGGCAATGTCTCCGTTTTAAGCCTGGTGGCTCCAGCCAACATTAGAGACGCGCCGAACTCTCCAATGGATCTGGCCCAGGAAAGGAGAGCTGCTCCTAAGATGCTACGCTTAATAGCTGGCAACGCTATATATAGGAGGGCCTCCCATTCAGAGTATCCAAGTGTTCGTGCGACATTCTCGTAGCGCGCTGGCAGATTATCAAAAACTTCCTTTAAGTACCTTATTGTTAAGACGCTTGTAACTGCAAATTGAGCTAGAATTATGCCGGGCACTTCAAATACAAATCTTATCAAGTTCTCGTTTATCAGAGCGCCAAGCGGGTTTCTTGTGAAGAAAATAAGTAACATGACGCCTAGGGCAACGGGCGGAACAGCCGTTGGTATATCTAGAAAGCCTTCAATTAAAGTCTTTCCACGAAAGTTTGTGCGTGAGAGAAGATATGCTATGGGAATCGCTATGGCTAGAGAGATCAATGTTGAAGAAGTTGCCGTAAATAGTGATAGAAAGAGAGCAAATCTTATCTCCTCCGAGATGAAAGCCTGCGCCATAATCCAAGGCTCGACAAAGATTATTGGGGAAGTGAAGGCACATAGAAAGAAGGCTATTACGAGCGCAAGAAGCGTGAGGGACGTGACCCTAAAGGTATTAACTTTCATGCCCCCACAATCTCCTCAACAATGGCGTTTGGGGCATATGATTTAGCCTCTAGTAGCGTGGGGAAGTACCCGTACTTTTTCCATATAGCATATACCTTCTCCGACGCTAGAAAGTCTAGGAAATTCTCGGCGGCAGCTCTATCTTTCGCGAAGGTTGTTATAGCACCAGCTATATAACCTATTTTCGGTATTTTTGAGCCTTCAATCCATATGATCTCAGATTTATCTGGGTTCCAGTAATAGAAGACATGCCACCCAATAACTGCGTCCACGGCTCCAGTATACACTATTTGTGCTGTTTGCTCGCAGCTGGCCGCATAAACAACTATGTTCTTGCTAACGCTCTCCCAAAGTCCATTTCTTTCCAAAAGTTCTTTTGCATAGAGTCCAACGCAGACAGATTCTGGATCTGCTATACCTATAAGGAGCCCAGGTCTGGCTAGATCTTCAAGGCTCCCTATGTTCTTTGGGTTACCCTTCTGGACTATTATTGCTGGAACCAGATAAGCCAATATTTTTGGCTTATACTCAGTGAAGTTTATTATGCCCTTTTGAGCCGCCAAGATTAGATATTCGGGCGAGCCAGGGATAAATATGTCCCCACGTCTCGCTATTTCAAGAGACGAGAGTAGACTTCCTGAGCCCCCTATATTCAGCAGCACTCTAATGCCAGTTTCCTTCTCAAAAATTCCAGCTATCTCCCTATAAACTGGGGCTGCCGCCGCGCCGGCGAAAACCTCTATCTGCCGCCAAGAATGATGAGCGCTATTAAAGCCGTTTAAAAAGTAAATGGCCGAAACAATTATGCAAATTGCAAAGACGCTTGCGATGAGCGCGAAATACTTTGTCTTCTCCATACAGTTTCACCGAATTGTGTTATGGCGATATTACAAGTCTGTAACATTGATAGAGATTATACAATGTGAATATTAATTTTTTCCTTTTTTTGGAATAGCTCACTAAGAGCCCGCTTGTATCGCTAAGAAGGACGGTAAAGGATTTTTATCTAGCGCTCTTATAATGAAAAAGTTATATTCTGTGAAGCAGATTACACAAAATATATACTTTAGAACCCTTAGCTATAGAAAGGCCTAGGCTTTTCCGAGTGATCTAAGAAAGACAGCAGTATTTCATTATATGGCAGCCTACCCAGCCTAGCAACATCATGTATATCCACTATCACACTAAACTCTGTACCCGAAGATTTAAAAGATGAGACTATGTGTAGGGGCTCTAATACTAGGGGTATTGGAGCCCCGGGCGGGATTTGAACCCGCGACCCGCGGCTCTCTTGAAGCCTTACGAGGCCGCTGCTATAACCGCTAAGCTACCGGGGCTGTTTATCAGCTTATTTAGTAATTGCTATAAAGAAATTTATTGCTTTATCTCTTCTCATAGCAGTATTTCCAGTATTTCTTTTAAATTTCTTATTGTGAAGTCCGGCTTGCTTTTTGTGTTCTCTAAATTGGTGTCTCCCCGCTTTATTAGAATCGTTTTCATTCCAACTTTTTTGGCGCCTTCTATATCTGTGTCGGGCGTATCACCTATAAAGACTGCTCGTGTTGCATCTACTCTTAGGTTGCTTAATGCCTTGAAGAATATTTCTGGACTTGGTTTACGCCTGTTAATCTCACCTGATATTACAATTGTATCAAGGAGTTTTTCAAGTCCATGTTTGTCAATTAGCCACCTAGCTCCCTCTGGGATAGAGAAGTTTGACACTACACCAATTTTATATCCATGTTCACGTAGCTTCTTAAGTACTGGGATAGCGTTTTCATCAGGGTGGACGTAGCGTGAGAGTTCTTCTATATAAGCGTCGGCGGCTCCTTTCGCAAGGCGGCTCTCCTCATCATAATTGTAACCTAGATTCCGCAGAGCCTTTGAAACCCTTATTGTGAAGTGAGGCTCTTCAAGCTCAGCACCAGTTCTCTCATAAATCTGCTTGCGCGCCTCGGAATAGGATTTTCTAAAGGTTTCATAAGAAACATCTATTCCATTCCTACTTAGAAAGGCATATACATTTTTCATACACTTTTCAGTAATATCCTCATCTCCTCTCTCTATTAAGAGGAGGGTGTCGAAGAGGTCAAAAAGCGCAGCTTCGATACCCTTCAGCTTCATTCCACATCAACACGTTTGTCAATACTCGGTCTCATATATGTGTTTCCATCAGGAACATGTCTTAAGCTCCGAACAGTTTCTCTCTAAGGACATTGCATTCTCCCTCACGCCATTAATCTTAACCCGAAGTGAACTCCTTAAAAAAGGAGTTTCAAAAATGTTCTAGACTTAGGCAGAGTGACGAGAAATTTAAATTATACTTTATGGATAATTAAGGGAAAAGGAGATGGTATTGGTGGCTTCGTTATGACCGGGAGGATACCTCTCTTAGAAAGAAAGTTTGTATCTGTGGAGCCAAACAAGTGTATAGGTTGTAGTATTTGTGAATTTGTGTGCGCTCTAGAGAAGGAGGGTGAGCCAAATCCAATAAAGTCTAGGATAAGAGTTATACACCTAAACCCAATGTTCAACATTGCTGTTACCTGCCGCTTCTGTGAGGACGCGCCATGCGTGAGAGCGTGCCCACGTGATGCGATTAAGCAGTCTGAGAAGGGCGGTATTTTAATTATAGATGGGGATAAATGTGATGGTTGCGTCTTATGCGTGCAGGCATGCCCCTACGGCGGGATGATGCTTGACCCTGACAGGGGCGTTGCCATCGCTTGCGATCTCTGCAACGGTGAACCAAAATGCGTGGAATTCTGTCCAGAAGAGGCATTAAAGCTGGTCTCAGAAGATGAATACTTTAGTAAGGCACTCCAATCAACCATAGCGGAATTGCCAAAAGAGGTCGAGAAGGTTGTTAGCATGATAAAGGGTGGAAAAATAGATGAGCTTTTCATGGAGGCTGAAGAGAAGGCTAAAAGAATCGAGGAGAAGCTTAAAGCCTTGAAGACAAGATTAACTGTTTCCAAAAAGGCGAAGACGTAGCTCTCCATTTTCAACTGTTAATTTAGTGAAGAATTATTTCGGAAATTCAAAACCACATTTTGGGCATTTAACATAATCACAGCTTAAGCTAGATAAAATTTTATTGCAGCTTTTGCAGGAAATGGTTCTAGCATACATAACATCGAATCTAAAGCCACATTTAGGACACCTTAGAAGATCTCCGGGCATTGAATTAACACCCCCCTTTAAGCAAGGTTTTCTCACCAGCTTTATCTTAAAACAATAATAAGGCAATTTTTGTTTATGTATTTTTTGGGCGGATAGAAGTTTATGCTTGAGCGTAAGTATTGGGGGGAGATTAAGGACCCAATATATGGCTATGTATATATAACTGAGACTGAGAAGCGCATAATAGATTCATTCCCCTTCCAGAGACTCCGTAGGATAAGGCAGCTTGCTGGCGCAGAGTACGTTTACCCAGGGGCGAATCACACAAGGTTTGAGCACTCTATTGGAGTAATGCACCTAGCAGGGCAAATTGTCAGTAACCCGCAGATATCCCAGATAGTTTCCGAGGATGAAGCGCAAATGGTTAGGATAGCAGCCCTACTCCACGATGTTGGACATGGGCCCTTCTCACACGTCTTCGAGCATATTCTCATAAAATTTCTTGGGAAGACCCATGAAGACATGACTACTTGGATAATAGTCAACTCTGAGCTACGTGACACTATAAGTGATTTAGGTTATGACCCAAAGGTTATCGGCGCCCTGGCTGTTGGACGCCTAAACAAGCCTGGCATGCCCTTCCTCGACCAGATAATCAGAAGTGCTGTTGACGCCGATAAACTAGACTTCATCGTCAGGGATACCTATCACACAGGGGCGGAGTATGGATTCGTGGATGTACACCGCCTAGTACGCACCCTCGATGTAATCGACGGCAACCTGTCAGTTGACATAGGTGCCCTCTCAGCATTAGAGTCGTTCATACTCGCGCGCATAGAATCCTTTAAGAGCATTTATTTCCATAGGGTTGGGAGAGCTGTACAGATAATGCTTGCGATAGCAATGGAGTTAGCGAAAGATGACTTATCCCTCACTGAATTTAAGAGTCCAGAAGAATACTTGTCCCTAAACGATTATACTCTATGGACAAAGTTGAAGGGGTGCGAGAAATCTAGGGGTATAATTGAGAGGTTAGAGAGGCGTAAACTGCTTAAGTGCGCTTATGACCCACCACCATTCTACATTAAGGATAAAATTGTCTCAACGTTATTTAATGTTGAGGGAATTAGAAATAAGATAAGGGAGCAGATAGCCGAGGAGGCTGGGGTTGATCCGCAGCACATCATAATAGACGTCCCAACATTGCCATCAGTACCATACCACCATGCATCCCCACTAGAGCCGATGGATATACCCATATTCCAGAAGACTAGGGATGGGAGGAAAATTGTTAGTAGGCTGGGTAAAGTCTCGGGAATAATAGACTTACTAAAGGGGTTCATGAACATCTTCAGGGTCTATACTGAGGAAGAACACTTGAAAAGGGTTCAGGAGGCAGCGGAAAAATTGTTTGGCGAACTACCATTCTCCCTGAGAATATCCTACTAAACCGAGGGTTCCTGGAATGGAGATTCTGCTCAAGGGAAGGCCAATAGTTCCGGGCGAGGCGAGGGGGTTAGCTCTCGTCTCAAGTAAGCCACTAAGCTTCCTGGGCGGTGTTGATGCAAAAACTGGCGTAATTATTGAAAGGGGCCACGACTTATATGGCGTGGGTGTCAAGGATAAAATCCTATGCTTCCCCCATGGGCGTGGGTCAACAGTTGGTAGCTACGTTCTCTATGCCCTTGCCAAGAATGGAGTGGCTCCGAGGGCGATCGTAAACTCCCTAGCGGACCCCGTTGTAGTGGTCGGCGCAGTGATTGCCAATATACCGATGGTTGACTACATAGATATCTCCATGATAAAGACTGGAGATTTAATTGAAGTTGACGGCGGAAAGGGCTTAGTGAGGATTTGCAGGAAGTAGGTTTTATGTATTTAACTAAAGATGAAGAGCGAATATATGATGGGGAGTATGGTTGGGCTAAGCAGGTCTCTATTAGGATACTGGTTAAGCTAGGAGACCTATATGGGGCTGATCGCCTAATACCAATTGAATCAGCTCATATATCTGGAGTAGCATATAGGACTATTGGCGATGCATCAATAGAGTTTCTGAAGGAGTTGGCGAATTCTAACGCCAAAGCCGCCGTGAGGGCGACAACAAACCCCTCAAGCATAGACACAATGAATCAACTCTTCAGCTGCCTACCAAGAAATGTTATTGAGAAACAGAGGGAGATAATAAATCTGTACGAGACTATGGGAATTGAGATTACTTTGACCTGTACACCATACTATATAAGGAGGCCAGCTTTTGGCTCCCACCTCTCTTGGGCTGAGTCCTCAGCCGTCATATACGCTAACTCACTGCTCAATGCGTGGACAAACCGTGAGGGAGGGCCGAGTGCGCTGGCATCTGCTTTAGTGGGGAAGACCCCAAACTATGGGCTACATAAGCCGGAGAATAGGCGGGCATCTGTTCTAGTTAAGGTTGAAGCGCCTCTTAAGAGCGAAGCTGACTATGGGGTGCTGGGAATATATTTGGGTGAGGTGTTGGGGAATAGGATTCCGGTGATATCTGGACTGCGTAGGCGGGACGAGATGTGTTTAAAGCAGCTCGGCGCTGCAATGGCTACAAGCGGCATGGCGTCAATGTTCTACTTGGATGAGAACTATGTGGGGGAGAGAAGCTTTGAAGAGGAGATCTCCGTAGATGATAAGTCTCTGAAAGCCTCATATGAGCGCCTATCTTCAACAATTGAGAAGCCAGACCTAGTTCTTATAGGCTGCCCCCACTCCTCCCCAGAGGAGCTCAAGATTATTGCAAGATACTTAGAGGGAAAAAGAGTTAGGGATGATGTTAAACTATGGGTTTGCGCCTCAAAGTATGTCCGGAGGAATGCCGATGAATATGTAAGGGTTATCGAGACTTCCGGCGGCCACGTTATATGCGACACATGTGCAGTTGTTACGTGGCTGAGGGAGCTTGGTGTGGAAACTCTGGTCTCAAACTCGGCTAAGACGGTGCACTACGCGCCCCTGCTAAGTAAAGTTGGGGCGTCATTATCCTCGTTAGAGGAATGCGTTAAGATAGCATGTGGTAAGTGAGTCTCTGAGGTTACTGGTTTTTATCCCTCTTCAAGCCCTCGATGATTTTAAGGATCCTCTCGCTTATCGGTATCCTCGCCCTCTCAAATCTCTCCTCCGGGTACTTGAGCGGCCGCGTTGCGTCTAAGCCAACCTTTGTTGTCAACCCCGTTTCCATGTTGGCTGAGGGGTCGAGGGTTGAGCCCCTCGCCCCGCGGATCACTATTAAATCTTCATCAGCCTGAAACCTTGTAGCAATAGCCCACTCAACCTCCTCTGGGTTAAATATGTTTATGTCGCTGTCGACGACTATTGCATGCTTTAGGCTTGGGTGGGCTGCAAAGGCTGCTAGGAGGGCGTTCTTGGAGTCGCCTTCAACCTGCTTCTCGATGGAGATTACTGCGTGCAGCCAGCCACAGCCGCCCATGGTTAAGTTAACTGCCTTAACCCTGGGAACAACTTTTGAGACTGCCTCGTAGATGGCTGCCTCCCTAGGTAGCCCCATGAGTAATTTATGCTCCGGGCTCCCTGGAAGGAGAGCATGATAAAAATATTTTTCTCTCCGCATAACCTTGACTACTTCTACAACTGGCTGATCTCTCTGGGCGTCATATGTCCCAGTTATGTCAACAAAGGGGCCTTCGGGAACGAGTTCATTCCTAGAGATCCTCGCCTCCAATATTATTTCTGCGTCTGCAGGGGCATAGGCGTCAACTCTCTCGCATCTAACTAGCTTTAGATTTCCATTTAGTAATCGGTTAGCTACTCCGAACTCGCTTACCCCGAGAGGTGGGGAGGATGCAGCTGCTAGGAGGACTGCTGGGTGGACGCCTATAGCTATTGCCACGTCTAGGTCTTTCCCAGCCTCCTTTGCCATGCTCCATAGCTTAAATAGGTGTCTTGGAACAAGCCTTATCGCTAGCCTATTATCGCTTAGCACCAGAAGCCTATGAACAGAAACGTTTTCAATTCTTCCATCAGGGCTCCTCGCGGAAACTACCGCGGATGTTATATATGGACCGGCATCCCGCTCAAAATGCCTTAAAATGGGGATCTTAGATAACTTGGGTTCCTCTACAACCTCCTTGGCGGGCGAGTCCTCTGTGATGGATGGCTCCATTGGCTTATTAACAGCTTCAATAATTTTGTCATAGAGTTTTTCCTCGGAGACCCCCAGAGCCATACATAGTCTCCTTCTTGTCCCGCAGACATTTCCAACAATTTTTACACCGCTGTATCCGCGGATGTTATCAAAGGAGATTATCGGCGCATTATTATATGAAAAGGACTGCATTACAGCGGATACCTCGAACTCCGGAGATACTTCATCCATAACATGTAATACTTCGCCTCTCTCCTCCATCTGTTTAATGAAGTCTCTAAAGCTCACGCCTCCGTCCCTCCATCCTCTCACTAAAAATCTTCTCTAAAAGTTTCATGAATATCTGGCCAGCCTTGTGTTCGCTGAGGGTTTTTATAAAGACTGATACGAGGGCTATTCTATTTGTGGTTGCCGCAACCCTCTCAGCTATCAACCTAGCGAGAATTGTGCTCCTATCGCCGAGCAGGACTGAGGAGAGCGGCACCCTTGAAGTCCCCATTTTGGTTGGCAATGATACCGAAAGTGTTCCGAGGTTTTCGGCTTCACCCTCACTCAACAATATTATATAAGAGTTTCCTAGCTCCACCAATGTCGCATAAAATTTATTGCCTTCTTCAATCAGCTCCTCATGAAATATCCTCGCAGCGCACAATTCTCCTCAACCCAATATTTAACTAGTTTCCACTCTAATTTATAGTGAGTTAAAGATGCTTAGGGGATCATGAGGTTTGGAGGCATGGAGAGCAGCCTTTTAATAAGAGCCAGAGAGATACTAAAAATCTTGAAGGACACTTTTTCTATTCCGAGTTTTTCAGAAGTTTCCGGAGATCCGTTTAAAGTCTTGATTCGGACAATTATAAGTCAATCAACAGCTGAAGTTAATACGAGGAGGGCCTTTGAGAGACTCTTGAGGAAAGTGCAGCCATTCACACCAGCCAGATTAGCTGAAACTGAAGACAGGGATATTGAGGAGGCTTTAAGGGTTGCTGGTCTCTATAAAAATAAGACGGCGGTAATTAAGAGAGTTTCATCCATAATTCTTGAGGAGTTTAATGGTGAACTCGACTTCATATATTCTCTGCCACTCAATGAGGCTAGAGAGAAGCTCTTGAGATTGCCGGGGGTTGGGCCCAAGACAGCTGATATACTCTTACTCTTCTGCGCGAAGAGGCCTGTCCTTCCAATCGATACGCACGTTAATAGGGTTTCTAAGAGACTTGGCCTAGTTCCAATGGGCGAGAGAAGGTATGATGCGATTAGGTCTAGGCTTGAGGGGCTTTATGAACCGAGAGATTATTTTGCTGTCCACATGCTTTTCATCGCCCTTGGGAGAACATTTTGTAAAGCCTTAAAACCCTTGTGCTCTAAATGTCCTCTTATGAAACTGTGCCCCTCTGCTGGAGAACATAGCGGCAGGGATCTCCAACAATCTCGATCTCATTACCTCTCTCATCAAGCCTTATTCGCCCCACATGAACCCTTGAAAAAATCTTTTCAGTATTAGTGTATATTTTGATTATGCCCCTCTCATAGTCAATGGATTGTATGATTCCAATTCCCAGAAACTTCCCTTTATCATCTTCTAGAGAGACGAGTAAGCCTCTTTCATCCCCTTCGAAGATGATCTTTATGGGCGCGTTAATGCTGGCGGAGATTTTGCTCCTCTCCTCGTCACTAAGGGTGGTCCCATACTTAAGCACTAAAACCACGTGGTCCCGCTTTCCCTCGCAGTAAATAGCCTTCCCACCCAAAACTTCTTCAAACCTCTCCTTCAAGTTCTGATCAAGTTTCCCCTTAATCGATAAGATTCCATCCAGATTAATCCAGCTTAAAGGTACTGTGCGTATCTTTGCATCTCTGAGATACTTCCTATATAATCCCTCTCTAATAGCTTTTCTAGTCTCCCTATCCCTCTTCTTAATCTTCTCCGGCACATCAGCCAGCAATACATTGGCTCCATCCTCTATTAAGGAGTCCACCAGGGGTTTAAGTTCACTTTTACCTTGCATTATCACCGTGAATGTTGGTTCTAAAGCCCTGATCAGCTGGCGCTTATAATTTACGGCGTCCCTGCCTTCAACCCATCCATCAGTATTAATTATAATAAAGTCTGAGTTTAAACTCAAGGCTTTATTCATAAGCTCCACTAACCCGTCGATAACCTTGCTCATAACACTCTGCGGGCTCGTTACGCCAACAAAGATTATGTCATCTGGCTGGAGGTTAGAGGGGTCGATAATTGGCTTAACTAGTATGCTTAGCCCAAGTGTTCCCGGAGGACCAATGTCAGATTGCCCCAAATCCCCGTCAATGAGGGCTACCCTGCGCCCCCTACTCAAAGCCGTGTTAGCTAGGTATGTTGAGAAGCTGCTCTTCCCCGAATCTGTGCCTCCGAGAATTGCCACCTTAACCTTATTGCTGGAGGAAAGGATCTTTTCAGAAGTCTCTTCCCATGAGAGTGGTATTACGCTTCCATCAACTATTTCGTAGGAGGCTTTATCCCCAAGCAGGATTTCAACTTCAGAGTCTTCGATAGCCTCAAATGGTATCCTTTTTCCAAACCTGACGACAACTTGCCCCTTAACTCCTATATTTGCTCCAAAGGCCCTTACAGCGCCTGAATAAAGAGTGATGTAGGCGGGGCCATCAACTAGGAGGGTCTTGCCGCGCTCAACCCTCTGCCTCATCTTACAACGCCCCTTTGGCGTTCCTTACCCCTCTTTAGGGCAATTTTAACAGCGGAGTCCGCATCGCTAAGCTTCCTCCTTGCCAGCGATACATCCTTAGAGGTGCTTGTCCCCTCCTCATCAACCATCTCAATTATAATGTTCTTTGGGAGAGCTGACTCAAGTCTATACGCAATCTTCTCAGCAACATCTGGAACACCCATACCTATCCTCACCCTCTTAACCCTAGACGGCAATCTATTAAGCTCGGTTAAAATGAAGTCTAATGCCTTCGCCATGCTCGAAAATTCTTCCCTCTTAAGGGTTTTACCATCTCCCAAAACCGCAACGCCAAAAACTTTTCCAGGATCAACGCCAATGACGAGTTCTTCGTAGGTTTCTTTTCCAGACGCTATTCTAATGGCCTCATCCACTATTCTTGACGGATCCTCCTCAACACTATATGTGAGGATGTTTGGGTGGTTTATCAAGTGTTTCTCCTCCTCAGTCGTTATAACAACCCTGATTGATGGGGGTATCGCCTCCCCGGGAATCATGCTTAGGAACAGCACATCCCTACTTTTAAGCTCATTAACAATTTTATAGTACGCTTTTCCAGAAACCGTTACGACGGCTATTGCGGCGCGTCTCCTCACCATACCATTACACTCAATAACTCTCTTATCTACACAAAATAAAGACTAAATTTAAATTTTAATATACTTAAATTGTGGGATAATTGGGCCGCTGGATTCCAACTGGCTGCTTAATGCTTGATAGGGCGCTGGATGGTGGTCTTCAACCTGGTGGGCTAACTCTAGTTTATGGTGAAGCTGAAACTGGGAAGACTAGCTTAGCAATTCAGTGCTCCGTTAATGCTGCGAGGATGAAGTATAAAACGCTCTTTATAGATGCTGATGGAACATTCAGCCCTGAGAGGTTAATGCAGATAGCCCTTCAGGATTATGAGGAGGCGCTCCAATCAACCATTATATTTACCCCATTAACGTTTGAGGAGCAGTCAACCCTAATAGATGACTTAGAGAAGTTCATCGGCAGCAGTTTTGGCTTAATTGTCTTCGACACGATAACCTCGCTATATAGGGCTGGAATTGTCGGGAAAGAGGAGGCTTTCAAAGCCAACAGGGAACTTAACAGACAGGTGGCAACTCTGGCGCATATAGCAAAAAGGTTTCAGATTCCAGTGTTGATTACGAGTCAAGTTAGAAGCGTTTTAACGGAGACTGACGCCTATATAGAGCCAGTCGCCTCAAGGGTTCTCAGGTATTGGTCTTCTTCCATCATTGGGCTATTCAGGACAAGTAAGCATAATGTTGTGAGAGCTGTTGTTGAGAAAAGCGTCGGGATTGAGAGGAAGATAACGCTCTATCTGCTTATAAGTGAGAATGGTATAAGTGAGTATAAACTGGGATTGGTTGGTAGGGAATGAGTTTAGTGATGGAAATTTTATATGCGTTGTACTATATTCTTCCAGCATACTGCGCTAATGCGTCACCAGTAGTATTTGGTGGTGGGAAGCCGATAGATTTTGGGAGGAGGTTCTTCGATAATAAGCCAATCTTCGGCCCCCATAAAACGTATCGCGGCTTCATTTCTGGGGTATTAACCGGCACAGTTGTCGGCTGGGTTCAGGAGAACCTTGCCCCATTAGTTGGCTTGCCACAGGGGAGCACACTTCTAGGTTTCCTTATGTCTCTTGGGGCGCTAGTTGGAGACCTCTTCGGCTCATTCTTAAAGAGGAGGCTAGATCTTAAGCCTGGGGCGGCGCTCCCAATAGTAGATCAGCTAGACTTCGTTTTGTTTGCCTTACTATTCGTCTCGCCGCTTAGAAGCCTACCGTCCCCCATAGGGATAGCTACAATCATAGTCTTAACTATTCCAATACATCTTTTAACAAACTTTATAGCATGCTTATTGCGCCTAAAGGATATTCCATGGTAATAACCGTATGAAGAAGACTTATATTTCACTCTCCAGAAATTCCCTCTCTTGAGAATGAGTTTACCAACATTCAATATAGTTAAATCATCGTTTTGTACATGCCTCCCAAAATATAATATAAATCCATATTTGGGTAGGTGTGGACACAACTGTATCTACTGCTATGCAATAAAGTTTCCGAGTTTCACTGGCCCGACATCTCCGAGACTTAAGCTTAAGGAGAACATTAATATCATAGTTAAGAGGACGAGGGTTCGCTTACCAGTTATGCTGAGCGACTCAACGGACCCATATCAGCCGCTCGAAAAGGAGTATAAAGTTACTAGGAGGTGCATAGAAGTTTTAGCTGATCATGGCTTCCCGCTCTTAATAGTCACTAAATCAGATTTAGTTGTAAGAGACATCGATGTTTTTAAGAGGACGCCCACGGTTGTTTCGATGACCATCACGACGAGTCGAAGTAATATTGCAAGCATTATTGAGCCGGGAGCTCCAGAGCCGCATGCTCGCTTCTCAGCCCTTAAGGAGCTCTCTGAGGAGGGGATACCAGTTACGATTAGGATAGATCCAATAATACCCTCAATCAACTCCGATATGAAGGACCTGGAGCGAATAATATACGAAGCCTCTAAAATAGGCGTAAGACAGGTGACTGCATCAACAATGAAAATAGTCAGAGGCCTTATGCCAGCTATGAGAAGAATTAATCCGGAGCTGTCGAAGAGGATATCTGAGCTTTACTTGGACGGCGAGTGGATATGCGGCTACAAATATCTGAGAAGAGACTTAAGATTAAGTATCTTGTTCTCCCTTAAGGAGATTGCCCAAAAATATGGTTTAGAGTTCGCCGTTTGTAGGGAGGGTTTCCCACAACTAAACACGACTATATGTGACGGATCATCCTATTGCAGGAGGAGTTCCCTGCAAGATTATCTTCGCCGGGAAGGTTAGTTAGAGAGCTCCGCCAGTAACCCCTTCCTAGCCCTCACCATGGCGATTATTCTGGGCATAATATCGATTGGCACCTTCTCCCAGCCCAGGAACCTACACTGCCAGAATGCCCTCCCAGAAGATGCGGATCTCAGATCATTGGCCAAATCCATTGATTCAGCGACGGGGATTAGGCCATCAATTATGGCTATAAGGCCCCTGGGTTGTATAGAAGTGATTTTACCCCTCCTCTTAACTAGAATATTACTTATGATTCCCATGTACTCTGATGGTGCGGTTACCTGTACACCATATACTGGCTCAAGTAGCACTGGATCTGCACTAAGGAAGGATTCGTGAATAGCCCTTTTAACGGCTGGCATCAACTGCACGTATCCCCTCTCATTGGGGTTTTCACTCAGCTGAGCGCCAATTATCTTCACTTTAATGCCCCTAATAGGCTCGCCGCAGAGGGGCCCGGACTTACACGCCCACTTAAACCCTTCAATGATGGCGTCAATATCCTCCCTACTAAACATGCAGTTAACTAGGCTTAAGAGGACGTTGTCCTCCTCACTATAAACTAGAGTCTCATCCCCACTCTTTGAGTAGGGCTCTTTTAGCGGCTCAACCCTCACAGTTATTTGGTTTAATCCGTTTGGGCTTTGGGCAGTTACTGGGGCCCCTATCCTGTTAGCGCTCTCCCTATACGCTATCATCGGCTTAGAGGCTATTATCTCTAGGTCAGGCTCATATTCCCTCAGAGTCTTTAGCGCCACATCAATGTGCAGTTCACCTATGCCACTCAAAAGATACTCCCCAGTCTCCTCATTTATGGATACAGTGAAGCTCGGGTCCTCAATTGATAGTAGATTAAGCGCCTTTATCAGGCGCGGCAAATCTTTTGGATCTTTAGTCTCAACAGAAACCACTATAACCGGCTCAGAGATCTTGGCAATCTTCTCAAAAGGGACCATCACATCCTTGTATCTCACGTCTACAATTGTTTCCCCAGCCTTTATGGGCTTAAGTCCGGATAGAGCCACAATATTTCCGGAATCCAGTGACGGCACATTCTCCCTGAAGGAGCCCATATATACTGAAACGCCGCCCACAGTACATGCAGCTCCCGCATTGAGGAGATATAATTCGTCGCCAACCCTTATCTCCCCTGAAAATATCCTCCCAGTTGCCACTAACCCCTCCCTAGGATCAATCTTTACGCTTGTTATGCACGCTGCCACCGGACCACTAGGATCACATTTAATCATTGCCCTACCAACCTCAGAATCTAGGTCGCCTCCCCATATTTTAGGAATCCTATACTCTTGTGCTCTAACTGGATCAGGCAGCTTCTCCACGATAACCTCTAGAATAGCTCTGGATAAGGGGATCTCCCCTTGAATGCTCCCCAAATCTCCAGAATTATAAGCCCTAATAATATCGCTGAACTTTATTCCCTTCTCCTCAGCTATTTTAGCTGTTAAGCCCCATTTATGGAGGGCTGAGCCGATAACCACGTCTCCCCCGGAAAAGCTGACCTTCCAACAGTCCCTGAACCGCTGTTCAGAGTACGCATCTATTAGATTGTTGAATCCCCGTATTATATTTGAGATCCTGTCTCGAATTTCCTCAACAGATAACTTCAGCTCACTAATTAGCCTATCAACCTTGTTAATAAATAATATTGGTTTAACCCGCTCCATCAAAGCCTGCCTTACAACGACCTCGGTCTGCGCCATGATTCCCTCAACAGCATCGACCAAAATTATAGCTCCATCAATGACTCTTAATGCGCGCATCACCCGGCCAGTGAAGTCAACGTGGCCTGGTGTGTCAACAAGGTTTATTACATATTCTTCACCGCGGATCCTATGTAACAGCGATATGTTAGCTGTCTTTATTGTTATCCCGCGTCTCTGCTCCTCCTCAAGGTAATCAAGGACGCGGATCTCTCCTGCCAGATTATATGGTATTAAGCCAGCTTCTGCGAGCAGCAGGTCTGTTAAGGTTGTTTTTCCATGATTTATGTGCGCTAAAACGCCAATATTACGTACCTTACTCTTATCCCTCATAACATTTAAGATGCGTCTTATTTTTGCAAGCTTTAGCATAAGTTATCCGCTCAATTCTCTCCCTTAGCAAGAATGTTTTAAGATGGTTCGGCGGTTCTTCATAGTCACTTATACCTCTCGCGCCTCTTCTTCCTCTTTCTCTTCTCGCGCCTCATCCTCTTCTTTTTCCACTTAGCGCGCATCCTTTATCAACTTCCCGACAGGCTTTGGTTTTGAGGGGATTGTCCCCAAACATGTTTAGAATTCCCCTTAATTTAAGTTTATCAAAAGTTGAGAAAATTATGGACACCACTGTTTAAACCAGGAAACTTTTTTAATAGTGTTTTTGGAGAATAGTGTGGATGAAGGCGCATCTACTCTGTATACTATGTACTCTCAGAGCTGCCTACAGCATGGTTAAAAAGGCTGTTGATAGTGAGGAAATTCAAAAGAAAGCTGTTATCGAGGTATTGAAGTGGTTAAGTGATAGGGCGGAGAGCTTAACGAGCGTCACCCCCGCCGCATTACATACATATGCCTTTAAGACTGTTCAGAGAATCTCTGGATGCAGGGATCCTTTTATGCGGTTGAAGAAGATGTCTAACAATCTCGCCATGAAAATAGTGCCCGCCTTAATGCGTGAGATTAATGGTAGGGCTAAGGATGAAGCCATTAAGATGGCTGTTCTGGGGGCCGTCTGTGGAAACTCCATAGACTTTGAGGTTGAGGGCCATTGTGCCCCCATAGAAGATCTTGAGAGGGCGCTGTTAAACTGCTTAAGGATAGGTCTCACAATAGATGATACAGACAAGTTAATATCACATCTCTCAGAATCCAGAGAAATCCTATATCTCCTAGATAATGCTGGGGAAATAGTCTTTGATAAACTCCTCATCAGCACAATCACCAAAAGTTATCCTGTTAGGGTTGTAGCGGCGGTGAAGTCTGGGCCAATTCTCAATGATGCCACCTTAGAGGATGCCTTAGAGGTTGGCTTAGATGAATGCGCTGAGGTCATAACGACGGGGAGTGACTCAGTGGGCTTAGACCTAAAAGAGATTACTGAGGAGTTTAAGAAGAGACTTAAGGGAGCAGACCTCATCATCGCTAAGGGGCAGGGATATTACGAAAGCCTAACAGAGCTTGAGTCCATCTTAAGTAAGCCAATAGTATATATGCTTAGAGCTAAATGCCAGGTGGTTGCATGCTCTCTCAATGTGCCGCAGGGCTCAAATATTGTCAAGTTTGTAGGGAAAGTTTAGGAGAATGTTAAAGGCATGAGACTTGGAGCACTATTCTCCGGTGGGAAGGATTCCTGCCTGGCTATCCATAGGATGCGGCCCTTCCATGACATCGTCTGCCTAATAAATCTGGTACCTAAGAGTGTTGAAAGCCGCCTATTCCACTTCCCAAACGCCTGGATAACAAGTTTTCAGGCTGAGGCGATGGAACTACCAATAATACAATTGGAGACCGAAGACAATGAAGAAAGTGAACTAATGAATTTATCCAAAGCCCTAAAACTAGCTATTCAGCGTTTCAACATTGAGGGGATTATTACCGGCGTTGTGAGGTCGAGGTATCAGGCTAGTAGAATACAAGGGCTATGTGATAGGCTTAAGCTACACTGCTTCAACCCATTATGGCTTAAAGGGCCCGAGGAGATATTAGGTGATGTTTTAAGGGAGGGGTTTATCGCAATGATAACTGGCGTCTTTGCATACCCCCTAGACGAGAGCTTCCTTGGAAAGATAATAACCGCGGAGCTGGCTGAGAAGCTCCTAGAATTAGGCAGAAAATACGGTTTTGACGCCGCCGGGGAGGGGGGTGAAATAGAGACGACGGTGCTGGATGGACCAATTTTTAAGAAGAAAATAGAGGTCACAGATTATGAAATCTTCTATAGAGGGTATTCTGGAATTTTCTTAATAAGGGGCTTAAGGTTAACCCCTAAATGAGGACACCGTCAACCAATAAAACCTTTATGCGTTTTCTGGCATCTTTTATTGAAGTTATAGAGATTTAGCATGTCCAAACTAAAGAGGGTTCATGGAATTTACCTCTAGCTTGTGGTTACCTTTGTTCATTAACGCCTGAGACCCAGTTGAATGGAAATTTAATTTAAATTTATCCGTTCTTCCGGAGCCTAATATGGGGGCGGGCTTTAGGTAAGAAATACGATAGTATGAGAGCCACTAAGAACATGACGAAGATAAACAGCGTTGCCACCCCTAAAATTAAGCTTCTCGTAATAAAGTATCCATAGGTAATGATTCCGAGAGATATGGCGCTGAAAATTGCTTCTAAAATTCTCTTTACCCTATTTTCACTCTCAATGTGGTGCATGAAGAAGAGTGAAGCCGCTGCAGATACCGTAGCTAAACCAAAGATTTTCATAACGGATTCTTCGAAAAGAAAACCGTCTAGAAGCATTAAGAAGCCCAGCACTAATAGTATGATATGGCTAACCTTCACCCAAAGTTCCGCACTCCTCTCCTGATAAAGCTTACGGGCTAAATATGAGAAAATAATAATGGAGATTATAAATGAGATTAGGAAGATTAGTCTCATGTCCATATCAAATCCTCCACTAAATGCTCCCACAACTATTTTAAACTTTTGTTTATCAGAAGAGCTGGAAAATTTTAGGGATTACTTAGATAAACTGATAAATGTAACCCTTAAGGGCGAGGGGATTAAATCTATTTAATGTCAAATATTTTTCTAGCAGTCTCCGTGGTCTTCTCCGCCACTCTTTCCACCTTCTCTCCCTTGAGCTCGGCTACGGCGTTTAGAGCTTTAATTATATGGGCTGGCTCAGCAGTCTCACCCATGTAAACCACTGGCGTATCCGTCTCTAAAACTATGTTTTCTATGGGTGTTAACTCAATAGCTTTTCTATGCTCCTTACTGTAGGCGGCTGCCGGCGTTGCGGAGATATAATATCCATAATCAAGTAACTTTTTAAGAGCCTCAAGTGGACCGCTAAACCAGTGGAAAATTGCTTTCTTGACGCCAGCCTCTATAACCATATTAACGCAGTCCATCCACGCGCCCCTACTATGAATTGATATGGGCTTATTCTTCCTCCTGGCTAAGCTGAGGATCCTCCAGAAGACATCTTTTTGAATCTCCTTAATCTCATCGTTCTTTCTCGCCTCCTTATACCAATAGTCTAGTCCAACCTCGCCTAAGGCGACAATGACATCCATGTTCTTCTCAATTAACTTTATTGTTTCATTAATTTTTGATACATCTAAACCCCATGGGTGAATGCCAAGCGCCGGATAAATTTTTAATCTTCTAGTCTCATACTTTTTGCTCTCATGTAAAACCCACATGTTAGATTCGTAATCTGAGCCAACGGCAATTACTGCCACAACGCCGATCCTCGCCGCTCTCCTAATAGCATCCTTCAAATCCTTAACACCTTCCAAATGCGCATGCGTGTCTATTAGTTCCATGAACACCACTAAAGATCCGAAAATTTGCAATATTATGTTACAAGAACCCTTATTAATAAGTCTTAGTTAAACTCGCTTTAGCTACTAGTAAACTCTTCAAGGGATAAAGATTAAATTTTCTGACAGAATAGATAATTAAAACTTAAGGAGTCGGCCAATTTCAAGAAGGCATGGTGTATTAAATGATGAAAAATGAAGTTATCCCAAAGAATACGCGGAAGACATCTTCTATCAACTCCATTAAAGAGAGAATATTCATCATCACCCTTGACAGTGAATGCTTAATGCGATGAGGTGATCCCTCTTGGGCGGAGAATACTATTTAACCGCAGTAAACATAAAAAAGGATTATTGTAGTCGTTGCATGGTATGCTATAGTGTCTGCCCCTATGAGGCTATCAAGATATCTATGGAAGATGGGGCGCTGGAAATAGATGGTCAGAGATGCCAGGTTTGCGGTATATGTTATAGCGCTTGCCCATCCCGTGCGATAGATATCATTTACTATAATTATCACGATTTAATCAAGCATGTTGAAGACGCTGTGCAGAGGACGAAGGCTGATGCTCTAGTATATATGTGTCGTGGTAACTCGCCCAGTCCTGAAGAAATTGAGGAAATGCTTATAGATAAGGGGATTAGTGTAGAGAGTCTCGCATCTCTACGCCTCCCCTGTTCTGGTAGGGTTCCATTAGAGTTCATCTTTAGTGCCTTGAAGGCTGGTGTTAAAAAGGTGATATCCATAAGGTGTAATGACGAGTTTTGCCGCTTTAAGAAAGGATCCAGAATCAATGCTATACGCCTAGCTATAGGAAAAAAGGTTCTTGAGAGCTTAGGATACCCAGAAGATGCGATTACCACCATCGAATACTCATTAAAAGCAATTTACTTTACTGAGAAATGTGTTGGCTGCGATAAGTGCGTTTTTATATGCCCCTATAAAGCTATTGAGGCTGAGGATTTTGCGACGCCAAAAATACTTGATGAAAAATGTATGGGTTGTGGTGCATGCGCGCTAGCCTGCCCGCATCACGCGATACAAGTTAAGGGTTTCGAATTCGAGAAGATTCTGGAGCGCTACGTTAACGCGGCGATGAAACTGAAAGCTGGGGGGAAAGCACCAACTGTTTTGGCCTTTTGCTGCCTTTGGTCTGAATTCTCCTTCCTTGATAGGCCTGAAATTGACGCTGCTAAAGGAAATGTGGTTGTAATGGAAATTCCATGCTTTAAAGCTCTCGATCCAGTTCACGTAGTTTATGCTTTACAAAATGGTTTTGATGGAGTAATCGCTGTTGTTTGTTCAGAGGAGGACTGTAAGCTTAAAGAGGGAAGGGATATTGCAGAAAGAAATATGAAGGTTTTAGGGGATGTCCTCTTGAAGATGGGTCTCCAGGAACGCTTCGCGCTCTTCGAATCTTCTCCAAGGCTCTTAGGGGACTTCGAAAAGAAATTAAATGAATTTTTGAAAAAGATTTTTGCCTTGGGATGCGTGGGAGGGAAGAAGAATGTATGAGATCCTAGCTGTGAAGGAGTTGGCTCCAAAAATTAAGTGGTTTGAAGTTTATGCCCCACATATAGCTAAGAAAGCTAAGCCTGGGCAATTCATAATATTAATTATTAATGAGAGGGGTGAGAGAATTCCATTAACTATTGCCGGATATGACCGAGAAAAGGGGATAGTGTCCTTCGCCTTCAATGAGGTTGGTAAGACAACAAAGCAGCTTGGTCTCTTAAAGGAAGGAGACCGCATATGGAATATCGCAGGCCCCCTCGGAAACCCCTCAGAAATCAGGAAATTTGGAAAAGTTTTATGCGTTGCTGCTGGAGTCATGATTGCCCCCATGCTACTGCAGATTAAGGCTCTACGTGAAGCTGGAAATGAGATTACGGCGGTTATCGGGGCGAGGAGAAGGGACCTCCTCTTCTTTGTGGAAGATATTAAGGCTCTAAGCCACCGCTTTTATGTAGCAACCGATGATGGTTCAGAGGGACATAAAGGACTAGGTTTCCTTAAGGAAATTGTTGCCAAGGAAAAGTTTGATAGGTGCATCGTTATGGGCCCTGTCCCAACACTTCAAGCTGTGAGCGAAATTACCCGACCATACGGCATCCCAACAATCGTCTCTTTGATGCCCCTAATGGTTGATGGGATGGGCATGTGCGGTGTCTGCCGGGTGCTTGTTGGGGGTAAAATGAAGTTTGCATGTGTTGATGGTCCAGAATTCGACGGGCATCTTGTTGATTATGAAGAGTTAATTAGGCGTCAACGTATGTTTATTGTAGAGGAGCGTTTGAGTGCATTACTTTGGGAGATGGGGGGATTAAAGTATGGCTGAGATTACACCTAAAGGATCGAGAGAAAAGATTAAGAAAAAAGCAGTTCCAATACCTAAGCAGCCGCCGGAGGTCCGTATAAAGAATTTTAATGAGGTTGCGCTGGGCTATACTGAGGAGCAGGCAAGGGAGGAGGCTGAACGCTGTCTCCAGTGCAAGGAACCGCAGTGCATCAAGGGTTGTCCCGTCGGCATAGATATCCCCGCTTTCATTAAATGTATTCGTGAGGGGAACTTTGAAGAGGGGATTAGAAAGATTAAGGAGAAGAATAGTCTTCCAGCAATTTGTGGGCGGGTCTGCCCCCAAGAGGATCAATGCCAGAAATATTGTGTTTTAGGTAAAGTTGGAGACCCAGTGAGCATAGGTAGGCTTGAAAGGTTCTTGGCGGATTGGGAGCGGGCTAGGGGCTTTAATATCCCTGAAAAAGCTCCGTCTACTGGCAGAAGGGTGGCAGTTATAGGCTCAGGCCCCTCTGGATTAACTCTTGCGGCTGACCTCGCAAAGCTGGGGCATGAGGTCGTAGTCTTTGAACTTCTACACCTCCCAGGCGGAGTACTGACTTATGGCATACCAGAGTTTCGTCTACCAAAGGAGATCGTAAAAGCTGAGGTTGGATATATTCAGAAGCTGGGGGTGGAATTTAGGTTTGGCTATGTTATTGGAAGAACTTTTACGATACATGAATTGTTAACCGATGAGGGATTCGATGCGGTCTTTATCGGCACTGGGGCTGGGCCGCCGATGTTTATGGGCATACCTGGAGAAACACTATGTGGAGTATATAGTGCAAACGAGTTCCTTATACGCGTTAATCTAATGAAATCCTATCTCTTTCCGGGATGGGATACGCCGATAAAGGTTGGGGATAAAGTGGCGGTTATAGGCGCTGGGAATGTGGCCATGGATGCCGCCAGATGTGCTTTAAGGCTGGGTGCTAAAGAGGTCCACATAGTTTACAGGAGGTCGAGGTCTGAGATGCCTGCCAGAGAGGAGGAGATAATGAATGCCGAGGAGGAAGGCGTAATCTTCGACGTGCTTACACTTCCAGTGGCATATTACGGTGATGAGAAGGGCTGGGTGAGGAAGATGGAGTGTATTAGGATGCAACTTACGGAGCCAGATGAAAGTGGGAGGCGTAGACCAGTCCCCATACCAAACTCAAACTTCATAGCGGATATTGATACTGTAATAGTCGCCATCGGCCGAAGACCCAACCCACTCATACAGCAGACTACACCTGGGCTTAAGGTTAACGATGATGGAACAATAGTTGTTGATGAGAATATGAGAACGAGTATAGAAGGCGTATATGCTGGCGGAGATATAGTTACCGGAGAAGCAACCGTTATAAGCGCCATGGGAGCTGGGAGGAAAGCAGCCAAATCAATACACGAATACCTGTTAAAGAGAGGTAAAAATAAGAGTAGCTAGCAAATTTTTAAACAATTTTTAAATAAATATAAGCGTTTATCTCCTCTAATGAGGGAGAAATCTATGAAAATACTGCATGAATTTGTACCAACAAAGAAGTTTCTGAAGCTTGCTGAGGAGACTAAAGACCTTGTTGATGGATGGAATGTGACTGACAGTGCCGCTGGGAGACCTGCACCGAGCGGGACTGCTGTTGGCTGCGTTTTAAAGAGTAAGTATCCCGATAAAATGGTTGTACCAATCTTTGTATTACACTATAAGGGGCCGGTGGAGGTCGGCGGCCTAGCGCTGGCAGCTGAAGCTGTTGGCTTAGATGGATTAGTAATCACTATGGGCGATATACCCAAATATGGTGAGCCTATAAAAATGTTTAAGTCTTCTGAAGAGGCACGCGACTTCCTTCGCACAACCGTGAAGATAAAGAACTTAAAGTTAGGCTGCCTACTAACGGCCCGCCGCTCAGTCGACGAGGTTATTGAGAGGATTAAATCTCCATGGGACTTTGTTTTCTTCATGAGATTAGAAGAAAAAGGTATTCCAATACTCGAAAAGATTGCTGAGGAGTGTAGAAAACAGAATAAGCCCGTATACTCGTACTTCTTAGTTGGTACTCCAAGAAACGCTGAAATTGTGAAGTTAATAGGTTGGCCAGTTACAGCGACAATGGACCGCGTTGAGGAAATCGCGGCTAAACTTGATGGAGTGGTTGATGGTATAATCGCGACATGCGCCGGCGATTATGAGGGGGACCTCGAATTACTCAGGAAACTTCAAAAGTTTAGGAAATGACAATTTGCGCTGAAAAATCCTTTTTTTAAAGGAATAAAATAATTACACTTTTAATAGTTTAATTTTTTGGGGGAAGAACTTGAATCGCATAGTTAAGATTGGAATATTGAAGGCTGGCTGTTTAGGCTCATTACCGCTTCTAGAGTTTCTTTTGGATGAAAGAGCTGAAAGAGAAGATATTCAGGTTAAGGTTGTTGGCTCAGGCTCTAAGGTTACGCCAGAGGAATGTATAGAAGGTGCTAAACAGATTATAAATGCTGATATTGATTTAATAGTCTTTGTTGGGCCAGCGCAGACAACTTCTGGGCCGACTGAGGCGCGCAAAGTCCTCAGAGAGTCCGGTAAACCAGTGATAGTTATATCTGATACACCAGCTAAGAGGGTTATTAAGGAACTTGAGGAGACGGGTTTCGGATACATAATTGTTGAAGCTGACTCAATGATAGGTGCAAGGAGGGAGTTTCTTGACCCCACTGAAATGGCCCTCTATAACTCCGATGTAATCAGAGTTTTAGCTATTACTGGAGCATTAAACATTATAGTTAGCGAAATAGACAAGGTAATTAATTCAATTAAGACTGGCGGCAAGATAGTTTTACCTAAGGTTATAATTGATAGTAGGAGGGCTGTTGAGGCAGCTGGCTTCTTAAATCCATACGCCAAGGCTAAGGCTATAGCTGCCTATGAAATTGCTAAGCAGGTCTCAGCGCTGACTGTTGAGGCATGCTTTAAAATACATGAGCCAGAGACTTATATACCGCTCGTCACCGCAGCACATGAAATCATGAGAGTAGCAGCGAAACTTGCTGATGAAGCCAGAGAAATTGAGAAAATGAATGATTCTGTCCTTAGAAAACCACACTTTAAGGATGGCCTTCTAGGCGAGAAGAGGCTCTTAATGGAGAAGCCGCAGAAGATCACTCCCTTTTAAGGGGTAAACAAATATAAACTGGCTCTATTATTGATAAAAAGAGCAATCATGGTGATGGCAATGCCTGCAATAGATATTGGGAGAATCTGCGTAAAGATTAGGGGTAGGGAGGCTGGTAGGCGCTGCGTGATAGTTGACATTATAGATAGAAACTATGCGCTGGTGACTGGGCCGAAGAATATTACTGGCGTTAGGAGGAGGAGAGTGAATATAAATCATCTTAAATTAACGGAGGACGTGATTAAAATAAGGAGAGGGGCCTCCGATGAAGAGGTCTATAAGGCTATTGTGGAGGCTGGTCTAATCGAAAAATATAGGGAAGTGGAGAAAAAGATAGCTAGGGGATACTAAGGATGCGGGAGATAGATGCCCCATGGAACGTAAAAAGGGAGCTGCTAGTAAAGTCGGAAGATCAAACAGACCCGAAATATGGCTGTAAACCCGAGGAGCGGCCGTATCCCGATATAATAAAGTTTGGCATAATAAACCTTGATAAACCATCCGGCCCATCAAGTCATGAGGTCACGGCGTGGGTTAAACGCATACTAGGCATCGAGCATGCCGGTCATGGAGGGACCCTAGAGCCCATTTGCGGTTTATGGGCGTGGAGATCCCAAAGTGACCGGCGTCTTACCAGTTGCCCTTGAGGAGGCGACAAAGATTATTCAGGCGCTCCTTAAGGCTGGTAAAGAATATGTTGGCGTAATGAAGCTCCACGAGAGCGTCCCCGATAAGAGGATTAGAGAGGTTGCTAGCGAGTTCCAAGGCAAAATCTATCAAAAACCTCCGGCCAGGGCTTCTGTTAAAAGGGCTTTGCGGGTAAGGACAATATATTATCTTGAGATACTGGAGGTGGAGGGAAGAAATGTCCTATTTAAGGTTGGGTGTGAGGCTGGAACATATATTAGGAAACTTGTCCATGATATTGGTAAAGCCTTAGGCTGTAATGCGCATATGCAGGAATTACGCAGGATTAGGGCTGGCCCCTTCACGGAGGATTCTGGACTTGTCACATTACATGATGTTTTATATTTCTACAGTAAATGGCGGGAAACAAAAGAAATCAAATTCCTTAGAAGATTTATTATGCCAATGGAGAAAACCCTTGAATTTCTGCCGAAAGTCTATATTAAGGACTCTGCAGTAGATGCAATCTGTCATGGCGCGCACCTAACTGCTCCGGGAATAGCATATGTTGAAACCGGTATAAAACCAATGGATACAGTTGCCATACTTACGCTGAAGGGTGAGGCAGTGGGCCTGGGAACAGCAATGGCGAGCACAGAAGAAATCCTCAAAGCTACTCATGGAATAATGATTAAAACGGAAAGGGTGCTGATGCCAAGAGGAACATACCCAAAAATGTGGAAATAATTGTGTAAACATTTGCATCAAAAATGTTTTTCTAGCGAAAAGAATTATTAATGGTGTGAAGCCGGGGTGGCCGAGTGGATTAAGGCGCAGGCCTGGAGACATAGGTGGAAAGCCTGTGGCCCTTATGGGCCGCGTGGGTTCGAATCCCACCCCCGGCGCCAAATTGATTTAATGGCTTCTAAGGTGTAAAATAAAGTGTAGGTCTTTACTCGTTATTGCTTTAGAATTGGTTTTATGCTTCCAGATGAAGAAGAGAATTGATTGGGTCAAGCAGCAGTTCTTGAATAGTTAACTTTATATAACATTTCTTAACACTTATTTACATGATGATTGAGAAGTTGCTGACGCTCAGCGAAGCCTGTAAGAGGTTAGGGGTTCATCCTAATACGCTTAGAAAATGGGATAGACAAGGTAAGGTTAGAGTTGTTAGAACTGTTGGTGGTAGGAGGAGGATACCTGAGAGTGAAGTTGAACGTTTGATGGGCGTTGTTAAACCAGACGTGTCTAAAAAGGCTGTGATTTATACCAGAGTTTCTTCTCATGACCAGAAAGGGGATTTAGAGAGGCAGAAGCAAAGTTTACTGAATTACGCCAAATCTAAAGGATATGAAGTTATCGCAATCTTAGAGGATGTGGCAAGCGGGCTTAACGAGAATAGAAAGTCCTTGAACAAAATTTTTGACATGGTTGAGAAAAGGGAGGTAGGAACTGTTATAATAGCTTTTAAGGATAGGCTTACAAGATTCGGCTTTAAATACTTGGAGCGTTATTTCGCTTCTCATAACGTAAAAATTGAAGTTGTTAATGGTG
>Ga0209080_1000428_pt1 | contig 28364 bp, 29 predicted proteins | sample JNZ110809AmetaG_FD_184123 | JGI IMG/M metagenome (GOLD analysis project Ga0209080, IMG submission 184123) | Hot spring microbial communities from Jinze hot spring, China to study Microbial Dark Matter (Phase II) - JNZ 110809A (SPAdes) (version 3) ...
TCTCTAGTAACCCTAATATCCCTAACCTTATCCTCAACCACCTTCACTACAAAGTCATAGAGCTCAGGAGTTATAGACATCCAACCTCAACCAACCTAAGAACTGGAAGACCGAAATATAAGCTTTCTTAAACCATAATTCAAAATATAAAACCTGAGCTCTCCGCCCAATCTTTATAGCGGACAATATAGCTGGCATGATAAAGCAGCTCTGAAAAATATTTTTGAACAATGATAGCTCTTTTATCGTAAATTTTTAATATACTTATCATGTATACCTTTTGTTTATGGGGCGATCTTATAGAAGCAAGTATGATATTATTGCTGATATACTTGAGGCTGCCATAAATGGCACCAAAAAGACGCGGATAATGCATATGGCTAATGTTAACTACCATAGCTTCTGCAAGTACTTTAACATGCTTTTGGAGGATGGATTAATCGCGGAAATTAAAGATGAAAACGGTGAAGTAATCTACAGGACGACGGAGGCTGGCATAGAGCACTTAAAGATGTTCTCACGCTTTTTAAGTCGTATGAAAAAGGCTTCTGAAAAAAATGACTTTTAGGCTTGATTGCCCCAAAACAATATAATCTTCAGCTAACAACCTTAAATAACGCCACAAAATTTATTTTCCTTTCCTTCACTTTAAATCGGACAGTAATTCGAAGAAATACTAAAGTGTAAAGGTAGAATAAGTTAATTTTTGTCTTTTGCTGCACTATATTTCTTGGTGATGGCCTATTGGAGGTTGATATAAGACCTACAAAGAAAATCGTTATTTTAGGCTTAGATAAGCGTGATCCGGAGAATATTGGTTTCTGTGCTATAACGTTCGGTTCGTCTCGGCTTTTTTGGGTTGATGGACACATATTATGCCTAGAGGTTTATGAAAAGGCTATTGAGCGTGAGATAGAGAAAGGCGAGTTTTACATAAGCCAATTATGTTACGCCAGTTTCCCCAAGTATACTAGGGTTCTAGAGGTTGAGAAGGGCACTCAGATACCAATAGTAAACGCATCGGACATGAGAATTTATAAGGAGATAATTAGAGCAATTTTAGGCAAAGAGCTCAACGACCATTAGGGCGCGCCTATCCCAGCCAGAGATTAAAAGTATTCCTAGTCTCAGCTCGCGTTTTCTTTTTATCTATATGTCCAATAGAACTTCCTTTTTCTGCGTAGGCGAAGAATATCCTTTACCCATTTCTTCTAAATCCGACTGTTGAGCCCTTCTGACCAGACACATATTTCACTTTTAGGGTATTTTATTGCTCCTATAGGTTCTTAAGCAAATGGTTTGATTTTTGCTGGGCATCTTCAACCAAAAAGTATTTATCTGTTTCTTGTAATTCTCAATGGCTGGTGGTACGTTGCATGCCAGCCGAGATCTTTGATGTGGAAAAATTTATAGAGTTATCCGAGAAAGCTTACCATTGCAGAGTGAAAAGACTAAAGGATGTTGTTAAGCTTAAGCTTCGCACCCCAAAAATGCTTTATACACTGAAGGTTGATCCATCTAAAGCTGAAGAGGTTCTTAAGAGAATCAAATGTGAGGTTAAAGAGGTCTAGATAAAACGCCGATTTCACCTTAATTTTTTGTGAGACATAGGACATTTAGAATTGCCTCAAAGTTTTCCCTAGAGCGCTCCTCCTTATATCTTCTCAGAGATTGAACGAGTATCTCCATATTTATTAAACCTATTTTCTCACTAAATGCTTTAGCAACAGGGCTTCTAATGAGGAGATATTGGCTTACCGAGGTCACATTTGAAGGTCTCCTTTTATCGCTTGCTGTCTCAAAGTCTAATATATGCGCTTTATCTCCCTCATCAATCACTATGTGCTTATCGGCTCGGCTGAGCTCGCCATGGTCTAAACCTATCGAATCAAGTCTCCAGCATTGCTCAAGGATATCTTTTAGCACATTTTTGAGCCTTAAAGATGTCCCCTCTCCACATGATTCTCTAATCCATTCTAAGATGGGTTTGCCATCAACGTATTCCGTTAGAAGTAGTCTATCTGTGTAGCCTAAAAGCCTAGGTCCAACCCCAACGCTGTTAGCGATATGAAGCATCCTCGCTTCATGAATTATTCTTCCTCTTTCAGAATCAATTCTACTGATCTTTAGGGCAGCTTTACTATCATCTCTGAGAATCGCGAGGACAACTATACCCGTGCATCCTTTACCCAAAACTGGTAAATTTGCAGCGGTCTTTCCGCCAGTAAAGCAGAGAGATTTTATGCCGAGCTTCTCCATCTCGCTAATTCTTTTCTCGACTTCGCCGATATCATATCTAGGGTAGCAAATAACTTGCCCATATCTGGCACTCTTAAGATCTTCTAAAGAAACGGTTATACACGTTTCTAAGTGAGCCATCTCGGTCTGCCAATCAAGTATTTAGTTAAGAACAATGCAAAACCTTTCTCAGTGGAATAGAGGTCCTTTATCTCTTCATTAACAAATATCTCCAGAGAGTCGAGGAACGCTTTGGAAACAAGGCTTGCAACACCTATGCTCCCCCCACCATCTTTAAGCTTCTCTTTTAGGAGAGCGACCGCGTCCGGATATTTTCTGCGCTTTTCAATAATCAATCTATTATTCTCAATCCTCGGACCGGAGAAAACATCCTTGGAGAATGAATGCTTATTCAAAAATCTTTCGCACTCGGCAGCCTTCTCGATTGGAGGACCTATATGTTTCTCAATGCTTGGCAAGAATCGTGTAGATAATTCGAAGAGAAATATGTTTCCAATTCTCTCGTCACTCCATATGTCGCTGCGTATAACCTCAAAGCTGAACTGCTCAAATAGCTTTGTGAGCGCTCTTTGCGATTTAAAGAGCTGCCCCCAAAGTACATCTGGAACCGCCTTTATAGGTCTAGTTTTGATGAAGATAAACGCTGAGCTCCTAGCCTTGATGGCTTGTAACATTTCTTCAACCGAATAAGGTTCTGGTTCTGTTGGGCAGAAGAACTTTATGTCAGGGTTTTTAAGGAAAAGCCTTGAAGCCATTATGAACTCACTTAATCTATCGATTCTAACCGCTGATGCAACGTTTCTGTTTCTGTCGACAGGGTCAACAACTATCAGCGGCTCGTTGCGGAAGATCTTTCTAGCTTCTTCCGGGTCATTATAATGTCCTTCGATATCTATAACTTCGCCAGTATGCCACTTTGAAGCGGCTCTTAAAACGTTTATGAACGAACCATAATGAATCGTTAGAAGCTCACATAAGTATCCGCTGAAGCCTCCAACCTTGATCTCAGCCCCATAGACACCTATACCGTGCATAAAAGCCTTTAATAAACGTATTTCACTCTTAATTTTGTCGTTTAATTTACTTTTAACATAGGATGTGTGGAATGGTGTTCTATCAACAGAAGACTTAGCTTCTCTAGCGTCGGAGACTTTAAAGCATGGGACGAAGTTCACGGTGAAACCGTCAATATAAGCCTCTAAATATGGGTGCTCAGCATAATTCTCAAGATAATTTCTGCCAGAAACCCTTTTAGCCACCTCTAAAACCTTAAAAAATATGTCTCTGCCGTAGTTAGGTGAAAGAAGCACAAATATATCTATATCCTTTTCGCTAGCAAGCCAAGTGTCCTTCGCTATTGAACCCTCAATCTGAACTTCAGCCTCTAACCCTTCTTTCAAAACCTCACTTTTAAGCTCGTTAACTAAACGCGTAGAGAAATCTATTGTTTTCTCCCGTTCAGAATAATTTGGGGTGACTCTTTGAAGAACCTCTTCGCATATTTCTCTAATTTTCACTTCATGTTTGAGGTTAATCTCTTCAATCAATCCATTTTATCCTCCATATGTAGCTCGCTGACGGCAATTTCTTTACTTACAGACCTCCCTTAACGTCGAATATTTTGGACCTTTAGATGTTAAGACGCTCTTCTTTAATCTTAGGCATTTAGCCTTTACAATGCCGAAGTCATAGTTCTCGAATTCCTTAAGGATTCTGATAAGCTCCTCCTTCTTTCTACTGGTTTTAACGCGGGCTATTGTTAAGTGTGGAGTAAAGCCTTTATCATCCGGCTTTAAGCCAAGTTTTTGGAGGTTGGTCTCAAGCTGATAATATATGCTCCTTAACTCGTTGGCGCCCTTTCTTATGCCAGCCCAAATAACATTTATATGTCTTATGCTAGGGAATGCTCCTAAACCTTTAATCTCGATATCGAACGGTGAGAAAACAATCTTGGTCATCTCACTATATACTTTGTCAATCATTGTTGGCGTTATCTCGCCAAGAAACCTCACAGTTATATGTATGTTCTCGGGCTCAACTAGCTTGATGTCCGCACCGGTCTCAAGGAGAGCTGACTGAACCCTGCCTATCTCCCTGATGACTTCTTCATTATCAATGTCGAAGGCGATAAAGCTGCGAATCATCTCCAAGTTAACCAGACTCCATCGAACAAATAAATGCTGTTCTAGAAATAAATCTTTACGTTAAGGCTTCAAGCTTTATGACCTCTTTAGGGATTAAATATCTGTTAGAGTTTCACGAGGTTAAGTGGATGCTTTAAATCTTCTAAGCCAAGCTAAAATCGGTATCTCTTTAATGCGCTCCTCAGGCATTTTATCCCATATTATGCCCCTAGGTCTTTCACCCACATTCTCTATCCTGATAACCTTTTCAGGTGTGATTATAGCGTTAACCGTTAGATCATATGCCTCTTTAGGCACAAAATCCACTATTTGAACATCGTGAACTGTTGTGAATATTGGTGTGCTCTCATCAGCAGCCCCGATCTCGCGTAATATCCCATATTCTATCTCGCTGTATCCTCCACCCTTACCCACCCGAACTCCATCTCTAGAGACCGCTACTGATCCAGCGACAATTAAATCTACATTAGGCATCTCATCAACCCTGCACGTCCTACCATACTTAAATGCGCCGCGGATAGACGACGCCTCACTATATGCTTTTCTAGGAATTTTATTTGGATCAAGGATCAAGAAACCGGATTTAAGTCTAGGAGTTGGCATAAGCAAAGTTTTACCGCTTAGAAGAGTTAAGTATCTAACCATGCTTTGAGGCGCGTCAGGATTAACTTTAATGACCTCAGCCTTCTTAAACTCCTCCTGCTCAAATAATCTTCGTGCAGCAATATCCGATCCCGCGAAGTTCGGTATTCTGCCATAGACTGGTCTGGGAAACCTCGCAATATTAGACTCCTCCATGATTAACCATATTCTTCTACGAATATCCTCCTTAATTATGCGGGGGTCGCCTGCTTGCATAGGTTTCTCTACGCCAAGATTAAACTTAAGAAACCATATAAAATTATTGTATACCGGATCCTCCTCGATTGAAAGCCGCCTAAGGGATGTGGGGTTTATCGTGTCAGATAAAGAGCCTTTACTTGTCATAGGTGTAACTGGTATGCCTGGTGCTGGAAAGGATACTGTTAGGGAGATTGTCCGCGAGTATGGTTTCCCAATCGTTATTATGGGCGATGAGGTTAGGGCTGAAGCCGCCCGAAGAAACATTGAACCAACACCTGAAAATCTCGGCAAACTTATGCTGCAGATCAGAGCTGAGGAAGGTCCCGAAGCTATAGCTAAGAGATGCATTTCAAAGATCAGAGCTTTAGATGCACGCATAGTTATAGTCGATGGGCTACGAAGCCCTCACGAAGTTAGGGAGTTTAAACGCGTCTTCCCTAGGTTTAAGATTATGGCTATACATGCTTCACCGGAAACTAGATTTAAGCGTCTTCTTAAGAGGGGTAGAAGCGATGATCCTAAAGACTGGGAAACATTTTGTGCACGTGATCAAAGAGAGTTAAGCGTTGGTATAGGTGAGGTTATAGCGATGGCCGACTATATGATCGTTAATGAAGGTATGCTTGAACAATTAAAGGAGGAGATTAAACGGATAATAAGGAAGGTGATCGAAGATGAGCAAGCCAGTGGGCAGGATAGAAGTTAAAGTTGAAGCTGAAGTTAATCCGACGGAGGACGCTGATAAAGTTAAAGTTGCAATCCAGAAGGTTCTTGGAAACATAAACTTAGAACTCGTTGGAGAAGGTGAATACAGGAAGGTTGTTGGAAGAGCGGAAGGTTGGGAGGCGCTAGCAAGATTCTATGATCTGCTAAGAAGGGAGCGTATATTGGATGCTGCGAGAACAGTCCTCTTAAGAGGGGTTCAAGACAAAAAAATAATCTTTCACCTTAATAAGCAAGTTGCTTATGTGGGGCATATATCGTTTTCACAACCTTATGGTGAGTCACCGCTCGGCCCAATATGCGTGGAAATACTATGCGATGATCCGCATAATTTGATAGATTGGCTAACGCCAAAAACAGCAAAATAGCTGAAACACCAAATATGTCGTGTGTTAGCGGAGGGGGCTTGAAATATGCGCTTAGGCTTATCAATGCTCTTCTGTTTAGGAGAACCCCTCTCAACCGCTATAAAATGCTTAGACAAGATCGGTGTAGATCACATTGAGATAGTTGATGAGGGATTGCATGCGCTTAATAGTCGAAGAGTAAGCATGCTTAAAAGAACATTCTCTGGAAAGGGCATTAGCCTTTCCGTACATGCACCATTTGCTGATATAAATATTGCGTCAACATCGCCGACAATAAGACGTGCCGTGATGAAACGGCTTAAAAAGTCAATGGAATTCTCAGCTCAACTAAACCCGGAATGCTGGGTTTTCCATCCAGGTATTCGGAGCGCTGTAAGTGATGCACTTCGAAATCTGGACTGGGAGATAAATTTAAAGTCTACCCATGAACTCCTTAGGGAGGCTGAGAAATATGGGTTGAGAATAACTGTGGAAAATGTTCCAGAACCATTCCCATTTCTGCTAAAGAAAGTTAAAGAATTTAAAAGATTCTATGAGGCTTTAGGAGAGGATGGGTTAAACTTAGGTATAACGTTCGATGTTGGGCATGCAAATATAAATGGGGAGATAAATGAATTCATAAAGAGATTTGGGAGCAAAATAGTTCACATCCACGTTCATGATAATAATGGAGATTTTGACGCGCACCTTGGCGTAGGATTTGGAAGCATAAATTGGGTTGAAGTTATAAGCGCCGTTAAAAAGATAAATTATAGGGGAGCACTAGTTGTAGAATCTAAAGGTAATATTGGGGAGAGCATCCAAACCTTAAAGAAGCTACTTAAGTAGAGTTCTTTACGCTGCAAATGTTAGGGCTAAGTGTAATGGTCGCGCATTTCTTTGCATCGCGGTAGGGATAGGATTTCATCTAGGAGTTTTCTCGCCTGTTCTTCGGATCTTGTCCATGGATCCATCATTATTAGCTGGAGTAGGAGGTCTTTGCTCCCGCGCTCATATGCTTCTAGCTCGATCTCAACTGGTGCAACCCTATCGCGGAGTATATGCGCGATCAGCGGCTTAGGCAGCCCGTGGGTCTTGATCCCCTGAACCCCCATCTTACTGACCAGCGCTGGAACCTCAACCTCAAAGTTCTCCGGCACTCCGGGAACGAAGCCGCCAGAATTCATAATGTTAACTTGAAAAACTCTTGGTATATCGCAGGCAATAGACTCGATTAAGGGAACAATTATTTCACCCGATTTTTCCGGTGGAAAAACGCTTGTAATCCTGACGGTTGGATCCTCCGCTATCTTGAGAAGCCTCTCAACAGGATCCTCTCTAGGCGGCTCAAACACGAAACTCCACCATTTTCGCGGGTCCTCCTTCCATCTGCGCTCTGTCTCATCGTCAACATGGTACCACCAAGGCCATGATCCGCCGCCGGGCGTGCATGTGTCGCCGATTGGAAAAGCCCCGAACTTCTTATATAGATCTACGGCTTTCGGCCCTAAACCATCGCTTGGCGGACATTTCTCCCAGTATTTAGGCGCCTCCTTTTCAATCCATTCGTCTAGGATTGGGAATGCGTCTTCACCCTTATAGTGGAAGCGGGTTAACCATATGAAGTGGTTAACGCCCGGAGCCTCAAAGGTTACGTCCTCTCTCCTAAATCCTAAAACGCTTGCTAAATGATATACGCCAGTAAATCCATGGCATAGGCCCACGAGCTTCAGTTTAGGATATTTTCGCCCTAAGTATGTTGTTCCAGCTAAAACTGGGTTTGCGAGCTGTATGTACCATGCGTCGGGGCATAAATCAAATATGTCGTTCACTATGGATTCGAAGAGCCTGAATTGGTAGAAGTTTATCCAGAAACCTTCATCGTGCATAATATGGTAGCTGCCGCCAAACCTGTAACCGTGCTTAAAACCTATGCTCCACCCCTCTCTATAGCCGCTGTAGCCGACGACCAGAGCAGTATTTACCACAAAGTCAGCGTCCCTCAACGACTCCTTTCGATCCAATGTATTCTCAATATTCAACTCGATCTTCATTTCATCAGCATATCTCTTACATAGCGCATAGACGGCGTTAAGCCTCCTCTCATTTATATCCATAAGGCTAATGGTGCTCCCCCCAAGACTGGGTGTAAGACACAAATCTTTAATAAGTGCCAGAGAGAAAGTAGCGCTGCCAGCACCGATAACACTAATCTTAACTCTAACCATATTTTAATTGTCTACTGAAAGCCAAATAAGGTTTAAGTGGAATGGATTTAATCGCCCTCTGTGGTAAACTGGCAGGCTCATAGCTGATATAAGTGGCGTGACGTAGTCGCTTATAAGCAGCCTTAATTAGCCAACATATTAAGGTATAAAATTTAATAGCTTCTCTCCTAAAAATCATAGTGGTAATACATGAGTTTAGAATCCTTTGTAATTAATCCGAGCATTAATGTTAGCCCATACTGTTACTCTATTTTCAGAATTGAGCCATATCTAAATTGCTGGCACCGGTGTCTCTACTGTTTTGGACGCTGGTATAGAGGAGAACCAGGTAATGGTAGCGAGGTGGAACCCAATGTTATCAGAGATTTTAGGAGGACGCTAATTTTCCTCAGGAAAAGAAACTTGAAAATTATACCGTTTAGGCTGTCCACTCTTGTTGATCCGTTCCAGCCAGTTGAGGAGAAGCGTCAGGTAAGTAAACAAATTATGATTATGTGTCTAAAATATAGGATACCGCTTATAATAAACAGTAAGGCGACTCTTCTTTTGAAGGACGACCTCCTCAACGTTCTAATAAATCTGGGCAGCGAGAACCTTACCATAGTGCAAATCTCGCTCTCAACTATTAGCGCTAAGATCGCAAGCGTTCTGGAGCCTAACGCACCACCTCCACTAGAGAGACTAAATATGGCTGAGAAACTCTCAGGAAAGAACATTCCGGTGATTATCCGCTTGCAGCCATTTATACCTGGAATAACGGACTGTGAGATCGAGGAGATCATTAGGGAGGCTCATTATGCTGGGGTAAAACAAGTAATCGTTGAAGCGTTAAGAGATGAAGTAGAGAATATGAGGATATATAGGGAGCTGGCTTACGAGAAGAGCATATATGATAATCTGAGCTCATGGATACTATATTCGCCATCCATCGAGGCTCCCTCAAAAATTCTTCGGCCCAGCGTTGAATGGAGACTTAAAGCCTACATGAGAACCAAAAGTTTATGCGAAAAATATAATATTGAATTTTCAACATGTAAAGAAGGCTTCTATAACTATCATACGGCGAAGAATTGCTGCGGCATGCATTATTTAAAGGACGGAAGTTATCTTCTGAGGCCGACGCTGCATGAAGTATGGATGTACCGTAAGGAACACGGTATAATCCCTAGATTTGAGGAGCTTGTAGCAAGCCTTACAGACATATATCTTTTTGGAGATAGGATAAAGCGGTATCCTAGGGCGCTAAGGAAGAAAGTACTTTCGCATGAAAAGATCTTAAGGGAGATTCTGGACGAGAAGCGAGACATTGTTAAAACGCTACTTGTAGATCCCAAGTTAATTTGAAGCATTATTTTAAGAATCATTTTGGGAGTGGTACTTCAATAGTTTCTAAATCGTTTGGTAAATATGTATTTGGAAATATTTTTTTAGCTTGCTCTAATAGAACCCTGGGATCGGCGTATCTCGCGCTTATATGCGTTAAAACCAGAAGTTTCACGTTAGCTTTTAAGGCTACTTGGGCAGCTTCGCTCGGTGTTGAGTGCCCCTCCTCCTCCGCCTTCTCGGCGAGCTCATCGCTTAAAGTTGCCTCGTGAATTAAAACGTCAGCGTTTTTCGCTAAATTAGCAATCTTTTCCGAGGGTCTTGTGTCACCGCTATAAACGATCTTCCTTCCGGGCCTAGGGGGCTCCATGACTTCCAGCGGCTTAATTGTTCTCCCGTCTGGAAGAGTAACCTCTATGCCTCTTTGAAGAGTAGACCATAAAGGACCTTTTGGAACGCCTAGTGCTAAGGCTTTTTCTGGGTGGAATCTTCCGGGTCTAGGTTTCTCGATAAAGGCGTATGCTAATGACTGTATTGAATGCTTAGCCCAAACTGCTTGGACCTCATAACCTCTTCCCTCATATATTGTTCCTTCCCGCTCCACCTCGCAGATCTCTACTGGAAAATTTAGCCAAAATTTAACGGTCTTAAAAGTAGACTCTAGGTAATCCCGGATCCCCTCGGGTCCGTAAATTTGTAGGGGTTTATCTCTGCCTAGGAGCGACATTGTTTGTATTAGTCCGGGTAAACCTAAAACATGGTCTCCGTGCATATGCGTTATAAATATGGCCATTTTGCGGTTTAACCCGATCTTAGCCTTAATCATTTGTCTCTGCGTCCCTTCACCGCAGTCGAACATCAATATGTCGCCTTCACGCCGTATTATTATTGAGGGAAGTGAGCGGTCGTTGGTTGGCACGCTTGCAGCTGTTCCCAGAAAAACAATTCTTAAGATCAAGCTTAACCGTACCCACCATACTTGAAAACAGCTATTTCACGTGTAAGCCTTCTATGAATATAAATGAAGTGCGATTCAAGATGCCTAAACCCACATCTCTGCCCAATCTCATGCACCCCAACATTTTTCGGGGCAGCGATACATATTATGCCGCCCTCCTTAATAATATCGATAGCCGAATGGAAGAAGCGTTCTATGAGATCCCTTGTTGAAAAACCAAGTGTTGAAGCGGCTGTCCCATAGGGAGGATCCGTCACAATGCGGTCTATGCTTCTAACGTGAAGCGGTGGGAAGCGTGCATCCGCAACAGCTACCGTCGACTCTATGCCGAAAAACCTGAGGTTCTTTAAGCTTCCTTCAACCATACGTCTTTTTACGTCGAAGCCTAATGTACGGCATCCAATTAAGCCGGCTTCAATCAGTATGCTTCCTGTTCCGCAGAAGGGGTCTAGAAGCAGATTCCCCGGCTTCGCTTGAGCTAAATTTACCATACACCTCGCAATTTTAGCCGTCATCGCAGATGGATGGAAGAAAACTCTTCTTCTAAGTCCACGCTCCAACAGATCCCTATGTTTTATCTCAGCTAGCCTTAACCCGAAGAAGAACATGTTGCCGGTCAATACGCCTAAAAAGGTTTTATTCGGTTTCTTAAGGTCAACTTTGGCTTTCCTGACGCCCTCAAATATCTTTTCGCCTATATTGCGCTCTAACGCTAGACAGCTGATGTGCGGAGCGCACCCCCTTACCCTTAAAACCCTGACGGCGAAAGATTCTCCCTCGCCTAGAAATTGCGTGAAGTCTATTCTTCTGGCATTAGATAGAATCTCATCAACCGCAGCCCCGCAGCTAAATATTTCTAGGCAGCATTCTTTAGCCAACGCGGATCTAAACTTGACCGCTTCCGCGCATTTAATATCGGCTTCAACTCTCAGTAGCTGGGTTAACTCGCCTAACACGCGATAATCGTATCCTTCAGCGCTGAGAATAGATTTTACTTCAGAAAAAGGTAAAGTGGGGTTTTCGCCTGAAACTAAGAAGAATAGTTTAGCCACGCTGGCGATCCTCTCTAAAGTACGCTTGGCTCTAAATGGTTGCGTCTAACCTTCCGGATGCTTTCTCCTATATTCTTCAATGAGTTCCTTCGCCCTATCCATCCTAATTTTCCTTTCTCTAACCATCTGCTCAGCTACAATATCTATTAGTTCTCCAGTCGCCCCAGCCATAATCGCTATATTCCTCGCATGCAGCTCCATATGACCTCTCTGTATGCCCTCAGAAGCTAAAGCCCTTAAGGCGGCGAGGTTCTGGGCTAAACCGACAGCAACCATAACCTCAGCCAATTCGCGGGCGGATTTAACACCTAAAATCTTTAAAGCTATTTTAGCTATCGGGTGCACCTTCGTCGCCCCACCAATTATTCCAACAGCCATAGGCATCTCTACTGAGCCGACCAGGTCGCCATCCTCATTCTTTTCCCAAACTGAAAGCGGCATATAGCGCCCGAATCTAGCAGCATACGCATGTGCGCCAGCCTCAATAGCCCTATGATCATTGCATGTCGCCAGCGCTACGGCAATTATGCCGTTCAATATGCCCTTATTATGTGTTGCAGCCCTATAGGGGTCGGCTGCGGCGAAGGCGTAAGCGTCAACTATACCGTCAACAACCTCCTCACCCCCAACAGCATTTTTGTCGACAACAGTCCACGCTCTTGCAAGTCTCTCCGTTGCGAGGTTCGAGACTATTCGGAGAAGCACTTTTCCGCCAGTTATACGCGCGATCAATGGTGCTACAGCTTCACACATAGTGTTAACAGCGTTCGCGCCCATAGCGTCCCTACAATCTACAAGCAGTTCAGTTATGACCATGGGTCCCCTGATCGTATCTATAACCTTAACCCTTAAGTCTTTTGCTCCACCACCAACGGAGACTAACATTGGATCCTGCTCGTTGGCTTTCTTCAAGATATCCTCCTTAGTCTCTAAAATAGCCATTCTGGCCCTGTAGGGATCTTTAATCTTCACAGCCTGTATCTGCCCAATCATTATCGGTTCGGTGCTGCTCGCAAATATTCCGCCTTTACTCCTAGCCATTTTAGCACCATAGCTTGCGGCCGCTATAACGGATGTCTCCTCAATAACCATCGGTATCAAGTAATCTTTCCCATTAATTAGAAAGTTTACCGCAATCCCCATCGGCATTGGAAAAACTCCTATAACATTCTCAATCATTCGATCTGCTAGATCTAGGCTTATAGCGCTTGGCGCCTTAAGCATGTTAACCTCTTCATCGGTTAAACCAGCGAAATCCTTAACCAGTTTAAGTCTCTCATCGATGCTCAGCTTATAAAATCCTGAGATCGCAGATGACTTCAATAAAAGCCCTCCATCCATTTCTCTTCTTAAAGATAGTATTTCCAATCCATAAAATATTATTATTGGAAGATTCAAGTAATTGCGTAATCCAAAAATTAACTTTGACTTCTCTTCCCATACGCCTCTAATGTTACTTCGTTTTCCTCCACCAGCCCCTTTTTCTTTAATCTAGTCAAAGCGGCCACTACTTCCCATAAGTGGCAATCAAGTCTCCTCCAAATCTCAGAGAGAGGCATAGATCCGTGCTCCATTAAGATACTATATACTTTACTCTCAATTTCGTTGAGGGATTGCTTTTTAACGAGGTAGTAATGCGGCCCCTTAACGACTCCTTCCTCATCCTCTAAGATAATCTTCTCTTCCATGTAGATACCCTTCAAGGAAGTATTCCCCAAAATAAAATTTAAGATTAGTGCTTGAGGCATCCGTTATCTTTGTTGCCTTTAAGGTTCTCTCTCGGTATTGGTAGGGACGGTGGCGTTGTAGCCATAGCCCACCCTATCCATGCTATAACAAATAGGAATAGATAAACGAATATCAGCACAGGTATAATCACCGCCCACTCACTTATAGAGTACCCTAGAAACTTAACGTTCGTCGGCGATAAAAACAGCGCCCAAAAATACACTATCATCGTTATGATGCTTAATACCATCAGCAATGTTCCCCATACTACATCGCGCATATGCTTATCCCCAAAATATTTAATAAGGTTTGCATCGCTAATAAATATAGTGGGGTTTCACTGTTTAATGGTGGTGACTAATAGTGAGCGTTAGAAAATTGCAGGGGATCGTTATAGATATTGAGCGAACTGGCGAATATGTAGCTGATGAGGAAGGCGAAAAGTGGGAGAAATGCATTTTCACTATTGAGTTAACCGGCTTCTCAAAGCGCACCCCTAATGAAGTTTTACCGGAAAACTTAAAAGGAAAACGGGTAAAAATCGTCCGGTATTGTCTATACGATTGGCACTATAAGATCGGCGTAAGAAAAACCCTCGAACCTGATGAAACAGAAGCGGTTCTCTCCGGCAAACCTACAAGTACAGTTTTTTGGTGAAGGTCCGGAATTAGTGAATTAGTGCTAGCGTTTATAATTGACTATTATAGGATGTAGAGGGAGGAAGCCCTACTTAAACTGTAAACTTTTATTTTAAATGGCTGAGGAGCGCAGAAACCAAGCAACTATTACAGCGATTACATTGTGTAAGTTTTTCTCTCGGGAGCAAGCGCCCTTGAATTATGTCATGCTCCTGTAAATAGCGGTGGCTTTTTGATTCCCTTTTGCACTCAAATGGTAAAATTGATTCTTGTAAGATATGCGCGGCTGTATTAGGCATATATATGCTTTGATATTCTAAGCGTATTAACAAATTTAAACTTCTGCCTGCTAAGCCCGTTTATTTAGCGCTGAACGGTGAAGGATATGTCATCTAGGTTCACTAAAAAGTGGGAGGAAGGTGAACAGAAAGGGCTTAAAGCCATGCTAAGACCATCTGAGCCTTTAAGGACTAAGGTTGAACTAGCTATCAAACGTGTTGAAGCACAAATACAGTATATTGAGAGCACGCTGAATCGGTTAAGCGAGAGAGATAAATACTTGTTCTCGAAGATCGTTGAAGCTTATTCTAGGCATCAAATACAACGGGCTCATGTGCTGGCAAACGAGCTTGCCGAGCTAAGGAAGATGGCTAACTTCATGATGAATGCTGAGCTAGCATTAGAGAGGGTTGCATTAAGACTTAAAACAGTAACGCAGCTCGGCAACGTTGTGTCAACGTTAGCTCCAGCTACGCAGGTTTTGCAGAGCATTCGTGTAGGGTTGAGCGGGCTGCTACCGAACGCTGAGAAAGAGATTGGCCAGATCGGAGCGATGCTAAACGATTTAATAATTGAGGCTGGTGAGGTTACTGGGGTGGCGCCTAACTTTGAGGTCGCTAGCGACGATGCTCAAAAAATCCTCAATGAAGCGGCTATTATAGCTGAGCAGAGAATGAAGGAGAGGTTTCCGGAGCTACCATCATTAAAATCAGCTGAGGGGGCTAGTGAAGACTCGAGTTTCTCAGAATAAAATAATAGTTTAGGGGGTAAGGTTTTTGCAAGCAAATGTTTTCGCAGCCTTAATTGGAAGAAGCTTAAAGGATGAAAGTGGTAGAGAAATCGGCAAAATAATATCTTTCGTAATAGATTCTTCGGGTGAAGTTAGGGAGGTTTTAGTTGAAAATAAAGGTGAGGAGCTGAGCAAATATCCTGTTGAGAGATTGAAGGCTGGGCAGGATGAGGTTTTCCTCGTTTCGGAGATTGATAGGCGGGTTGAAGAGATTTGCGAGAAACTTCCAATTCTATTAAAAAAGCGTGAGATCCTTGAATCCCTCTTTAAGAATAAGGAGATATTGCCTGAAGTCTATGAAAGTCTGAGCGCTGAATTTGATAAGTCCATAGATGATATGAGGGTTAAAGCTCAAAGTGTTTTGAGCGATATAGAGCGGCAGATTCAGATACAAGAAAATGCTATTAAAATGCTTCATTTAGCCAGAACTTTCCTTGAAATGGAGCATGGGGTAGGCAACATAAGGGATGATGTTTTCCGCCAGTCTCTTTTATCGATTCTTAGAGAAATAAAATATGCGTCTTATAGAAAAATGGGTCTATTGAAGACTAAGGAAAGGGTCTCTAATCTTTCTCTTCGAGCAGATGTTAGTATTGCTGCAGATAAATATGTTGATCAGAAGTCTGTGGTAAATGTACGTATAACTAACGAGTGATCGTTGATCTACGGAGACATATGGGTGTCCCTGATGATTAAGGAGATTTTTGGTAAGGTTAGGAAACCTTTAAACGAGATCCTACTGGAGTCGATCAGTGAACTTGGGAAGCATTATTCTAGGCTTGAGCTCACGTACCTAAAGCTATCTAAAAGAGACAAGGAACTATTTGAGGAATGCACCTCATATCTGAGTAAAGGGATGAAAAATAGAGCAATAATTTACGCAAATGAGATCGCCGAGGTGAGGAAGATGATGAGTTTTATACAGAGACTTCAATTATCCATTGAGAAAGCTATATTGAGGCTTGAGACGCTTAAAGCTGTAACGCCGACCCTAGAGGATATTAAAGGAGTGTTCAGTGAAGTTAAAAGTGCACTTGGGGATATTGCCAAAGTAATGCCGTCTCTGACGCCAGAACTAAATAACCTAATTAAATCTATAAATGACTTAATGGCGGTGACCGAGATGAGCATAAGTACTCCGGAGCCTGTGGTGATCAAGGATGAGGCTACAGAGGCTATACTTAGGGAAGCGTCAGACTTCATCAGACAAGAAATTGAAAGGAAGATTCCTGAGCCTCCTAAAGAGGTCCATATGCCTGAACCGCCCGAAGAAGTGGCCATTAAGTCTCGCATAGCTTTGACAGTTGATGGTTCAGAATTTTATGTTGGTTCAGATGGTTCGATAATTGGTGAGAGAGTCGGCTCCTCGAACGCTTTAGCCGAAGAAATAATCTTAGATTACGTTGAACGGAATAATGGTGAAATGAATATTTCAAAGTGCGCTAAAGAGCTGAACATGCCTCCCGCCAAAATAATGGCTGTTCTTGAATCTCTCAGCAGAAAAGGGAAGATAAGGATCGAGTAGGTGTAAGGGAGGTATGAGCGCAGCTCAGGAGTTAGAGCAGCTGGCGCTAAAGTACGCTGAGCAGGCGGTGATGCTTGATCGGCAAGGTAAGAAAGAGATGGCTATAGAGGCTTATCAAAAAGCCATAGATAGCCTGTTGAAAATAGCGAAGATAAACCCAAACTACGAACTAAATAAAATATATTTGCAGAGAGCTGAAGCATATAAGAGAAGAGTTGCTGCGCTCAAATCCTCCCTATACCTGAGCCCGGCGACAGCAGAAGACTCCAGCGAAGGAAAAACACGTTTCGAAGACCTCATTATAAGGGAGCCTCCTAAAGTCACCTGGGAGGATGTAGTTGGACTTGAGGATGCGAAAAGGGCGATTAGAGAAGCCATAGTTTACCCATCACTTAGACCAGACCTATTCCCGCTCGGTTGGCCCAGGGGTATCCTGCTTTTCGGTCCACCTGGATGCGGGAAGACCCTTATTGCCGCGGCTGTTGCGAACGAGATTAATGCTAAATTTATACCTGTTGATGCTGCATGTATAATGTCTAAGTGGCTTGGCGAAGCTGAACAGAACGTCGCCAGACTATTCAATCTAGCTAGAAGGGAGGCTAATGCCTCGCCAGTAATAATCTTTATCGATGAAATCGACTCGCTGATAGGGGCTCGAAGGTTTGAGGTTGGCGGTGAGATAAGGGTTAGAAATCAATTTCTTAAGGAGATGGACGGCATATTGGACAAAAAGAACCCGCTTAAAGTTTACGTTATCGGTGCAACAAATAAACCCTGGGACCTAGATCCCCCATTCATAAGGAGATTCCAGAAAAGAATTTATGTGCCTCCCCCAGACTATAAGCAGCGCCTAGAAACTTTCAAGCTCTATACAAAGCCTTTAAAATTAGCGCCTGACGTAGATTTAGAGAAGTTGGCGCGGCTCACCGAAGGCTTCTCTGGAAGCGATATTATGGATGTCTGCCAGTCCGTTCAACTCAAAGTTAACAGCGAAATATTTGAGAACTGCGCGGATTACAGTAAAGCTGAGCCCAGACCAATATCTATGAAAGACTTCTTAGACGTCTTAAAAATGAGGAAACCAAGCATATCAAAAGAGATGTTGGCTCAATACGAGAAATGGTTTAACGAATTTAAAGCCCTATAAAAAACTTTAAACGTTAAAGTTATTACCATGTTCCTAAATTTCTTATTTATGAAGCCCGGTGGTGTAGCGGACAAGCATAGCGGGCTTTGGAGGCAAGCATAACAAAAGGAATTTTACATAGCGTATAATTAGTCTTGCCGAGGAAACCCGCTGACGGGAGTTCGAATCTCCCCCGGGCTACCAAACATCCTCCTACCTTACTATGCCCTATTATGTTTCTCATCGCGTCCTCAGATGTTAGATTCGTCTCCTACCGAGAGCTAATTAAGCACAACCTTGCGAGAGAGTTTAAAGGTGATACGGCTAGTCTGCAGAGGTTTACCAGTATTAACCGTTAATAATATTTAGTTTAATGCAAAGAAAATATTTTCGAAGTCAAAAATGGAATGACAACTAGCTATTGTTGGGTGAGATGTCTTGAATTTAAACTCAGACTCCCTTAAATCATTTTCAGCATTTTTTACATATAGAGGAAGCAAAACCAAGAACATATCGTTTCCAATTGGTGGCATTGGAACTGGCTCAATAGGGTTAGCTGGCAACGGCAGACTGATAGATTGGGAAATCTTCAATAGGCCAAATAAGGGAAGCGTAAATGGCTTTTCGCATTTCGCAATTAAAGCTGAGCGTGAGGGTGAAGTTTTGGACGCGCGGGTTTTAAACAGCGATCTCCCCCCTCCATATCTGGGCGAATTTAGCCAGGAGCGTTTCCAATCCTTCGGCTTTGGTCCGCCAAGGGGATATATGGCTGGGCTACCACATTTTAGAGATTCAGAGTTTGAGGGAATGTATCCAATAGCAAAAATAAGATTTATTGATGAGAGTTTTCCGGGAATAGTTGAATTAGTTGCTTTTAATCCGTTTATCCCACTTAACGATTTAGATTCAAGCATACCAGCAGCTTTTTTCGAGATAAGCGTTAAGAATACCACTGACCATGAAATAGTTTACACGGTATGCTTATCTGTTCAGAACCCTCTTCCAGCCGGCACAACAATTAACAAGTATGAGAGGGAGGGCGGCTACCACCTCATAAAAATGTTTTCAACGAAGATCCCTGAGGACGACCCTGGATATGGTGATCTAGCAATAGCAACTGATGCTTCAGACCTCAGCTATCAAGAGTATTGGTTTAGGGGGGGATGGTTTGATAGCCTTCAAGTTTACTGGAAGGATTTCACCACCCCAAGTAGGCTTAAGAACCGCTTATATCAGTCTCCGCAGGAAGGGATAAGAGATCACGCATCGCTTGCAGTTCATTTAAGAGTTAAGGCTGGGGGATCTGAGAAAGCTAGGTTTATAATAGCGTGGAGTTTTCCGAACTGTTATAACTACTGGAGCCAAGAGAAGACCGGGAAGCCAACTATATGGAAGAATTATTACGCTAAGATCTTTAAAAACTCTGTTGAGACAGCAGTATACTGCTTAAAGAACTGGGATCGGCTCTATAAGGATACTGTCGCCTTTAGAGACAGCTTATTCACGTCAACTTTACCGCCCTTTGTCCTAGACGCGGTTTCAGCTAATATTTCCATTCTTAAGTCCCCTACTGTTCTGCGTTTAGAGGACGGTTCTCTATATGGCTTTGAGGGTTGCCATCCGGACTCTGGTTGCTGTGAAGGAAGTTGCATGCATGTATGGAGTTATTCTTATGCGCCTCTTTTCCTATTCCCTAAACTCGATAGATCGATGTGGGATCTACACTATAAGTATGATATGCGTGAAGATGGACGTATAAGTTTTAGGCTCCAGCTACCTTTGGGGCAGGAGCCATGGGGCTTCCCTCATGCCGCAGTAGACGGGCAGTTCGGCAGCGTTATCAGAGCTTACGCCTACTGGAAGTTCACGGGGGACGATGAGTGGCTTAAAGCAAATTGGAGGTCGATAAAGAAGTCCATTGAGTATGCGTGGGCTGAGACCAATGAAGATAAATGGGATCTTGATAGAGACGGCGTCCTTGAGGGGCGGCAGCACAACACGCTTGACGTTGAACTATTTGGGCCAAGTTCTTGGTTGACAGGGATGTATCTTGCAGCCTTAAAGGCTGGGGCTGAGATGGCTGAGTATTTGAATGAAGTTGATAAAGCCAAACAATACATGGAGATATTTAATAGGGGCAAACGTTGGGTTGAAGAAAACCTGTTTAACGGCGAATACTTCCATCAGCTCATAGATCTTAAAGATAAGTCGATTCTAGAAAAATATAGTTCTACGGATCCGAAGGTTGTGAGCTATTACTGGGATGATGAGCACGAGGAAATAAAATATCAGGTTGGTGAGGGATGCGGGATTGATCAAGTTTTAGCTCAGTGGCATGCCAATATATGTGGGCTTGGCGAAATATTCGATAGAGAGAAGGTTAAAAGCGCATTAAAATCAATATACAATTATAATTTTAAGAGAAGTATGCGTAACCACTTCAATCCATGTAGGGTTTTCAGCCTAAATGATGAGGCTGGGGTAGTAGTATGTGAGTGGCCTCTTGGGAGAAAGAAGCCAGTCATACCGGTACCATACGCTGAGGAAACGTGGTGTGGAACAGAATACGCTGTTGCATCTCATATGATTCAAGAAGGAATGGTGGAAGAGGGGTTGGAGATAGTTAAAGCCGTCAGAGATAGGTATGATGGTGAAAAGAGAAACCCATGGAATGAGATAGAATGCGGAAGCAACTACGCACGATCCATGTCATCGTATGCGCTGTTGTTGGCGCTTAGCGGATTCAAAATAGACATGGTGAAGGGCGAAATAGAATTTAATCCGCCAAGAATGCAAAATGGGGAGTTTAAGTGTTTTTGGTCGACTGGAACGGGTTGGGGTGTGATCGAAATAAACCCGGGAAAAGTATCGTTAACTGTAAAATATGGGAGCCTTAGGATTAAAGCCATTAGTCTACCGTTTCTGGGGGATAGAAAAATATCATCCGTGATAGTTAATGGAAAGGAAGTCAAGTACGAGCGATATGAAAACAAAATACTCTTCATCGAGCCATTTTCTCTAGAAGAAGGAGAAGACTTAACAATCTCAACATAAAGTCCTTTATAAAATCTTTTATTTTGATTGTGAAGATTTAACTTAGGTGGTCGCCGCATGAATACTGAAAAAATGGTTTTAAATGCTCTTGAAAGCGGTAATGGAATCGTTAGGTTAGCTCCAGCATGGGTTCCAAGAGCCTTTTTAACTCCCGGGAGACGCCTTAAACTAGCTCCCAGCGATGTTTATGCTTTGGGGGCTGAGAGGGGAGGTATTGATGAGAGGTGGCTTGCGTCCACAACTAAAGCTGACAACCCAGGCGCGCCCGAGGATGAAGGCTTGAGCTACATTGTAGTCCAAGAAGGATCAAAGATAAACAAGGTGCTTCTTAAGGATGCTATCGATGTTTTAGGCGATAGGTTTCTTGGAAAAGATATTATGCGAAAGTATGGTGGCTGGATGGTTTTAACGAAGTTTTTCGATAACTCGTGTCCGATACCACTGCACTTACATCAAATGGAGGAGCATGCGCGTAAGGTTAATAGGCTTCCTAAACCAGAAGCTTATTACTTTCCACCGCAGCTCAACATTATTGAGGGGAAGTTCCCGTACACCTTTTTCGGTTTAGAGCCAGGTACGTCGAGAGAAGATATTAAGGAATGCCTTAGAAGATGGAATGCTGGTGATAATGGAATATTGTATTTCTCTAGGGCATATAAGCTTAAGCCTGGAACTGGATGGTTGGTTCCAGCCGGGGTCCTCCATGCTCCTGGCACGCTTGTGACATATGAGGTGCAAAAGGCTTCAGACGTTGCAGCCATATTTCAGTCCATGCTTGAGGATAAACCTATCTCATGGGATCTGCTTGTGAAAGACGTCCCGAAAGAACATCATCAAGATTTAGACTATATTGTTGACATGATAAATTGGAGGGAAAATTTGGATCCAGAATTTAAGAAACACCACTATATTGAGCCGATCCCCTCGATAGATCTGGAAGAGTCAAGGGAGATGGGTTATGAGGAGAGATGGGTAATCTATGGATCTGAAGACTTCAGCGCTAAGGAGCTAATCGTTTATCCAGGCAGATGCGTGAAGATTAGTGATAAGGCAGCATATGGTCTCATAGTTATACAAGGTTACGGAAGGATAGGTAAATTCAAAGTAGAGGCGCCGACGATGATAAGGTATGGCGATATAACTAACGATGAACTGTTTGTAACCGTTGAAGCGGCTAAGGACGGTGTAGAAATCATTAATGAAAGCTTAAGCGAGAACATGGTAATCTTAAAGCATTTCGGGCCCGGAAACTCTGAAGCCCCTAAGGAGATTCGACGCAGATAGTTTTGAACCCCTATAAGGTAGGCGGACGTTTCTCTTAAATCTGAGTTAATTCAATAGCTGAACACTTCTCTTTTTGGCAGAGCATATATAGTGGAACGCTATATTTTCCACATGATGTTCGCAATAAAGGCTGACGTTGTTTTAACCCCATATAAGATGCTTAGAGAAGCATATGTGCTAATAGAGAAAGATAGAATAGTTGGGGTTTCGAAAGATAAGCCGGAAGGTTTAAGGGAAATACATAGATATGATGATTGCATTCTAGCTCCCGGCTTAGTGGACATACATACGCATGGTGGATTCGGCATCGACCTAACGTATTCGGCTACTAAGGAGATCGTTGATTTCTCTAGGAGGCTGCTGGCAACCGGTGTGACGTCTTATATGCCATCCACAGTTACTGCTTCTAATGATGTAATAGAGAGCGCTGTTAGAAATATTCGTGAAGCGTCAGAGTTTCATTGTGGTTCAAGAATTTTAGGGGTTCATTTAGAGGGTCCGTACCTTAATCCGGTGAGAAGCGGGGCGCAGCCTAGAGAATATATTCGTAAGCCTTCTCTGGAAGAATTCGAGGGGTTCTACCGTGCGAGCGGAAAACTCTTAAAGAGGATAACTGTCGCTCCTGAAATTGATAATGGAATAGATTTTATTAGAGCCGTCGTAGAGCGGTTTGGGGTTAAGGTTTCCATTGGACATAGCGACGCAACATATGAGCAAGCATTGAACGCGATTAAGGCTGGCGCAAACATCGTGACGCACCTGTTCAATGGTATGCGGGGTTACCATCACCGTGAACCGGGAGTAATAGGTGCGGCATTAACCACGGATGTCTACGCTGAAATAATAGTTGACTTTATCCATTTACATCCAGCAACAGTAGCTTTCACAGTTAAGTGTAAAGGTCCGAGTAGGACTATTTTAGTGAGCGATGCCACACCCGGAGCAGGTTTATCCGACGGTATATATACGCTTGGACCTAATAAGGTTATAATAAAGAATGGTGTGGCAAGGACTGAAGAGGGGGTTCTGGCTGGGAGCACCCTAATACTAATAAATGCTGTACGAAATGCCGTAAAAATGGGGTTGCCCTTAAATAATGCTTTCAGGATGGCTACCTCCACACCGTGTGAGGCTATAGGCATTAAAGACGTAGGTAGGGTTGCTAGGGGCTGTATAGCTGATCTACTAATATTAGATAAGCGGCTAGAAATCATGAAAGTATATTTTAATGGAGAAATATGTGAGGGAGAATAGGAAGATTCTCAGAAGAAAGTAGGCTAAATTTTTCGCTCACCATATTTTTGGAGACGGTAGCAGTTTTATCGTATAGGTTCTCCAATTATGCGTCGTAGGAAAGTCTGATGTTTAGCTCCTAGAGAATAAGTTAAATGCTCTGTCTATTGATTCAGCAATCTTGTAAAGATTTTCGAATATTCGATTTATATCGCGATGCGCCTCTTCAATCGTTGTTTTTAGGCTTCTGCCTCTTAACTTATATTTTCCCTCATGATATATTACAAGCCCGCTCCTAATCATCTTATTCAAGTGATGCACCATTGTTCCCCTAGTTAAGGATAGCTTTGCGGCGAGTTCATCGCTTGTAAGCCCCCTATTTTCACGTGCAGCCTCAAGCAGCAACTTTAATATTTTAAACGCTGTCTTCTTTTTGTCTCTGGGCTCTAAGAACCCTAAACTCTTACATAACCACTCCAAATCTTTTTCCGGGTCTACCTTTGGCAGCGGGCGTATGGCTAATATTCTATATTCCGCAAGAGCACCTTCCTCTAGTGACATGTTAACTATTTTCTCCTCCAAATTAATTTTAAGTCTTCTTGTTTACAATTTTTAGTTTTAGTAAAACTTATATTTTTCGACCTCAGCTAATAAATACAAGGTTATCAGATATATAAGGGGGAATACATATGGCGTACCTAGCTCAAACAGCATCGGGTCAACCAATCTTGATATTAAAGGAAGGGACAGCTAGAAGCCGCGGAAGAGAAGCTCAACGAAACAACATTATGGCTGCTAGGGTCATCGCTGAAGCTGTTAGGACAACTCTAGGTCCACGTGGCATGGATAAGATGCTTGTCGATAGCTTGGGGGACATAACAATAACGAATGATGGTGCAACGATCCTTAAAGAAATTGAGGTTGAGCATCCTGCCGCTAAGATGATGGTTGAGGTTGCTAAAGCCCAAGACGACATGGTCGGTGACGGAACAACAACAGTTGTTGTTCTGGCCGGTGAGCTCCTTAAGAAAGCTGAGGAGCTCCTTGATCAAAATATTCACCCCACGGTTATTGTCAGCGGTTATAGGAAGGCGGCTCAAAAAGCTGTAGAGGTTCTCGATAAAATAAGCATGGCTGTTGATGTAAATGATAGGGAGACATTAAAGAAAGTTGCTCTGACATCTATGGGTAGCAAGGCTGTTGGAACGGCGAGGGAACATCTCGCTGACATAGCTATCGAAGCCGTTAAGCAGATAGCTGAGAAGAGGGGTGAAAGCTGGATTGCAGACATCGACAATATCCAGATAATAAAGAAAGAGGGCAAAAGCCTACATGATACGGAACTCGTTAAAGGTATAATCCTCGATAAAGAAGTCGTTCATGCCGGCATGCCTAAGCGCGTAGAGAAGGCTAGGATAGCGCTACTTAACTGCCCGCTTGAAATAGAGAAGACTGAGTTTAGCGCTGAGATTAGAATAAGAGACCCGTTACAGATGAAAGCTTTCCTAGATAAGGAAACGCAGATGCTTAAAGAGATGGTTGAAAAGATTAAGAAAGCAGGCGCGAACGTAGTCATATGCCAGAAGGGGATAGACGACATGGCCCAGCACTTCCTAGCCAAAGAAGGCATATTGGCGGTTAGGAGGGCTAAAGAATCCGATATGGAGAAGCTGGCTAAGGCTACAGGCGGGCGGATAGTCACAAACCTCGAGGACCTTAAGCCTGAGGACCTCGGCTACGCTGAGCTCGTTGAGGAGCGTAAAATAGGCGAGGACAAGATGGTTTTCGTCGAGGGATGCAAGGATCCGCGCTCAGTGTCAATACTTATACGCGCTGGTTTAGAGCGTATGGTTGATGAAGCCGAGCGGGCGATGCACGATGCTCTTTCAGTTGTATCCGACGTAATAGAGAAGAATAAGATTGTTCCAGGCGGAGGTGCAGCGGAGGCTGAGGTCGCTAAGGAGCTGCGCAAGTATGCGGCCCAAATCGGGGGTAGGGAGCAGCTAGCCATAGAAGCTTTTGCTGAAGCATTAGAGATAGTTCCGAAGACTCTGGCTGAGAACGCTGGTCTAGAACCTATTGACGTAATGGTTGAGCTTAGAGCTGCCCATGAGAAGCCGGATGGATACGCTTATGGCGTAGACGTATTCAGCGGTAAAGTCGTAAACATGTATGAGAAGGGTATTATAGAGCCGCTCGTCGTAAAGGAGCAAGCGATCAAATCTGCAGCTGAAGCCGCCTCAATGATACTTAGGATAGATGATGTTATCGCCGCCGCTAAGCCTAAGGAGGAGGAGAAAGGCAAAGGCGCGGAGAAGAAAGAAGAGGAAGAAGAAAGTAAAACTTCAGAGTTTGACTAAAAACTTCTAGTTTTTCAGCTTAAATTTATATTCCCCTTAATTTTTGGTTTTTATAGGTGTCTCACATGGCTGATATACATGAAATACCTACTGGTCTCCAGCGTTTTGAGAGGATAGGTGCTCATACTCACATTAAAGGTTTAGGTTTAGATGAGAATCTTCGGGCCGTAAAAATTAAGGATGGTATGGTTGGACAAGAAAAAGCCCGTGAGGCAGCTGGTTTAATAGTTCGGATGATTAAGGAGGGTAAACTGAGCGGTAGAACAATTATTTTGGCGGGTCCTCCAGGAACGGGGAAAACAGCTATAGCTATGGCCATAGCGAAGGAGCTTGGACCGAATGTTCCGTTCATACAGATGAGCGGCAGCGAAATATATAGTAGCGAGAGGAAGAAGACTGAGGTTTTAATCGAAGCTATGCGTAAGGCTATAGGGGTTGAGATACATGAGATGCGAAAGGTCTATGAAGGTGAGGTCGTAAGCCTAGAGATCAGAACAGCGCCGCACCCATATAATCCATATCAAAGGGTTCCAGAGAGCGTGCGATTAACTCTAAAAACTACGAAGGAGGAGAAAACTATTGAGGCTGGCGCGTCTATAGCGCAGCAGATAATTGCGCAGGGTATAACCGAGGGCTGCGTAATACAAATAGACGCTGAAACAGGAAGGGTCGTAAACTTAGGTTTAAGCATGGAGAGCAGTAAGGGTAAAATTTACGAGGTTGATACGCGTGAAAAGGTTCCTAGACCTACTGGTTCAGTTTTAAAGGAGAAGGAGTTTGTTTACTCTTTAACGCTTGATGATTTAGATAAAATGCATGCTAGAAGCAAAAGTGGCAGCTTCTTCTCGCTGCTTTTCGGCTTCAGTGAAAGTAAGGAAATAGATAGTGAGGTCAGAGCCTCCGTTGACGAAATGGTTAAGAAAATGGTTGATGAGGGTAGAGCGTTCATACATCCAGGCGTACTCTTCATAGACGACAGCCATCTACTGGACTTGGAAGCCTTCAGCTTTCTTGGAAGAGCCTTAGAAAGCGAGCTGGTTCCGATAATAATACTTGCCACAAACCGCGGGATAACAACGATACGTGGGACAGATGTTAAAAGCCCTATGGGCTTCCCCTTAGATCTCCTGGATCGGGCGGTTATAATAGCAACACATGAGTACAGCGCAGACGATATAAGGGAAATATTAAAGATCAGGGCTAATGAAGAGAAAATAAAAGTGGAAGAGGCTGCTCTCGAAAGGCTGACTGAGATAGGCTCTACTTCGTCGCTTAGATATGCGGTTCAACTCTTAAGCCTAGCAGCTCAAAATGCTAGATGTATGAAAAGAGACCTTGTCACGCTTGAGGATGTTGAAAGAGTGCAGTCGTTATTTATGGACGTTAACCAGGCTGTAGAGCACCTTAAAAGATATGAGATGAGAATGCTATATTATTAGGCCCCGTAACCTTATCTTTAACCCATCGGAAATAGGCTTCATCGTAATCGCAGCTCGTAAGAATATAATTTCTAATGAAATCCGCATGCATCTTTGCGAGATAAATTATTCTTTCATCGCTTATATTCAATCCCTTTCTAAGCATAACTGCGGCTTCGCGGATCAGTGTTTCCAGCGGCGTAAAATAATATGGGAGCAACATGTAGCGTAGAGAGGCGTTTATGCCGGCGTCCTTTAACCTTTTTAAGATGTTTCTCCCCGAAAAATTCGAGATTACTATGGTAAATTTTCCCCTAAGATTCTCTTCATGATAAACCCTAAGTATATAGTCCGTCTCCTCATTTATGTGTAATGCGCTCTCGCTTACAGAGCCATATATCGTCTCTCTCCATTCTTTAACATCAACCTTACCCGTAGAATTAATCCTAAGAATTAGTAAGGCTATTTTCTCAGCCCTCTTAATGAGCGAGTCTTCAGAGCGCGCGCTTCTATAACAGAAAATCTTCACGCTCGGTCTTCTGATTTTTAGACCTCTTAAAGCTAAGAATATGGGCTTAAATTGATGTTCCCATGAAGAGATAGGTTCGCGTAAAATATTCGATCTCCTCACCTCATCAATAAAATGCTCGTATGGAGCCCCTAGCGCCAAATCCTCAACTAAATCATTTAATTCGCGCCGTACATCCAGAAAAAGAGCATCATATTTAGAGTTTTTAAGAATATTTGCAGCCCTCTCAGAGGACGCCCTAAGATTGTTGGGTAAAACCCATATCTCAAATTTGCCTTGAACCATCATAATGAGCATAAAATCAAAAAATATTTATTGGAAATAATTGATTCAATAAAAATAAACTTTTTAGGTTAGAGAGATTTTCTAGTCAAATTCTTTGCTCTCAGTCTCTTTAGACTCCTTAGGTGTTTTCGGCGGTTTTGTTTTTCCGGCGGCTATGACGTCGTCTATTTTAAGTATCATTGTTGCCGCTTCGACGGCTGACTTAATTATCTGCCTCTTGACTGCTAGAGGCTCGTAG